>ERZ795044.855-NODE-855-length-28528-cov-7.443051_pt1 | contig 28528 bp, 23 predicted proteins | sample MGYA00375128_ERZ795044 | MGnify/ENA primary metagenome ERZ795044 (study PRJEB30173, sample SAMN05720213) | anaerobic digester metagenome | isolation source: active sludge of municipal wastewater-treating anaerobic digesters | place: USA | collected 2014-12-22 ...
GGAGCGGCTGGCTCAGTTTTTACACAAAATGCCTACACAACCGTAATTGAAGATGATGTTTATCTGATTAATTTTGTCGCTCGCTATAATAATTGCGGTAATTATCCGGAAGAAGAATTAGTTAAATGTGCAACGGAAAGAGAAAAATTTAATTTAGATCTTTTGGTTGACGAAGAAATTGAAAAACTTAAAATTAAGAATTAGAACCTTGTCTACTATTAGCCATCCACGTCCGAAAACTATCCCTCCAGCCGAGCACCCAAAATAAAAAGACTGTATTTGCAGTCTTTTATTTTTGGATACGCCTCGAAGAGGCGGGGATTCGAACAAGCGGCCGGTCTGGACAAGTGAGCCCGCTGTTTTAAAAAACGCTGCGATTATTGATAATCTTTGACGCAATAAAAATTACTTATATTAAACAAATTTTTATTTAATTAAAATATTTGAAAAAGATGGCAATACTTACAAAATAGTCTACAGGAAAAATATTAAAGATGACGCAGTAAATAAGTCTCAAAAATGGGTTAACGGTGATTATAATGGTCTGGTTGATAAATTAACGGATATCGATCTAAGTCACGCACAAAAAGTCTTTAATGATAGCTTGAAGATAAAGAATGATTTATCAAAAAATAATATCTACAAAGATATAAAATGGGGTACCAAAACATTTAAAGAAGATAATGCTTATGCTCGGATTAATTTAGAATACCCAGAATTTAAAGGTTTTATTTTCGCTAATGATTTAAATAAAATTATTAAAGATATTATTTTTGACACACTTGAAAATGATAGAAAGTTTATAGAAGAATGGAAACTGGATGAGAGGAATACTTTTATAAATGACGAGGGGGTTGTTATATCGGATTGTTATGGCGATCAAGACTATTTCTACTCTTGTAGTGTAGATCTTCATAGTTCTTTTGAGGTTAAATCAATAATAAATAATATTATTAGCATTGAGCTTATTTTAACCGACTATACAGGTGGAGGAAATGGTAATCATAGTTATGTTAAATCGATTATTTACGACTTAAAAAACGGTAAACAGCTATTCCTGGATAACTTATTCTGCAGTAATAATTATTTAAATAGAATAAAGGATATTTTAAAAGCCAATATCATTACTGGCCCGGTTTTTGATAACAGCCTCAATGAGTTAACTGATGAAGTCTTATTATCACATTTAAGAGAATCTTCTTTTAATGACTTAGGTCTGACATTAACTTTTAACCCCTATGTTTTTACCTCAGGAGCCTATGGAATTTACAATATCTTTATTCCTTATAGCTTATTAGAAGATAACATCTGTTTTAATGGTTATGAAAATAACGAGATTCTTATTAAAAGAAGCCTTTTAAATTTATATGTTCCAGTTGGATTAAGTGATTCTTGTGGATTTATGGCCGATAACTGCGAAGATTTTAGATTTTACGAAGGAAAATTTAATGATAGAGATAATGCTTCTATTTCAGTTTTATTTAATGACTACAAAACAGGTATTTTGCTAAATAACGGGAAAAGGGAGAATATCGTTGTTGTCCCTTATTTTTGGCTACGGGCTTCAACTGGCCAGAATTTTAGTCTTTATGTTTTAAAGATTAATGATAATGATTTAACTCTGTTATCTCGGATAGATGTTGGCAATAATTCGCCAGAAAACTTAAGGATAGAAAATAACAAAATTTATTTTAACTCAACTAACCCCGATGGCTCTGATAACTCTAAGGAATGTTATTTTGAGAATAATATAATAGAGGAGAAGAATTTAATTTGCAGATAATGTAAATTTTATGAAAAAATTAAATAAAGTTATTCCAGTTAAATAACATCAAAAATCACCTTTATATAAAGGTTTTAATAATAGCATTCTTTAATTTTTCAATTAGTGAATGCTTTTTTATTTATTACTTAGATTCCAGAAATTAAATTATTATAGTAAATAATATCGGTATTAGTATAAAAACTGCCCCGCCGCCTTTATTTTAACAGTAAAAAATAAAATCAAAATTATTCAGCAAATTTTCAAAACAGAAGTAAGCGTGAGTGGTCTAAACTTTAAAATTAATTCGTGACACCCTTTTATAATCTTAAATATGGTGGTTTATTCTAAACTATTGACAAAATATAATTAAAATGATATAATTTGTAGAAATTAAGAACCTTAAAATTATTGGCCACAGTAGAAAGGGGTGTAATATTATACTTTTTTCTACTGTGGCCAAATCAACAACTGATTAGCCCAACAGCGATATCCAGTAAAAAGGAGGTAAACATGAGAATCAATAATTTAATGCTCAATGTTCAAGCCATTGATGAATTAAAATTAGTTTTCCGCCACAATGGTTGGAATAAAGTTTTAAAAGAACAAGCAGAAATCAAAACTATCGAACACCTAATTGATTGTGATTCTGCCCCTTTTATCCCCAAGGGCTGGTCGCTTGAAGAACACCGGAGGAATGGATTTTTAAAATTCGACCCTGCCAAAATTTCCCTCTATCTGCCTAGAAAGCAGAAAAAAGGAATAGAGGGGGAAGAATTAAGGAAAATATTGGCGAATAAACCGGTTATGAACGCCAATATTTTAGACTATCTGTTGAATCATCCCGAGTTGATCCCAAAAGACTGGAAAGATAAATATGTTTTCTTCTGGGGTACGATCTATCGACTTCCCAACGGCGTCCCTGCCGTTCGTTGTCTTGAGTGGGATTATTACAAGCAGAGCTGGGGCTATGTATGGTGGTGGCTTAATCGTTATTTAAGGTTCAATTACCTTTGTCCTGCTGCCACCTTTTCGCAGTAGTGAGGTTTTTATTATTTGACCTTGGTTTATAAACATAACGTTTATATAACCAAGGTCTTTTTTTATAAACAATAATTTTAATTAACTATTATATAAATGTAAAAAATGGTCATTATTATAATAATGTGTTAATATTATTAATAAATACGAATGATTAATTATATTTTATGATTAGAAAAATATATTATTAGCCATATATAAAAATTTGACTCCGTATTAACGGGCTCTCTAATAAATAATCCGTTGAATATTGGCATTTGGGAAAATTAAAATTTTAAAATAAAAAAAACAAGATAATTCTATGAACAAACACAAAATTACGATTATCGGTGCCGGCATGGTTGGTAGCACCGCCGCCTATGGTTTGATTGCTTCCGACATTACTGAAGAAATCGCCTTAATTGACCTTAACGAAAAATTAGTAAAATCACAGGTGATGGATTTACAGCATTCCGTCCCTTTTTGGGGATATACTGATGTTAAGCTTGGAACTTATGACGATATTAGAGATAGTAAACTAGTAGTTATAACTTGCGGCGCGGCTCAGAAATCGGGTGAAACCAGGCTAGATTTGTTAAAGAAAAATTCCGCCATTATCAAAGATTTAATGCCTAAAATATTTAAAAAGAATCCCAACATAATCGTCTTAATGGTAACTAATCCGGTGGACATACTCACCAACCTCGCCATTAAAATGTTTCCCAAAAAGAAAAGGCAAATTTTCGGTTCTGGGACCATTCTCGATACTGCTAGATTTCGTCTTATTTTGGGCGAAAAAATGTCGGTTGACCCCAAAAGTGTTCATGCTTATATTGTTGGTGAACATGGCGATAGCGAACTACCTCTTTGGAGCACAGCTATGGTCGGGAATACAAATATTGATAATTTTTATAAATTGTCAAAATCAAATAAAAAAAGAATATTTGATCAGGCAAAAAACGCCGCCTATGCCATTATTAAAGGCAAACAAGCAACATATTACGCTATTGCCGCCGGTATTGTTCAATTAAGCCGCGCCGTTCTATTTGATAAAAAAACAGTTTTTACCGTTTCCCATCCCTTAAACGGAGAGTTTGGCATTAAGGACGTTTCTTTAAGCTTGCCCGTAGTTATTGGCGGGCAGGGGGTTATACGCCGAATTAACATGGAAATTTCGGCCGAAGAAAAAAGACTGTTGCAAGCTTCAGCAACCAAATTAAAAAAGGCCGAGCAAGGATTGAGATAATAATTGTTTTTCATCATTATAAAAAAATATACCGACATCTGCTTAAAGCCGCTCCTTAATGCCAATACCCGGCCCATTCCGCGCAAAAATTGCCATACAGCCCTAAATAACAGGGCTGGTTTTTTTATTGATTTTATGCTACATTAAGCAAAGATTAATCAATAATTCAGATTAATAATGGCCAGCATTTTTAAGCTAAAATCAGAATTTGAGCCTGCCGGCGATCAACCGCAAGCCATAGAAAAACTCCTCAAAGGATTGGAGGCTGGTTTTGATTATCAAACCCTACTGGGTGTAACTGGCTCCGGTAAAACTTTTACCGCGGCTAAAGTCATTGCCGCCTACAATAAACCGGCTTTAGTGATTGCTCCTAACAAAGCTCTGGCCGCTCAATTATACCGAGAATATAAAAACTTCTTTCCGGAAAATGCTGTTCATTTTTTTGTGTCATATTATGATTATTATCAGCCGGAAGCATATTTACCTATCACTGATACCTATATCGACAAAGAAGCGATGATTAATGAAGAAATGGACAGATTGCGCCACGGAGCTACTTCGGCTCTTTTAAGCCGGCGTGACGTCATTATTGTCGCCTCCGTTTCCTGCATATATAATCTCGGCGTACCTCTTAATTACTTGGGCGCTTCTTTACATTTGGAAATAGAACAAATGATTACCCGCCAAGATTTAATTAGGCAGCTGGTGTCCATGCAATTTAAAAGAGTAAATGGTGAAATTCAGCGTGGACAATTCCGAGTACGGGGAGATGTTTTTGAAATCAGGCCAATGTCGGAAAACGTGGTCTATCGTTTAGACTTAGAAGGGCAGAGGGTAAAAAGCTTAAATATCCTTGATAACACTACCAAAAATATTCTGAAAAATTTGCAAGAAATTGTGATTTTTCCGCCCAAGCACTTTATTTCTACAAAACCGCAAATTGAACAAGCGCTTAAAAACATTGAAGAAGAATTACAAGATAGGCTGGCCTACTTTAAAGCTAATAAATTATTTCTGGAAGCAGAAAGATTGGAACGGCGCACTCGCTATGATATCGAGATGCTGCGCACTTTAGGTTATTGCCACGGCATTGAAAATTATTCCCGCCATTTATCGGGCAAACTTGCCGGAGAGGCCCCGGATCCACTTTTAAGTTATTTTCCTCTCAAAGACGGCAAACCAGACTTTTTAACCATTATCGACGAATCCCATATTACCATTCCTCAAATTAGGGGTATGTATAATGGTGATCGGGCACGCAAAGATACCTTAGTTAAATTTGGCTGGCGTTTGCCCAGTGCCTTGGATAACCGCCCCCTTAAATTTTCCGAATTTCAAAAAAGAGTAGGTCAAGTTATTTGCACCACCGCCACTCCTGGAAATTATGAAAAAAAACATTCTCAGCAGATTGTCGAACAAATTATTCGCCCCACGGGCTTAGTTGATCCGGAGATTGAAATCAGACCAGTTTATGACAAAACAACTAATTATAGCCAGATTAATGACATTGTGAACGAGGCAGAGAAATTGGCTGCTAAAGGAGAGCGCGTGATCATCAACACCTTAACCAAAAAACAAGCAGAAGATCTCAGTGCTTATTTAAATAACAAAAAAATCAAAGCCAATTATCTCCACTCGGACATTAAGACCTTCGAACGCACTGATATCTTAAAATCTTTCCGTGAAGGTGTGTTTGACGTCCTCATCGGCGTTAATCTCTTGCGCGAAGGCTTGGATTTGCCGGAAGTGACTTTAGTGGCGATTTTAGACGCCGACCGCGAGGGCTTTTTGCGCAGCGAAACCTCGCTGATGCAGATAATGGGCCGCGCTGCCCGCAATGTTTCCGGAAAAATTATTCTTTATGCCGATAAGATGACCGATTCAATGAAAAGAGCCATAGCAGAATCAAGCAAAAGACGCGAAAAACAGTTAGCGTATAATAAAAAACACGGCCTTAAACCGAAAACGGTTATAAAAAAAATTGAAAGCATGCTGGGATTAGAAGAGGAAAGGGAAGAAAATAAAAATTTCAAACAAAATAAAAATAAGCTGCAAAAATATGAAAACCGAAAAGATAGGTCCGCTTTTTTGAAGCCACGGAATTAATGATTAAGCATTATTTCACCAGAATAATTTATGGCTACTTATAGACAACAAAAATATGCAGGATAAAATAATCATCCGCGGCGCTAGGATGCACAATTTAAAAAATATCAACCTGGAAATACCGCATAACAGCTTGACGGTAATCACCGGCGTTTCCGGTAGTGGCAAATCGTCGCTGGCTTTTGATACTATTTTTGCGGAAGGGCAGAGACAATATGTGGAGTCGCTCTCGCCCTATATGCGCCAATTTTTAGGGCAGAAAAAACCAGCGGATGTCGATGAAATTTTAGGTTTGGCTCCAGCGATATCCATAGATCAAAAAGCTCTATCCCATAACCCCCGTTCCACCGTCGGTACTTTGACAGAAATTCATGATTATCTGCGCCTTCTTTATTCGCGGGTGGGCGAAGTCTTCTGTCCTCACTGCGGCCTTAAAATCGAAAAACTAACACTGGAAGAAATGATTGATATCATTATCTCTCGAGGCAAAGAATATAAAGAAGAATATGCCGTTATCTTTAGTCCGGTAGTACGCGGCCGTAAAGGCGAATATTATCAGCTTTTATACGACTATTTAGCCTTAGGGTATTCGGAAGCCAGGGTTGACGGAGAAATAAAAAATTTAAGAGAACCAGTTAAACTAAAAGCCAAAACTAAGCACGATATTGAAATAGTGATTGATAAAGTAATGATTAAAGACGAAGGCCGTTTATTTGAAGCCGTGGAAAATGCCTTGCAGTACAGTCAAGGCTTGGTCATTGTTAAATTTCAAAAAAATGAATTTCTGTTATCATCGAACTGGACTTGTCCGAACGACAACTTCGCTTTTCCGGAAGTAGAACCGCGCCTTTTTTCTTTCAACTCTCCCTATGGCTCTTGTCCGCAATGTTTCGGCTTGGGAAAAATCGGTTTTTTCGGAGATAAAATCTGCCCCGAATGTAAAGGCCAAAGACTGAGACCAGAAGCTTTGTCGGTGCGCTTAAACAACAAAAATATAGCTGAAGTCAGCCATTTAAGCATTGATAAAGCCTATGACTTCTTTTGGAAATATTACCAAAAGATGACTAAGCGCCAGCTGACAATTGCCGACAATGTGATGGCTCAAATTCTCAACCGTTTAGAATTTCTAGATAAAGTCGGCTTGAACTACCTGTCTTTAGACAGGGAAGCGGAAACTCTTTCCGGGGGCGAAGCCCAGCGCATTCGCTTGTCTTCCCAAATCGGTTCCCAGCTTTCCCACACTCTTTATGTTTTAGACGAACCGACTATTGGCCTGCACGAACGCGACACCGACAGACTCATCAAAACACTGGAGACCCTAAGAGATAAAAATAATACCGTCATCATCGTTGAACATGACGCGCGCACGATTTTAGCTTCAGACTATCTGCTTGATTTAGGACCGCTGGCTGGCGTTCACGGCGGCCAAATCGAGGCCATGGGCGAGACTAAGAAATTATTAGCGGCTGAAGAAAAAAAACCGGGCAGCCAATCGATGACTCTGCAATACCTGAGCGGTCATCAAGAAATTTCCTTACCGGAAAAAAGACGCAGTCAGAATCATGGCAGCCTAAAAATCATCGGCGCTAAAATTAATAATCTAAAAAATATAAAAGTAGAGATACCACTGGGAAAACTAGTTGGTATTAGTGGCGTTTCCGGCTCCGGCAAATCATCTTTACTGTATGATGCTTTATATAAAAATCTATCTTATATAAAAAATAACCCCGGTAAGAAAAATAATCTTAAAGGAGTCACGGAAATAAAGGGGGCGGAATATATTAATAAAATTGTAGTTATCGATCAATCGCCTATCGGCCGTACGCCCCGCTCTAATCCCGCCACCTATACCGGCATATTTACGCCAATCAGGGATTTCTTCGCTGAATTGCCGGAAGCTAAAGAGAGAGGCTATTCTATCTCCCGCTTCTCCTTTAATCGACCCGGTGGTCGCTGCGAGGCCTGCGAAGGCGCTGGCTCCAATCTGATTGAGATGCATTTCTTGCCGCCGGTGCTGGTAGAATGCGAGGTATGCAGAGGAAAACGTTTTAACCGGGAAACCCTGCAAGTGAAATATAAGGGCAAAAACATTGCCAACGTCTTAGAAATGACGATTGATGAAGCGATAGAGCTGTTTGAAGGAAATTATTATATTACCGACAAGCTTAAAGTTCTACAATCGGTCGGCTTGGGCTATCTCAAACTCGGACAATCGGCCACCACTTTATCCGGAGGCGAAGCGCAGAGAGTAAAAATTGGCAAAGAACTGACTCACACTTTAGGGAAACGCAGCCTCTATTTATTAGACGAACCGACTACCGGTCTCCATTATTATGATATCGCTATGCTGCTTAAAGTTTTAAACCAATTGGTGGAGAAGGGAAATTCCGTATTAGTTATAGAACATAATCTGCATATGCTCAAATCCATGGACTACATCATTGATTTGGGGCCGGAAGGCGGCGACAAGGGCGGTAAGATAGTAGCCACCGGCACGCCGGAAGAAATCGCCGCTAATCCTAATAGCTTAACCGGGCAATATTTACAAGAAATGCTTTCAAAAAAGAAAAAGGCCGAACATTGAATGCCCGGCCAGTCAACCTCCGTTTTAAGTGGTTAGCTTTTAGAGAAAGACAAAAAAGAAGCATAAAAAAGATAAATATAATAATATCTACGACGAGAGTGAATGAGTTTGGGTCATCAGGCCAAAATATATCATAAAATGTTAGGCCTGCCATTACTAATAAAACGCAACTCACTAAATATCCCAATAAAATCAAAATGAAATTAGATAAAAATATTAAAATTAGACCTTTTGCGGAACAAGTCTATCAAATAACTAAAAAAATTAAGGTGGGTCAAGTGGCAACTTACAGACAAATCGCTCAAGCAATAGGCAAACCTTTAGCCGCCCGCGCTGTTGGCCAAGTTCTGCATAACAACCCCTTTGCGCCGCAGGTACCTTGTCATCGGGTGATTAAAAGCGACGGGCGTCTTGGCGGCTTTGCTAGGGGAAGCAAAAAGAAACTAAGCCTTTTGCGTCAAGAAGGAATAATAATTAAAAATAATAGTCTGGACTTAAATAAATATCAAGCAAAGCTGTAAATATGGCTCATCCTCTAAAAAATTTATTAAAAGATATCCCTAAAATGCCCGGCGTCTATTTTTGGTACGGACAAAAAGGAGAAGTCTTATATGTTGGCCGGGCGGTCAATTTAAAAAACCGCCTAAGTCAATATTTTCAAAAAAGGATAGACTCTCGCATCTCTGAGATGGTGGCGCAGGCGCAAGATTTAAAATTTATCATCTGTGACAGCTTGCTGGAAGCGATTATTTTAGAGGCGGCTAATATAAAAAAATACTGGCCCAAATATAATATTGTCGACCGAGATGACCGTTCCTTTATTTACATCGCCATTAATCTAAAAGAAGAATTTCCCAAGCCAATCATTATCCGCGGACAAGATTTAAAAAAATTTCCCGCCCGCGACTACCAGTTTTTTGGACCATACCAATCATATCGTCTCATTAGCACCGCTTTGCGGCTATTGCGTAAGGTTTTCCCCTATAGCACCTGCCGGCCGCATCAGGGAAAGGCTTGTTTTGATTATCAAATCGGCTTTTGCCCGGGAGCCTGTATTGACGCTATCAGCCCGCAAGAATATAAAAAAAATATTAAAAAACTAATCTTGATTCTTAAGGGCGAACGCCAGCGCCTCTTATTAAAATTAGAGAAAGATAATCCGGAACAGGCTAAAGCCCTGCGCCACCTCCAAGAAGTTTCTTTATTAAACAAAGAAGATGATTTGCAGTCACCGCGGCTTAAACGGATAGAAGGCTATGATATTTCCCATTTCCAAGGCAAAGAAAGCTATGCTTCCATGGTGGTTTTTATAAACGGCGAAAAACAAGCAAATGAATATCGTTTGTTTAAAATTAAAGAAGCGCCAGCCGGAGACGATGAACGCGCGCTCCTAGAAACGCTGAAACGTCGCTATCAGCACAAAGAATGGCCGCCAGCGGAGATGATAATGATTGATGGCGGCAGTCCGCAAATCAGCTTCTTAAGCAGAGAATTAAGCAAACTTAATATTATTCTACCTTTAGTCGGCATATCTAAGTTTGGCGGCGATAAGCTAGTTTTTCCTAAGGGCGTCAAGCAAAATTTTAAAGATTTGGCCGAATCGCTTAAACCAGTTTTATTGAAAGTAAGGGAAGAATCGCACCGCTTTGCCAATTATGCTCGAAAAAGAAAAACAAATACAATTAATTGACAATTTTTTATAATCTGTTAATATATAAATACAAATTAAGCAAAACCGCAGACAGCAAGCAAACAAATAAGTCTTGCCGAGGTAAATGTTAGCTATTTTTAGCTTATTTATTTCATCTGCGGTCAAGCCGCAGTTTTTTATTTAATTGCTTACAAACCAGCGTCTAAAAACGCTTTTAAAAAATATGCCAAAAAGCAAAGTCCAAAAGCAGGAAATCCTGCGGAGCCTGGAGAAGAAGATTGGAGACGCTAAATCAATCGTCTTTGCCGGCTTTAATGCTTTGGGGGTAAAAGACAATGAATCTCTGCGCGACCAGTTACGCCAAGAAAACGGCGAATACTATGTAGCCAAGAAGACTTTATTGGGTCTAGCTCTCAAAAATCAAGGTGTGGACGGCTTGGATACTAAGAGCTTGGGCGGTAAAATCGCCGCTGTCTTCTCCTACGGAGACGAAGTGGCCGCCGCCAAGGTTCTCGACAAATTCCGCCAAGACAAAGAAAAGAGCGACAAACTCAACTTTATCGCCGGCATCTTGGAAGGTAAATTACTGACCAAGGAAGAAATCGAGGCCTTAGCGAAATTACCGAGCAAGCAAGAATTGTATGCCAAACTGGTGGGCTCCCTTAATGCCCCTGTCTCCGGTTTTGTTAACGCTTTAGCCGGAAACTTACGCAACCTTGTATACGTCCTTAAAGCGATTGAGGAAAAAAAATAATAATAAATAGGGGTCAGGAAAAGGAAAAGCTTCCGTTCCCGCCTAATATAACATTATGTCCGAAGAAGTAAAAAATGACGCCGCTGAAGAAGTGGTGGTACCGGCTAAGTTCCAAAGCTTAGTTGGCGAAATTGAAAAGATGAGTGTTTTAGATTTAGCTGAGCTCGTCAAAATTTTGGAAAAGAAATTTGGTGTTTCTGCGGCCGCGCCAGCAATGATGATGGCTCCGACCGCCGGTGGCGCTAACGCTAGCGCGGCTGCTGCTGAAGAAAAAGACAGTTTTGATGTGGAATTAACTGAAGGCGGCGCTAATAAAATCAACGTCATCAAAGTTGTCCGCGAAGTCACAGAAATGGGCTTAAAGGAGGCCAAAGACTTGGTTGATGGCGCTCCGAAAATCTTAAAGGAAGGCTTAAAGAAAGAAGAAGCCGAAGCTTTAAAGAAGAAATTGGAAGAAGCTGGCGCTAAAGTAACTTTGAAATAAGCGCAAATTCAGAATAAAAAATACCCCACGTAAAATCTTTTGGTCACGTGGGGTATTTTTATATTCAAAATTAATTTATTCTGTGGGTACTATATAAATAGAATTATCATTTAAAACATAAATGGTTTTTCCATCAGCGCTAACACTAAAATCTTTAAGATTATTTAAAGAGGGAAGACGAAATTGCTTGACTAAAACGCCCTGTTTATCAAAAATTAAAATGCGCTGGCTAGATTTGTCCATTATAAACAGCTGATCGTTAAACACTTTAAGCAGGGAAGCGCTGTTTAAAGAAGGGTCAATAGAGGCTAAAGAAAAATCCTTAGGCTCGCCATTATAATAATCTTGAATTTGTCCGTTACTCTTCAAAAAAATAATATCACCAGTAACCGCCATATCAATCACGTCGCCAAGATAAGCTTCGCCATTCAAACGCGCTACCTTGGAACCAAAGCCAGTGGCGTTCTTGGATAATTTGTAAACCTGATTCTGATCAGCCATTAGTAAATATAAATTAGAGCGATAAAATTGGAAAGCGTTAATTTTATTATCAGCACCCACGCCATCGAGATTTAAAGTCGTAACTTTGCCGCTGACTGTATCCAAGGAAATTAAACGATTGCCACTAAGATAGTAAATTGAACCCGCCTCGCTGACAGGCTTATCCAAAGCATTAAAATCACCGTTAAGCAAGAAAGAGGCGGTATTTTTATCTTTTAAATCAAAGGTATAGACGGCTTTAGCGGCGCTATCGGCGACGTATAATTTTTCGTCCAACAGAATAAGATTCCTGGCCTCTGCGGAAGGATTGTAATGACGCAAATCAGTAAGTAATTCTGGAGACTCAACGGTGCTTAATTTTTGTAATTGCGCTTTCTGAGCTTCAAGTTGAGCCCGCAACTGATCACGCTTGGCAATCTGTTCGTCACCTTTTACCGGCAAAACATCAATAGCCGCCAAACTTTCACCAATCAAAGTTTTGGCACCTTCTTGATTGTCGTACGACAGATAAGAATCAATCATGCTTTTTTTTGTCTCTAAATCGTTAATTGAATTATGAAAATACTCAATATCAGCTTGACGACGATTATTGATACTAGAAATTATCAAGCTAACACTTAAAATTAAAAAAGCCAATAACAAAAGGACAAGCATCTGTTTATTGCGAGGATGAAGAGAGTTAAGCCAAATTTTAACGTTTTTAGCAAATTTACGCCAAAATGAAGGATTAAACAAATTAATAATAGTGGCGCTGAGTGTCTTTAAAAAGCCAGTCAGACGAGAACGACTGCGACCAAAAGCAATTTTTTCCTTAATCAAGTTGGGGGTGGCTAGAGTTTTTGACTGCTTTAAAGATGGTGTTTTTTTGATATTTTTACCGCTATCCTTAATAGACAGAGACGGTCCTGGCTTAAAACTGCCGCCCTTCACTTTTTTCCATATTTTATTGATGTTTTGCCAATTAATTAGACCAGCCGAAGCTAACATTTGTTCGGTCTTTTTTTCTGTGTAATTTAAGTGGGAAATAGAGTTGTGGGCGGACTGAACCGTGTCTCCACCCATATCCTCTTTTAGCTCCGCTAAGCTCAAACCAAAGGTATTCTTAATAATTATACCCAAAAAAGGAACGTAGGAATTCAGACGCGTAAGATTATTTTTTATTTGTTCCGCCGCTACCATGGGGGGGAGCTTGGTAATAATATTAATTAAATCGTGATTGGATAAATATTCTGGTAAAGCCTCATTACAAAAAAGAAAATAAGAAGAAGCAGGGATCTCTCCGCTAATTACTGAAGAAAAAAATTTGGGCGAAACCGGACCAGTGCTTTCCGGCTGATTATCGGCTTCAACGGCACTAGTTTCGACGTTTACTAATTCATAATCATCTTGACGTTTATATATTAAAAAAGCTTTATTGCGGCCAAAATTAGAAAATAGCAATTTATTATCAAAAATCAAGCCTAAAACTAAATTAGTATCCTCAGCCCGTAATATAATTTTTTCCAAAGAAATAAATTCCAGTAAAGATTTATTGAGTTTAGCTAAAGCGGCCTCAAAAATATTATCCAAACTCAAACCTTCAATTTTATCCTGTAAAAATATTTTCTCATCGTTATAGTAGAAATCATTCAAACGCTCAATAATAAAATCAATAACCTTTTTAACGTCATTCTTTTTGCCGTCAATTTCCGCTAATAAAAATAATTTACCGGCTAAATTTTCCTTAATTGCATCCGGCTGAAAAATAAAAACTTCCCGGCTGCCGTTCTGATGCTTGCCGGTATTTAAGGTAAAGGAAGAGATTTTATAATACATATAAGCTTAATCTCTTGACGCCATCCGCGCCAATTTTATTTGACTGCTAACCTTTTCTATTATACTATAAAATAAGCAAGAAAAAAAGAGATAAAAGCACTTTAGAAAAAAGATAAAATAAAAAAACAATCTTATGTTGGCGCAAATTTTTGGCTCTAATGCTAGAGTAAAAATAATGAAAACTTTCCTTAGCAAGCCTGAACAAAAATATTATACTCGACAACTAGCCCGAGATCTAAATCTTCAGGTAAATTCAGTGCGGCGAGAATTGAAAAATCTAGAAGAAATCGGCCTAATCAAACAAGAAGAGGCAAAAATTTTATCTGAGGTCAAAGAAACAAAGATTAAAACCGGCGCTAAAAATCTCAAAAATGAAAAAAAATATTTTACGATTGACCGTAATTTTCTGCTTTTTCCAGAACTAAAAACTTTATTTGCTAAAGCCAATCTCTTGTCTTGTCAAGATTTTTTAAAGAATACGGCTGAATTTGGAGAAATAAAACAATTATGGCTGAGCGGGATTTTCAGCGGTGACGGAAGCGCCCCGATTGATATGTTACTGGTGGGAAAAATCAAAAAAGATAAATTTATAAAAAGACTGCAAAACCTAGAGGCTGATTTAAATAAAGAAATAAATTACACCCTGATGGACGAAGCTGAATATGAGTATCGACTAGAAATCCATGATATTTTTCTAAATCGCATCCGCCAAAGCCGACATTTAAAAATAATTAATAGCGAAAAAGAAAATAATTAAGGACATCTATGAAGGTTAAAGCTAATTTAAAATATTTTGCTTTACTAAGCCTGCGTCTATTATTATGGGCGCTGGCGATTTTTTTCTTATCACTCATAATCAGCTTAATAAGTAGTTGGTCCTATTGGCGAGATTTCGGCCAAAACGCTATTGCCGGCAAAGAGCAACTGAGCGGAGCGATTGTTTCTATTCGCGCGAAAGATTGGGATGGTGCTCAATTAAAACTGCAATCGGCGCAAGATTATTTTAAAAATGGACAAAAAAATTTAGAAAAACTGCGCCAATCTTGGTTTCCGGCAAAATTAAAATTAGGCAGCCGGCCAATAGATGACTTGGGATACCTTAATAATAGCGCTCTAATAATTAGCGGCAGCGCCTTGCAGGTTAACTCTCTACTCAAGAATATCAGCGCCGATGCCTTTGCTAATGAGCGTAATTTCCAGAGTCTAAGTCAAGAAAAAAAAGCCGCCTTTATGCAATCCCTTATTGCTCTTGAACCGGAGCTTAATGGCTTAAAAGCCAACCTTAATCTCGCTCTTTTTAATCTTGATAAGATTCAAACTGTTGGCATTCTTTGGCCTTTACGCGGTCAACTAGCTGAACTGCGAAATCAAATTGCTGATGGTGAAAATATATTATCCAATTCTTTACCAATTATCCGTTTACTTCCGGCCTTTAGCGGCTATCCTCAACCAGTACATTACTTAATTATGTTACAAAATAATGACGAACTGAGACCGACTGGCGGTTTTTTGGGCTCCTATGTCCGTGCCGATATTACTAACTTCGGTGAATTCCAAAAATTGGAGGCTAATGATATCTATCATCTTGACATGCCAGCCATTGGTAAAACCGCTTTTGTCGCTCCGGAACCGATTAGCAAATATTTAAAAGTTGATAACTGGTATTTGCGCGACGCTAACTGGTCGCCGGATTGGCCGCAATCAGCTAGGCAAATTCAAATCATGTTTCAGGCAGAAAGTGCCGCCAGCGGAAAAGCCGAGCCCAATTTAGACGGTATTTTCGCTATCACTCCCGACTTTATCGCCAATCTATTACGCTTAACCGGGCCGATAACGGTTAGGGGAGAAAGTTATGCCCCGGAAAATATGCAGGCATTATTACAATATAATGTGGAAGTCGCCTACAAAGAAGAGGAAATTTCTTCCTGGGATCGAAAAGATATTATTAATGAATTAATTCAAGCCCTAAAAGAAAAAATTATCGCCCTCCCTTTGGAAAAATATCCAGAATTAATCAGCTGTCTTAATGACAGTTTAAAGAGGGGGGACATTCTCCTGTATTTCAATAACCAAAACCTTCAAACATTGGCTCAGAACCTGGGGGGCGGGGGAGAAATTAAGCAAGTTAGCGGCGATTATCTAATGGTGGTCGACGCCAACTTGGCCGCTTTTAAAAGCGACGCCGTGATGCAGAAAAATATTGCCTATCAAATCGAAAGAAAGCAGGAGCGCTTGCAGGCAAATTTAAAATTAAATTATTATCACAATGGCGGCTTCGACTGGCGCACCACCCACTATCGCAGCTACACTCGCGTATTAGCGCCCTTAGGTAGCGAATTAATCAGATTATCAGGACTTGAAGCAACAGCAGCGGAGGATATTATCAGTTATGATGATGATAGTCTGAAAAAACATGTTTTCGGTTTCTTTTGGAAAATCGAACCGGGTAAGAATAAAGTGATAAATTTAGAATATTATTTGCCCGCAAAACTAAGTGACAATTTAAGTACAAATAATGTATACACTCTTTACATTCAACGCCAACCTGGTAGTCGCATAGCTAACTTGTCTTTTTCCTTTAATCCCAATAAAAACATAATACAAATAAGCCCCCAGAGTCTGGAAGGGGAAATTAAGTCACAAAAAGCTTATTTCACCCTTGACTTGAATAACGGCAGCCAAGCTATACAAATAAAAACAGACTAATCTATGGCAAAATAGACGTCTGTTAAACCAAAAAAGGAACGATCACGAAAGTTCGCGCAACATATAAGCTAGGTCCGCTTGCTCACTCTTTAAAAGAGAGGCGCAATAATCCCAGCCAAAACTAAAGCCGGGCTTTTATTTTTATTATATTGACTAAAATAAAGAAATATATTATAATTATAAAAATTCTTTAACAATTTGTCTAACCATAAATCACGATAAATCATGAAAAAATTAATTCTTATTACTGTTTTTTTTGTTTTTTTTACAATCGCCAGTTGGGCACAAAAACTGGCGAATCTCTGGTATTTGCCCACTATGACAACATACCAAGCAGAAAATGTAAGTCAGTACGACTTACTGGTGATTGATCCTGAAATATTAGTCAACCACTCATCAACTCTTGATGAAATGATGGCTAATAATCCTAAATTAGAGATTTTTCTCTATATTAATCCCACCGAGATTTTTGAACCGATGTGGCCAGATAAGCCCTGGAGTATTAAGCTTTATCAGGAATTAACAACAAAAAAATCATGGTGGTTATACCATCCAAACGGAGAAAAACTCGGTATCTGGGCGGGAATGAAGACTCTTGATATGAGAGCTAATTGCCCGGAAATAGACGGGCAAAGATATTGGCAATGGATATTAGACCAATATCTGAAGCTTTTGACAGATAAGCGCATCAGCGGCTGTCTTATCGATAACGCCTGGGGCGATGACCGTGCCGGTATCCAATGGCTAGCCAACTACAACAGCCAAAAAGGCCTTGATTTAAATGGTGATAAGAAAGCTGACACAAACTGGCAAGAAATAAATCTTGCCTGGGCTAAAGGCTTTCATTCCTTCTTCGGGGAATTACGCAAAGTTAAAGATAATCTTTGTATAATTGCTAATCCCGGTAACCTGTCATACCGAGAAGTTGACGGAAAGCAATTTGAAAACTTCCCTTATCCGCACCATCATCTAGGCGGTCCCGACTGGGAAGTAAACATGATGATAGCAAAAAAATATAAAATAGCTATCATTAACCCTGATGAAAAAGATTTTCTTCTTGGCGTCATCAGTTCCCTGATGCTTGACAATGCTTTTTTGGCAGTTGGCCAAAATCAGCTTTACCATGATTACTACAACCTAAATCTTGGCAAAGCTCTTGGCAAAACTAAGGAAATATCAAAGGGTATTTGGTTTCGTCAATTCGAAAAAGGAAGTATCTTTATAGACACCAACAAAGGCAACAAAGCTTGGGTGGAATATAAAGATGGGACTAAAAGAGAAAAATAATTTGAGAAAAATAATTTCAAATAAAAAAACAAAAGACTCGCCTAAAAAACGAGTCTTTTTCTTTGATTAGAGATTTTAAGCGCTTAAATCAGGCTTCAGCCGGGCACAGGCTAGAGCGGAGCCAGCTAAAGCCCACATTTGCCACTGCAAGGCGGTATCATTAAGAATATTATCTCCGCTGGACATAGTAAATACGGCTACCCCGAAAGCCAGAAAAAATAAAAAAAAGTTCTTTAAACGAGGCCGCGATTCATGCCAATAAGATGAGATGATGGCGCCAAAGAAAGACAAAAGTAATAAAATATATGAAGCCAATAATGGATAACCGCCGTCAAGAGCAACACGCAAATAATCATTATGGGGATCGGGAGGGCCCAAGCGAAAATCCCTCTTTACAGAAATAATTTTTTCGGCGGTGCCGATGCCGTAGCCCGTCCAGGGTCTTTCTTGAAAATATTCCAAACCGTCACGCCATAAATTAAAGCGCCAAGATACAGAACCATAAGGATCTGATTGGAAGATACTGTTGAATCGAGTCTGTATGGGGGGGACTAAAGCGTAAACAAAAAGCATGGCTAAAAACGCGACTAGTAAAAATTTCTTAAACTTAGATACGCCAACAATAACAAAAATTATAATTAAAGCTAAATAAGCGCCACGAGTATAGGTTAAAAACAAAATAAAAATATAAAACAACGAGAGCAGGGAATAGAAGTAGACCTCTAATTTTGTCCGCTTTAAATTTAAAAGAAGAAACACCGCTAAAGTAATTGCAAGTAAAAGATAAAAAGCAAGCATGTTGGGATGAGTCATACTGCCAAAAACTCTATAAATTCCATTTTCTGGTAAACCAGTCTTATTAATAAATTGAAAAAGAGCTATCAATGAAGGCGGCAAAGCGGAAAATATAATTACTTTTATAAGCCAGGTAAGATTTTTGGCTGATGGCAAAAGGCTTGCGCCCAGAAAAAAGGCGGCAAATATACTAAAAAAACGCAATATCTCCTTCAAGCTTTCTGAAAAATAAAAAGAGTTAAAAGTGCTAATTATCCCTAAAAATAGAAAAATAACCCAGGCATAAAAGGAATGCAGTTGTTTTAAATTATGCCAATCAAACTTTCCCAAAAATATAAAAATAATAGCCAAAATAATCATTAAAATCCCCAATAAACTAAGAATGTTAATCTGCAAATCGCCAAAACTGAAGATGATATTATGAACGCTTAAATCTAAAATTGGACGCAAAAAAAGAATAGATAAAAATGCTAATCGAAAATCAATAAAAGACAAAGCCAGAAGCAAAAGGAGCAAAGACGATAATAAAACATTAGGTAAAGAAAGATTGGAAAAAAGCAACAACAAAGCGGTAAATACCGCTATAAAAGTAAGGGCAATAACTGATTTTTTATTATTTAATAGTGAGGGCATAAATTGAAATAATCAAATATATATGCTATTATTTTGATATTATTAATATAATTTTAGCCTAATAATTTCAAAAGGTAAAGCCGAGAGCGATATGAAAATACTTCAAGTGAATAAATTTTATTACCCACATCGGGGGGCTGATAAATATTTTCTATTCTTAGAAAAACTACTAAAAAGCCATGGTCATGAAGTCAGGGTGTTTGCCATGTCTTCAGCTAAAAATCTAGAATCGCCAGATGCCCCTTACTTCGCCGAAGAAATAGATTTACATAATCTTACCTGGAAAAACAAAATTAAAGCCAGCCGCGCCATCATTTATAATCAAGAGGCAAAAAGAAAATTTAAAAAACTGCTTGCGGATTTCCAGCCGGATTTAATCCACTGCCATAATATCTACCACCAGTTATCACCCTCCATTTTAGACGCCGCCCGACAAGCCAAAATACCAGTTGTAATGCATCTGCATGACTATAAACTCATTTGCCCAAATTATAGGCTATATACGGAAGGAAGTGCTTGTCAGCGCTGTTGTCAACAACGCTATTGGGAATGCGTCAAACATCGTTGTCTAGAAAATAACTTTTCCAAAAGCCTACTCGCATTCATAGAAATGACAGTTCATCACCGCTTCTTAAAAATTTATAAAAAAGGAGTAACTCTGTTTATTGCCCCCAGCGAGTTTATGAAAAAAATCTGTATTGATTTTGGCTGGCAAGACGATAAATTTATAGTTTTAGAAAATATATCACCAATAAACTCCACTAAAATAAACAGTGAAATTAAAGAATATTTTCTCTACTTCGGCGCTTTAGAACAAGAAAAGGGGATTGATTTACTAATAAGAGCCGGGGCGGAAAGCAAACGTCCCATTAAGCTGGCGGGTACAGGCAGGGCAGAGCATGAACTAAGAAATTTAGCCCTAAAATTAAAGGCTGATGTGGAATTTTTAGGTCAGTTACAAGGAGATAAGCTCCACCAAGTCATTGCCGAATCTTTAGCGGTAGTGATACCATCACGTTGGCCGGAAAATATGCCCCTAGCGGCGATTGAAGCCATGGGCTTAGGAAAAACAGTAATTGCCGCAAATATCGGCGGCTTGAGCGAATTAATAAAGACCGGTGATAATGGCTATCTTTTCCCGCCAGAAGACTGGCAACAGCTGGCTGAATATTTAAAACAACTGCAAGCGCCAGAAGCTTTAGAAATAGGGAAAAAAGCAGCGGCCAGCAGGAAAGATAAAACGGAAGACTGGCATTATCAAAAATTAATCACAATCTATCAAACTGTAATCAACAAAAAAGAGCTGTAAACCCAGCTCTTTTTCATATTTAATAATAAATTTATTTATTTTTTAACTTCTAAAGAAATACTGTAAGTCAATTGAGAGTTTAACCCATCAACTTTAATATCATAACGGCCATCATTAGGCACTGAGGGGACGATAACATTGGCCTTGAATCGGCCGAAACGGTCGGCCTGAGCGTTAGTTTTAGAGCCAATAAGGGAAATGCTTAAATTTTCATTAGGCCAAAAACCGCCGCCTTGAACGCTGACGCTGGCTCCTGATTGAGCGCTACGATTTCCCAACATTAAGTATAAATTTTCCAAAGGATAAAGCTGACCGTCATCCTGACTAATCTTATCAGTTTTAGAAACTACGTTTAAATTAGCATCTAAAATTAATAAACCAGAATTATTAAATACCACTAAGCGATCGCCATCTGAAGTGTTTACCAGCTTCAAGCCCATGGCCCACCCCTGAGGAGCGCCAAGAGTGGTTGCCTGCACTTCCTTAACCAGGCTTAAATCACTTTTCTTTAATTTATAAACATTCAAACCATTAGAAAAATAAAGAAAATTATTATCAAATGAACTTTCAACATCATAAGAGGCGTCTCCGTAATGGCGAAAAGAAGCTAACAACTTGCCGTTAAAATCAAACTTTTTAACATAATAATCATCGGCTACAAAAATATTGCCGCTAATACGATCATAATATGACTTGCGGCCATTTTTCTTAAAATCACGGTAGTCTAAAGAAATAGTTTTAATAACATGGCGGCTCTCGCGATCATAAATATTCAAAGCAGAATTATTAAGGGCGAAGAGAAAGCGAGCATCACCGCTGCTGCGAAGACTGTAGGGAAGTTCGCTTTCAAAATCAAAGCCGTCAATTATTTGTAAATCATTATTCCAAATACGAACGCCGCGTCCGCTGACGGTAGCAATGTTATGACCAAAACGGTCAACCCGGTGATACCACTCCCAATAAGTATTTTTAACCTTATTTTCTAAACTCGCCGTTTGCAAGTCGGAAATATCATATAAATACAAAGCGTAGCCAGCAACGGCATAAGCCTTTAAACTCTGACCCTGAACCTCAAGCTTAACATCATTAAAAACATCTTCTTTGCCAGGATTAGGAGATAGACTAACTGACATTAAATGCTTAACTTTGTTTCCACTTGAAGAAAAAATTTCTAATTTGCCAGTATTGGCCGTGGCGACTATCAGCTGTCCTTTATATAAAACAGCATCGCCGGCGTAATAAGATTGATCTTTAGTTTTACCATCGCGTACGCTCCAGCCGACAAAGAGTAGGCCAAAAATCAAAGCGCTTAAAAAAATCTTTTTCATATATTAATTCGTTCTTTATTTAACTTATTATTATACATATAATATATATTTTGTCAAGATTAATTATATATTTTGTCTATTTTTTCAAAAATAAACCCAATAACTATCTGTTTAAGATAAAAAATATTTACACTTATATTAAATTTTTATTTAAAATTAAATAAAAAATATATAAATTATCAACATTATTTTAACAATTGACATACTATTGACAAAGTTTATATAATTAATTATAATAAATCGTTATTATAAAGTAAATAATTAATAATTCGTAATATGGAATTAGAAGTATTTTGGAAAAACATTAAAAAACGCCGCCATACTGTCGTCGGTATTATTTTAATTTCTTTTATTTTAGTCGGCACGGCTACATTTTTACAGCCTTTAAAATATTCGGTTAAATCAAGACTTTTAATTTCCCAGAATATCAGCGGCGCCGATCCTTATACTGTCTCCAAATCCAACCAATACTTAAGTAATTTATTTTCTCAAGTAGTTTATTCATCCTCTTTTTTCAACCTTACCACTTCCGCCGGATTCAATATTGATACCTCTTATTTTGGTAATGATTATAAAACACAGATGAAAGTCTGGAAAAAGACGATTGAAGCCCGTAGCGTCGGCGATACCGGCATTATGGAAATATATATCTATCACCCCAACACCTATCAAGCCCAGCAAATTGCGCTGGCCGTAAACCAAACCTTAATCAGTAAAAGTTTTAATTATCAGCAGGGTGGCGATCAGGTAATCATCTCTGTTATCGACCAGCCTTTAACTTCCAGTTTCCCGATAAAACCAAATCTAATCCTTAACTTCGCCGCCGCTCTGATTTTAGGCATTGCCGCCACGAGCCTGTGGATTTATTTTTTCCCAATAAAAGAACATAAGCACCAGCCTAAAAAACAAAATAATCTTGTCTATCAAGAATTACCAACAGAAAACTATTCCACCTATCCCGCCGCTCCGAGCAATTTGCCGACTGAAGACACCAAAGCAGATAATTACTATGAGCCTCGAGGTAATATTAATAATATTTTAAAATAAATATTTTTGTCTTTTTGTCGCTTTTTTAAATTAGAAAAGCGGAAAAAGGACATAAGTTCTGCGTCCTTTAAAAACTGAATAATAACCAAAAATATAGTACCCATGCAAAAAATATTTTTCATAATGATGGCGACTTTATTGGCAATTGCCGGTAAGGAAGCCTCCGCTCAGCATCCATTGGGGGAAGGTCAGTTGCTGATTGGCAACGGCTATTTCGCCCCAGCCAATAAGAGCGGCGATGGTACCTATAGGTACCTTGAGACCCGTTGGCTCCCGATTAAAAATCAGACAGATAATGCCAAATTTGGTTTTTATTTGTCTGGGATTGAAGTCGGAAGTAAAATTTCGGGCTTTAAACACCACTCCACTGAAATTGGGCTCGGTCTGGCTGCTAATTTCAGCCTGCAACCCGGTTACCAGACAGACAGATACGCCTGGCTGAACCTTGCCTATAAGGTCATCAACTCGACTGGCAGTCTGACAAAAACAGACGGCCGCTATGAAAATAGGCAAGAGGACCAAATGCTCTTTTTAGGGGGAGGTCTCCTCTTTAGAAACATATTTCTTGAAGGGCCCTTCGCCCAACAAAAGATTATGTTAGAATCTCAGTTTTCCATAAAAAGCGAGGAAAATTCTCGCTGGAATGGAGATACTTTGGCCGGATTGCCGTGGTCGCGGGAACGAGTAAAGCTTCAAGCTGAAAATGGTATTACACCGCTTTATCTTGGCTGGAGCCGAAACGTTTATCTCATGCCTTCAATCTTGGCTGCCTATACTTACGAAAAAGGCAGCCAAACCAGCTTCTATACCATCGGCCTTAGCCTTACTTTGGCAAAGGGCCAATATGGATATGAAATCCTGACTTTATCCTACGAGCCGAAGTTCTCAGCTAAAGGACCAAGAATGGATGTGTTTCAAGTTAACCTGAATATTATCAATTTATAAAAATTTATTAAAAATGAAAAATGAAAAGTTTTTTTGGCCATGGTTGCCATGGATTATCGCCAGTATAGTGTTTCTCGCGCTATTGGTACTCCTTACGTTCCTTCGCGGAGGAAAAAACTCAACACCAGTGGCCGCCGTGGCGGATAGCACTACCGTAACAACCCCCGCTGCTCCTTGCCCACCATTTACAGTTGGCATCAACATAAGCGGCGATTCTCTGGTGCGAATGTATCAGGAGATTGCTCGCTTACAGGCAGCGCTCAAAGCTTGTGAAAAAGGAAAAAAGCCGGTTACTCAGGCACGTAAATCATCGTCAACATCGGCGGCCAGCAACCAGACACGCACGTCATCAACATCGGCGGCGAGTGCGTCTCAGAGCACTAGTCCAATGATCGCCACCAATCAATACGTTGGTGATGTAGTGGGAGATGCTGGTTGTTCGTTTGACGAAAACAGCAAGCTGTTTTTCTATGTAAAAACAAGTTTGCTAAATAGTATTAAAAACCGGACGCAAACCACTTCCAATCTTAACGCCCCCTCTGGTCCAAAAGGAGAAGAAGTCGGGGAATACACCTACTATAAAACTCCCATTCTCATCCTCAATGATATGTTGGATCAGGAATGGGCTTGGACAGTATATGTTGGAAATAATGCCCAGTATGGCTACGACATGTGGCTGTGGCATGAGCTGATAAAGCTTAATGCCGACTTAAAAAATGACCCCCAAATCCAGAGCAATGGGCTAGGGGGGTACCAATTTATTTCGAAGATTAATTATCACTCTAGATAAATTTAACCGGTAACTTTACAGTTACCGGTTTTTTCTTATCCAAAAAACTCTTTAGTATAAAAAAATCCCCTCTACACTTTTCAAGTATTGAGGGGAATTTTGTAAGCTATAACTACATCCGGCGTATTTCATACGCTCCAGATTTTAAGCTAGTTATTTGTAATCCCAGCATATTGTCACCGGGAAGAAAAAATTTAGAATTTGCCATTTCCCCATAAACATTTGGGGATGTTAGACTGGGGCCAAATCGGAAATAAAGGTGGCCCTCTAAATCTTTAATGGCAAAAGTCTGATATCCCCAACCGGTATAAGCACCGGACATGATTATCAGGGCCATGGGCTGCCAGTTATCATTACTCAACATACGAGTAATGAAAGGCTGAGGACCATTAGCGTATTGCTGGTAATTGATATACACCAGCAAAGAATCTGATAACGGAAGATTGGAGTATTTTATCTCCGTTCTCACCGTGGGAGCATAAACCCCGCCAATTAGGTCGCCGTTATCGCCAGGAATAAGACCGGCACCAACAGGATTGGGAGACATCTGGCCATTAGTCAGATATACCTCAAATACTCCTTCACCGGGAGCGATTACCACCCAATACCTTGATTCCGGAGCATAGGCATAAACGTTTCCCTTACCATAAGTAAAGCGCTGTACGCCAATTTCATTTGCCGGCAAAATTACATGATCAATAATATACAAAATACCATTAATCGTAGTGGTCTCGGTTAAATAGTTGAGATCCCAGCCGGTAAAATCGCCGCGATCCCAAGGATCAGCGGCAATATTGGCATAATTATACACCGCCGTAGTACGCATTGCGATAGCATAATCATAATTATTGCCAGCCACTGGGGTAGCGGAGAGCAAGATAAGAGTTGTTTCCCATGTTAAATCATTGCTCACCACTAGGGTGATACTCCTGGTGATTGAAAGCCCACCATTAATGGGTGTGATTACCACGCTGATGTCATAGATGCCAGCAGCGTATTTTTTCTCCGGACTAGTAGCTGTCGAATAGTCGCCGCCATCTAGGTTCCAGGAGAAGGTGTAATTCTCCACTGCCGACGGCAGGGAGTCAAGCCAAAACTTCAAAAACACATTAGGAGCAGCGTAAGCGGTATCGCCGCTCATATTTGCTCCGGCCACCTTCAAATAAGGTGCCGATTTGGGTGCGGAAATCGGAGATGCATCGTCATACTCCTTCATACAGCCCGTAAAAATAAGGGCTAAAGCAAATAAAAACGTAAACAACGTAAACCTTTTCATGATATGAGATTTAGAGTTAAACTTTTAATTGTAAAGAACGAAACCTTTTCGTCCTTATTCTTGCCTCGCTTATTATCAACGGGGCAATTAAAAGACAAAAATTATTTCTTGGCTAATAAGCGATTATAGATCGCTATCGTCTGATCAACAATCTTTTCCCAATTATACTCCTGACGCGTCCGTTCGCGTAAAGCTTGTCCTTGCGCTTTCACAATCTCTTGATTATCAAGTGCATACTGCAGCTTATGAGACAAATCGGACACGTCTTTATTCCTAAAGCTTAAGCCCAGACCATTCATCGCTTCTAAATTGGCGGGAATATCGCTGGCTAGACAGGGAAGGCCATAAGACATCGCTTCTAATAATCCCATAGACAGCCCCTCGTATTCAGAGGACTGGATGAACATATAGGCATTGGCGTAAAGCTCGCTTAAAAGGGCACCGCCCTGATTGCCTACAAAAATTATCCGCTTATCATCACCAGCTAATTCTTTTAATTCTTTAACATAATCATCGGTATAAGCACCCTCGCCGGCAATTACCAGCTTCTTATCGGTTTTCAAATTTTTAAAAGCCTTAATCACGTAATGAATGCCTTTATGGCGTATTAAGCGGGAGGCAATAAAAATATAGTTGTCTTTTTCTAGGCCCCAGCGACGAATTTCTCTGACTTCAGGTAAGGTCGGTGGGTTGATGCCCGAAGGCACATAAACCGCCCCTTTATCATAGCGGGCTAGAGCATATATAGTCAGTTCCTGAGAAGTTACTAAAGTCTGATCAGCTAAACGGCAACCTATCTTCTCGCCCAATCGGAGATACCAGCGCGCAAATAAACCCCACTTTTTATGATAGTAATCCTGACAATGGAAAGTGAAAACAATAGGGGTACGGGGATTTAAAAGCTTAGCCAGCCAAATCAGGGAAGCCGGTCCAATAGATTGAAAATGAATAATATCAAAACGTCTAAAAGCGGAATGCAAAACCGCTAAAAATGTGTTAGAGATTGCCTCAAAATTCTTACCCTTTATAAAAGGCAGGGGAATTATTTTTACCCCTTTATACTCGCTAATTTCCGGAGCATAGCCGCGCCGTGCGTAAGCATAAACATCATGACCGCGAGCGGCTAAGTGGATTAAAAGTTCTTCTACTTGCTTTTCCACGCCTCCAGTTTGTGCCGGTATGCCTTTTTGTCCGATGAAAGCAATTTTCATATATTAAGTTTAACTAAAAATTATAATAGTTATTTAAATAATTGTCAACAATTGTCAACTTAATAATCAAATAATAGTAAAAAATTGATATTTTGTCAATAGTGTGTGCTGAATATATAAAAAAATAAAAGGAATATTATTTAAATAATATTCCTTTAATATAAGTTAAAAAATTATTTAATCTAAGAAAAGCTCAATTCAACCAGTCCTTTTTCTTAAAATAATAAAACATCAACCAAGAACCTAAGCCCATAATTAATAAAATAATCCAAAAACCATAACGCTGGTCGACAAAAGGCATATATTTAGCGTTCATGCCAAAAATAGCCGCTAACAAGGTTAGAGGAAGAACAATCACAGAAAAAAGAGTTAAGGTTTTCATGATATTATTCATCCGGTCGTTCAGTAAAGACTCGTTAGTATCATTTAAAACTTCAACCATCTCTTTCTGATTATCTAACATCTCCCAAATACGTTTAGAGTGCTCCACTAAGTGACCATACTGCTTCTTCAGAGAATCTGGAGGGACTAGAGAACTGCGCATACTCATCAGCTTCTGTAAAATATTTTTATGATTCTGCATGATCTTGCGGATATTAATAATATTGCGGCGCAAATTAAGAATCTTCGCTACTGCATCTTTCTGCTGTTGCTCAAAAATCAAATCTTCGACCTCCTCTATTGCCAAGCTATTTTGATCAATCAAGGAATAGCAGGAATTAAGCAAACGATCAAGAATCTCATAAAGCAAAGTAGCAGAAGATTCGGTGTTATAAGAAAGTAGAGAATTCTGATCTTTCTTGGCGTTGTTAAATAATTCATTTAGGGCCGGCAAATTGTCATTATGCAAAGAAACCAAGTAGCCGTGACCGATAAAAAATTCAATTTCACCGGCAATAATTTTGCCTTTAAAAAAGGTGGGAAAGTGGAGGATTAGAAACAGATAACCATTATCTTCCGCCACCATTGGCCGCTGCGAAAAAACCGTCGCCACAGAAGCACGTAAATATTCAAGATTAAAATTATATTCTTTCCTTAAATAGTCTATTTCCTTGCGTCCGGCGTCAATAATATTAATCCAGGACAAAGACTGTTCAGTACCGGGCTTATCAATAAGCAGGCATTCTATTTTCTGACTAATTTTTTTGTAATAACCCATATAGAAAGAAAAGTAACGGAAAATAAAATATTTTTGACTCCGTGACTTTTTTGTAATAAAATAAGGATAGTTTTTATTGCTTTTATTATATCAGAATTAACAGTGAGAGGGAAGTGATT
>ERZ795044.856-NODE-856-length-28515-cov-7.556079_pt1 | contig 28515 bp, 28 predicted proteins | sample MGYA00375128_ERZ795044 | MGnify/ENA primary metagenome ERZ795044 (study PRJEB30173, sample SAMN05720213) | anaerobic digester metagenome | isolation source: active sludge of municipal wastewater-treating anaerobic digesters | place: USA | collected 2014-12-22 ...
ATCTGGCCAGAGCCAAATAATCAAAGTCTGGACCAGCGCCAAACTGCCGAATATCTATGTCGGTTTCGGCTTGGAAACGGCGGACTTCATTTATACCACCGCCCAAATTAGCGGCCAATTTCCCATCAAGGGCTACCAATATCGCATCGTCGATCGCACCGGCCTGGCCGGCCAAGCCACTATAGAAGCGTTGGAAATTTCCAGTCAGATGCGGGAAGTGGTCATCGGCGCCGACAATCAAATTATTACCAAATTCAGAATATCAGAAACCTCCCAACAACAGAATATCCTGCTTAAAAAAATAATCCTAACTGCCAAAGGCAATTTCGATAATGACAATTTAACCAATATCGACCTAGTGGACGAACGCAACCGGGTTTTGGCGACTGCGCCGCAAATGATTGGCGGCCAAGTAATTTTCGACCTTAGCGCCAAGCCGCTCAAGATTGAAGCCGGCCGCTTTGCGACCGTCTCCGTTCGTGGCGATTTTAAAGGTGGCGAGTACCAATCACTGCAATTGGTTATCAACGGCCAAGCTGATTTATGGCTTGAGGGCGAGCAATACGGTTGGCGGCTACTGGCCCAAAACGACTTTCCCATCGGCTTGGGCGATAGTTCCACTTTCAATAAAGTCAAACCTATTAGTCAGCCAATATCGCTCTACACCGATTATTCCAGCCGAGTTGGCGATTTGGTAGCGGGCAGCCGCGATGTCAAATTAGGCCAATTCAGCATCAGGGCCAAAGGCGACGAACTGCAATTCGAGGGTTTGGAGTTGAAAATAAACCGTGGCGGCCAATACGACCTAACCGGCAATATCGCCATCAAGCTTAACGGCGAAACTATTGCTGATTATTATGCCCGCGATTTTGCCGATAAATTCAACCGCATTAATTTTGAAAAAGATGTCCGCTTGACGGAAAACCGCACCTATCAATTTGAAATCTTGGGCAGCGTTGATGACCGCGCCAGTAATCTTGACTCTTACCAATTAACTTTTGCCAATTTTAACTTGCATAATGACAACTATGATTATTTTGGCGATAACTTACAGATCAACAGTCCGATTATCCGGGTCAAAACTCTGGAAGCAAAGGTAGACATTAATAACAAATATAACAGTTTCGCGGTGATTGCCGGCCGTGACAAACAGCTTATCGGCAGCTTTAATCTGGCCGTTGGCGCAGCCGAAGATGTGGAAATCACCAGCGCCAGCATTGCCAATTTGAGCGGCAATTATTTCTATGACAAATTATATTTGAAAATCGGCAACCGGTTGGTGGCCAGTTTGGATAATCCCCTATCCTCGCCTCATATTTTCACCCTGACCAAGCCGTATAAACTGTCACGCGGTAAAACCTACCAACTTAATGTTTATGCCGACATCGCGCCTGACGCTCACGGGGACCAAACCGCTTTAAGTGTTGTCGACCTCACCTTGGCCGGCAAAAATTCCCAAGTCGCCGCCGAGCTAACCAATTTACCGCTTGATGGCCAACCAATATTATCGCTGGTTTCCAGTATCAATTTAAACCAAGAACCAACCAACACCACTATCGTTGCCGGCGAAAAAAACCAATCAATCGCCAAAATGACCATTACTAATAACTCGGCGGAAAAAGTAAAAATCAAAGAACTTTATGTTTATCAAACTCCGAATTCTGACGAGTTTTCCTATGACAGCGGGTTCAGCAACCTGCAGCTGGTCTTAAGCGACAATCAACGCAAACGGATTGGCAAAAAAGTCAGCAAACCAATTTTTGGTGGCAACAATCTGGGGGGCTTTAATTTGAACCCCTTCGAAAGCCTGACCTTAAATTTAATGGTTGACACTTCACTGACAGCAGGCAATAAAACCATCGAGCTAACCATCCAAGACATCGTCGGCTCTGGCTATACTTCCAAACAGAACCTGCCGATAAATGTGTCCGGCGACAGCAACTCGATCAATATTAATCACCTGGATTAAATATCATTTTACACCACCCCGCGCTCAAGCGCGGGGTGGTTTTTTTATTATTAAATCAATATCTGCTATAATATCATTATGGACAAACAATTAATCATTTTGCCATTCGATCATCGCCATTCATTCTTGCGCGATATTTTAGGCTTAAAAAAAAATCCTTCCTGGCGCCAAAAGAAACAAGTCACTACTTTGAAGCAAATAATTTTTGACGCTTTTTTATTAGCCGCTAAAAACTGCCACCAGCCCCAAAACTTGGCAATCTTAATCGACGAGGAGTATGGCGCCAAAATCATCAAACAGGCCCAAAAACAAAAAATAAAAATTTGTCTGCCGGTGGAAAAAAGCGGCCAAGACGAGTTCGATTTCAATTACGGTGAAAAATTTTCCAGCCACATTACTAAAATCCGACCCGATTATGTCAAAGCGCTAGTAAGATATAATCCGTTGGAAAAAGAAAAAAATAAACGCCAGCTTAGCAAGCTAAAAAAATTAAGCGATTGGTGCCGGCAAAAACATTATCCACTTATTTTGGAGCTACTGGTCCCGCCGACCGACCAAGACCTCAAGCTGGCCGGTTCAAAAAATCAATACGACCAAAAACTGCGTGGCCGGCGGACCATTACCGCTATTAAAGAGATAAGAAAAGCCCTCACAATCGCCCTTTGGAAGCTGGAGGGATACGATGATGAATTATCTTGTCGACAAATCACTCGCGCCGTCGGCCCTCGGGAAAAAATTATCATTTTGGGCCGCGGCGAAAATAAAAGCCAAGTTGAGCGCTGGTTGAAAAACAGCAAACCGAATCAAAATGTAATCGGTTTTGCTATTGGCCGAACAATTTTTCTAAAAGCGCTCCAACAATACGTCGCCAACCAAAAAAACAAAAAACAAACCACTGAAATTATTGCCAAGAATTTTCTTCATTTCATCAATTACTGGGAAAATATTAAATAAACCAACTATAATAAATCTCGGCCCGAATATTCGGGCCGAGATTTTATATTGATAATTAAAATTTGACTAAAAACCAGCTCATTCCACCGGCTAAAGAATTAACTAAGCGCAACAGACTTTCTGACTTTATGGCGCGGACTCATCTAATCACACAAGTACCGGTCATTTCCGGATCCTTGGGTAAGCCGACTATTTCCAAAATGGTCGGCGCTACATCGGACAAGATGCCGGCCGGCCGCATCAATGATAAATCCTCGCCTGATTGATTGGCGCTAAAAAATTTGGGCGCGACAACAATAAAAGGAACCGGGTAAATATTATGCTCCTTATCCACCTGACCGGTGGCCAAATTAAACATTTCTTCGGCGTTGCCATGGTCGCCGACAATAAAAGCAATCCCGCCCTGTTCCAAAATCGCCGGCACCACTCTAGACAAGCACTCGTCAACCGTCTCAATGGCTTTAATAGTCGCTGACAAATTGCCGGTATGGCCGACCATATCCGGATTGGCATAATTAACGGCAATAAAGCCATGTTGTTTACTCTTAATCGCCTTCAACAACTCTTTTGTCACCTCCAAAGCCGACATCTCCGGCTTTTGGTCATAACTGGTGACCGCCGGCGATGGCACCAAAATCCGCTCTTCGCCGGCAAACGGCTGCTCAATCCCCCCATTCAAGAAAAAAGTGACATGGGCATATTTTTCTGTCTCGGCAATATGCAATTGCTTGACATTATAATCGCTAAATATCTTAGCCAAAGGATTGGTGATGTGCTCCGGCTCAAACAATACCTCGGCCGGTAAACCCTGATCATATTCGGTAAAAGTCACTAACATCAAATCCTTAAATTTCTTATTGGTAAATTCGTTAAAATCTTGGTTGACTAAAGCTTGGCTCAGCTGCCTGGCGCGATCCGCCCGAAAATTAAAAAATATTACTGTATCACCGTCGTTAATCGGGCCGACGGGTTGATTCTTTTTATCGACAATCACTGTCGGCTCAAACTCTTCATCAAAAATATTCTTAGCATAGGACTGCTCAATCGCTTTAACCGGGTCACTAGCCGTCTGAGCCGCCTGACCCAAGACAATCGCCTCATAAGCTTTCTTAATCCGGTCCCAATTATTATTGCGGTCCATCCCGTAAAAGCGTCCGCCAAGGGAAGCAATTTCGCCGGTTTTTTCTTTTTTGCATAAACGAAGCAATTGAACCACAAAATCCTTGCCGGCATCGCGAGCACTGTCACGGCCGTCTAAAAAAAGATGCAAATAAACCCGCTTGTTGATCTTAGCGGTCCGGGCAAAGTTTATCAGCGCCTCCAGGTGATCTTGGGAACTATGAACCCCGCCCTTGCCAATTAGACCAATCAAATGCAGGGCGCCTTTATTTTTTTTGATTCGCTCAATTACCCCCTCCAGGGGAGGCAATTTAAAAAATTGGCCAGTGGAAATTGATTTGTCTATCCGGGGCAGGCTCTGATAACGCAGAATGCCCGAGCCAATGGTCAAATGCCCGACTTCACTGTTGCCCACTTCACCCCACGGCAAACCAACCGCTTCGCTTGAAGCCTCTAATAATACCGTCGGATAAGCAGCCACCAGTGAATCAATAAAGGGTTTTTTAGCCAGACTAACCGCATTGGATTTACTCTGAGGCGCAATACCAAAACCGTCCAACACAATTAGGGCGACTGGAAAAAAATTCAAAGCCATAAAAAATTATTGGTTACCAGCTTCAAAAATACTTTTAATCTTCGCTTCTGTTTCCGCCAACTCTTCAATGATTTGCTTTTTTCGATAAGCGTCGGCTTCTTTCTCGTAGTTGACAACCTGGAGGTTGTAATCATAAATAACATCCGTAAGGAGTGGCAACAACTTGGCTTTTTGATCGGCGTCAGTGACGCCATAGTCCTGAAAAAACGATTCAATTGTTTTTTGAGAAAAATCGCTCATCTGCTTAAGTTAAATATTTTTTAGTTTTCTCCACAATATCATTAATAGCAAAATTACTTTTAATCAAATAATCTTTAGCCCCCAGTTGTTTGGCTTTGGCAATGTCGCTATCCTGCCCCAGATTGGACATCACCACCACGTTAATCTTTTTGGTCGCTGGATTTTTTTTAATCTCCTCCAGCGCCTCGAAACCGTTTTTTACCGGCATAATGATATCCAGCAAGATTAATCGGGGTTGCTCGCTGACGGCTTTCTGAACCGCTTCAGCGCCGTCTTTGGCTAAAACCACCTGATAGCCGCGCCGAATCAGCTTGTTCATCAGTACCGAAGATAATGACTTATCATCTTCGGCTAAAAGTATTTTTGCTCCCAGTGTCGGTTGTTTGGCCATAAATCTTAATTAATTTTTAAAACCAATATTATTTTATCAGCTGTTTTATCTAAAAAATCGATTTTATCCCTGCATCCCCCCTCACCCAATCCTAACTTCGTTGCCGTAATTGGTCAAAATAATTGCCCATCGCGCCAAGGGGTATGCTTAACCGCCATTTTATTGGTCTCTAATCATTATACAACAACTAGCCTAGGCCGGCTAATCCCTTCTCGCCTTTTATCTTTTTACTGCCAGATAATGGCAAGGAGAAATAAAAGACACTACCCTGGCCTTCTGTCGATTCAAACCACAACCGGCCACCGGAAATTTCCACAATCATTTTTGAAATATACAATCCCAAGCCCGAGCCCTCTGTTTCCATTTTGATCACATTGTCGGCGCGGAAAAATTTTTCAAAAATTCGACTTTGGTTAATTTTGGATATGCCCACTCCGTTATCTTGGATGGCAAAAATCACCTCCCGTTTATTGGTTTTTAAGATAACTGTCACAATGCCGGTTCTGGAAGCGGCTGAATACTTAATAGCATTGGAAATAAAATTGGTCACTACTTGCCGGATTAAAACGCTGTCAATATTTATTTTTTTTAATTTCAATTTGGGGGTCTTGAAATTAATGACACAATTTTTGGCCTGGGCGATCGGTTGATACTCCTTGATCACCCCCTTAATTAGGGCAATCAAATCAGTCGGCTGAGGATCAACACTCAACCGGCCGGTTTCCAATCTCGAGACATTCAATAAATCATTGACCAAGTTCATCATCCGCTCGCTGGATTCCAAGGACTGATTGAGGTAATCCCTCTGTTGCCCGTTGAGTGTTCCCAATTCTCCACTGGCCAATTCTTCCAATATCCAACGAATGGCGGTCAGCGGGGTCCGCAATTGATGCGAAGCAACCGAGACAAATTCTGTTTTCATCTTATCTATCTCCCGCTCTTTGGTCACGTCACGGAAAACCACCACGCAGCCGGTAACCACGCCAGCCGAATTTTTAATGGGCGCGGCGGAATCAGCCACCGGCAACTGACTGCCGTCCTTTCTAACAAGCAAGGTGTGATTGGACATTTCCTGAATTTTGCCAGTAGTAAGGGCATTGTTAATAAACTGATTATTAACTGTGCCGTCTTTTTCAAAAATAAATTTCAATACCTGGTCATACTTTTGGCCAATCGCCTCTGTGACGCTAAAACCGGACAACTGAGCGGAAATTTGATTGTACATAATAATTTTCAAATCTTTATCTACCACAAATACGCCTTCACCAATGCTGTACAAAATGGCATTGGACTTTTCTTTTTCCAAAAATGCCGCCTCTTTTTCCGCTTCGGCGTCCTCCAAAATATTCAACATCGCCGTTTGTTGTTTTTCCAAGGCTTTATTTTTTTGCTGAATTTCTTTGGTTTGCTCGGCGACTTGCCGGTCAACCTCAGCCCGAGATTTTCTAACTTCTTTCGACATCTGGTCAAAAACCCGGGAAAGTTCGCCGATTTCGTCCCGATCTTTCAAGCCAACCCGATAATCCCAATTGCCCCGGGCGATCTCCTTGGCGCCTAAACTCAGCTTGGACAATGATTCCGTCACTCCCCGAGTAATCCACTGGGTAATAAAAAAATAAAAAACCACTGAAGTCAAAAAAATAAAAGTCAAAAAAGCCAGTAGCGCTATTGGCGCCGCCATAATTTCTCGGTTGTCAATCTTAGCCACTAGCCCCAATTCAAAATCATCAACATAACTGGAAACAGCCACCACTTTCTGCTGACGATAATCAAAAATATTAAAAAAGACTGTCTCAACTCCAGCTAAGGCCTGAAGCATTGGCACGGACACCGCATCAAGCGACTGATCATCAAATCGCCTGGCCACCGGATACTTAACCTCGCCCGCCTCATTTCTAAAAGCCAGCACCACTTCGCCGGTCTTCCCCAGACCGATAGCGCTTTGGATGATTTGCGACAATTTATCAATATTGACCACGCTAATGCCCAACGCCACCAATTCCCCGTCGTTAAAAATCGGCCCGGAAACGAAAATCTTATAGACACCGTCTTCCTCGACAAAATAAATGCCATTATCTTTTAGGCCGCCAGTAAAAAAATTTTTGTCCGCCACCTCGCGGCCGATAAATCGGCTATCGGTGGAAGCGATTATCCGGCCATTCAAATCAATTATGCACACTCTCTCAAATTCTCTGATTGGTTCCTTGGCGTCGCTAATAATCTTGATAATTTCCGCCCGGACTGCCTCAGCCGGCTGGTCTCGATAACTGACAATCAATTTTCTCAACTGCGTCCGACTGCTGATCAACTTGAATCTCTCTATGTTCTGATTAAGATAAGTCGCAACATGTTCGGCGTGCGATTCGGCCGCCGACTTAAGCAAAGCCACTGATTCTTGGCTGATTGACGAAAAAGAAAACCAACCGACGACTAAAATAATCAACGCCATCAATACAAAAAAGGGGAGAAAAAAAGCCAGATTGATTTTATTCCTAATTCTCATAAAAAATTATTTCACCAAATTTAACAGCGCTTTGGCCATCTTCATGTGTTTAATCTCGTCATTCCTGATCTGACTGATTATTTTTCGGGCCTTGTCGTCTTTGAGGGTAATTAGAAAATCATCATAAAGCTCCTTCGCCTGTTTTTCCAAAAGATACAAATCCGACATCATTTTAATCAGCCGATTTTTGTTTTTTATTTCGTTCATAATTAATCAAGCTATTGATTTTTCGACGATGACTAACGCTTTCTTTGGTCAACTGGCTCAGTAGCGCTTTGGCTTGCCGTTTTTTAAAAAAACTGATCGTTGATTCTTCAACCGCCCGCCGATAAGTGTCGTTCAATTGCCAAATAACATCTTCTTCCATGGCCACCGCTTCTTTAAACTTGTCCGACCAAGATCGGCGTTTGGCTTTTGATGCCGCCTTCGCTTTTCCGGTTAAGGCTCTTATTTTTTCTTTCAGTTCCACCATTTTTAATTCTCGACCAACCATCAAATCATTAACCCTCTCCAATTGATTGATCTTCTCCTTCAGCTGAGACACGTCATTCATGGTGCCGACCATCCGTTGCTTGTCTACCAACACCCCCGCGTCTTCAATAAAAGCATACTGACCGTTTTTTCGCCGAAACCGGTATTCAATGTGATATTTGGTTCGCGTTTTAATCGCTTTGGCCAATAATTTCGCCGCTAACTTTCTGTCATCAGGATGAATTAGTTTCTCCCAGCGAGCCAAATCGCAATCAATAAATTCTGCCGGCGAATAGCCGGTCACGCTAGAAATGTTGCCCGACCAAACAATCCGGCCGGTTTTTAAATTGAGGTCATAAAGCAATTGCTTGCTGTTTTCCAAAGCGACGCGATAACGAATTTCCAGTTCTGTTAATTTTTTAAGCGCGGCTGAACCGGTCACGGCCAAATCAACTTGCCGCCCCTGAGCGGAAGCTTTTGTTTTCTGACTCAGACGTTTGTTGCTGCCAGTTGGTTTGATTGCCATTAGTCACCTTGTTCAATATTTTTTTAATTATAACATTTTTCCCAGAAAAAAAATACGCCGCTCTAGCGGCGTAACAATTGGCCAACCGACTAACTTTCCATTCGACTAAACAACCAACTGCCGACACTTAAAATAATCGCCACCAACGCCATAAGCACCAAAAAATCCCAACTAATTGAATAATGAAACTGACCGGTTAGGCCGCCCCGCACGCCGTCAACACCATAACTCAATGGATTGAATCGAACAATAACCGACAGACCGGCCGGTAAATCCTCCACCGGAAAAAGCGCTCCCGACAAAAAAAATAGGGGCATCACAATCATATTAATAATCACCGGAAAAGCGTGCATATCATTGAAAAAAGTCGCCAATAAGGTGCCAAAAGCGGTGAACATTAGGGCGATTAAAAACATAAACATTAACGCCAGCAACCAGCCGCCCAAAGAAACCGGGGTAAAACCAATTAAAAAAGCGATAAAAAAAACCAACAACCCCTGCAGCATCGCCACTGAAGCTCCCCCCAATGTCCGGCCCAACATAATCGCCAACCGAGAAATCGGCGCCACTAAGGTTTCCTTGAGAAAACCAAACTGCTTATCGCTAATCACTTCAGTGCCGGTAAACATCGCGCTAAAAATCACACTCATGGCAACAATGCCCGGCGCCAAAAAAGTAATGTAATCGCCCTGACCGGCTTGGGCATAAACATTTTTAAAACCAAAACCAAAAGCGACCAAAAATAATACCGGTTGAAATATTGACATAACCAACCTGGCCTTGGAGCGAAGATGCCTCTTGATTTGACGCAGCCACAGGATATAAACTGCGGCTAATTCATGATTTATTTTTTCCATTTTCTTTGATTTAATAAGCGCAGCCGTTCAGCGGCGCTGATATTTTCATCGCGAATATCATAGCCGGTCAGCTTTAAAAAAGCCTGCTCCAAGCTATCGCTGTCCGTTTGCCGCTGCAACTCTTGCGGAGTACCTCGAGCGACAATTTGACCCCGATCAATAATGGCAATCTGGTCGGCATAACGCTGGGCCTCATCCATATAATGGGTGGTAAAAAATACCGTCAACTGGCGTTGCTGATTCAAATTCTTGATGTAAGCCCAGATATGATTGCGCGTTTGCGGATCCAACCCCAAGGTCGGTTCATCCAAAAACAACACTTTCGGCTCATGGAGTAAACCGCGGGCAATCTCCAGTCGCCGCTTCATACCGCCGGAAAAATCCTTGACCAGACTTTTCTGCCGCTCGGTTAAATTGACCAACTCCAATAATTGGGCAATTTTTGCTCGACGTTCGGCTTTGGGTAAGGCGTAAATCAGCGCGTGAAAATACATATTTTCATAAGCCGTCAGCTCATCATCCAGACTGTAATCTTGGAACACTACCCCGAATGATCGGCGCGCTTGGGCCGGAGCGGCCAAGACATCAAAACCGTTTATTTCCAACTGACCACTGGTTGGCTTGAGCAGGGTGACTAACATTTTTATAGTGGTGCTTTTGCCGGCGCCATTAGGACCCAAAAAAGCGAAAATACTGCCCGGCGCCACGCCAAAAGAAACGCCATCAACGGCCTTCAAGTCGTCAAATTGCTTGGTTAGATTGTCAACCTTAATTATCATTAAATGATTTATAATAATTAAACCAAAAAGCACCAACTAGGCAAGCTGCTTACTCCTGGTCCAAATTCTCCGGGGGCAACCTTATCGGAAGCAAAAAGAATTTAAGCAAGCCTAACTTTAAAATTATTAATTATGAAGGCTGACATCTTTATAGCATTTTTTTAAAAAAGATACAAAAAAAGAGCGGATTAGATTTTAATCTAATCCGCTAAATTTGGCGGCGCTTCTAAGGAATAACAAATTCCCAAGCGCCATTATTGGCAATAATCTCCCTTTCCTCCTCAAACGCCTGCCAGACGTCGGTGTTGATATAACAATAATTGCCAGCTTGATCAATGGCCACTATCGTTAATCGGGCGCGGGGCGAATATTGTTTCAATTCCAGATAAGCTGGCCAGCCCTTAAACTCAATCGGCTCTTCTTCGACAATCCACGGTGCCTGGGGGTAATAATGGATCACCCCTAACTGGCTGATCTGAGTCTGCTCCTCAAGTCCCCAAAACAAGCCGCGCATATCCCAGTCGTCAGCGTCTATAACCGCATACGGCTGAGGACCGGTTACGGTCGACCAACTGCCAAATCTCAATTGGGCCATTGGCGCCTGATAATCGGCCAAAGAGAATTCAATAATGCTGTTGCCACTGCCGTCATCTTTTATTAGTTGACGATTGGCGCCAAAACTGAATTCCCAATCAGGATTGTCGGGCGGGCCAAGATTGAAATAGACCACCCGCGCCAAATTGGTGATCACAAACGGCGTGCCGCGAAAATGGTAATTGGCGTCAAAGCCGGTCACTAGATTGGTAATCGGCAAGCCCTCAAACGGATAAATATCCGCCGAATCCTCGCCCCAACCATGGGGACCGCCAACACCAACTTCGTAAATCGTCTCGTACAGCAAAAAATCAAATCCCGGCACCAGAAACTCGGCCACTTGGCGATCTGGCGGCAGCTCCAAAATCAGTCTCAACTGTCCCGAATCATCAGGATACAAGAATCGACCACGGGGCTTATTTGCCTCGGGTGTTACCAGCGACGAATGATTGCCAGCCTTGTCTCGGCTTTGAACGGCAAAATCATATTCCCAGTTCTCAACCGGCAGAACAAATTGAAACACTCCACTACTGGCGGCAATCTCCTGGCTAGTTGGCTGCCAAACTTCGCCGGCCGGCTTAACCCACAGCCGAACTGTCTCTAACCCGCTGCCTTCAATCAAAGAACCACTGGGCGCATCCTGCGCCTGACTATAACCAATCAGGGAAGTCCGGTCATCAGACATCACGCTGGCCGCCTTAACTTGCGGCGGACTGTTGTCAACAATGACGGCGCCGGCATTGGGCACTTTGATTCGCCAATCCAGCCCAACCACTATCGGCTCAACTGGTAACGGCTCAACTGATTGATTATTGCTAATATCAACGCCAATTTCCGGTTCACCTGAATCTTCCGGCCAATAAAATTGTTCCGGCTGACTGATTGGCTGATAAGAATTGCCAATCGGTTGGGGCAAGTAATCGGATATTGGCTCTTGACCGCCTGAAAAAGAATCATTTGGTTGATAACGACTCTCTTCTATGGGCGATTCAGGGCATCCGCTTAAGCAGAGCACCATGCCCGCCATTAACCAATATTTCTTCATCATCATCTCCCTTTCTTTGTGTTTTAGGAGCCCAAAAGCTCCGCCACTAAAGAAAGGGAGCTAATCGACTCCTAGGACTGACTTGTTTTTAAAGTACTAAATTAACCATATATTTTAGCAAAATATCCTATAATTGTCAAGTTTATTTTATTAATTTTAAATCAATAATAAGTGGGTAAATTAATAATTAAAAATCAATTTGCGTAAACTTAGATAAAATTAAACCTATAGACAACCACTAATATAAAAGATAAAATACAAATAGCCATAATAGTTTTGATGATTTTATTAATTCTCAAAATATTGATAATAATTTAGAAATGGTTTATAACAAACTATATGGAAAACAAATCCAAAACACAACTCAATCTGGTGTCGCTCGGGGATTATCTGAAGGGGCGGGACTTTCGCCAGTTAAGCGAGGAGGAACGGCTAGAAATCTGCGGAGAGATTTTGAAAAAAATATCTCCAAACTCACAAAATACATAAACGAACGCCAAAGGTCGGCATTGTTCTTTATGTTTCCTTTAAAAAATAACTGAAACATATGAAAAAAACAATTATCGCTGTTGCCGGTTTAATTGTCTTATTGGGCTTGGCCGGCGGAGTCGGCGCTGAAGTCAATTCTGTCACGCCCAGCACCAATGACCTTAACCGCACCAATGGCTGGGCCCATGTCAACCAGCTAAGCGCCGACATTGGCACAACCGATTTGCAATTTGTCAGCACCAGAGGCTTTCTAAGCTGTTTTGAATACCGCACTGACGGCGACACCAGCCAAAAAATCGGGGCGACCAATTATAACACTAACATTACTGACGGCCTTTATCCTTATTACTGCGAGAATAACAGCTCCAGCACCCACACCTTTACTGCCAATCATTATATAGAAGTCAGAATGGTGTTTGGCGCTGAGACTGATGAGCGCTTTGACTGGACCAGATTTGACGTGATTTATCCGCGGAGCGCCTCAATTACCGCCCCCACCTCCAGCGCCGAAGTCTACGGCTTGGTCGATTTCACCGCCTATCTTAACGACGATGACATTGACTCGGTCCAATGGGCGATTAGGCAGGGCACTTGCGCTGCCGGCACCAGCACTGTTTTCGGCAATGTAGACGGCCACAGCGATGTCGCCATTATTGACACCAGCGATTTATCGCATCAGACTTTTTCCTTTACCGCCGATGTCAGCGGTTTGGCGCTGGGCGACTATTGCTTTGTCTATAATCCGACTGAAGACAGTGGTGAAACCAATATCCGAGAAACTGTTGAATTCAAAGTAATTGACGAGCCGACTCCGCCGCCGGTCGGACCAACCACCAAAGACGACTGCAAACAAGACGGCTGGCAGAGCTTTACAAATCCGTCATTTAAGAATCAAGGCCAGTGCATCAGCTACTTAATGAGCAATCACCGCGCCGGCAAAAGGGATTAATTTCCCAATGCTAAAAATAAAATTCTCCGGAGATAGCTCAATACATCCGCCCAAGGCGCCTGCCGGCAGACAGGGACAAATATCTCCGGAGATTTTTGTTTTGGTTCTAATAAAAAATCACCGGCGGGCAATAAACCGGGCAATTAAATAGTTTAATTTAATTACCCTTGACAAGGTTTCTTTTCTGTTTTAAAATAATCCACATGCGAAAAACCGCACTTTAAAACAACAAAAACAAAAAGAAAAGGAGAAGTAACGATGAACAGGGGCGCGTTGGTAATATTGTTCTTAGCGATTGCCAGCCTTACCGCCAGTTGGGGCGACACCATCAGCTTTGAAGGCAGTGTCGAGTTTGGCGGCGCTTATCCGCCGGCCGGACCAGCCCCTTGGCTCACTGCCACCCTAACTGACCTGGGCGGCGACCAAGTCCAGCTACTCTTGGAAACCAATGGGCTAATAGCTAATGAATTTGTCAGCCATTGGTTTTTCAATCTAAATCCGATCTTAGACCCATTTAGTCTGCTGATTGAGCAGACTAGCGGCCCGCCGGTGCTTTCAATTAGTCGCGGCGCTGACGGGTTTAAAGCCGATGGAGACGGTTATTATGATCTTGTCTTTGATTGGCAGGCGCGCCAATTTTCCGCCCAACAAAGTGCCGTTTTCAAGTTGTCCGGTCTGAGCGGACTCAGCGTCTATGACTTCAGCTTTATTGACGCTGGCGGCACAAAGGGTGATTTTCTAATAGGGTGATTTTCTAATGGCCGCCCATGTTCAGGGTATCGGCGCCGAGGGCGAATTCAGCGGCTGGGTGGGCACTCCCCCTACTGTCCCCGGGCCAAATATTGTGCCTGAGCCAACATCGATTCTCCTTTTCGGCCTAGGTGTTTGCCTGATTACCGCCAAGCGGTCCAGGCTAGCCTAAGCCATTTAGCTCCTTAAATTAATATTGGATTGGTGATTCAGCTTGTCTTAGCTAAATCGCCAATCCAATTTTTATTTTATCAAAATAAATAAAAATCTCCAGAGATATTTGTCCCTGCCTGCCGGCAGGCAAGCGCCTTGGGCGGATGTATAGAGATATCTATGGAGATTTTTTTATTTGGCTCCGCGAACTGGATTTTATTTGGCTCCGCAAAATAACCAAAGGCGATCCTGGGCAGCAGTAAATGCTACGCCCGCTCGCATTTACTGTCGTCTCGCCTTCGTCCGCCTTGGGCGGACTGGGGCTCACTCCTGCCCTTCGAATCCAGTTTGACAAAGTCAATATAAACTAAATACCCCGACACAAAGTCGGGGTATTTAGTCTATTCGCTCCCGAATTAAAGCCCTCGCTTTGGTGGGAAATGAAGCGGATTTTAATGCTTTCGGGGGAATTCAATTTTTTCTTTTTAACAACTAACAAAATAAACTCATGAATATGAAAAATTGCGCCATTTATACTCGTGTTTCAACCGATAACCAAGCGGAAAAGGAATTTTCATCTTGCGAAGCGCAAGAACAGAAAATCCGTTCGTTTATCGCTAGCCAAAATGATTGGCAGGTTTTCAAAGTTTATAACGATGCCGGATTTTCTGGCGCAATTTTGGAGCGTCCTGCTTTGCAAGAACTGCTTGATGATTTGAAAAAAGAAAAAATTGATGTGGTTTTGGTCTACAAAATTGATCGGCTTACTCGTTCACCGAAGGATTTTTACCAACTGATAGAATTTTTTGAGCAAGCAAAAATTGATTTTATTTCCATTACCGAAAGATTTGATACTTCCACGCCCGCCGGAAGATTGCTTCGCAACATTATGCTCACTTTTTCGCAGTTTGAAAGAGAGCTAACCAGCGAAAGAACAAAAGATAAAATGTTGGAGCGCGCGAAAAAGGGGCTCGCAAACGGCGGGCTAACTCCTTATGGCTACACGCGACAAGATAAAAAACTTATACCGCACCCGAAAGAAGCAGAAGAAATAAAATCAATTTTTGAAACTTATATTGAAACTGGCTCAACCGCCAAAACTTACCAAATGTTGAAAGAGCGTGGAGTGAAAAATAAGTTAGGCAAAAATTTCTCCAAAACAAATATCAGCCACATTTTGCGGAATGTTATCTATATCGGCAAGGTTTTACACAATGGTGAGATTTATCAAGGTATCCACCAACCGATAATTTTAGAGGAAATTTTTGCCCTTGCTCAAAAAATTCACAAAGAAAAGCAGAAAAATTTTAGAGTGTACAAAAATTTTTTGTTCGGCGGACTTATAAAATGCGAGGAGTGCGGTTCAAATATGACTTCCTGCTTTACCAACAAATATATTGGCGGAAAGCTGAACCGCTATTATTACTATCGTTGCACGGCTACGATGAAGCAGGACTGGCAGGCGTGCTCGGTAAAGCAGGTATCCGCCGAACGATTAGAAAATTTTTGTTTGGAAAATTTAGAGCGAATTTCGGTTGATAAAAACTATATTGAAAATCTCATTTTTCGTTTGAATAACGACACACAAGCTGGACACCGCGCTGGATACGAACTAACGGACGGATGCTCTAAATTTTCCGCCGAAAACTTTTCGGACACTCTAAAATTTTTCATTAACGGACTCAAAACCACAAAAGGAATTGAAAGAAACCTTTTTGCAAAAAGTTTTCTTTCAAACATTTTCTATTCCCCCGAAAGCATTAAAATCCGCTTCATTTCCCGCCAAAGCGACGGCGAAGCCGCCGCGAAAGCGAGCCCAGCCCCGCCACAAGCGGGGCTGGGCGAGCGAACACTCTCATCTTCAAAAAACGAGTTCGTATCTAGTTTACTGGCTCCGCGAACTGGATTCGAACCAGTAACCTACCGGTTAACAGCCGGTTGCTCTACCATTGAGCTATCGCGGAATATTTGTGACTACAAATCAACAAATCAACTACGAATATTACAAATATTTGAAAAAGAATTGCCAATCACCAAATATGATTTTATCACCTATCTTACCAAAAGTCAATAACAAAAATCTTAATACTTATCCCAAAACTCTCAAAAATTTTACTCCCTTCGATGTAAAATTCGCCAAAATGGCTAATCTTTTGCCAGTTGCCTCTAAATAATTTCTTACCTGCTCAATATTATTTTTTGAAAAAGAATTGCCTTTTTTCAACTCCAAAATAATCTTGTCTTCAACAAGAAAATCCAAAAAATTAATCCCTATTTTTTCACCTTTAAAAATCAAATCGCAAGCCAACTGTCTTTGAAACTTTATACCATCCTTTATAAAACACCTGGCGATTGCCTCCTCATAATATTTTTCTCTATAGCCATATCCCAGTTCATTATAAACTTCAAACAATATACCGACTATTTTAAAGCTCAACTCCTTATAAACTACTTTACCACTATCGCCATTCATACCGCCCTCCTTTTATTTGTAATATTTGTCCGCCGCGACGGATTTGTAGATCTGTAAGTAGCCTTAGAAATCCCTCAACTTCTCAATTCCCCTGATCTTCTCGATTTTTTCCAGCGCCTTGGCTTCAATCTGGCGAATGCGCTCGCGGGTGACGTCAAACTCCTGCCCCACCTCTTCCAAGGTGTGGGCCACGCCATCTCTAAGACCAAAACGCATTTCCAGGACTTTTTGTTCTCGCGGCGTCAGTTCGGAAATCACTTGCTGAACATAATCGTGCAACACTTCCAGAGCCGCCGCCCGATCCGGACTGATTGTTTTCCTATCTTCGATAAAATCCTCCAGGACACTGTCATCGCTGTCATCGCCGACCGGCGTACCCAAAGAGATGGTTTCCTGGGAAATCTTAATAATGTGATTAACCTTGTTCAATTCCTCGCCCATCTCAGCGGCAATTTCTTCCGGCATTGGCTCGCGCCCCAAATCCTGAACCAAACGCCGCTCCACCTGCTGGAATTTGTTGATATTTTCCACCATGTGCACCGGAATACGAATCGTCCGTGACTGATCGGCCAAGGACCGAGTGATTGCCTGTCTGATCCACCAAGTGGCATAAGTGGAAAATTTATAACCCTTGTGATAATCAAACTTGTCCACCGCTCGAAACAAACCAATATTACCCTCTTGGATTAAATCCAACAGGGACAAGCTTTTGCCAGTAAATTTTTTGGCAATCGACACCACCAGGCGCAAATTGGCCTTGATTAATTGCTGACGCGCTTCAATGTCGCCCCGTTCAATCCGCTTAGCCAGCGCTACTTCCTCATCCGATTTTAGTAACGGCACCCGACCAATTTCCCTTAAATACATCTGAATGGAATCGGCGGAAATGTCGCCCAAATTAATATCGCCAGCCGCCAAGACTTTAACTTTCTTTTTGTCTTTATCCGGTTCCGGTTTGGGCGCCTCTTTTTTAATCACTGAAGCGAAAAGTCCGCCCCCCTCGACCAAGGCAATATTCTGCTGATCCAGGATTTCCAGTAAATCTTCATAACGCTCGACATACTCTTCCAATTCCGGCAGGGCGATTAAAGTCTCTTGTTCAGTAATAAAACCACGCGATCGACCCTTTTTGATTAAGTTTTCGATCGCTTGTTCGTCAGCCTGAATTTTGGTTTTAGAAATTTTTCTTTTTCGCTTCTCCGAAGAGCTAGTCCCCTTGGCGTGTTTGGTGGCTTTCTTCTTAGTGCCAGCGTTTTTAGTTTTTCGCCGAATGGGTAACTTGGTTTTTTTGGTTTTCGGAGAACTGGATTTTTTTCTTACCTTTTTCCTGCTCACTCTTTTACCGGTGGTGGTTTTGCCTTTAATTTTCTTAGCAGGCATTGTTTATCTAAAATTATTTTATAGAGTTAGTTATTTTTTTCCATAATCAACTGCTGGAGCTTAATATAAAGACGTTCGCTTTCCGCCTGCTCCCCACGTTTCTCCGCCGCTATCAACTGCAGCTTCAAATCATTAATCAGTTGATCGAGCGACAAATTTTTTATTTTTTTCACAAGGCCGGAAAATTCTTTCTGAGCCGAATCAAAATCAATCTCAACAAAAGAATTCTGGCCGACTAAAAAGGCCTCCTTGACCAGTTTGTTATCGTCAGCTTCGCCCAGCCAAGCTAACATTAAATCCAGCAAATCACCTTGGCTGACGGAGTTATCCACATCCAATTTGGTAATTGAGTCAACATTTTTAGTATAAAATAATATTATTTTTTTGTAAAGGTCGAGAGAGGCCGGATCAGTCAAATAATCAATCAGCCCGGCCTGAGCCAGCTTGCTATACAGCCTGGGGAAAATAAAACCCAAACCCAATAATTTTTGCAGCAAATCCAACTGCGGGTTGACCGGCAGAGCAACTGGTGGCTGGCTAACGGGCTGGCGAGACAAACCAGCCCCGGCTGATTTGGGTTTAACAATCAATTCGCGCAAAATCGCTTCGGAGACTGACAACCGCTGAGCCAATTCCTTGAGCCAATAGTCTCGTTCAATCGGATTGCCAATGGCGCTAATTTTGGCCAACAAAAATTGGCCGATTTTTTTCTTAGCTTCTGGTTTGGCCGCTGGCCATTGGCCAAACGCCAGGTCAAAAAAATAATCCAATGCCGGTTGAGCTTGCTCAATGGCCCGGCGCCAATCGTCCGGATCGGTTTTGATGCATTCGCCCGGATCTTTGCCCTGGGCCAAAGTAAGAACCCGAACATTCATCTCCTGGCTCAAAGCCAAATCAATGCTCCGTTCGGCGGCCTGACGACCAGCCGCATCCATATCCAAGGCAATCGCCAAATTATTGGAATAACGCTTAAGAAGTTTTATTTGCTCCAATGTCAAAGCGGTGCCGGAAATCGCTACCACATTCTTGACGCCGATCTGATAAGACGGAATCACATCCATATACCCCTCGACCAAAATCGCCAAGTCCCTTTCCTTGATCGCCGCTCTGGCCTGGTAAAGACCATATAATACCGCGCTTTTGTTGTAAATGACGGTCTGGGGCGTGTTGATATATTTGGCCAAGTCGTCAGCCTTTAGGGCCCGGGCCCCAAATCCGACTGTCCGGCCATGCAAATCAATAATCGGAAAAGTAATCCGATCGCGAAAACGATCATAAAAGCCAATGCCCTGATTTTTTTTGACACTCAAGCCGGCGGCAAATATTTCCGCCTGACTAAATCCCCGCCCGGTTAAAAATTTCAATAAGTTGTCCCAAGAATCAACCGCATAACCAAGATTAAAATCTTCAATTGTTTCTTCTGACAAGCCCCGCTGCTGCAGGTACGCTCGAGCGTTCTGTCCTTTGGGCGACTCCCGAAGCACCTTGTGCCAATAACGGGCGGCTAACCGGCAAATATCATAGTGGCGATTGCCCTTGTCCTGTTTCGCTTGATTTATCCCAGACAGCTTGACTCCCGCCTTATCGGCCAATAGTTTCAGGGCCTCACCGAATTCCACCCGTTCAATGCCCATTAAAAAATCAAAAATATCGCCGCCGGCGCCGCAACCGAAACACTTCCAAATCTGCTTGGACCGGCTGATCATCAAGGAGGGCGTTTTTTCATTATGAAACGGACACAACGCCCGATAGTTCATTCCGGCCGGCGTTAACCTTATGTATTCGCTCATCAAATCCACCAGATCCAATTTAGCTTTTATTTCTTCAGTTTCCCGACTCATAATGTTTGAACTTAATAATCTGCCTGACTGCTAAGCGCAAAACTGCCAGCCCCACTAAAACCAACAGCAACGAATATTTTATATAAGAATTATATTCACTCAGTCTATTCCAGGAAAAACCCAGCAAGTAGCCGAGAGAAACAACTATGATTATCCAAACTATAATACTTAATAAATTGTAATAAAAAAATTTTCGGTAAGGCACTTTTTTGTAGCCGGAAGTAATCATCGTGACAATCCGGATGCCGTAAACAAACTTGCTCAGAATGATCAGCTTGCCATAATGGCTATTAAAATAACGATCCAATAGCCGATTGTGATAATTTTTCAAGCACAGCCAATCTTTGCAGCTGAGGATAAAATTTTTTCCCTTCCGGCCCAACAAATACCACAAACTATCTGAGAGGATAATGCCAGCCAAACTGATCAGCACTACGGCGTAAATATTGAAATAACCCAAAGAAGCCATAAAAGCGGCGGCTAGAATAAAAATCTCGCCGCCGGCCACCGCGCCAAAAAAGACAATTAGATAACCGTACTGCTCCAAAAAATGGAGCGCTATCGGAATTAATTCTTCCATGCTTTAAATTATTCAGACTGCCATAAGCCGTGGAGATTGCAATACTCCCGGGCAATGATAGTCTGACCGCTGATATTAAACTCGGCTTCCGGCAACTCACCCGGCTTGAGCCAGTGACGATAACTCCGGCCATCAACAATCGCCTCGATCCATTCAATATAATGACTGGCCTCCATCGGATGGGCCACGGCGCCAATTTTAATTTTGATGCCGGTGGCAGTCTTGGTAATGACCGGCACATGTTTTTCGGCCGCTGCGTCAACCGTCCCGGCCTCCAGTTGCTCCATCTCTTTACCACAACAAACCAGGGTGCCGCCACCAACTCGAACTACCGCCACCATATTGCCGCAGACCGAACAGCGATAAATTTCATTGAGCTTTTTAACCATAAAATTTAATTATTACCAACCGCCTCTCGCCTTAATAGGTCTCGCACTTCAATTGATAAAAAGCCTGGGCGTGGTCGCAAGACGGGCATCGTAAGGGCGCTTCTTTACCAAAATGCTGGTAACCGCATTCGCGGCAAACCCACCATGTCTCCTCGTCTTTTTTAAAAATCATATTGGCTTCCACTTCTTTGAGTAGCTTTAAATAGCGCTCCTCATGATGTTCCTCGGCTTTGGCAATAGCCCGAAAACGAATAGCAATTTCCCGCAACCCCTCTTTTTCGGCAATGTCGGCAAAGACCGGATACATTTCGCTATATTCATACTTCTCGCCGGCGGCCGCCGCCCGCAAATTGGCTGCCGTATCGCCATAAGCGGTCGGCGCAGTCGCGCTAACTGTGATTTCCGGCATCGGTTCGCCGGATTTCTCTTTTAAATCCTGGATATGGACAAATAATTTTTTAGCATGCTGACGTTCCTGTTCAGCCACCTCTTCAAAGATGGCCGCAATTTGCTCAAAACCTTCTTTTCGAGCCACCGAAGCATAAAAACTATAACGATTTCTAGCCTGAGATTCGCCAATAAAGGCTTTGGCTAGATTGTCCAAAGTTTCTTTCATAATTTTTTATTCGATTAATGATTAAAACCGGCTATTGTGCTATTTTAACATCAATAAAAATAAAGGGCAAATCGCTAAATCGCTCCTTCTTGTTTCAGTTTGGCCAGCTTCTGGGCTGAGCCCCGATTATAACCGCCCAACCGGCCGTCGCTCCTGATGACCCGATGACAGGGTATGGCCGAATCATAGTTCCGATTGAGAATATTACCCACCGCCCGGTACGCCCGGGGCCGACCGGCTTGGCGCGCCACCGCCCGATAAGTCCTGGTCTGGCCGGCGGGAATCTGAGAGACGATTTTTAAAACTCGCTGAGAAAAATCTTTCATAATTAAATGTCGGGACAATTATTGGATTTTCTAAAACCGGCTTGAAACGCTTCCGCTTCGGAACAAAACCAACTATCGCCATTATCCAAATTAATTGTCACATTGTCGTAATTCAAGCACTGGGGCAAATGATAAACCTTGTCGCCTTGGCCGTTGATATTGCCTTTAATCTGGCAGCCATTATCTGAAGGACAATTATTGGACTTTCTAAAACCGGCTTGCTGAGCCTCCGCTTCGGTGCAAAAATATCTTTCCCGCTGTTTCTGACTGATACCAATCTGGTCATAACCAAAACACTCCGGCAAATGATAGACTTTCTCCCCCTCAGTGTTGATATTGCCCTTGATTTGGCAGCCAGCCAGATAATTACGAGAAAAATCAGCCTGACAGCCAGTCAAACCCAAAACGGCGAGTACCGCCAAAGAAAGCCAAATTTTTTTCATTCTTTTAATAATAATTATTACAATGACAGTATAATCCAAAAAAAGCATTTAAACAAGACCTCGTCTTTGACCGCTTAATCAAAAATGAATAATTTATCAATGGTAGTCTTAAGCGCCTTAGCCACATCATGAGCCAATTTTAACGATGGATTATACTTGCCCTGTTCCAAAAAAACAATCGTCTCCCGCCGCACCCGAGCCAACTCCGCCAACTCCTCTTGAGTGATGGCCAATTTGGTTCTGAGTTCTTTGATTCGATTTTTCATAAAAATTTATTGACTGGTTTAGGGCCGGAATTTATTTATGCCGGCGCAAATATTGAAAGATAAAACTATAAGTCAGCATTATACCGCAGACCGTCAGCGACAAAGTCATACCAATCGCTTCATAGATCGGGTCAATCTCCCGCCGAGCATAAAAAACAAACATTACCACCACAGCCAACCAGGAACAAATTTGAATGGACAAAAGCGCGGCGCGGCCGGCCAAAGCCCAATCGCGCTCGTCAGCCAATACCCCGGTCACTTGTCGCCGCAAATAAAGCAACAACAAAGAACCGACGACTAAAACGGCGATCGGTACAAAATAATTTTTCAAAACCAGCGCCTGGCTAAAAATCAACGCTAATACCGCCACCACCACTAATTTGGCCCCCTGATACTGTTTGAGAGTCATAAACTTATGTTAGAATTAATTAACATAAATTTATGTTATATTATTCTAACATTGTTGTCAAGAGCGTTTATCCCCCGCTTGTGGCCCCTATCGGCGACTCGGCCGACCGGTTGTGTTTTTTATCTATTGGAGTAAAATAGAATCACCCCAATCAATAATTGGCCCCGCACCTTGACAAAAAGGAGGTTTTTCCATGACCCCACCCCGAAAAATTCTGAAAAGTTTGCCACTGGTCGGCTTCGGCCAAACCCCAATGGAACTGGACCGGCGCACCAGCTGGGAAAATTTCGCCTTGCAAATTATTGACCATTTTCGCTCCGGCAATGTCGCTTTGGTCGCGGAAACCGGGGCTGGCAAAACCGTCATCGCCCTGATGGCGATTATCGCCAAAAATTGGCGGACGCTGTTTCTAGCGCCGCAACGCTATTTGGCCGGCCAACACCAAAGATTGCTAGATCGGATTTCCGGCGAAAGTGTGCCCAGCCAAATGTACACCGGCCTGACCAAAAAACGAAACTGGAACAATTTGGCCGACCGGATTATTTTTGCCACGCCCCATATCGCCCTCAACGATTACCGGCGGCAATTAATCGACCTGTCTCAATTTGACCTGGTCGTCATTGACGAATTTCACAAAGCGACTGGCGATTATCCATATGTGTCGCTCGCCCGAGTCGCCAGCTCAAAACGGCTAAAAATTCTTGCCCTGTCCGCTTCACCGGGCGGCGATTTGGAAAAAATTGAAACAGTCCGAGAAAATTGCCGCATCAGCCACTGGCTCAAAGCGGAAATCAAAACTCCGACAAAAAACGAACACTTAGAAATGGTCAAGTTGGACGACAATTTGAAAAAAATCGAGCAACTGTTTTTGTCCCTGCTAAGAGATACCGCTCTGGACCTGACTTGTTACGGCTTGGCCGTCAATGAAAAAAAACTGCTGACCATCAAAGAGCTGAATCGGCTCAAGGAATGCGTCGACAGTCTTAAAGGCGAAGAAGTATTCTACCCGGCGATTTCCGCCTATGCTCGTTACGCCAAATTGCGCCACGCTTATGCGATTACCATTTCTGAGGGCTATGGTTCGTTTTTGGCCTATTTGGAAAAACTGCGTAGGGATCAAAGCCGGGCGGTCCATGATATTTTCCAGAAAAACGACTTCCATGAAATTGTCGCCTTGGCGCGACAAAACCAGCTCAACCACCCCAAAGTCTATCAGCTGCTGCAACTGGCCAGCAATTTGAAAGAACGGGGCAAAACTGCGCTGGTATTTGTCGGTCTTAAAGACACCGCCGAAATGCTGCTTGATTTTATGGAGCGCTATAAAATCAAAGCCGACATCGTTTTTGGCGGCGCTGACAAAAATCTTAGTCACCAAGAAAAAGTCTTGGACCAATTGGCCAACCGCCAATTGGACTGTCTAATTTGCACCTCCGTCATGGAAGAGGGGGTATCAATCGGCGAAGTGGATAGCGTTATCCACTACTCAATGCCGCCGACGGAAATCTCCCGCCTGCAACGAAGCGGCCGAACCGGTCGGCTGCGTAGTGGCGAAGTGATTTATTTGGCGATTGACCATGCGCTGGACACCAATCGCTACTTTGCCACCAAAAGAAAGCTAGAGCGAATGAAACAGGCCTTGCGCCAAAATTCGTTCGACCCGGCCGATTCAGAAACTATCCGCTACCACAAGCGGAAAATCGACCGGACTCTGCCACTTATTTAAAAGACTATCCCGTCCCGAATCCTCGGGGCGGGATATTTTAATTCCATACTTAGTTAAATGATATTAGCGGTTGAAGCCAAACCGCAAAACCAACTTAAAAACCCGACCGAAAACAATAAAATATAAATTCATTATCTCCTTATGCCGCTGATTATAAATTTTATTTCACCCTTCATTAATTAAGAGACTAAAAAAAATTAACGAACCTCAACCACAATACTGACCTGTTCAGCAATTTTCTCGATCTCCAAACCGGCAAAACTGCCCTTGTCGCTGCGCCAGTAATTGGAAAAGCCCCAACCGTTCCATTCCCAAACCGCAACATAATTTCCATGACAATTTGACTGTTGCGAATAATCTCCCTCAATGACCACCAAATCATTTTTTCCGTCCCCGTCAACATCGGCAATTTTGAATTCACAGTTTGGTTCAGCCAAATTGGAAGAGCCCCACAACTGCCTTATTTCTCCATTCAAAAAACCCAAAATAAAAAAATGATTCTTAATACTCATATCATTTTCCTCGACCCAAAACGGTTTCGATGAACCAAAGCTCCCGGCTTTCCACAAAGACACATTAATCTCCTGAACGTTGTCGTTGTTGGAATCAGCCAAAACAAAACCCTCAATCCGCCATTCGTCGGGAGATTGCCAGACGATCTTTGAGTCTTCTGAAATTATTAACCGACCGTTTTCCAACTGATAGCTTTCGGTAATTGAATTATTATCCAAATCCGCTTCGATCCGTCCCAAACCAATACCGCCATCCGGATTAATTTCTCCATAATTAGCAGCTTGATAATTGGGAGGAGAATGAAGCTGATCGCCAATTCCGGAATAAACAACCCGCTTATTAAAAACAGTCTTATCAGCTTCATTGACCGTGAAATAAGCTCTGGCCGGCGACCGCAATTTTTTTTCTCTTCCTGATTGCCGGCCAAAAATAAAATCCATTAAGTCACAAAAAATAAATTTTCCTTGAGGTTTGCTTTCGGTCTTCGCCCCATTAAGTTGCCAACTAATCGCCCAATCTAAATGGCAACAAAAATACCAACAAAGACCACCAGCCAAAACGAGGCTAATCAGAACAGAAAAAAACAAAATTAGCCTAATACTTTTCATCGGCATTTATTCTTTATAAGGCCATAAAAGCGCCGGCCCAATCGGGTAACTTGGGAGCTTGTTCCGAGCTTAGTAATTCTCGCCATTTCTTGTCGGTCAGTCGGTCGGACAACGGCCAAATAAATTCATAGTAAGAATAAACCCCGCCCTTAGCAATTCTTAATTTGCCATCAAGCGGAACCACCGCATAAATTTCAAATATTTTTCCTGTGCCGACTTCCAATACCCAGCCATTCGGGTCAGTGGCAACATCAGCAATAATTGCCGCCGGATTCTCATTTAAATAATCTCTCTGGCCAGTTGACTCCTTAAAAGCCGGCTCGTCTTTATTAACCTCCAGCCAAAAATGCTCTAATTGACCACCATACGAACGGATCAACTCATATTCCTCGTCGGTCAATTTTTCATTATTTAATTCTTTTTCCGATATGGTTTTTAATGATAAAGCCAATTGCTCAATTTTGACCAAATTATCCTGCATACTTGGCGATAAAAGTCCGCGAATTTCCAATCCTTCACGGGTCATTTTCAGAAGCGACGCCAGCCGGGCATAAACATAAGGATTGGGTTCCACATACCCTCGGTCATCGGCTTCTTCCGGCAAGCCCGCTCCCATCTCCGCATAAACTTGTTTGGCATAAAGAATAGTATCATGTTTTAACTCCGACCAACTCCCCAAAAAGGTATTTAAATCCTTTCTTTGCCAGGCGGTATTTTGCATAAAAGTCGGATAACCAGCTGTTTTTTTATCAAGTAGCGGCCGGAGCTGATAAAGCCAGCCCCAATATAAATTCTGTGTCCAAATTTTTTTGTCAAGACCGGTAATATAATCATTCATTTTGGACATATTATCAAGATAACAGGCAAATTGGCTTTCTCCTTTCTCTATTAATATTTTCTTTGCTTCAGCCGAGCCCATTGTCGCCGGAATATCCAATCCCATAGGCAAACAACGCGCTCCTGACAAGCAACTTGCCTCCTCCGGTTTAAAATCTTGGCAGGATTTAGTTCTATCGCCGACTTCCCGATAAATAAGCCGTTGAAAAATCGAAGCATCAATAGTAAATCTCTGTCCCATAAAACGGAATCCCATGATTTCTTCATTTCTATCTGCTTGAATTGACGCTTCAAAAATAGGCATTGAATTAATTTGCGGCGGCTCTAAAGCCCTGGCTTCATTAACGAAAGAGGCAAATTTATCTTTATCGTCTAAAAATGATTCTATTGCTACATTTGGACCATAAATTTTTTCGGCCAAATCCTTGAACTGATAATAAGTGATGTCGTCACTTTTGCCGACAAAAAAATTCACCGGCTCATAAATTTTATTCCAAGAATTTTGATTGTCCCCCTGATTAAGAGCTAAAGTTATCAACAATGCCGATTTAATTTCATCCTCATTTTTCATCCGGAAAGTGAGACGGCCATACCACATCATAGATTTGAAATACGCTTTCAACTCTTCGGTTTTGTCATAATGCCCCCGAGGAATATACTGCGAATAATCTTCTTTCAACGCTTTTAAGGCTTGCGGTCCTTGCGGGGTGTCTATCATTACATCCAATCCGCCGCCAATATTCATCACCGGTGATTTTTCTATGCCCTGATGGGCTTCGATTAAAGCCAGCTCCTGATTGACTTCATTGGCCACTATCGACGGAACATCAACCGAAGAATCTAAAAGCTTGCTGCCCACGGCAAAAAATCCAACATTTCTCTTGGCGGCATTTTCCCATTCAGTGCCTTGCAAATTATTATACTGGCTTAACGATTGGACCAATAAATTAGCATTAAGCTGCTTTAACTCGACCGCCAATTTTTGTTCTTCCAGCTGTCTCAATAAAAAATCAAACATCAAATGATAATTATGGAGTATCGAGTCAGTCGTAATAAGGCTCGGTATATACGAATACCGATTTGTTTCATAAAGAGTAAAAAATTCATCATGATAAGAAGGCACGACCACAAAAGCATTTTTAACTAGCATTTCTTTTGCCGCGTCAGAAAAATAAAAATAGCCCACATTAGTGACATTGCTCAAATCTTGATTCACAATATAAGCGGGAACTTTGGGATTAACATTTACCGACACCTCTTCATAAGTCGCGAATTCCGAAGCAAGGGTAACGGGCGGCTGATAAATATCTTCAATAACTTCCTTTACAGTATCCTGAGTTTTATCAGCCATTTTTTGAATTAATTTCGGTAAAATAAAATAAGCTCCCCCGGCGACAATGATAATAATTGCTCCTAAAATGCCAAAAATAAGCCACACTTTCTTTCGGGACTTTGGTGTGGGAATAATCGGCGGCTGGGAATTGCCTGTTACAATTTGTCGAAAATTTTGCTCGTCCATATTATCTGTTTTTTATTGTTTAAATAATTTAGTTGTTTTTGTAATCTAAATTATCAATCTTATCTATATTATAATCCCCTATAATAAGTTTTACAAGCTTATCCGGCTTACCTATTATCTATGTCAAAATTGATATTTTAGCTATAATTCGCCACTCCAAAAAGCTAATTATTCTGCCTTAGTATTGGTTTCGCTTCTTCGTCCTCGT
>ERZ795044.859-NODE-859-length-28477-cov-8.647140_pt1 | contig 28477 bp, 32 predicted proteins | sample MGYA00375128_ERZ795044 | MGnify/ENA primary metagenome ERZ795044 (study PRJEB30173, sample SAMN05720213) | anaerobic digester metagenome | isolation source: active sludge of municipal wastewater-treating anaerobic digesters | place: USA | collected 2014-12-22 ...
AATTTTGTGTTTGCATCATTGTTGTATGCTCTTCTTTTAACGATTTCAACATAGTGTGAAGCAAGTTCATCTCTAATAAAATTAATTATTCTAACTGTGGGGTTATGGAAATCATATTCTTTGTATCCAGTAGTTGCTTCTTCAACTAATTTATCAATTTCTGTTAATACCCATTTGTCTATCTCCATTAGTTCAACATTTTTTTCTTGTTCTGGTGTAAGTTCAAACATTGAAACAAATTTTGACACGTTCCAAAGTTTATCAATCATTTTTCCGGCGTTTTGTATTCTCTCCATTGAGCATCTAAAATCTGTTCTATCCAGGTTTCCTTCTGTTGCGCACCAAATTCTAAAAGGACTAGCACCGTACTGGTCTAAAATTTTGTGAGGATCAATACTATTTCCCTTACTTTTACTCATCTTGTATCCTTTCTCATCAACTATGTGGTGGTGGATCCAAACATCATCAAAAATAATTTTTCCAGTAAGTAAATAATCTTTTAGTAAAGTAAAGTAGAGCCAGGTTCTTACTATTTCTTTTCCTTGTGGTCTTAGTGAACAAGGAGCGTGTTTATTAAAAAATTCAGGGTATCTTTCGTATCCTAAAACATAAAGTGGAGAAATACTTGAATCAAACCAGGTATCAAATACTCTTGCTTCTCCAACAAATTCACTTGAATCATTATTTCCACATTTACAGGTTCCGCTAAATTTTTCTTTCCATGGTTGAACATACTTTCCTTTCTCTGCTAAAACATAATTTCCACATTTTTTACATTTCCACATTGGAATATCTGTAGCATAGTATCTTCTTCTTGAGATTGGCCAATCAATTGAAACTGAATCAATCCAATCAAGTAATATTTGTCTTGATTTTGGGGAGTAGATATTTACTTTGTTTGCTATTTCTCTCATTTTGTCTTTGAATTCTAATTGTTTTAAATAAAATTCTTGCATTTCAATAAACTCTATTGCGGCCCCACTTCGCTCGCTCACAGGGGTTCGGTGTGCTGCTGTTGGAGTAATTTTTTTTAATAATCCAGAATTTTGCATTGATTCAACAATTTTTTTTCTTGCTTCAATAATTTTTAGTCCAGCAAGATCTCCGGCTTTTTCATTTAGTGTTCCATTTTGGTTTATTGCAATTATTGGTTCTAGTTTTTGTTCCATGAAAAATCTAATATCAGTTAAGTCTCCATATGAACACATCATCATTATTCCTGTTCCTTTATCTATTTCTGCAGAAGGGTGTGCTCTGCAGGGAACTTCTTTGTTAAAGTAGGGAGTGATTAATGTTTTTCCTTCTAAGTGCAAATATCTTTTATCTTCTGGATTAAATATTACCATTGCACATGAACAAATTAATTCAGGTCTTGTTGTTCCAATAATTACTTCTTCACTTGTGTCTTTTACTTTGAAAACAATATCATGAAAAAATCCGGGTCTATCTTCATAAATTATTTCAGCATCAGATACCGTTGTTTGTAGTTTTGGATCCCAGTTAACTACTTTGTTTGCTTCATAAATTAAGTCTTTGTTCCAAAGATCAATAAAAGTTGCTTGAGTAACCGCTCTATAACTTTTTGAGTCAGTTTGATAAACGTCCCCTATTTTTTCTCCTTCGCTCCAAGAGTTAAACATTATTCCGCACTTTGCAAAACTATCAATACTTTCTGCACTAGTTTCATCTAAGAGTTTTCTGCAAAACCCGACCGCTTCCTCTCTACTTAATTTTGTAAAATCAACTTTGTATTTTCTTTCAGCACTAATTTCTATTGGTAACCCGTTTTGATCAAGTCCTAATGGAAAAAGTACTTCTTGTCCTATCATTCTTCTGTATCTTGCAATAAAATCCATTATAGTGTAAGTACTTGCGTGTCCTATGTGTACTGGAGAATTAATGTATGGTGGGGGGGTGTCAATTGAATAAACTTTTTTTTCTGTGTTTTCATTAAATTTGTAAGTTGCGTCTTTTTTCCATTCCTCAAAAATAGTTAGTTCCATTTCTTTTGTAAATGATTTTTCTTTAATTTGCATTAAATCAACCCGTGTGAAAATTGTTTCTTTTAATTTGTCTCTTTTATAAAGTTCAATAAGGGACTTTTTATAAATCTTTTTTTAACCAAAAAACCACTCTAATTTAGGGTTTAGTAAAATGAGTTGTTTTTTCGTTTTTTATTAAAAATTATTGTTTCGCTTGAATAATTAAGGGTTTTAAGTTTATTATTGATTTCTTTTGGTTTTTCGTTTTTTAGTTCGCTTACAAGTGCTTGAGTCATTACTCCTTCCTCTTCAAGACTAATCAGCCATCCACTTATTTTGATTAAAGAAGCTCGTTCTAAATCTTTTAATACTTTATCAAGTCTTGATTCACAGTAATTAGCAAAACAACTTAATTCTGCTTTTGTGTAATGTTTTTTTTCGTGAAGTAAAAAAAGAAGCAATTTTTTGTGTGTTTCATTAAATGAACTTATTTCTTCAGCTTTTCTAAGGTACGCATTTTCAATAACACTCAAAACCAAACAAATCCTTCCAAAAAATTAAGATAATAATGATTGATTTTTAGGGTTAATAATTTTAAGGTTGAAAAAAAGTAAAAATTAAATTAGAAGTAAAATAAAAATTAAATTAGAAGTAAAATAAAAATTAAATTAGAATTAAAGTAAAAATAAAAGTAAAAATTTAGTTAAATTTATTTTTTATAAATTATCAAATTTTTATTTGATTTTTTTACTAACAAAAGGTTTTTCTTTTATTTTGTTTAGATATACTTTATGAAAATTGCACTAACAACAAGTATCAATACTCCTTTTGCTCATTTTAAAAAAATTGATTATTATATAAAAAATGGTTTTAAGGTAATTGAACTTGATGATAGGTGGGAGCATTTTCAACCACGACACATTAAGCACGTACAAGAATATTTGAAAAAAGGAATTTCTTTTACCATTCACTCGTATGTTAGTAATGTTTTGTCTAGTAATTTTTATTTTAGAAAAGCTGATGAGTATAGATTGTTTGCTGAAATAGTGTTCGCAAAAGAAATTAAATCAAAGATTGTTGTAATGCATATAAACTCTGCGCTTAAATTATCTAAAAAACATTTATCTTTTTTAAAAAAAGCAGCAATGTTTGCAAAAAAGAATAAAGTAAATTTGTGTGTAGAAAATGGTGCTAAAAAAGACTCAAGTGATCCAAATTATTATTTTGATTTGTGTAAAAAAACAGGGCTTAAAATGTGTGTGGATCTGGGCCACTTAAATGTTGCATTAAAAGGGGATTTAGAAAAAGAAAAAGTTTTTTTAAAAAAAGTTCGTCCACTCATAAAGCACGCACATATCCATAATAACAATGGAGAAAAAGATGAGCACTCTTTACTTGAAGGAGAAAAACTTTTACTATTAAATGAATTACCAAAAAATATTGTTCTAACAATTGAGGTAAAGAATTTTGAATTAGCGTTAAAACAAAAAGAAATACTAAAAGAGTATCTAAAAATATAATTTACTGTGCCTATTTTTTCCTCCTAAAACTCTTTTTTTAAGCCTTTTCTATTAGTTTTTCTATTAGTTGGATGTGTTTTTTTGCCAGAAATAAAGTTAAGTAAAAAGATACTTGTTACAAGTGCTCTTCCTTATGTAAATAATGTTCCACATTTAGGAAATTTGATTGGTTCTGTTTTAAGTGCTGATGCTTTTAGTAGATTTATGAGAATTGATGGAAAAAGTGTTTTATTTGTTCTTGGAACTGATGAACACGGAACTACTGCTGAAGTTAAAGCAATAGAAGAAGGATTAACTCCAAGACAACTTGTAGATAAGTATTATGAAATTCACAAAAGTATTTATGATTGGTTTGAAACTAGTTATGATTGTTTAGGAAGAACTTCAAGTAAAGAAAATGCTAGTATTTCTGTAGACATTTTTAATGATTTATACAAAAACGGTTTTATTACAGAGCACACAATTACTCAACTTTATTCAGAAAAATCAAAAAAATTTTTAAGTGATAGATTTGTAGAAGGAGAGTGTCCTTATTGTCATGCAAAAGGAGCAAGAGGGGATCAGTGTGATGCTTGTGGAAAACTTTTAGAACCAAGTGAATTAATTAATCCTTTATCAAAAATTGATGGGACAAGACCCATACTAAAAGAAACAAAACACTTATACATTGATTTACCAAAAATAGAGCCAGAATTAATGAAATGGTATAATACTACAAAAAGTAAATGGAGTAATGTTGCGGTAGGAATTACGGAACATTGGTTAAAGCAAGGACTAAAAGAAAGATGTATCACTCGGGATCTTGAGTGGGGAATAAAAGTTCCTCTTGATGGTTGGGAGAATAAAGTATTTTATAGTTGGTTTGATGCACCAATAGGTTACATTGGAATTACAATAGAAAACCTTGGTGAAGATTGGAAAAATTGGTGGATGAATCAAGATCTTACATTATACCAATTTATGGGGAAAGATAATGTACCATTTCATGCAATAATGTTCCCTGCATTTTTAATTGGAACAAAAAAAGATTATAAACTAGTTGACTATTTAGCTTCAACTGATTACTTAAATTATGAAGACAAAAAATTTTCTAAAAGTAAAAACATTGGGGTATTTGGAGATGATGCAAGAGAAACAGGGATTAGTGCTGATATTTGGCGATATTATTTATTTAGAATTAGGCCAGAAACAGGGGATACACAATTTGAGTGGAATGATTTTGCAAGCAAAGTAAATAATGAACTTGTAGGAAATTTTGGAAATTTTATTAATAGAGTGGTTTCTCTTGATGAAAAATTCTTTGAATTAAAAAAACCAAAAGGATCAAAAAAAGAATTACTAGAATCAGTAAAACCTTTAGTTGAAGAATACAAAAATCTTTTTACCCAAGCACGAATTAGAGATGCACTAACAAAAGCAAATGAAATTAGTGCAATAGGAAATAAATATTTACAAGAAAAACAACCTTGGATTACAATAAAAACTGATGAAACTATCGCCGCAGCAACAATCGCAGAGTGTGTTGATTTTTCAAAACTTTTAGCAGTGCTTTATTATCCATTTGTTCCAGTAGCAAGTGAAAAAATTTGGAAAGTTTTGGGAGAAAAAGAAAATATAATTCAAGTGGGAATAGAAGGAGCATTTTTAGGAGTAAAAGAAGGAAACGAATTAACAAAAGTTGGAATTTTATTTGAAAAACTTGAACAAAAAAGAATTGAAGAGTTAAAACAAAAGTTTTCTGGAAAAAACTAGTTCCCTTTAATTTTAAGAAGGTTTATTAAGAGTTTTAATTAAATTTATTTATAAAAAATTGTTAAAAATTTAAGTAAGAATTGTTGATTTTTATGATTTGTTTTATTGCATTATTTATTTTCGCGATTTTAGGTTTATTTTCAGTAAAATATAGGAATTATTTTTTTGAAGCCCTTGATTGTGTTTTAAGAAAAGCCACTTTAAGAAAATGCACCACTTCGTTTGATAAAAAAATGAAAATGAAGGTCTCTTCAAGACTTTCAAAATTGAATAAATCTCTTGGTTCATTTGTTTTCAAATACTTTGATGTTTTGTCATGGATTTTAACAATATCAATGATTCTTTCACTAATTTGGACTGCGTATGTAGCATTTATGGGTCTTTACAATTATTTTACTTATGGTAATTGTGATGGGCCTAATAGTAGCGCGGTTTGTGTGTATAATGCAGTTGCAAAAGCGACTCCAGATTTATTTTGTTTTTTAAGTGATAATGCAATAATATTAGTTCCGGGAGTAATTTCAGTTTTAATTGTAATTTGGTTTTTATTTTTAAAAAAACAAAAAAACTAGTTGCTTAGTTATTTTTTCACTAGAGAAATAGCTTTTTAATAGTGTTTTTGTTGATTTAATTAATAAAAAAGTTTATTTTTAGGGGTGAATTTATGAGTAAACATAGTAAACATCATGATTCAAAAAATCATGTTGAAAAAGTTAACCACTCTCAAAAACAAGATGGTGGTTCTAAGAATTTATTACTAATTGCAGGAGCAACTTTAATAATAGGATTAATTATTGGAGCTGTTTTAGCATTTAGTGCTGGATATGCTTTAGGTGTATCAGGATCTAATCCAAGTACAATTGATGAAGTAAAATTAAAAGCAGATATTGAAAGTTATGTAAATGCAAATTTAATTAATGATGAATCTGTTTTAGCAAAAATTAGTGATATTAATAATTTAGGTAATAATTTGTATGAAATGGAATATGAAATTTACCAAGATGAAGAATTAGTTGGTTCAGGTTTCTTTTATTCTGTTGGTTCTGAATTAATTATAGGACAAAGATTTGATTTAACAAAACCAATTGAACAAACACCTGTTGAAGAAGAGGAACAAGTACAAACTCAAATGACAAAAAGTGATATACCCAAAGTTAATTTGTATATTATGAGTTTTTGTCCTTTTGGACTTCAAGCAGTTGGAGCTTTTATGCCTGCAATTCAATTACTTGAAAAAAACATTGATTTTAATTTGAGTTATGTAATATACAGTGATTATGCTTCAAATTATGGTCAAGATTGGAGTGCATACTGTTTTGATGAAGAAGAAAAATATTGTTCAATGCATGGAATTGAAGAATTGAATGAAAACATTAGAGAATTATGCATACAAAAATACCAAAAAGACAAATTATGGGATTATATGTCTTTGTTAGTTGATGACTATACTGCCGGAAAAGTTTCAACAAGAAACATTTCAACAATGTGGAAAGAATATGCAACAACAGCAAAAGTTGATATTGCTGCAGTTGAAAAGTGTTTCAACGAAGAAGCAGAAACTTTGTTAGCAGAACAAGTTACATTAAATGCAAAATATGGGGTTCAAGGAAGTCCAACAGCAATAATTAATGACGCCAAATATTCTGGTGCAAGAACAGCTGATGCTTTCAAAACAACTATTTGCAGTGCATTTAATACAGCACCAAGTGAATGTGAAGGAACACTTGATTCAACAGCAACAGCTGCTGCTGGAAGTTGTTAAAATTTGTAAAAAATAAAAGCTCTTTAATTAGGGCTTTTATTTCCTATTTTTTTAACTCAAAAAAACTATTTTTTTTCAATGCTAAATAATATAAAGCCCTTTTATTATTACTTAATAGGATAGAAAGAAGAAAATTTGGTTTAGGTGTTAGTTGTGTTTAGTTTAACAGCTCATGGGGCTGCGGAAGAAGTTGGAAGAAGTGCATTTGTACTTGATTTTGGAGAAAAATTCTTACTAGATTATGGGATTAAATTAAATCCAGAAACAGTAGATTATCCTATTGAAATAAATGAACATGTAAAAGCAGTAATACTTTCACATGCGCATCTTGATCATTCCGGTTTACTTCCTTATTTTTACAAAAAATCAGAGTGCTTAAGTTTTATGACTCAACCCACCCTTGATATTAGTGATGTTTTATGGAAAGATTCAATAAAAATAGCTGAGTTTGAAGGAATGGCGCCTAAATACAATAAAGCAGAAATAGAAAGAACTCATAGATACAATTTTGTAGCACCATATAATAAAGAGCTTCATTTAACAAAAGAAGTTTCACTAGAATTTTTTGATGCGGGGCACATTTTAGGTTCTGCTTTAACAAAACTAACTTACAATGATAAATCATTTTTATACACTGGTGATTATAAGTTTGAAGAAACAAGATTACACAAAGGGTGTGATATGAGTTTTGGTAAAGTTGATTATGTGATGATAGAATCAACTTATGGGGATAGGCCTCACCCTAATAGGAAAGAAGTTGAAAAAAGATTTTGTGAGTCAGTACAAGATACAATAAATGCTGGAGGGTGGGCGATAGTACCTGTACTTGCGGTTGGAAGAAGTCAAGAAATAATTGATGTATTAAGTAATTATCACATTAATGCGGATATTTATCTTGATGGAATGGGTAAACAAATTTCAGAAATTTATATTAAACACTCAAATTTAATTAAAGAACCAAAACAACTAAAGCGAGCATTAACTTCTGCAATCTGGGTTAAAGGACAAAATGGTAGAAAAAAAGTTATGAAAAAACCTTGTATAATTGTAACCACATCAGGAATGATGAAAGGTGGTCCAGTTGTTGGGTATTTAGAAAAATTAATTAATGATCCAAGGAGTAAAATTCATTTAACTTCATACCAAGCAAATGGAACTCCTGGAAGAATGTTAATGGATGAAGGAAAAGTTCCTTTTGGAAAAGACGGATCAATAATAAAACCAATTTGTAAATATGAAAAATTTGATTTCTCAGCACACCCCTCACAAGATGAAATGATAAAATCACTAAAATCTTGGTCCCCCAAAAAAATATTTTTAGTTCACGGGGATAAACCAGTAATGCCAATATTTAAGAAAAAAATAGAAGCAACTCTTGGGATTGATACGACAATTTTACAAACAGGAAAAAAAATAGAATTTGATTAAAATAAAAAACTTTTAATTATTTTAATTTAAAAAAATTAATTTTCAAAAAGGTATATTTTTATGAGTTTTAAAAAATTTTGTGCAAAATGTGGAAAAGAAACAAACGCCCTTATTAAGGCACAATGTGCTGATTGTTATTTGGGAAAAAAAGAATTATTTGTAATAGAAAAACCAATTTTTAGTGTTTGTAAACATTGTGGAAAATTTATTTCTAACCAAAAATGGTTTCCTTTAAGTGAATCTGCGATTAGTGAAGAAATTCTAAAAAAAATAAAATATGATCATGAATTAACTTTACCAAAACCTTTTGTTGAAGTAAACCAAGTCTCTGATTCAGAAATATTATCTTATGAAGTTTTAGTAAAAGTTGAAGGATTCATTGATGGTGTTTTAGTTAGTCAAGAAAAAGAACTAGTATTCAAAATTAAACCCACTACTTGTGATGCTTGTATGAAACTTAATGCAAATTATAGAGAAGCTGTAGTTCAAATTCGTGCTGAAAAAGCAGAAGCAAAAAAAATTTATGAAACAGCAATTTTAATACTTGATAAAGAAAAAGTAACAAATTCTCTTGCTGGAACATCAAAAATAATAGAAATTCCTCAAGGGTATGATCTTTGGATTGGAGACAAAAAAGTAGCGGCAAAACTTGTTAGAACACTTTCAAAAATGTATGATATGAAAGTAGTAACATCAAAGAAAATAATTGGTGAAGAAGGTGGAAGAGGACACTTTGTGTTTCGATTCACTTTTTGTTTAAAGAAAAAGTGATTTTATGGTTTTAAATAAAAAAAATAATGTTTTTGATTCAAATAAATTTAATTTTATTGATTTTGTTCTCCCATTTTTTATTATTATAATTTATTTTGGTTTTAGTTTAGTTGGTTTTAAAACTCAATTAGATATTGCTTCAATATTGTTAGTTTCTTTTGGAATAATAGTTATATTTGGATTTTGGTTTTTAATTATATTTGCCTTTTTAGGAAAAAAGTTTTTTGGTAAAAAATATCATTTATGGGTTATTCAATTTAATAATTCAAAAAATAATTTTTTAATTAAAAAGGTATTGTTGTATCTTACTGGGGAAGTATTTTTTGTTTTTTTTGGAATAGTTCTTGCAGCAATACTTTCAGCATTTTTTACACAAACCAATTCGAGTGATTTGAATTTTTTTATTCCTCCTGCTTATTTTATTCTTTCAGTTTGGTCAAAATTAGCGTATCATTTTTTGCAGAATTATCTTTTGGCTTTTGCAATTTTTGGATTTATTATTGGTCCAATAATTTTAGCTCTTTTTGTAAATATAAATTTAGTTTTTATTTTAATGCCTTTATCTGGTGCCCCACTAATGCAAGCAGTATTGTGTCAATTTAATGATGGGCTTTTAAAAAAAGAAAAATGATTATTTTTCATATTCTGCTAGTGCTTTTGTTAGTTCTTCAATTGGAATTCCTGTTGTAATTAAAGGTATTTTTTCGCTTTCAGCTATTTTTATTGCAATTGGATCTACTGGTTTTTGTTCGCTAAATTGTCCGTGTAAAATTATCATGCTTGGTTTCATATCTGTAGAGAATCTACCAATTTTTACTGCAATTAGTGGACTTCTTCCATTTTCTACATGTCTAAAAACAAGAGCTCGGTTTGGTGTTTTTCCATAAAGCATCATGTACTCGTGCACTGGTACTTCAAGTATTACTTTTATTGAATCAATTATTGTGTAACCAAAAACTTGTTCTTCTTTTAGTTTATGAGGTAAGCAAATAATATTACCATTAATCTTTTTTACAAGATCCGTGGCTTTTATTCCACTAGCAAACTCATGACTATCAAATGCTGCTGATTCATCTTGTTTAAAATCTTTTTCAAGTTGTTTAACAACTTTTGCTCCACGCGTTTTATCAATTTCTATTAATGCATTAACAAGTCTTGAAACAACATTAATTCCAGGATTTTTTCTTCGCCCACCTTCATAATCACTAATAGTTGAAGAAGATACTTTCAAAAAATTAGCTAATTCAGTTTGGTGTACTGCAAATATTTCTCTCCATTTTTTCATTGAGCCGCCAGGATCAGAAGAGAGAGCAATTTCCCCTGCAATAGTCATAGATAGTTTATCCATGTTATATTATTACTCCAAACCGCTTAAAAAGCGTTTCGACAACTGTCAATATTATGGACTTTAAAGAAAAGGTATTTTTGGTTGTTAAAAAAATACCAAAAGGAAAAGTATTAACTTATAAGAAAGTTGCAAAATTTATTGGTTTGTCTAATTCAGCAAGAGCGGTTGGAAATGCACTAAATAAAAATACTGATTTTAAAAACATTCCTTGTCATAGAGTTGTTTGTTCAAATGGTTATGTCGGAGGGTATGTTTTTGGTTTTAACAAAAAAAGAAAATTATTAATTAAAGAGGGCGTGATAATAATTAATAATAAAATTGATTTAAAAAAATTCTTATTTAAATAAAATTTAATTTTTATTTTCCAAATAATGTTGCCCAAAAACCTTTTTTTTCTTTAACATAAATTCGCCCATCACTTGCAACACTTGCGGAGATATTTTTTATTCCTTTAGTTGAATTTTCTAAGTTTTCTTGTATTGTCATTTGTTTTTTATAATCTAAAAGTATCTTTTTTAATTCCTCAAGTTGTGCTCTTGTGGGGTTTTGTCCTAAAAATACTTTTGCAAATTCTCTTTGTCCTGCAGCAGTATCAATTGAGATTCTATTTTCTTTTAATGCTTTCATTAATTCGGCAAATTGAGTTCCATTAGCAGTGTTTATTTTATATTTTGTTGCAAGTGAAGTCATTAATTGTTGATTTAAGTTAATACTAGTTGTATTTGTAATTGATAGTCCCAAATTTGCTCGTTCTATTTTTCTTGTTCCAAGTTTTCTATCCCATCCAATAGTTTCATTAAATGCTCTAGTTCCAACAACACGCTTTGCACTGGCTTTCATTGTTGGAGTTATTCCACTTGACAACACCCTTTTTGCCATATACTTATTGTGTTTTGGGTTATTTTTATTGTTTTTGGTTAATCCAAAAAGTTGAAATTAATATTAAATAAAATTACAGCCCCGTCGGGAATTGAACCCGAGTCTACGCCTTAGGAGTGCGCTATACTATCCACTATACTACGGGGCTATTTGTTGTTTTTACTAAATTAATTGTATCACTTTAATTACAATTCCAAGTCCAATTGGAACTCCAAAATTATCATCGATGGGTAGTGCTTCGATGATTGTTGCAATTAGTGATAATATTAATGCTTGTATTGGATTAAAAAAAATGAATAAACAAAAGAAACTAATAATAAAAAAAGTGCTTGTTCCAGCTGCAGTTTTTTTCTCAAATATTTTAATTTTACCAAATTTTTTTCCATAAATTGCTGCAAAACCGTCAGCATAAACTTGAACAGCCAAAATTACTATTGCTATTGTTTTTTCTTGTTGAAATAAAATTAAAACAACAAGGCTTGCTAAAAAAAACATTATTGCTGCCTTTCCTGGAAAATGCTTTTCATGTTCTCTTTCAACAAAATTAATTATTGATGTTAATGGTTTTAATTTTAGGCCCTTTTTTATTAAATACCCAATAATTATTCCGATTATTGTAAAAATAAGTAATAAATAGAAACTATCTTGTGTCCCTAAAATATAAATTAAAAAAAGAATTAATGTGCCAAAGAATATGTGGAAAAATTTTCTCGCAAGTTCTTTTTTCATAAAAATCACAATTATTTTTAAATATTTTTTTATTAATTAATATTTTGTTAAGTAATTTTTTTTATTAATCTTTTGTGTTTGACATCTTTTTTCATTATTTTTTTAAATAATATTTTAATATATTATTTCTTTTTAACTAATATTAAGTAATGTTCTTTTTCGTATGGTTCTATTGATATTATTTGTTCAATTATAAATTCTTTTTCAAGTATTTTTTTTTCTTCAAGTAATACATCTTGTTTGTTTTTTGATTGAGAAATACTTTTAGTTTTCAAAGATAAACAACCATAGGATCCTTTTTTTAAGAATGTTGCGTTTTTACAAAATATTTCTGCTTGATTTCTTTGAGAAATGTCTTGAAATAGTGCGTCTACTTTTTCTTCTAGAAATTCTTTATAATTTTCAATTACTTGTGCATCACTTAATATTGGATAAATGTTTTCTCTTTCTTCAGCAAGTTTAGTTAATTTATTCATGGCTATTTCACTTAGATCTACACAAAATATTGCTCCATTTTTTCCAATAATATCAGAAACATGACTTACTGTTGTTCCTTCGGCACTTCCTAAATATAATACTGTAGCTCCTTTAAAAAAAATATTTTGTTTAAGCCCGTTTTTTATTCCTGCACAATATTTTGATCTATAAGGGTTCCATTCCCTGTATTCTTCTCCATTTTCATTAATTATTTTTTCTCCATACACTTTTTTTCCTTTAATTAGGTTTTTTGTATAAATTGATTTTGAATCAGAAAATATTCCGTCAAATAGTTCTTTCATTTTTATTCACTCAAAAATTTAATAATTAATTACTGAATTCTATTTTTTGATTAGTTAGTATCTTTTTTTGAACTTTTTAAATTTATTAAATTTCTTGAATTTTTTGAAATCTCTTTCACCATTTGTTTTTTCTTTTGCAGTATTTGAGTTTTGTGGTCTTGGTTGATTATTTGATTTATCATCATTTTTGTAAATGGGCCTCTCTTTATTTTGTTTTTCAAAAAATGCTCGTCTTTCTTCGGGAGTAAATGTTTTATGTTCTGGACTATTTTTTTGTGATAAAGTATTTATTTTTTTTACTTTTTCTGGTTCATTTGAAATTTTTTCAATTATTTTTTCTAGTTCTTTAAAAACTTCTTTTGAAGTATTTTCCCCATTAAAATAATCTTGTTTTAATGCAATTGATAATTTTCCGGCCATTACTCTTGCTGCTTTTCCTCTTTTTTGTTTTGGTAATCTTTGTAAAAGTGGATGATTAAATAAGTGTCCATGTTTTGGGCATCTTGCTTTATGTTTTATGTGATTGAATAGTGCTTTTTCTGCTCCAAGTACTTGTATTGTTGATGCTGGGGCAAAGCATAATCTTTTTTTAGAACCCGCACTTGCAAGTAATTTTGCTCCAATTATTGGAGTTGCAATTGTTGCAAAATTAGGAAATTCAGTGTTCATTTCTTTTTGGATAAACTCTATTAATTTTTCTTTTTGGTCATTAATATTTTTAACATTTTTTTCTAAATTTAAAAATTCTTTTTCTGCTTCCCCAGTGGGTTGTCTTAATTTCCATTCACTAACATTTTCTCCCATTAAATTATTTATTGATTCAAGGTCTGAAAGTAGATTTATCGCTTTAATTATGTGTATCTCTTTTCCTGCAAATTTTTCCTCTATTTGCTCTCTTGTCTTTTTTAGCATTTGTTTCCTTAAAAACTCTCTTTGTTCCATTAAAATCCAAATCCTTTAAAATGCCTTATTTTATTATTTATCAAGTGTTCAGAAAAGAATATAAGGGTGTTTTTCTTTATTTATTCAAGAGATAGGTGAGTATGAAATCTATTAGTGCAATTAAAAGAGAGGTCTTTGATTTTCTCTCAATTGAACCTGGGATGAATATAGCAATTGTTTCTGACAATGATGAGGATGGATTAACGGCTGCTGTTCAAGCAAAATTATTTATTGATATGAGTGGAGCAAACGCAAAAGTTTTTTTTTACGACCACAATATGAAACAAGCCAGATTTTTTGATGAATTTAATAAAATTCAATTTGATAGGACATTATTTTTGGATTTAAATGAAAGTTTTATTTCTGATGTTTTAGAAAGTGTTTGCGAAAATGTTGGAAAATTTTTAATAATTGATCATCACGAAACTTTGCCATTAAATTTTGTAAAAACTGAATATTTCTCAATAAAACCATGGGACTTTTCAAAAGTTACTCCTTCTCATTATCCTGCCTCAAAAATGGTTTATGATATTTTTGGGGGAATTGATTGGGTTTGTGCAATTGGAGTAATTGGGGATTATGCATTTAAAGAATGGTCTACTTTTATTAAACAAGTTTTAAAAAATCATTCACTCACTGAGGTGGAGTTGCATGAACTTGCTGGAATTGTTGGTTGTATTTCTGCATTTCATTCAAGAAAAATAACTGATTTATTTGATTATTTATGTTCAGCAAAATCTCCGAGAGATTTATTTAATTCTTGGTTTAGTGATTTAAAAAAAGATTTTGATGAAGCACTTGCACTTGAAAAGAAAAGATTTTACACTGAAGCAATGTTTGTTGAAGATGCTAATGTTTATTTTTTTGAAACAAAACCAAATTTTAGATCAAAATTGAGTAATTTGATTTCAAAAGAACTACCAAGCAGTACTATTGTAATTTTTGAAGATCAAGGAGTAAATTTTGGAGCATCATTTAGGAGAAGTGATTTTAAAGTTGATTGTGGAAAATTAGCTTCTTTTGCTGTTAAAGAAGCAAAAAATGGTAGGGGGGGAGGGCACATTCCTGCTGCTGCTGCAACTTTTCCAAGAACTTATTTAACAAGACTAAAAGAAAAAATATTAGTTCATTTAAGAGAAAATTACCCTACAAAAATTCCAAGAAGTAAATCAAATAAGGGTGAATTAATAACTAAACAAAATTTAAAGATAAAAAATAAAAAACGAAAATAATTTTTTTGAACAAAACTTATCTTTTTTTTTGTGTTATTTTTTTTGTGTTATTAGTTTTTTTGATACAAGTTCTTTAAATATTAATTTTACTGTATTTGGAGTTATTCCTTTTGGGAAAGATTGAATAATAATTCCTTGATAAGGTCTTGAAATTCTTAAAGCAATATCTTCAATAGCTATTGTTGGTTCTTTTTTTATTGAAAAAACAATATTTCTTGCAATATCTCCTTTAATTGAGTGTTTAAATAAGTTATCAATTTTTTCAAGTGCTTTTGGGTCAACAATCCTTGGTTTTGCACCCATTGTTCTTACAATTGGTCTTTTTTTAACTACAAATCTTTTTGTTTTTGCAGCATCAGCTAATGATCCATTTGCTCTAACAGGTGTTTTTCCGGTTCTAAGACTTACTCCTCTTGTCCTATAATTCATAATTATAATTCAAATAAAGTAGTATTAAAACCTTTCTTGGCAGAATTTATTTGATAAAAATGTTGTATTTAATTGGTATTGGTTTAATTCCTAAACAAATTACTCTTGAAGCAATAGAGGCAATTAGGTCTTCAGATTCAGTATTTTTGGAAGGGTATACTTCAGAGTATTCTCAAGGAACACTTAATGAAATTGAGGAAATAATTGGGAAAAAAGTTATTTTTCTTGGAAGAAAGGGGGTTGAAGAAAAATTTGATTCAGCACTTTTGTCTGCAAAAAGTAATAACATTGCTCTATTGATAATTGGAAATGCATTAACTGCAACAACTCACATTCAATTATTACTTGATTCAAAAGAAAACGACATTAAATACAAAGTTATTCCTGGAATATCAGTAACTAATACTATTGCAGAAACTGGTCTTGATGAATATAAATTTGGTAGAACTGTAACAATTTGTTATCACCAAGAAAATTTTGAGCCAGAAACATTTTTTGACCAGATTTTACAAAATCAAAAAATTGGTCTTCATACTCTTTGTTTACTCGATATAAAAAAAGACGAGGATCCGAAAAGGTTAATGAATTGTAAAGAATCAATTGAAATCTTAGAAAAAATATCTAAAAAAAGAGATTATAAAGATAATTTTGAGTATTTGGGTTTATTTGCAATGTCTTCAACAAGACAAAAAATTATTTTTGGAAAAGAAAAAATAATTTCATTTAAAGAAATTTATGATTTGTATCCTCAAAGTTTAATTATTCTTGGAAAAACAAATGAAAAAGAAAAAGAATTTTTAGAAAAAATGTATTAAGGGTTTTTTATGGTTTTAGAAAATGATTTAATTGAGAAAGTTTCTAAATATCAAAAATTAACAAAAAAAGCGCTTAATGAAGTCAAATTAATTAAAGGACTTTCTGTTAAAGAAAAACTAATTGCAGAAGATTTTTTATCTATGGCAAATAATTATTATAATGATGCAAAATATTTTGTTGAGAAAAAAGAATTACTGACTGCACTTGCGGCGTTTTCTTACGCTCATGCTTGGCTTGATGCTGGAGTTCGTGCAAAATTCTTTGATGCAAAAGATGATCAATTATTTACTCTTCCTTAAATATGTTTTATTCTTTAAAATTTCTTAAAAGTAAGTTTTAAATAATCTAATTTCCTATTTTTGTTATGTCAGTTTATGGACCAAAAATTGATCTACCTAAAGTAGAGTTGCCTGAAACAAATATTGATCCAAAAATTATTTTTGGAGTAATAATATTGTTTGTATTAATAGGGTTATTATTTTTCATAATGCCAATAATTGGTCAAATAATGAATCCTTCTGTAAAAGTTTCTTGGACTAATAATCCTCTCAATTTAAAAGAAAATCCTACTGAACCTGCAGAACTTAATTTAACCCTAATTAATACCACTCAAGAAATGATTACTTTAAATCTTGAGGTAACTACTCCTTCAAATGAGATTATAGTTTTTTGTCCTTATACAATATTTGAAAATGTTGAACCGGGTAAAGAGAGACAAGTTAAGTGTTTAGTTAGAAGAAATCCTGATAGTTTGATTTTTGCCGGAACTTATGATTTGAAAGTAAGAACAAATTTGGGTGAAACAAACACTACTCTTCAAGTAGTAACAAAATAATTGAACTATGGTTTTTGTTAATTTATTTTTATAATTAGTTTCTTAAATTCTTTTTTCTTTCTTTAATTATGGTTTCAACAACTGATTATGATCATTATTTAGCAAAAAAAGCGGCTTCTTTAATTAGGGAAAATTTTCAAGAAAGAGGTGTAACAAATCTACTTGTAGTTAAGTGGGGCGGAAAATGGTCAAGAAAATTAGGTCATATAAAACCACTAAAAAATAATAAAAATTGTGATACTGAATTTGGTTCAATTATTGAAATTAACTCATTATTAAAAGATATTGAAGTCCCCGAGTATGTTCTTGATTATGTTTTGATGCATGAATTGACTCATTATTTCCAAGGTTTTGGGAGCAATCATGAAAGAAAAGCAAAACACCCACACCGAGGAGGGATAGTTGATAAAGAAATTGAAAGACTAGGTTGGGGGGAAATAATGGAAAATTCTGAAAAATGGTTAAAAGAAAATTGGCCAAAAATTTTGGAAAAAAATGGGAAAAGCATTTATGTAAAACCGAGAAAATTTAGACAAAAGCGAATAAAATTAATAAAATTTTTTGATTGGTTTAGGTAAATTAATTTATGTTTGGGGGTGGATAGTTTTTTTCATTTTATATTATCCCTAGTTTTATTAAACTAGCAAGTCCTGTTGCAAGTCCCAAAATTGCAATAATTATTTTTACAAATTTTACTAAATTTTCATTGTTTTTTGTGTTTTCTTTTAAATAATCATCCAAACTATAACAAATTAATATTCCTAGAGCCAGTTTTATTATAACAAAAAGTGCTGGATGAATATTTATTACAAAATTTGAAACTACATGTTGTTCACTAAAATTAAAAAAACTAATAGCGATTGTTGAAGCAATTCCATCAATTGCTTGTCCAAGAACTATGAAAAAATTTAATTTATCATTTAAAATTTTGTATTTTGTAAATTTATGGACAATTTTTGTGACAAAAATTGTTGTTAATATTATTAAAACTCCTGCGCCGGTAAAAGCAAACCAATTATTAAAATTAATTAAATTAAATAAAATAATTGGTGTTGAAATAATTAATCCAAAAAATAGTAATTTATTAAAATTTTCTAATTTTTTATTTTTTTTGTAAATTCCTTGGAGTAATAATCCAATTATTACTACTGAAAATGTTAGTATCCATACACCTGGTGTGAAGAACCAAAAACCAATTTCTAGGGGGTTTGCAGTTTTAGTAATTCCTTCAAGTATTAGATTTCCTGCTTCAATCTGGTGCATTATCACTCTTAAATTTACTCCAAACAATATGTGGGGGATTAGTGCGACAAAAAAATCACTATTAAAAGAAATTTTGTTTTTTAAAATTTTGTATATCACTAAGCATGCTATTACAAGAAGAATAATAAAAATTGTAGTATTAATTAAATTGTAACCTTGTATTTCTGGAGATATTATTGGTTTAACAAAGTACTCCTCAATTATTTGGATAATTTCCATAAATTAAGTGGTTAAGAACTATATTTAATTCTTTTTGAAAACAAATTATTGTATAATTACAAATAAATTTTATGCAGGTTTTTTGTATAGTTGATTTTTATGAATTTAAAAGAAGCATTAATTCCAAAACTTTCTGTAAAAGAAAAACCATTTGCCCCTAAAGCATTTGATTCTTTTGGGAATGTTGCTTTAATTGAAATTCCAAAAGAATTATCTAATAAAAAGAAATTAATTGGCGAAACTCTGATTGAATTAAATCCAAGGTTTGAAACTGTTTGTAGTATTGAGAGTAATCATGAAGGAAAATATCGTGTACAAAAAGTAAAAGTTATTGCAGGGAAAAAACAAAAAGTTGCATTCTATAAGGAAAGTGCTTGTTCATTTTTTGTTCCGCTTGGAGAAGTATTTTTTTCACCAAGACTTGGTGGAGAAAGACTTAGAATTTCAAATCTTATTAAAGAAGGCGAAATTGTTGGTGCTTGGTTTAGTGGGGTAGCACCTTACCCCGTAGTTTTTGCAAAACACTCAAAAATGAAAAAAGCAGTTGCAATTGAATTAAACCCTGTAGCCCATAAGTATGCTAAAAAGAATATTGAATTAAATAAAGTGAATAAAGATTGTAAAAAAGGAGAAGAGCGAGTAGTTTTGATTAAAGGGGATGTAAAAAAACAATCTAAAAAGTTCAAGAATTATTTTGATAGAATTGCAATGCCTCTCCCACACACAGGTTATCAATTTTTGAAAGAAGCATTTTATTCAATAAAAAATGGGGGGATAATTCATTTTTATGAAATTGTTCATAAGGGTGATTATGGGATTGTAGAAAAACAAATTAGGGGTGAAGCAAAAAAAGCAAAGAAAAAGATTGAGATAATTTATAAAGCAAAAGTGCGTGATTTTTCTCCAACAAAAGAACAAGTTGTTTTTGACATACTTGTGAAGTAAAAAACTACACTCCTTACTAATAACTCAATTTCTTGGACCATTTGTCTTTGGCAAGGGGTTTGCAAAAAGAATTTTTGCAGGAATAACTTTGAGAGGGTTTTTAAGGTTTTTTTTTGTTTCTTATTTGTGGTGAGTAAAATGGTTTTGAATTTAATTTTTTTAGGCCCTCCTGGGGCAGGTAAGGGCACTGTTGCTCAAGCAGTAATGGATAAGTATTCTTTGATTCAAATTTCTACAGGGGACTTAGTTAGAGCTGAAGTATCTTCTGGTTCTCTTTTGGGTAAAGAAATTGGAGAAGTAATTAACAAAGGGAATTTAGTTGAAGATAATTTAATTGGTCAAATGTTTGAAAAATATTTAAAAGAAAAAGTTTCATTATCTAGTTTTAATGGTTTTATTTTGGATGGATTTCCAAGAACCTTACCACAAGCTGATATGTTAAAAGGAATACTTGAAAGATTAAATCAAAGTTTAACTGCTGTGATTTATATTGAATCTTCAAAAGAAAGTGTAGTGAATAGACTTTCTTCAAGATGGACTTGTGAAAAATGCAAAAAAGTGTATAATACAGTTTCTCTTAAACCAAAAGTTGAAGGAGTTTGTGATGTTGATGGGGCTAAATTAATTCAAAGAGATGATGACAAACCAGAAACAATTGCAAAAAGATATGATACTTTTTTAGAAAAAACACTCCCTTTAATTAATTACTACGAAAAAGAAAAAATACTTTACAAGTATGATGGAAATGTTCCACCAGGACCATCAATAGAAGCAGCTGAAAAAATAATTGAAAAATTGGTGAAATAAATTTTTTGAATATTTTAAACTGATTTTTTTGATTTTAAAAAAAGTTGTTGGGTGTTTAACCCAACAATTAGTTTTTATAATTTTATTTTATTGCTTCCCATAAAATATTGTCTTTTGGTTTTATTGATATTCCTTGCGGTGTTATTTCTAATGGGTGTGGATTTTTATCATGTGAAGTTCCTCTCATTTTTCTAATGAACAAACTTCTATTTGGTGGGGAAAAATATAATGCAAGAATTCCATCAGCAACAAATTCTTCGACTCCAAAAGCAGAGAAAGTAGTTTTTGTTGGTTGTGTTTCTGAAGTTAATAATGTAGTACAACCCATGCTTTTTAGTTTATCACAAAATTGGAATAATGTGGTTCTAAGTAAACTTGGTTCAATATATGCTCCAAATACTGTTGTTGAATCAATCACGAGTCTTTTTGCATCAATTTCTCTTACTTCTCTTTCAATTTCGTTTAATTGTTCTTCTATTTTGTCTTCTATTTGTCCTTTTTCTTTCAAAAACCCTAAATTTAATCGATATATTGTTAACATATTATTTTCTTGTAGTGATTTAATATTCCATTGAAAACTTTCCATGTTCCATGCTATGTCTTTTACATTTCCTTCAAGGGTAACAAATAATCCTGCTTCGCCATAATTTACAGCACCATTGTATAAGTATTGAGTGGTTAGAATTGTTTTACCAGTTCCAGCTCCTCCAGAAACCAGTACATTACTTCCTTTTGGTATTCCTCCATTTAATAATTCATCAAGTCCAGGAATTCCTGTTTTTGTTCTTTCCAAATAAATCACCCTTTTAGTTGTTTTTCTTTCTAGATTAAGTATAAAGGTGTATTTTAACCTTTTCTTTTGTTTTTAATGAAAAATTACTTTTTTTTGATTTTTAGAAAAATTATTAAACTTGGATGAACACTCTATTATTATGCCTAAGGTCTTGCCAACAGATAATTTAGTTTCAGAAACTGCTTTAGAAGATGAAATTTTAACAAAAAATTTTGTTAATGATGAAGTAGAGTTTGAGAGAGATTATTCAAAAGTTGATTTAGTTGACTTAATTGATCAACCTGCTTGGAAAACAATTCTTCTTGATTTAGTTGAATCAGAAAAAATGGATCCTTGGGATATTGATGTTATAGTTCTTGCTGAAAAATATATAAAAAAAATTAATGAACTTGAAACAAATAACTTAAGAGTTCCAGCTAATGCAATTTTAGCTTGTGCAATTCTTGTTAAAACAAAAAGTAAATATTTGAAGTTAAGTAGTCTTGATGATGAAGAGGAAGAACAAAAAATCACTCCTGAACAAAGAGCATTATTTTTAGAAGAATTGCCTGATCTTGTAGCGAATAGGTCTTTTAGAGAAGGAAAAATTTCTCTTGATGAACTTGTGTCAAGTATTGAGGATATAATTCATAGAACCTCTCCAAAAAAAAGTGCTTCAAAAGTTGTTCCAAAAATGGAAATTAATTTTGACTCAACTTCAATTGAAGAAAAAATGAGTTTAGTTTTTGAACTAATAAAACAAAAAGTGGATTCACAAGGAATAGTGCTTTTTAAAGATTTAATTTTAGAAGAAAATACTGATGAAATAGTTGATACATTTTTACCAGTATTATTTTTAATGAATGGTGGAAAATTAGTTGCTTATCAAAATGAGTTTTTTGGAGAAATTTTTGTTCAATTACTACAAGAATCAATAATAGTTCCTTCTGAAGCAAAATAATGCTTAAGTAAAATATATATACTTCTTTTTCCTTTTTTGTTCATGGTAAAGAAAAAAAAATCAAAATCTCGAATTAAAGGTGTAAAGAGAAGTTTTGCAAAAAATAAACCAACTAATTTAGCATCACACCTTGGGATGATTGAGCGTTTAGTTAGACCTAAAGAAAAAGAAGTAAGAGTAAAAACATTTATTGTTGAACGCCCTGTATACATTTCTTCTGATAAAAAATTTCCTGCGAGAGGATATGATAATGTTTATGATGCAAAAGAAAGTAAATATAATAAAAGTAGAAATGAAATAGATGAAAGTAAATTTAAAAAAGATGAATACTCGGATTTTGAAGAAAAAGGTGCTGAAGAGCAAACTTATAGGAGTAAAAGAAGGGCACAAAGAAATCGAGAAGAAGTAGAAGAACCAATAGAAGAAGATTATGTTGAAGGTGAAGAATTTACTGAAGAAGAATATTCAGAAGATCAAGAACCAATTGATGAATTACCTGAAGAAGATATTCAAAAAGAACCACAAGGACATTTTAGAAGCAGAGGATTATTTACAAATGTTTGGTGGAAAAAAGCATTACTTTGGGGGGCAGTTTGGTGGATAGGGATTTTTGTATTCACATTTTTGTTACAAGTGTTGGGATTAATAATAATTGATTTAAGTAGAGACTGGTTATTTTTGTTTATTGTAATTGAAGTATTTAGTTTAGTTTACCAAAAATTTTTTAGTGGTAAACTAAAAATCTAAATCTTGATTAAATTTTACTTAATTTTTAAACTAATTTATTTTTTTTAAGTGCTTCTTCAATTTTTGGTCTATCAAAGCCGACAATAATGCTTCCAGCAACATCAATTACTGGGACACCCATTTGTCCACTTTTTTGGATCATTTCACGCGCCTTATCTTGATTTATCCCCACATTAATATCGTCAAATTCAACTTTTTTTCCTTTTAACCAATCTTTAGCCATAACACAATATGGACAAGTTGTTGTTGAATACACTATTACTTTAGACATTATTCCCACCTCAATTGAAAATATTTTGTTTTATTAAGTTTATATTCTTTTTCTGGTTGTGAATTTTTTTTAAAAAAAATAATTACTCTTACAAACTATTATTAAGAGTTATTTTATCTTGCTAAATAGATTTTTTTATTAAATATTTTTTTGAGTTAAAAGGAGCACACAAAAACAATTGTTGGGAAACCATCTACCTGGTTTTGGTTGTGCTCCCTAACTCAGTTTTTAACTACATGATATTTTTCCTCATGTGACAAGTATATGTTTTTTTTAATTAATAAGTATTAATTATATTTTGATGTTACTTTTTGTACATGTGATTTTTTATTTTATTTTTTCACAGCATAATTTTTAATTTTTTTACTTTAATTTATTCAAGTTAATTAATTATTGTTTTTTCTATTATTTCTTTATTAATTTTAATTTTTTATAATCAATTCTTTTTTCCTACCATCACAAAAAAAGCATTTTTTTTAAAAATTAACCATTTAATTTCGTCAACTATCGGAAATTTATATTTTGGGTTTGTTGCAATAAGTTCAATTCCTTGTCCTTTAAACCATTTATTTATTTCATTAATACTATGATAACTTTCATGTACTTGTCCATATTTGTCAGCAAGCCATGATTTTGATTTATTGCCTTTAAATAATTTTTCTCCAATATTAATTCTCTTTTCAATATTGTTTCCTGCGAGTAATCTTAACAACACTCTTTTTACTCGGTGTCTTGCTCGTGAGTATCTATTGTAAAGTCCAATAATTATTAGCCCGTCTTTTTTTAAGTGACTTACACCAATTTCAAATCCTTTTTTTGCATTAATTGTGTGGTGTAAACTTCCAAGAGCAATTATAATATCAAATTTTTTGTTTAAATTAGTTTTTAGAATATTTTTTTCTAAAAAATTGACTTTCACGCCTAAATTATTTGCATTTTCTTTAGCTTTTTTTATTGAAGAGGAACTAAAATCAATAGCAGTAATTTTAGCTTTGTTAAGTGCAAGGCCACATGCAAGTTCTCCAGTCCCACAACCAAGTTCAAGCACATTTTTTCCTATCCAAAAATCATTATTTTTACCAAAAATTTTTGATACCCATTTAACATAATTTTGGGCTTCTTTTTTTGAAAAAGATTCTCTTGAAGGATAAGGGTACTTTTCGTATAACTCTTTTACTTTTTTTTCATTAATATTTTCTTGATTTAGGTTATTTACCATAATTTGTTCACTTTTTTGTTTTTTTTTATTTTCTTATTTTTTTTGTATTTTTTGTTAATTATCTAATATTTGCTAATGATTAAAAGAATCTCGTTTTATTATTAAGTTATGGATAAATTCATTGCGCTACTGGATTTAGATTATTTTTATGCTCAATGTGAAATAGTTAGAAATCCGTCACTTAAGGGTAAACCAGTAGTAATTGTAATGCCTTCTTTAAGAGAAAATTCTGGAGCTATTGCGACTTGTAATTATGAGGCTCGTGCATTAAAAATAAGGTCAGGGATGTCACTTCAATTAGCAAAAAAATTAGCTGATTCTTCCACAATTTTTATTAATGCTGATAAAAAGTATTATGAAGAGATTTCTGAAAAAGTTTTTGAAGTTGTTGATTTTTTTTCAGAAAGCGTTGAACAAGTTTCAATCGATGAAGCATATTTTGATTTGACTAATCCATTAGGAGTAGATAAGGCTAAAGAAAGTTGTTTAAAAATAAAACAAAGAATAAAAAATGAACTTGGTTTAACCTGTTCGATTGGGTTAAGTGTTAATAAAGTGCTTGCAAAAATTGCAGCATCTTATAAAAAACCAGACGGGTTTGTTGTTGTTTTGCCAAAAGAAATTGATTCATTTTTGTTAAAACAAAAAATATCAGTTTTGCCAGGAGTTGGAACAAAAACCCAAGAAATTTTGAATAACGAAAAAATTAATTTAATTTCTGATTTGAGATTAGTTTCTTTGCAAAAATTAATTGAATTATTTGGAAGTGTTAAAGCAAATCAATTATTTAATTTCTCTTTAGGTAAAGATGATAGGTTGGTAATTCCAAATAGAGAAAAACAACAATTATCAAGAATGATGACTCTAAAAAATGATACGCGTGATTTTGAAGAAGCAAAACAAACAATAGACTTTCTTTCAGATCTTGTTTTTAAAGAAGTTTTTAAATTAAATAAACAATTTAAAACTGTTTCTTTAATTCTTGTTAATCAGAATTATGAAACAATAACAAAATCGAAAACAATTCCTGAAAAAAGTTTAACAATTGATGAATTAAAAGAAACAGAATATTTTTTGTTGAAAATATTTTTAGAAGAATCTTTATCAAATATTAGACGTATTGGAGTAAAAGTTTCAAATTTTGAAGATAATTCGGGTTATCAAAGAAAATTGTTGGATTATTAGTGATGTTAAATGAATTTTGATAAAAATAAAAAAGAATTTGCAAATAAGGTTATTTTTGAGTTAAAAAAGAATTATAAAAATATTCCAAAACTTTTTTTAAACTATAAAACTGATCCGCAAATGCTTTGTGCAATTATTCTTTCTGCTCAAAGTACTGATGCGCAAGTGAATATGGTTACAGAAAAACTATTTATAAAATACAAATCAGTTGATGACTTTGCAAATGCAAATATTAGAACTTTTGAAAAAGAAATTTTTTCCACTGGTTTTTATAAAACAAAAGCGAAAAATGTGATTAATTGTTTTAAAAAAATAAAAAAAGAATTTGGTGGAAAAGTTCCGTTTAATATGGGTTCTTTAGTTTCTTTGCCTGGTGTAGGTAGAAAAACATCTAACTTGGTTCTTGCAAGTAAAGGGATTATTTTTGGTATTGCTGTTGATACACATGTATTTAGGTTATCAAGAAGAATTGGTTTTTCGAAAGCAAAAACTGCAGAAATTGTGGAAAAAGATTTGATGAAAATTTTTGATAAAAAAGAGTGGAGCAAAATTAATGGGTTATTAATTACTCATGGTCGAGCAGTTTGCACTGCAAAAAAACCAAATTGTGTTGGTTGTTTTTTAAATAAAAAAGATTTGTGTAAAAAATTATTTTTATAAAAATTTGCATATAGTAACCTTTTTATCTTTCTTTTTGCTTTATTAGTTATGTCTGAAGCTTTAGTTTTACCTTTAACTACTATTGGGATTGTAATCATTATTGCTCTCTTTTTTAGTATTTTCATTAGAAAATTAAATCAAAATGAAGTTATTGGTTTTATTTTAGCCGGATTTTTACTCGGGCCTTTTTGGTTAAATTTTCTTAATCCAACCGACCCGCTTGTTGTTGGATTTGCCGAGCTTGGATTATTTATTTTATTGTTTTATTTAGGGGTTGAACTTTCTTTAAAAGAATTTTTGGGTGCAGGGTCAACAATTTTTGGTCTTGCAATAATTGACATGGGATTAACTATGGGGTTAGGTCTTTTAATTCTTTTAGCACTTGGTCATAATTTTTTGTTTGGATTAATTGTAGGTATAATGCTTTTTTCTACAAGTACTGCAATTGTTGCAAAATTTATTATTGATAATAAATTATTGGATAATGCTGCTGCAAAAATTTCTTTATCAATACTAATTTTACAAGATTTTTTAGGAATTCTACTTTTAGTATTTATTACTACTCTTTCTTCTTCAAGTACGGCGTCCCCTGCTTCTTTAGCAATAGCAGCGGTTGTTTTTGCAGTAAGTGCATTTTATGCAGTTTACCATTTATCAAAACTTGTTGAGAATTGGTTATCTTCAAATAATTTTGGTCATACTGAAATGACTCTTTATGCACTTGGAGTGGGGTTGATTGTTGCGACTCTTGCTACTTTTATTGGGTTATCAAGCACTATTGGAGCTTATTTTGCAGGGTTTGCTTTAAGTGAAACAAAAGCTGCTGGTAAAATAAAAAAAGACGTTGGATTTTTAAGGGATTTTTTCTTAGTTTTCTTTTTTGTTGGATTTGGAACTACTCTTTTTTATGATACTTCAGTTCATGAAATAGTATTACCCACAGTAGGAGAATTTTTATTTATTTTTGGGCTCGCGCTTGTTTTAAGTTTTGGCGCAATTCTTGCGCACTCACTTTCGTCTAGAATTTTTGGTTCAATTTTTGGTATTTCTTCAGAAGATGCTTCTCTTTCAGCAATATTGCTTTCCCCATTAGGGGAATTTGTAATAATTATTGCAACAGTTGCAATTAGTTCTTCAGTATTATCCCCTTCTGAAGCAAAATTAATTAGCCCCTTGGCATTTTTATTAATAATTGTAACTTTAATACTATTTCAACCCATGTTTAGGTTTAGAACCATTCATCAGAAATTATTTTCTTTAATTCCAAGAATTCCCCAATCCCCAAAAAAATCAAATGTTTTGCCACACACAGATTATACTTTAGATCAATTAAAAGAAATTGCTTTAAGTATTTTTGTTATTTTGTGTTTTGCAATAATAACAATTATTTTGTATAATGATTTACCAAAATTTGGAGTTCCTATTTTATATAGTAGGCAAATTACTTCAATCATTCTTTTCTTATTTTTTTCTTCTTTTCCTTTTTATAGAGCAAGTAGGGCTTTTTGGAGAATTTATAAATTTATTAAAGTTCCAAAGCATAAGAAATTGTTTTAGATTTTTTCACACAACACTTGCTTTTTTAAGCATTTTTAATAAAATTTATTTTGTGATTTTATGAGTATTTCAAAAAAATCTATTCTTGGGGAAATAATTAATACTAATCCAGAGGTTGTTTCAGTGCTTGCTAGTGCAGGACTTCATTGTATAGGGTGTCATGTGTCAGCATATGAATCTCTAGAAGATGGGTGTAAATCTCATGGTATGAAAGATAAAGATATTGATGATTTAGTGAATAAAGCAAATAAAAAAATTGAAGAATATGATTCTTTAGAAAAAATTTCTTTTACAAAAAATGCAATTAATGAATTAAATGAAAGAATGAAAAAAACTAGTTCTTCTTTTGTTAGGATAGTTGCAAAATTTGGTGGAGAATTTGATTTTGAAGTTGCAAAAGAAATTAGTATTAATGAAATTGAAGTAAAAAGAGAAGTTTCTGTATTAATGGAACCAAGAATTGAAAGAATGCTTAGAGGGGTTGAAATTGATTATAACAAAAAATTAAATGATTTTAATGCGAAAAGAGTTGAATCAAAAAAAGAAAGAAAAAATAAGATTAAAAAAATTAAAAAAAATAAAATTTTAAATAATTAATTTTAATTATTGTTTTAATTTAATTTTTATTATTAATTTAATTTTTATTATTAATTTAATTTTTATTATT
>ERZ795044.863-NODE-863-length-28403-cov-5.921370_pt1 | contig 28403 bp, 21 predicted proteins | sample MGYA00375128_ERZ795044 | MGnify/ENA primary metagenome ERZ795044 (study PRJEB30173, sample SAMN05720213) | anaerobic digester metagenome | isolation source: active sludge of municipal wastewater-treating anaerobic digesters | place: USA | collected 2014-12-22 ...
TGGCCGCCTCGAGGATCTCCTCGATCACCAGCATTCGCCTTTCGTTGAACCGCTGTCCCGCGCCTGAGAACGAAAAAGCCAGCAGAAGGCCCATCAGCGCGAACACGCCACTCTCCACAGGGCCGAGTCCTGCCCCAGCAGCGGTGCCATGCAACGCTTGATCCCGGATGCGGACTGTCCGGCCGACCGCGATCAATCCCAGCGAACCCGCAAAGAGCAGGATCGCGAACAGGGCGCCGACGGCAACTTCACTCATGGGAACGCACTCGCAGATCACGCCAGGGAATCGCCAGCGTCGCGGCTTGTCCTACGGGCGTCAATCCCTTCGCGCAAGTCTTGTTGAAGCCGAGGCAGTCGCGCATAGTCGCGCCCCGTTTTCCAACCACCCGATGCAATCCTCGATGACGAATCTCGACCCGGCCTCGCTCGCTTCCATCCTGCGTCGCATCGCGACCGAACTCGGCGCCAAGCCCGCGCAGGTGGCTGCGGCCGTCGCGCTGCTCGATGAAGGATCGACGGTCCCGTTCATTGCGCGCTATCGCAAGGAAGCCACGGGCGGTCTCGATGACATCCAGCTGCGCGCGCTGGAGGAGCGGCTCGGCTACCTGCGCGAGCTCGAGGAGCGTCGCGCTGCGATCCTCGACAGCATCCGGACGCAGGGCAAGCTGACGCCGGCACTCGAGGCGTCGATCGTCGCCGCAGACACGAAGCAGCTGCTCGAGGATCTGTACCTGCCGTACAAGCCGAAGCGGCGCACCCGCACGCAGATCGCGCGCGAAGCCGGGCTGGATGTGCTGGCGCAGGCACTGTACGCAGATCCGACGCTCGACCCGGACGTCGAAGCCGCGAAGTACCTGAAGCCTGCATTCGAGACGGACGACGGGCCGAATCCCGGTGTGCCGGATGTCAAAGCAGCGCTCGATGGCGCACGGCAGATCCTGATGGAGCAGTTCGCCGAGGACGCGGCGCTGCTCGGCGCACTCCGCACGCATCTACAGGAGCAGGGAGTCATCGTCGCCACGGTGGCCGAAGGCAAGGCGGAAGCGGGCGAGAAGTTTCGCGACTACTTCGACTATTCGGAGCCCTATCCACGGGTCGCTCCGCATCGCGCGCTGGCGCTGTTTCGGGGCCGCAAGGAGGAGATCCTGCGCGTCGCGATCAAGCAGCCGGAGGAGATCGCGGCGGCCGATGCGCCGGTCAAGCCGGTGACGCCCTGCGAGATGAAGATCGCGGCACGGTACGACATCGCGGATCGCGGCCGTCGCGCGGATGCCTGGCTCGTTCAGACGGCGCGCTGGACCTGGAGCGTGAAGCTCGCCTGGCAGCTCGAGGGCGAGCTGTTCGCCGCGCTGCGCGAGCGCGCCGAGGCGGAAGCGATCCGTGTGTTCGCCACGAACCTGCACGATCTGCTGCTGGCGGCGCCCGCGGGCCATCGCGTGACCATGGGGCTCGATCCGGGTCTGCGCACTGGCGTGAAGGTGGCGGTGGTCGATCGCACCGGCAAGCTGGTCGATACCGCCACGATCTACCCGCATGTGCCGCGCAACGACTGGGACGGCGCGCTGCACGTGCTCGGCGGGCTCGTGAAGAAACATGGCGTGGAACTGGTGAGCATCGGCAACGGCACGGCCTCGCGCGAGACGGATCGCCTTGCGGCAGATCTGATCAAGCGTCACCCGGACCTGCGGCTGATCAAGATCGTCGTGTCCGAAGCGGGTGCGTCCGTGTACTCGGCCTCTGAGCTGGCCTCGAAGGAGTTTCCGCAGCTCGACGTCAGCTTGCGCGGCGCGGTGTCGATCGCGCGGCGCCTGCAGGATCCGCTCGCCGAACTCGTCAAGATCGATCCGAAGGCGATTGGCGTCGGGCAGTACCAGCATGACGTCAGTCAGCTGAAGCTCGCCAGGCAGCTCGATGCCGTGGTCGAGGACTGCGTGAATGCAGTGGGTGTCGATGTGAACACCGCGTCCGCGCCATTGCTCGCGCGGATTTCCGGACTCTCCACCTACATCGCCGAGAACATCGTGCAGCACCGGGATGCCCACGGTCCGTTCCGTTCGCGCGAGCAGTTGAAGGCCGTGCCGCGGCTCGGTCCCAAGACCTTCGAGCAGGCCGCGGGATTCCTGCGCGTACCCGAGGGCGATGATCCGCTCGACGCCTGTGCGGTTCATCCGGAGGCCTATCCGGTGGTACAGCGGATACTTGCGGATCTGAAGCGGCCGGCGGCGGAAGTGCTGCGCGATGCTGCGACGCTGAAGGGCGTCGACCCGACGCGCTACACCGATGAACGCTTCGGTCTGCCGACCGTGCGCGACATCCTCCGCGAGCTCGAGAAGCCGGGCCGAGATCCGCGCCCCGAGTTCCGCGCGGCGACCTTCCGCGAGGGCGTGGAGGAGCTGCACCAGCTCGAGGTCGGGATGATCCTCGAGGGCGTCGTCACGAACGTCACCAACTTCGGTGCCTTCATCGACATCGGCGTGCACCAGGACGGCCTCGTGCACATTTCGGTGATGTCGAATCGCTTCATCAAGGATCCGCGCGAAGTCGTGAAGGCCGGCGACATCGTCAAGGTGAAGGTGCTCGAGGTCGACGCGAAGCGCAAACGTGTGGCGCTGTCGATGCGGCTCGACGAAGCAGCCGGTGCGCGCGAGGGTCGACCCGGTGGCGGTGCGAGCCCCGCAGCTGGCAGCGCGCCGAAGGCGCCGCGTCGCGATGCGCCGCGCCGGGAGGAGCCGCGCGCCGATGGTGTGATGGCGGACGCGCTGGCGCGCGCGTTCAAGCGCTGAAGACGCTGGGCGACTTGGCCGGTTAGACTCTGCGGCATGGCCGACCCTGACTTGCAGCCGACGCTCGAGGGGTCGCTCGTGCGGATCACGCCGCTCGAGCGGTCACATTTTGAAGCGCTCTATGCCGTGGCGAGTGACCCGCTGGTATGGGAGCAGCACCCGTCGTCCGACCGCTACAAGCGGGAGGTGTTCACCGCGCTGTTCGAAGGTGGGCTCGCTTCGGGCGGCGCACTGATCGTGCGCGATGTCGTCACCGGTGAAGTCATCGGGTCTTCACGCTATTACGACTGGCAACCCGCCGCGAAAGAGATCGCGATCGGCTATACCTTCCTCGCGCGCAAGTGCTGGGGCGGTGCTCATAACCGCGACATGAAGCGGCTGATGCTGGGGCATGCTTTCGGATTCGCGCAGCGCGTCTGGTTCCACGTCGGTGTTCGCAACATTCGATCCCGCACGGCGATGGAGCGCATCGGCGGCCAGTTCAGTCACGACGTTGCCAGTGACCCGACCTGGGGCCACAAGGACATGGCGTACTACTTCATCGATCGCGCTGCGTACAGAAATCTGGATTAGCCGTTTTCGGCGCTAGGCCTCGACGCCTTTCATCGAAAGGTACTCGTCGTACGATCCGCGGAAATCCGTGACGCTGCCATCGGGCTGCATCTCGAGGATGCGATTGGCGAGGCCGCCGACGAACTCACGATCGTGCGATACGAAAACCAGCGTGCCGACGTACTTCTCGAGTCCGATCTGCAGCGATTCGATCGTTTCCATGTCCATGTGATTGGTCGGCTCGTCCATCAGCATGACGTTTGGCCGCGTCAGGATCAGCTTGCCGTAGATCATGCGGCCCTTCTCGCCGCCGGAGAGGACAGTCACCGGCTTCTTGGTCTCATCGCCGGAGAACAGCAGCCGGCCGAGCGTGGCGCGCACGATCTGTTCGTCGTCCGCCTTGCCTGACCACTGCGACATCCAGCTGAAGAGGTCGATGCGTTCGGCGAATTCCGCCTGCGGATCCTGCGGCATGTAACCAGGCTGCGCGTTCTCCACCCAGGCGATGCGGCCCGATGTCGGTTGCAGTTCACCGGCGAGCACGCGCATCAGCGTGGTCTTGCCGATACCGTTAGGGCCGATCACGGCGACGCGCTGCCCGGCTTCGATCGTGAAGTTCAGGTTCTTGAAGATGTCCTGATCGGTGCCGGGATAGCGGAACGTCAAACCCTCGACGGTCACGGCCGAGCGGTGCAGCTTCACTTTCTGCTCGAAGCGGATGTACGGATTCTGGCGCGACGAAGGGCGGATCTCCTCGATCTTGATCTTCTCGAGCTGTTTCTTGCGCGAGGTGGCCTGGCGCGCTTTTGAAGCATTCGCCGAGAAACGACGCACGAACTCCTGCAGGTCCGAAATCTTGTCCTTGGCCTTCGCGTTGGCGGCTTCGACGCGCTGACGCGCCTGCACGGAGGCGAGCATGAAATCGTCGTAGTTGCCGGGGTAGATCTTCAGCTGCTGGAAATCGAGGTCGGCGATGTGGGTGCAGACCTGATTCAGGAAATGACGATCGTGACTGATGATGATCATCGTTGCGTCGTAATTGTTCAGCGTGCGTTCGAGCCAGCCGATCGAATGGATGTCGAGGTTGTTGGTCGGCTCGTCGAGCAGCAGCACGTCGGGCGCCGAGAACAGCGCCTGCGCAAGCAATACGCGCAGCTTGAGGCCCGGCGGCAGTTCACGCATCGGCCCGTTGTGTTTGTCCTCGTCGATGCCGGCATCGATCAGGATGCTGCCGGCACGCGCCTCGGCGGTGTAGCCGCCGTATTCGGCGAACTTGCCCTCGAGCTCGGCGGCCTTCATGTAATCGGTGTCCGAAGCGTCCGGGTCCGCATAGATGCGGTCCCGTTCCTGCATCGCGCGCCACATCTCGACATGGCCCTGCATCACGACGTCGAGCACGCGCTGGTCTTCGTAGCCGAACTGGTTCTGGTTCAGCTTGCCGAGCCGCATGCCGGGCTGCAGCACGACGTCGCCGGAGCTCTGTTCGAGGTCCCCGCCCAGGATCTTCATCAGCGTCGACTTGCCGCAGCCGTTCGCGCCGATCAGGCCGTAGCGATTGCCATCAGAGAATTTGACGGTGACCTGTTCGAAAAGCGGCTTGGCTTCGAACTGGATACTGAGATTCTGGGTGATGAGCATGGCTGTCCGAGGGTAGGCTGCGGGGCGGGCCCCGCACGAGGGCCGGCGATTCTAGCCGAGCGCGGGCGCTGGTGTCGCCCCGGCCACGGCTATCGGTATAAGCTCTGATTAATGTCGTCTCCGGTGTGGCTTTACGCTGCCCACTGTCCGAGTCCTATGGTCAGGGAGGCCGTTTTCATGTCTCAGCCCGCCGAACCTTCCATTGCCGCCCTGGGTGGGGAGAGCCTCTCGCGGACGCTGCAGCGTCACTGGTTCGCGATGCGTCCCGCCTTCCTGACCGCCGCTGTGATGCCCGTGCTGGTGGGCACGGCCTGGGGCTATTCCCGAGCGGGCGAACTCGACTGGCTAGCGGCGCTGCTGGCGCTGGCGGCCACGGCGCTGGTGCACGGTGGCACCAATGTCATCAATGACGTCGGCGACGAAATCGGCGGCAGCGATCGCGTCAATGAGCAGCGGATCTTTCCGTATACCGGCGGTTCGCGCTTCATCCAGAACGGCGTGATGTCGGTGGCCGAAATGAGCCGCTGGGGGCTGACGCTGGTGCTGGCGGCCGTCGTGCTCGGCATCGCGCTCACGCTGCTGAAGGGGCCGACGGTCGTCGTGCTCGGGCTGATCGGCGTGGCGCTGGGCGCCCTGTATTCCCTGCCGCCGTTTCGTCTGGCGTCGCGCGGACTCGGTGAAGTCGCCGTTGCCACCGGGCTCGGCTTCATGCCCGTGATGGGCGCCACCTGGTTGCAGACGGGGAGCTTCGATGCGCTGACGGCGCTGGTCGCCGTCCCGACCTCGATGTGGGTCGCGGCCATTCTGCTCATCAACGAAGTGCCCGACATTGCGGCGGACCGGCAGGCTGGCAAGCGGACGGTGCCGGTACGGATTGGTGTGGGCGCGACGCGCGTGCTGTACGTGGCCTTGCACGCCCTCGCGACGGGCGCTGTCGCCGTGCTCGTGCTGAGCGCGCACCTGCACTGGGGCGCGCTGCTGCTGCCCGTGGCACTGCTGGGCCTTGCGATTGCGGCCAGCGGCGGCATTTCAGGCGACGCAGGTGCGCGGCCCCAATTGCGTGCGAGCATCGAGAAGACTCTCGCGATTCATGCGATCGGGAGCTTGTGGGTCGCAGTCTGGTGCTGGTTCTCGCTGACGGGTGCGCCGTGAGCGCGGCAATGACGCCAGCCAGCGCCATTCCAACCCGTCTGCACGAACTGTTTGCAACGATCGATTCCGGCGATGGCGTGGCTTTCGCCCGTTACTTGACGCCTGACGGTTCATTCCGTTTTGGCAACGCGCCGCCCGCGGTCGGTCGCGCCGCGATCGAGTCCGCAGTCACAGGCTTCTTCACTTCGATCCGTGGTTGTGAGCATCGCCTGCTGCGCTGGTGGAGCGCGCCGGGCAGTGAGGTGGTGCAGGGCGAGGTGACGTACACCCGTCTCGATGGCAGCCGGCTCACGGTGCCGTTCGTCAATGTGTTCCTGCTCGACGGCGCGCTGATTCGCGAGTATCAGATCCACATCGACGCATCACAGCTCTACGCTGCGGGGAGCTGAACTCAGGCGGATTGCGGAATGGCAGGCAGGCTGACGGCCGATTGCGACGTGAACAGGTCCGACAGGGGTTCCGCGCGGCCCACCGCGTACCCCTGCGCGAATTGCACGCCGAGCTTCGCAATCCGGGTGCGCAGGGCCACGGAATCCACATACTCGGCGATCGTCAGGATGCTCATGCTGTCCGCGAGCTGCACGATCGCGCGGACCAGCGCTTCGGACCGGGAGTTCGTCTCCACGTCCCGCACGTAGCTGCCATCCAGTTTGATCTTCGAGACGCTCAAGTCCTTCAGCTGCGACAACGAGTTCACGCCCGTGCCGAAGTCGTCGAGCGCGAATTTCACGCCCTCGCGGCTCATGCGCGACATGAACTGTTGCAGGGCGGCAAGGTTCGCCGCGGCCGCCGCTTCGGTGATCTCGATCGTCAGCTGATCGGCCGGAATCGCATACTGCCGGAGTTCGCCGAGCAGCCAATCATCGAAGCCCGCGGCGCTGATCGTCGGGCCCGATAGGTTCAGGGCGAATGAAAAGGGCAGCCGCTCGCCATCCGGCGTTGCGGCGCGCAACTGACGAAAGGCATGCGAGGCCATCGCCCGATCGAGATCGGGCAGCAGCTGGTAGCGCTGCGCCGCGGACATGAACGCCGCTGGCTCGACGATGTTGCCGCGATTGTCCAGCAACCGGATCAGCAGTTCGTAGCTGGTCGGCAGTTTGTCGTTCTGCAGCGGAACGATCGGCTGCGCATACACCACGATCCGATCGGAGTGCAGCGCATCGCGCAGCAGGCGGACGGCGTCGAGGTCGTCGTGGCGGCGCAGCATGCTGACGTCGCTGCGCTCGAATACTTCGATGCGATTGCGGCCGCGGTCTTTCGCTGCCCTGCAGGCCAGTTCCGCGTCTGCAATGGCTTGATCGAGGCGAAACGCGCCGGCTTCGCTTGCGACCACGCCCCAGGAGATCGAGACGTTCTGGCCGCTGCCGAACACGCGGCGGGATTCAACATCGAACGTGGCGCGAATCTTCTCTGCGAGCGCGCGCGCGCCGTCCACGTCATGCAACGGCAGCAGTACCAGGAATCGGTCGCCAGACAGCCGGCAGGCGACCGCGCGAACAGGTGCGAGGCAGCGGCGAATCACGAGAGCCGAGTGTGCGATCACACGATCGCCTGAGGTCATGCCGCTCGTATTGTTGACGAGATGCAGGCGATCGATGTTGCCGTAGAGCAAGGCGATGCCATCGGCTGCCTTGACCGCTGACATCACACGCTCGGCACGCCGCGTGAAACCTGTCCATGTCACGAGTCCGGTCAGCGGGTCGCGATCACTGATCATGCGCTTGGCGAGCGCGCGCGCGCTGCTGAGTGCTTCCTGTACGTAGGCCGAGTCGAAATCCGGATCTGTCGGTCGCTTGATCGCAACCAGCGCACCCACCGGCCGCTTCGCGCGCGCGGTGATCGGCACGGCAAGGATCTTGGCAACGACGTCGCCCTGTTTCGCGCTCCGCACACGGTTGCTCAGCACGCGCGTGCGACGTTCGATGGCCTGCTCGATGATGCGGCCCTTCAAGGCCTTGAGCTGCGTCTCGGCAAAGGACTTCGCCGAATCGCTGCGTGCCCAGAGGCGCCGAACGCCGCCGTCTGCGGTCACCAGCGCCACGGCGGCGCAGCGCATGCGCATGGCGGCAGAGCGCAGCACGGCCGTGGTGCCGTGCCGTCCGCGCGCGTCCGGAGTTGGGGTCTGGTCGCCTGAAGCCAAGGGGTTCCTGTCTCGCCACGAGGCGCAGTTGCAGCGCCTTTCGGGGGGAACCTTAGGGAAAATGCCTGCCGCAACCTGTGCGGTCGCGCAGAATTCGACGCGCGGACACTATGTGAACACGCAGGTTTGCGACCTGCGTCACAGGCCCGGTCAGGAGGCTGCGCGTCGGCGCGCAGGCGCGACGCGGGGCGCCGCTTTGGGTGCCGACCCACCTGATTCATAGCGGGAGACGAGTTCGTACAGCGACTGCCCCTGGTCCGCCATCGAGCGACTTGCCGCGGTTGATTCCTCGACCAGCGCGGCGTTGCTCTGCGTGATCTTGTCGAGGTGAGTGATCGCCGTGTTGATCTGGTCGATGCCCGACGCCTGCTCGCGCGTTGCCGATTCGATCTCGGCGACGATGTCCGACACCTTCTTCACGGACTCCACGATCTCGCCGAGGGTATTGCCGGAGCGAATGACCAGCGCCGAGCCGGCCTCGACCCGTCGCAGACTGTCCTCGATCAGGCCCTTGATCTCCTTGGCCGACGCCGCGCTGCGCTGAGCCAGCGTACGTACTTCGGACGCAACGACTGCGAAGCCTCGACCCTGGTCACCGGCTCTCGCCGCTTCCACCGCTGCATTCAATGCCAGCAAGTTGGTCTGGAATGCGATGTCATCGATCACGCGGATGATGTCTGCCATCTGACGGCTGCTGTCGGTCAGCGTGGTCATCGCGGTCACCGCTTCTCGCGCGACGTTACCGCCCTCGACGGCCGAATCGCGCGCAGCGGCGGCCAGTTCGTTCGCACGAGTCGCGTTGTCGGCCGTTTGCGTGACCGTGGACGTGATTTCCTCGATGCTCGCGGCCGTCTGCTCGAGGCTCGCAGCCTGTTCACTGGTACGCAGGCTGAGATCGTCGTTGCCCTGTGCGATGTCGGCGGTGCCGCGTCGGACTTCCTCAGCCGCACTCTGCATGCTGCTGACCAGGTCCGTCAGATTGTCTGCCAGCGTGTTGACGCCCTGGCTCAGGCGCAGGAACACGCCACGCTTGTTCTGCAAGTCGATGCGCGGCGCAAGATTGCCGGCGACGATCGCATCGACGACCTGTTGCATGTCCTGCTCGACCCGGACCTCCTCGGTGCGATCCGCCCATTCGACGACGGTACCGAGCTTCTCGCCGCGCTCGGTCATCACCGGGTTGGCGATGATTCGCAACGTGCGACCGCCGAGCTTCAGCTCCGACGTGAACGTCTTCGAGAGCCCACCGAGCAGGTTGCGCTGATGTGCGGGATTGCGGTGGAAGCCATCGATGTTCGTGCCGATCAGCCGGTCTACGTCGAATCCCGGCAGATCCTTGCGGATATCGGCCTGCGCCTCGGCCATCATCGCCCGCACAGTGTGGTTCATGTAGACGATGTTGAGGTCACGGTCCGCGACCATCACGTTCGTCGACACGTTGTCCAGTGCCTGTCGAATCCGGGCGTTGTCGGCGGCTGCGCGCGCCGCGGCGTCCTGCAGCACCTTCTGCTCTGCTTCCTGTCGCAACTGCTCGGTGAGGTCTTCCCACTCCACCACGGTTCCCGTGTGCTTGCCGCGGACGTCACGGATCGGATTCGCGATGATGCGAAACGTGCGGCCACCCAGGCTCAGTTTCGACGTGAACGTCTTGTCGAGGCCGCCGAGCAGCCCGCGCTGGTGCGCAGGATTCTTGTGGAAACCGTCGATGTTGGTGCCGAGCAGATTCGAGACGTTGAAGTTCGGCAGGTCTTTGCGGATGTCGCTTTCGGCGTTGCGCATCATTTCCTGAACCGTGCCATTCAGGTAGATGATGTTGAGGTTTTCGTCGGCGATCATCACGTTGGTGCGGGTGGCGTCCAGCGCCGCCTTGATCCGTCCGTCCGTCGCGCCGCCGCGCCGTGCCGCACTGATCCACATGCCAAGCGCACCGAGCGCGGCTCCGGCGATGATGAAGACCAGGCTCCACCAGGAAAACGCTGTTGCAATCATTTCCGTCCCCTTGTCGTGTCGTCGATCAACCCACCCGTGGATGGGGTAGCGGCGCGGGCCGGCAAAGCTGTCGGCGGGGGGGGGCCACGATCCTGTGACGTGGCGCACACTCGATCCGGATTCCGGGAATGCCTGAGCGGGTCAGTCCTTCTTGGTTCGCGCGAACCAGAAGCGTTCGCTGCCGTCTTCGTAGCGCTCGCCGAACAGTGTCACGGGGTCCCCCGGTTCGTACTTGCGCCGCCCGACGAACACGCGGACACGGCGGCCGTCGTCGAGTTCGACCAGCACGATCTTGTCGTTCTGTTCGATCACTTCCGCAGTGACGGTTCGGGTCTGCTGTGGCTGGCCAGGGTCGCGGAGTCCCCACCACAGCAGCAGAGGCGCGACGAACAGCAGCACGGCGATGACGCGACCGGCGAAATGTCCGCGGGCAAATCCGTCACTGGATGCCATCTTGGCCCGACTAAAGTACTTCGAACAGACCCGCGGCACCCATGCCGCCGCCGATGCACATCGTCACGACGACGCGCTTCGCGCCGAGGCGCTTGCCCGCGAGCAGCGCGTGGCCAACCAGACGCTGGCCGCTCATGCCATAGGGGTGGCCGATGGCGATGGCGCCGCCGTCCACGTTCAGGCGATCGTCCGGAATCCCGAGCGTGTCCCGGCAGTACAGCACCTGGACTGCGAAGGCTTCATTCAGCTCCCACAGGTCGATGTCCGAAACCTTCAGCCTGGCGCGCTCCAGCAGCTTCGGGATCGCGAATACGGGGCCGATGCCCATTTCATCCGGTTCACAGCCGCTGACCGCGAAGCCGCGGAACACGCCGAGCGGCGTGAGGCCACGCTGTTCGGCGAGCTTCGCGTCCATGACGACGCAGGCGCCGGCGCCATCCGAGAACTGGCTCGCGTTGCCCGCGGTGATCACGCCATCCGGCAGCGCGGGGCGCAGCCTGCGCACGGCTTCCAGCGTGGTGTCCGGGCGCATGCCCTCGTCGGCGGCGAGCGTGATCTTCTTCGTGAAGATCCGGCCGGACTCCTTGTCCACGCCGGCCATCGTCGTCTCGAGAGGCGCGAGCTCGGCGTTGAAGTGTCCGGCAGCCTGTGCCACGCCGGCGCGCTGCTGGCTGCGCGCACCGTACTCATCCATGCGCTCGCGCGGAATCGCGTAGCGCTGCGCCACCACTTCCGCCGTCTTCAGCATCGGCATGTACAGCGCGGGCTTGTGCTCGCGGATCCAGGCTTCCTCGATCATGTGCATGTTGATTTCGTTCTGCACGCAGGAGATCGACTCGACGCCGCCCGCGACATAGACCGAGCCTTCGCCGGCCATGATGCGCTGCGCGGCGATGGCGATGGTCTGCAGGCCCGAGGAGCAGAAGCGGTTCACGGTCATCCCCGGCACCGTGACCGGCAGGCCCGCGCGGATGGCCGCCTGGCGCGCGATGTTCTGGCCGTCGGCGCCCTCCGGGAACGAGCAGCCCATCAGCACGTCCTCGACGAGTTCCGGTTCGAGCTTCGCCCGGTCGATGGCGGCGCGGACCACATGCCCGGCCAGCGTGGCGCCGTGCGTCATATTGAACGCACCACGCCAGGACTTGGCGAGCGGCGTGCGCGCCGTCGATACGATCACCGCTTCGCGACTCATGACGCGTCTCCATTGAAAGTGCTGAACCGTCCGCCCGTGGCGGCGAGGCGAGCGAGCAGGGGGGCGGGCCTCCAGAAGCCGGGATCGCCATGTGGGTTGCGCGCGAAGTGGCCCATGCGCCGCGCCACGTCGGCAAGGCCGTACTGGTCGGCATGGAACATCGGGCCGCCGCGCCACACCGGGAATCCGTAGCCGGTGAGGTACACCATGTCGATGTCCGAGGAGCGCTGCGCGATTTTCTCGTCGAGGATCTGCGCGCCTTCATTGACGAGCGAGAACACGAGCCGCTCGACGATTTCGCGATCGTCCAGCGTCCGCGGCGCGATTCCGATGTCCTTGCGATGCTTGTCGACCATCTCGTCGACGACGCTCGAGCGATAGGCCGATCGATCGCCGGGCTTGTAGTCGTACCAGCCGCTGCCGGTCTTCTGGCCGAAGCGTCCAAGTTCGCAGAGGCGGTCACCGACCTTCGAATAGAACATGGCGGGCTGTTCGACGTAGCGACGCTTGCGGATGTGCCAGCCGATGTCGTTGCCAGCGAGATCGCTCATGCGGAACGGCCCCATCGCGAAGCCGAACTTCTCGATCGCAGCATCCACCTGCTGCGGCGAGGCACCCTCGTCCAGCATCAGGAAGGCCTGGCGCGAGTATTGCTCGATCATGCGGTTGCCGATGAAGCCATCACAGACGCCAGAGACGACGCCCGTCTTGCGCAACTGCTTGGCGAGTTTCATCGTCGTGGCGAGCACCTCCTTCGAGGTGGCTTTGCCGCGCACGACTTCCAGCAGCTTCATGACGTTTGCCGGGCTGAAGAAGTGCGTGCCGATCACGTCGGCCGGACGTTTCGTCACGGCGGCAATGCGATCGACATCCAGCGTCGAGGTGTTCGTCGCGAGGATGGCACCTTGCTTCATCGTCGCATCGAGCGTCGTGAACACCTTTTCCTTCACCGCCATGTCCTCGAACACGGCTTCGACGACGATATCGGCTTCGCGGATCGAGGCGTAGTCCGGTACGGGCAGCAGCAGTGCCATCTTCTCGGCGACCTGCGCTTGTTTGATGCGGCCCTTCTTGGCCTGGCTCTCGTAGTTCTCGCGGACCTTCGCCACGCCGCGTTCGAGCGCTTCCTGGTTCAGGTCCAGCAGCCAGACGGGAACGCCGGCATTGATGAAGCAGATTGCGATGCCGGTACCCATGGTGCCGGAGCCGATGACCGCAGCGCGCTTGATCTCGCGCGTGGGCGTGCTGGCGGGCACATCGGCAATCTTCGATGTGGCGCGCTCGGCAAAGAACGCGTGACGCAGCGACAGCGAAACCGGATCGACGAACAGCTCGCGGAAGAGCTGTGCCTCGCGCTCGATGCCGGCGTCGAAGTCGGGCATTGCTGATGCCGCGATCGCATCGATGCACTTCAGGGGTGCTGGATAGTTCGGGAAGCCGGCCCGTGCCGTGTTGCGTGCGAACTGCAACAGGGCCTCGAGGTTCGGCTCCACGACTTTGCGGTCACGGGCTCGCGGCCAGGGCTTGGCGCGAGCCGATGCATCGGCGAGCTTCGCGCGCAGCAGCGCGATGGCGGCCGCCACCACATCGGCATCCACGAGCTGATCGAGCAGCGGCGAACCGGCAAACAGCTTGGCGGGCAGCGGTTCGCCGCCGAGGATCACGTTCAGCGAATTCTCGACGCCGATCAGCCGCGGCAGGCGTTGCGTTCCACCAGCGCCAGGCAGCAGTCCGAGCTTGACCTCGGGCAGCCCGAGCTTGGCGCTCGCGGCCGCCACGCGAAAATGACAGCTCATCGCGAGTTCGAGCCCGCCGCCGAGCGCGACGCCTTCGATCGCGGCGCAGACGGGCTTCGTGCAGGATTCGATCAGATCGACGACGCCGCGAAGTGCGGGTCCGGTCAGTGCATCCGAGCTGGCGAACTCCTTGATGTCCGCGCCGGCGGAGAAGGTGCCGGCCCCGTGGATCACGAGCCCGATGACTGTCTCGTCCGCTTCGGCGCGTTCGACGCCCTGGATGATCGCGGCGCACAGCGGGCGCCCCAGACTGTTCACGGGCGGGCTCGCCATCTTCAGGATGGCAATGCCGTCCGATACGGAGTAGTCGACCAGGCTCATTGAGATATCCTTTGAATGCATCTCTTCGGACCAGCGACTAGTTTCGCCTGTCTGTCCGCGTGGCGCGAGGGGTAGAACATACATATGAGCGGAACCAAGTCGCCGGAGCCTGTGACTGGCTACTCAGAAATCCAGCTCGTCACGATCGGCGTGCGCGATCTGGCTCGCGCGCGAGCGTTCTACGAGGGCTTGTTTGGCTACACATGTATCGCCGAAGCAGTCGTGCCCGAGTCGTGCCGCGGGGCCTGGGGCATTCCCGACGGTGCTCGCGCGCGCGTGGCGACGCTGGCACGCATGGTTGCGGATGGCCCGGTCCGGCGCGGCATGCTGCGACTGCTCGAATGCACACCCTGCGGTGATCACGCCTGGGGCAGCTATGAGCGCTATTTCGATTACGGTCACTACGCACTGAACATCCGCGTACCTGACATCCGCGCAAAGTGGCCGCAGATCCTGGCAGCGGGCGCGAAGCCGAAGTCGGGACCCACTCACTGGGTCGTCGAACCCGGCATGGAGGCCTGGGATTCGTTGAGCTGGGATCCGGATGGCACGCTCGTCGACGTGTACCAGATGATCGGCCGCGAATCCGTCTTCAAGCCGATCGACGGCCTTGCCACGGAAATCGAGACGGTCGCGATTCATACCGCCGATGCGGATCGCACGCGCGCGTTCTATATGGGCCTCGGCTACTCGGTCTTTTTCGACCGGCGGATCACCGATCTGTCGTCGTTCTTTCACCTGCCCTCGCATGTTGCGCTGCGCGACGTGAACCTGATGAAGCCTGAACGCTCGACAGTGGGTCGCATCGAGATCGTGCAGTACGAAGGTCTGCCCGGCGAGAGGGTGGGGCGCAAAGCGCGACCACCCAATCTCGGCATCCTGTGGATCAGCTTCGAAGCGTCCAACGTGGATGCGGCGCGGCGCGAGGTGGCTGCATTGGGCGCGACGGACATCGGCGGTATTGTGGCGATCGACGTTCCGGGCATCGGCGCGGCACGGCTGTTCATGGCGGATGGGCCGGATGGCGAACGGCTCGAGTTCATGCAGCGAACCTCTGCAGGGTGAAGGAGCGAGGATGAGCACAGTGGATCCCGGGATCGTCGAGGTGTTCGAGGCACTGGAGGGCCACTACAGCGCGAAGGATTTTGCGTCCGTGCGAGCCCTGTGGCTGCCGGGGCTGCCGGCGCCGTTCTACATCGCCGAGGAGCATCACGTGGTGATGGACTCCTGGGAAAAAGTGGAGGCGTACTGGCAGCTGACCTCGGCTGCACTGAGCCACCTGCGCGCGAAATTCCAACCCCTGCATGCCGTCGCGCTCAACGAAAGCCAGCAGCTCGTCAGCTTCCAGCTCACATGGCTCGCGCGCATCGGCGCCGAGCAGCCCGTCGCGGGCACGTTGCGTGCGGCTGCCGTCTGCGAGCGCACGCCATCCGGCTGGCGCATCCGCGCCTGGATCGAGGCGCCGCTCGCGCCGATCGTCTACATGCGGGAGCTGTATTACGGCGCTGCGAAATCACTGAGCATCGATGGACAGGGAGAGGAGATCCGATGATGAACATCAATCCGGGAATTGCGTTGGCTGCCGTCGTGCTGGCGTTCAGCGCAGGTACGCCTGCACTCGCCCAGCTGCTGACGCCAGAAGAAGCGCGCGAGGGTGAGGCTGCGGTCGAGTGGAGCTCGAAAGCCACCTGCGGCACCACGGAAGAGGGCGTGACGCGCTACGGAATGTGGGAAGGCAAGCTCTACAGCCGCGCCCCGGCCGAAAAGGACCGACTCATCTTCACGGTCATCGGCATCAATACGCGACAGTGCGCGCGTGTCACGGACGCAACCCGTGGCAGCGGGTTTCGCAGCGTCTCGCGCGAGATCATGGTCTACCTCGATCCGGTGACCAACGAGATCATCGACGAATGGAAGAATCCATGGACTGGCGAGACAGTGAAGGTGATTCACGTCGCCAACGACCCGGTGAACATGCGCGCGCCGAACTACGCGCTGCGCGCGGACGGCTCGCCGCTGCGCCTCAGCATGCGCCGCTATGACGACACGCTGGTTGCCTCGAGCGAAGTGCCACTGTTCTACGAGAATCCGCTCGAGGGCGACTACCAGGATTACGTCGGTGGTCAGTACCACGCGATGGAGATCTTCAACACCTATTACAAAGCGGCCGATTTCCTCGATTCGCGCCGCAAGCGCATCGGTGAGTCACGGATTTCCTGGCAGCGGATCTCAGGTTGGTTGCCGTGGATGAAGATGCGCGATCGCCCGGGGCTGATGGTGTTCAACGCCACCGGCTTCTCGACGTTCGATGAGAAGAAGATCTCGCCGAAACTGCGGCAGATCCTCGAATCGCGCTATCCGCTGTACCTCACGCCACCGCCGCTCGACGACGCGCGACCGAACGAGACCACCTGGACGGTCACCCGCAAGGCCATCGATGCGGAGCGCGCGCGCAAGAGCAATTGAACGCTTCGCACCGGTCAGCGTGTGGCATCCGTTTGCGCAGCCGTCACCAGCTGCGCACGGGTGAAGGCGGGCGCATCGTCGCGCCGATAGTCCCAGCGTCTGCTGTCGACCGCTGCCAGCAACACGCGCACGAAGTTGTCCTGTTTCTGTCGCGCCGGCAGGATCGGAATGCCGCGGTTCAGGATCGCGAAATACACCGTGCCGTATCGGGCGCTCGGTATCGCACCCACCAGCGCGCATGCACCGTAGTCGTTGTAGGTTCCAGTCTTGCCTACGACCCTGCCAAGCTCGTCGGGGCCCTGCAGCCGGCGTCGCAGCGTGCCGTCGTCGATGCCGGCCACTGGCAGTACATCGGTGAGCGAATGGCCCTGTGAAACGAGATCCGCTTCGAGCGCGCGCAGCAGTCGTACTGTGGCGCGTGGACTCATCCGGTTGCGCCGATCCGTGCCCGCCCCATCGCGCAACGTCACTTCCGCGCGCATGGCTTCCGGCAGTGTCTCGCGCGCCAGCAGTTCGACGGCGCTGACGCCGCCCGCCGCCTCGGCCAGCGGCTTGAAGATGTTGTTGGAATAGTCGTTCAGCGCTTTGACCATGGGTAGCAGTGGCTGGGAACGATGCACCAGCAGCGGCCGTGGGGCGCCCTGGTTGCCGACCGCCGACCCCACCGCGAAACGCAGCGCGGGCGGCCGCTGAGTCGTCGACAGCACGCCGCCGCCGAGATTTGCGCGCACCGCATTCCATGCGGGCGCCGGCACTGTGCCGGCGAGGGCCGCCCGCAGGCGCGCATCAGCGGAGGCCGGCTCCCAGTTGAACGTCAACGGGCCACGAGCCTGCAGCGTTCCATCGATCCGCTCGATCCCGAGTGAACGAAGCTGCGCCGCGACGAGGACCGCATTCTCGTCGACCAGGAACGGGTCGCCGCTCCCATCGACGATCAGATCACCGCGCAGTACGCCCGCTTCGATGCGGCCGGCGCTGCTGAACGTGGTGGCAAACCGATGTTCGGGCCCGAGGCGACGCAGCAGCGCGAGTGTGGTCGGGATCTTCGAGATCGAGGCGGGATGCACGGCCCGGTCCGCGGCCTGTGCCAGCAGCACGGTGCCATCGCTGGTTTCGACATAGACGCCCTGATCGGCGCCGAGCTGCGAACGCGCGGCGGCGGCCAGATCGAGCGCTGTCGCCTGATGTGCTAGCGTCGCGCCGAACATCAGCAGCCCGACGAAGGGGTTCACACGTGTCCGTGATCGGATCAAGAAAACTCCGTGCCGTCTCGGCAAATATTGCAATGACGCTGGCGCTGGCTGTGGCGATGGGGGCTGGAATCGAGGCGGGCCACGCTGCCGAGCCTGCCCCGTCGAATTCCACGGCCGACATTATCATCCGCAACGTCCGGGTATTCGATGGCCGCAGCGCGGAATTGCGCAGTGGTGCCGAGATCGTCATTCGTGGTGGGCTGATCGTCGCGATCCGGGAGTCCGCCGCCGCGCCAGCGGGTGCCAATCCGGCCGCTGCCGAGCCGGCCCGGATCATCGATGCCGGCGGCCGTATCGCGATGCCGGGCCTGATCGATGCGCACGTCCACCCCACCATCGCCGTCGGCCTCTCGGCACTGCGCGACAACGATCCGAACTACGTCGCCGCTCGCTCGGGCGTGGAGGCACGGCAGATCCTGATGCGCGGCTTCACGACGATCCGCGACATGGGCGGCCCCGCCTTCGGCCTGAAGCAGGCAATCGACGAAGGCCTGCTCGAAGGGCCCCGGATCTTTCCGTCCGGCGCGATCGTCAGCCAGACCAGCGGCCATGGCGATTTTCGCCAGCGGACCTCGCCGTCGCGACGCTTCGGCGATGCGCCAGACCCACTCGAGCGGCTCGGCTATGGCCTCGTGGCCGATGGGCCGGACGAGGTGGCGGCGGCCGTGCGCGAGCAACTGCGGCTTGGCGCGACGCAGATTAAGCTCGCCGCGGGCGGCGGCATTTCCTCCGCCTTCGATCCGATCGACAGCGTGCAGTACTTCGACAGCGAGCTGCGCGCGGCCGTGCAGGCGGCGGCAGATTGGGGCACCTATGTGGCGGTGCATGCGTATACGCCGATGGCGATCCGGCGCTCCGTCGAGGCCGGCGTGCGCAGCATCGAACACGCACACCTGATCGATGATGCCACGATGAAGCTGATCGCCGAGCGTGGCGTGTTCCTGTCGCCGCAGGCCTGGGTCTTCAGCGGCGCGTTTGCGCCATCGTCGGGCGCGCCGCCCGGCGCTGTGCCCGGTCCGCCCCCGACGCCGACCCAGCTCGCGCAGCGCGCGAAATCGCAACTCGTGTCCAGTGGCCTCGACCGCATGATGCAGCTGGCGAAGAAGCATGGCGTGCGCGTGGCCTTTGGCACGGACGTGTTCGGCGGCTCACGAATCTTCGCGATGGAGTCACGTGAGTTCGGCGCACGCCTCAAATGGTTCTCTTCGCTCGAGATCCTGCGCCAGGCGACGTCGATCAACGGTGAATTGCTCGCGCTGTCCGGCCCGCGCAATGGCTATGGGCGGCTCGGTGTGCTCGAGGCGGGTGCGCTCGCCGATCTGCTCATCATCGACGGCAATCCGCTCGAGGATATCCGTGTGCTCGAGGATCCGGAGAAGAACCTGCGACTGATCATGAAGGACGGCAGCGTATTCAAGAGCTCGCTCTGATGCGTTTCGCTGTTGCGACGCAACACGCGCTTGCCTTGCCTTCCATGTCAGAGATTCGAAGAATGCGCTGATGTTGTCTGGCACGCCGAAGGACGCGCCGTTGCCACCCAGGTTCATGCTTCATGCCGCGATTGCGCTGGCGCTCAGTTTCGGGGCAGGACTGGCCGGCCAGATCTTCCTTGCGTTCGGCTATCGAGCGCCATTGCCGTGGCTGCCGTCGGCCATCGCCGTGACGATCCTGCTGCGTTGGGGCGTGCGGTTCTGGCCATTCGTGCTGGCGGGCAGCCTGCTTGCGCAGTGGACCACGGGCGCACCCTTGGCTGGGATCATCGGGACATCCGTTGGCGTGACGCTCGGCGCCGTTCTACTCGCGATTTTTCTTCGTTCCCGAGATTTCCATACGGATTTCTCCCGGCGTGAGGACGTCGTGATGCTGCTGTTGGCGGTGCCGGTCGCGATGCTCGCGACGCCGACTCTCGGCATGGCTGCCTACTCCTTCGGCGCGCATCAGGGCCAGGGCGGGCCGCAATTGGTTGGCTGGCTGAACTGGTGGTCGAATATTGTGATCGGCGTGTTGTTGTTGGCACCGCCGCTCATTGCGGCGTCGCCGCGAACGCGGCAAATCCTGACGAGGCGCCCGGTGGAGGCGTTGGCAGTACTGGGCATCGTCGGCCTGTTGTCGATTGGCGTCCTCTCGATCGAGGTTGCTGCGGCGCGGCCGGTCTTCATGCTCGCGTTCGTCGTCAGCATCGTGTTCATCTCGATGCGAATGGATCTCTGCATCGCCGGGGCCGCCGCGTTCGCGATGTCGGCGAGTTTCGCAATCAGCTACGGACTCGATGTCGGCGTGTTGCGCGGCATCGCGCGCTGGGATGCCTATGTGCTCGCGTGGTCCGTCGGTGGCATGCTCGCCCTGCTGGTGCTGATGATTCGCGCCCTGCTGGCCGAGCGGGAGGCCGCCGAGCGTCGCTTGCGTCTCGCCGAAATCGCGTACCGCCATGGATTGCTCGAGGTGGCCGCGCGAGAGCAGCAGCGCCTTGGTCATGAAATGCACGATGGGCTTGGTCAGGAACTGACCGCACTGGCCCTCACCGCACGGAGTCTCGAAACGCGGGCCCGTGCCGCGGGCCTGGGCAACGCCGCTGACCTGCAGGAACTTTCAAGTTTATGCAATGTTGCCCAGCGTTCGGCGCAGACGATCGCGCGGGGACTGTCGCCGCTGCATGAATCGGGCGGGAGTTTGATCGAGGCGTTGCGACTGCTGGTGCAGCGCGTGCCCGCGTCGATCGGCATTCGCGTCGAACTGGAGACTGCCGGCGAGATCGATGTGAATCGTCATCTGTCCGAGAGTCTGCTCCGCATTGCCCAGGAGGCGCTCAACAACGCACTGAAGCATGCGTCGGCGACTCGGATCATGATCCGCTGCCAGCGCGCCGACCACGCGCTGACGCTGCTGATCGAAGACGATGGAAATGGCATCGAGTCATCGTTGCGACGGCGCGGGCGCGGAATCGGCTTGGACGTGATGCGCTACCGCGCAGAGTCGGCCGGCGGAGAGATCTCGATCGAGGACGGCGGCGGAAGCGGCACGCGCGTCGTCTGTACGGTTCCTCTATCCGGGGGCCGGGCCCTATCTAGCGATTGCGCAGAAACTCCGCCATGCGGCCCAACGGCTGCTTCACCATTTGCCTGACGGCCTCGGGCGCGGCGACGTCATCCATCGCGCGTTCCATGCACCACAGCCACTGATCGCGTGCGGCCGCGTCTATCGCGAAGGGCTGGTGCGCGCGCGTGATGCAGACCGAGCCGGTACGCTGCGAATACAACGGTGGGCCGCCGAGCCAGCCACTCATGAAGTCGTAGAGCTTGTCGCGCATCGGGCCGAGGTCCGCGCCGTGCATCGCGCGCAATGCGGTCGCTTCGGGCGCCTCGTCCATCACGTCGTAGAAGCGGTCCGTGAGCCGGCGCAGCGCCTCGGCGCCGCCGAGCAGTTCATAGGGGGTCTGGGCGATATCGTTCACGGCGATGGCTCCTCGTGCCCGAATGCGGGCGAGCGTCATGCGCGAGGATCGGTCAGCCGCCCAGGGCAGACCATCGAGGAAAGTACGGATGCTGCGCCGCGAGGGCGGCGCGCAGCGGTTCAGCGTGCCGTCAGCCGGTGCCAGAGCCGATCGATCAACTGGCGCGGTGCGCCTTGGGTGACGGCGGCGGCCTTCGCCGATTCGGAATCGATCTGGCCCTCGCGTTCCAGCAGGGCGAGCGTGCCGAGACGCCGTCCGAGGAGGACCGCACGGCCGAGCGGAGAGAGCTGCTCGGTCGAGCCGCGTGCCGCGGCCACCTGGTCGCCGATGCCCGCGAGCATCCGCTCCGACACATCCCAGCTCGCGGCGATGCGCCGCGCCACCGCGGCGGCCTGCAGGTCCAGAAGCCGCGCGATGGCCGTGGCGTCCGGCTGCAATACGGTCTGGCTCGCGTAGCGATCCATCGCGACACGGAAGACGACGATCGCCCCGAGTCCGTTCAGCAGTGCCAACAGCTGGGCTGCGAACGGATCCTCGTTCTCGACGATGGCGGCGCAGGTTTCTGCGGCAAGCCCGGAAATGAAGGCGTGGTCCCAGACCAGGGATGGGAAGCGCGCGAAGGCGCCGCTCGGTGCCGCGAACACGGGCTGCAGCAGCGCCGCGGCGATCAGCGTGCGCAGGCCATTGGTGCCGAGAACGGCTACCGCACGATCGATGCTTTCGATCGGCGCGCCGGTACGGTACAGCGCGCTGTTCGCAACGCGCAGCAGGTCCGCCGCCAGCGCGGGATCCTTGGTGACGAGGGCAGCAATCTGCCGACGCGACGCGTCCGCATCGTTGACGGCGCGCATCAGCTCCGGCATCAGCAGTGGCCGTCGCGGCATGAACTTCGGCTCGCTGCTCGCATCCTGCAGCGATGCCAGCACCTCATTGACGAGGCGCGCATGCGCGGCGGGAACCTCGGCCGCCAGCGCTGGTACGCCGAGCTGCAAACAGCCGAGCATTGCGTTGAATTGCGCGGCAGACTGCGCCCCGTCCGCAGCCTCGTGCAGCGGTCCGAGCCGCGGCGCGACGACTCCCGGTTGTGCCGCTGGCAGCGCGCGCGGCGCAGCGGGCGTCGCGGCGGCATCCGGCAGTGTGGGTGGCGCATCGTCCGCATCGCGGCGACCGCGGGTGCCGCGGCGCTGGAACAGCCACGCGATGCCGGCAATCGTTAAGATGAGCGCAAGTAGAAGCAGCACATTCCGCATGGAGGATGAAGTATGACCGATACACGGAACGAAATCCGCAGCCTGCAGCCGCTGGCTGAACTGGACCGTCGCGGCTTCCTGGTCACGGCGCTCGGGGCCGGTTTTGCCGCCGCCGCCGGCCCGATCAGCGCGCAGGCCATCACGACGGACAGCGAAGGCCTGGTGGCCGGCGAGGTCAGCATTCCGACGGCCGACGGCGCACTGCCCGCGTATCGCGCGGCGCCGAAGCGCCGCTCGGATTTGCCTGTCGTGCTCGTGGTGCAGGAGATCTTCGGCGTGCACGAGCACATCAAGGACATGTGCCGTCGCTTCGCGAAGCTCGGCTACTGCGCCATTGCGCCGGAGCTCTACGCGCGCCAGGGCAACCCGGCCGCCGTCAGCGACATCCAGGTCCTGATGCGGGACATCGTCTCGAAAGTGCCCGATGCCCAGGTCATGAGCGACCTCGACGCCACCGTGCGCTGGGCGAGCAAGAACGGCGGCAACAGGAACCGCGTTGCCGTCACCGGCTTCTGCTGGGGTGGCCGAATCACCTGGCTCTACGCAGCTCACAACCCGAAAGTGCGCGCTGGCATCGCCTGGTACGGACGCCTCGTTGGAACACCGAATGAGCTGCAGCCGAAGCATCCTATCGATGTGGTGGGTGAGCTGAAGGCTCCGGTGCTCGGGCTGTACGCCGGCAAGGATGGCGGCATTCCGCTGGAGTCGGTGGCGCAGATGCGCACGGCACTGGAAGGGGGATCGCCCGCAGCGCGAGCGTCGCAGATCATCGTCTATCCGCTCGCCCAGCACGGTTTCAACGCGGACTATCGTCCGATGTACAACAAGGCCGATGCAACCGCCGCATTCTCGCAGCTGCAGCAGTGGCTCGCGAAGAACGGTATGGAAGCGCGCCCCGTGAAGCGCTGAGACGAACGCAGCGTGCTGCTCAAACTCGACCAGGTCTCGCTGGCCTTTGGTTCACGACCGTTGCTCGATCACGCCACGCTGCAGGTGGAGCAGGGCGAGCGCGTGTGTGTTGTTGGACGCAACGGGGAGGGCAAGTCCTCACTGCTGCGGCTGGTGAGCGGCGCAATGCAGCCGGATTCCGGCGCGGTGTGGACGCGTCCCGGTGCGCGGATCGCGTTCCTGGTGCAGGACATCGCAGTGGTGGAGGACGAACGCGTTGCCGATGTGGTCGCCGGCGGTCTGCCGGAAGCTGCGCGGATCCGCAAGGCGTTCGCGGCAGCCACCGAGGAGTTCGCGCGCACGCATGACGATGCCCTATCGCGGCGCATCGCCACGTTGCAGCATGAACTCGAGGCGGTGGGTGGCTGGCAGATGGAGCTGCGCATCGAGACGGTGATGACCCGCCTCGGCCTCGATCCGGAAGCGCGCTTCGAGAATCTCTCCGGCGGCTGGCGGCGTCGTGCGCTGCTCGGCCGCGCGCTGGTGTCGGACCCGGACATCCTGTTGCTGGATGAGCCCACCAATCATCTCGACATCGAAGCGATCGAATGGCTCGAGGAATTCATGATCGACTACGGCGGCGCACTGCTGTTCGTCAGTCACGATCGTCGCTTCGTGAATCGCCTCGCCACGCGCGTGGTCGAGCTCGATCGCGGCACGCTGAGCTCCTGGCCCGGCAACTACGACGCCTACGTGCTCCGCAAGCGACAGCAGCTCGAGATCGAGGCGCAGCACAACGCGCTGTTCGACAAGAAGCTGGCGCAGGAAGAAGTCTGGATCCGCAAGGGTGTCGAGGCGCGCCGCACGCGCAATGAAGGCCGTGTCCGCGCGCTGTACGAGCTGCGCAATCAGCGCCGGCAACGGCGTGAGCGTATCGGTCAGGCAGACATGAAGGTGGCCGAGGCCGGCGAGTCTGCGCAACTCGTGTTCGAATGTGAGCAGGCCGTTGTGCGCTTCGGTGAGCGGACGATCATTCGGGATTTTTCGGTGCGCATCCAGCGCGGCGATCGCATCGGCATCGTCGGGCCCAATGGCGTGGGCAAGAGCACGCTGATCAAGCTGCTGCTCGGCGAACTCGAACCCACAGCCGGCACCGTCAAGCGCGGGACCCGGCTCGAGGTCGCGTACTACGACCAGCAGCGTGAGCAGCTCGATCTCGATCGCAGCGTTTCGGACAACGTCACCGATCGCAATGATTTCGTGCAGGTCGGCGGCGAGTCGCGCCACGTCACGAGCTATCTGCGGGATTTCCTGTTCCGCCCCGATCAGCTGCGCACCCCGGCGCGCGCGCTGTCCGGCGGCGAGCGCAACCGTTTGCTGCTCGCGCGGCTGTTCGCCCGGCCCGCAAACCTGCTCGTTCTCGACGAGCCCACCAACGATCTGGATGTCGAAACGCTGGAACTGCTCGAAGAGCTGGTAGCGGGTTTCCCGGGTACGCTGCTGCTCGTCAGCCACGATCGCGCGTTTCTCGACAATGTCGTCACCAGCCTGCTGGTGTTCGGCGAGAACGGTAACGTCAGCGAGTTCGTCGGCGGCTACAGCGATTTCATCGACTGGCGAGCGCGTCAGGCCCGGGCGGCGAGCAACGCACGCGCGCAGGTTGCCGTGGCACCCAGCGCATCGGGCGCGGTTCCGGCTGAGCCCCGCAAGACGCGCAAGCTGTCGTTCAAGGAGCAGCGCGAACTCGACGAGCTACCCAAACAGATCGAGACCCTCGAGCTCGAGAAGTCCGCACTCGAGACCGAGATCGGCGATCCCGCGTTCTACGGCCGCCCGCGTGCCGAGGTAACGTCCACGCTGGAGAAGCTTGCGACGCTGACTGCGCAGATCGACAAACGCTACGCACGCTGGAGCGAACTCGACGCCAGGTAACCAGCCCGGTCTCGCACGGTGTGGTCCGTCCCTCAGGGCAGTCGCAACCGGTCGCCGTAGCCGGTCAGTTCCAGATAGCCACGGCCGATCCGGCGGCCGTCGCGCTTCACGGTGACGGCGCCTTCCCAGTAGATCGCGCCGGTCGAGAGTCGACTGTCGCTTTCCTGGTCATTCATCAGCGGGTCGATGTCGACCAAGAGATCCGCAGCGCGAACGCGCCAGCGCACTGGATAGCGGATCGCAGTGCGCGGCGATGTCCACTGTGTCAGCGGCGTGAATTCGATCTCATCGGGCAGAAACACACGCTGCGTGCCATCCGGCTTGCGCCAGGTTCCGCCGCCCCAGCGCTGCGCGCCGGCGCCATCACGGATGCGGAACAGCATCAGCGCTCCACCGTCATCGAGATTGACGCCGAGCCAGTCCCAGCCCGTCGCGTCCTCGTCGAGATAGGCGCTCGACCATTCATGGTCGAGCCAGGCGGTGCCGCGCACGTTGTGTCGGACACCCTCACGATCGATCTGCCCGCTGACCTTCAGGTGCGGCAGGCTGTAATAGTAGCTGGCGGATTCCGGTGCCGGACCCTTCTGGCTGTACCCGCCGCGACCGTTGAGCATCGGCGGCTGCGTGACATCGAGCGCCAGGTCCAGCGAGAAGTCATCGGTCTGGATGGTCGTCACATAGCGATCGCCGTTGCGCTGCAGTGACCACCGATCGAGCCAGACGCGAGTCTCCTCGGTTTGTGCGCCGGCGAGGCCGAGCACCGCGCGTGCGATTCGCTGATCTTTCCAGAGCTTGCCGTGCTTCGGATCGCTGAGCGCGGCATGGCCGATGATCAATTGTCGCGGCGTGAACGCGCTGGGATTGCCGGAAGCGAGATCCGGCTTCGTGCGGAAAAAAGTCACCTGGAAGCCGAGTGTCTCGCCCGACTCGGTCTCGAGCCAGCCGGTGACGTACCACCACTCGGTACGGTGATCGGGATGGGCGCCGTGGTCGCGCGGCAGTTCGACCTGTCGATCCGGCGTGACGATCGCGAAGGTCGTCGCGGCGTGTGCCGCGGTGAGCGCGCCGGCGAAACCGAGCAGCACGGAGACCAGCGCGGCCCGAATGTTCACCAGTCCTCCCGTACCGCGCGTACGGCATCGGTGCTGAGGGCCGCGCGGCCCGCGATGGTTGCGGTCAGTGCTGCGGCGATCAGCAGCGCGCTGCTGACGACGCCCAGCTGCAGCCAAGGCATCGCGAGGTCCACGCTCCAGTTGAAGCTCTGCCGGTTCACGACGAAAACGAGAATGCTGCTCAGGCCAACGCCGACGACGAGTCCGTAGATGACGCCGATCGCGCTCGTCGCAAGACCTTCTGCTGCGAGCATTGCGAGAACATCCCGGCGACGCAGCCCGATGTGGCGCAGCATGCCAAACTCGCCTCGGCGCGCGAGCGCCGCAGAACTGGCGGCGAAGGCGATGCCGAGCAGGCCGATGACCACCGCCACCGCTTCGAGGGCGTAGGTGATGGCGAACGCGCGATCAAAGGCACGCAGCGACAGCACGCGCAATTCGCCAGCGCTGCGAATCTCGATGAAGTCGCGGCTCGGCATGGCTTCGCGCAGGGTCGACTCGATCTGCTCCGGCCTGAAGCCGGATGCGAGCCAGAGCGAAGCCTCGGTGGCGCTGTCGTCACCGGTCATGCTTCGATAGTCCGAGCGCGCGATCGCGATGGCACCGCTGGAGCGGCCGTAGTCGCGGAATACCGCCACCACGGCGAAGCGTTGCCGGCGTCCCGCGAGCGGTATTTCGATGATCGAGCCTGGCTGATAGCCATACAGATCGACCATCGCTTCCGAGATTCGTGCTGTCGGCATGCCGGGCGGTGCTGCGACGACTGCACCGAGAGATGGCAACGCAAGCTCGCTGCGATCTGCAGTGGTATCACGAGCTAGCAGGGCCACCGGTTCGCGTGCTGCATCCAGCAGCAGCGGCAGGCTGCGCTGGAACTGCAGGGAGTCGATGCCCGGTACGGCCGCGATGCGCCGCTGCAACTCGGGACCCAGGCGCACAGTATCGTTGCCTGGCATGACGCGCAGTTGCATGTCCGCTGGCAGCGCCTGTGCGAGCCAGTCCTCGAACGATTCGCGGAACGAATACACCATCACGGCCATGGCAACCATCAGACTGAAACTTACGATAATGGCGGCGAGACTGACGGTGCTTTGTCCGACGCTGCCGCGCAGCCGGGAGAGGGCGAGATCCGGTGCACGGCGTCCGCTCATCGGTAGCAGCGCGAGTATCGCACCGGCGACGCGCGGCACCAGCAGCACGGCGCCGAACAGGATCGCGGCGATGGCGCTGTAGCCAAACACGGGAATGCCGCCGGTGGCAGGCAGGAAGGCGAGGCCCACACCGATAGCCAGCAGCGCGATGGCGGGTGCGACACCGCGCAGGGGTGCGAGCGCAGGCTCTGCGTCGCCCGCCTTCAATGCCTGCGACGGCGCGCGCCGCGCGGCTTCGAACGCCGGCGCCCAGGCCCCGAGGCTCGCGATCGCGGTGCCGAGCAGGAAGAATGCGAGCATTGGCAGCGGTTGCAGCACCTGAGCGGCACCCGTGATTGCGATCTGACCGCCACCCAGGTCGCCACGCAGCCAGTCGAGCACCCACCAGGCCAACGCCTGACCGAGCAGCACGCCGAGCAGTGCGCCCACCGCACCGAGTGCGACGCCTTCCGCCAGAAGCGCGCTCTGCAGCTCACGGCGCGTCACGCCGAGTGCCCGTAGCAGGCCGAGCGCCTGACGTCGCCGCAACACCGCGAGCGACTGCGTCGAGAACACCAGGAACGAGCCGGTCAGCAGCGAGACCAGCGCCAGCATGTTCAGGTTCACGCGATATGCGCGCGAGACGTTGACCGCGCGATCACGCTCGAGCTGCGGTTCGATGGCGAGCACGCCGGGCGGCAGCTGCCGATCGAGTGCTGCACGGAATGCCACGGCATCCGTCCCCGGCTCGAGGCGCAGATCGATGCGATTGATCAGGCCAAGCCGGTCGAGCTTCCACTGCGCGTTCGCGATATCCATCACGCCGATGCGCTGCGGATAGCTGTCTTCGGTCAGTACGCCCAGCACGCGCAGGCTTTGTGGGGTCTCGCCCACCGTGACCTCGA
>ERZ795044.864-NODE-864-length-28397-cov-6.725849_pt1 | contig 28397 bp, 26 predicted proteins | sample MGYA00375128_ERZ795044 | MGnify/ENA primary metagenome ERZ795044 (study PRJEB30173, sample SAMN05720213) | anaerobic digester metagenome | isolation source: active sludge of municipal wastewater-treating anaerobic digesters | place: USA | collected 2014-12-22 ...
GTAGCCGCAGCCATTAGCAAAGCGCATGAGCTCTTTCCAGCTATTCCCTTGTTTGCCGGTGGCAAATCATTTGGTGGCCGAATGACTTCGCAATATTTATCTGCGAACCCGGGTTCCAATGTGAAGGGAATTGCTTTTGTGGGCTTTCCATTGCACCCGGCTGGTAAGCCTTCTATTGAAAGAGCTACCCATCTTGAGAAAATAAAACTTCCGATACTCTTCCTGCAAGGCACACGCGATGCGCTGGCCAAATGGTCGTTAATCGAACCGCTTTGTCAAAAACTCTCTACTGCAACCTTAATTAAATTAGAAGGCGCAGATCACAGCTTCAAAGCCGCTAAACAAAATCTGCTGCCGGTGCTGGCTACTGAAATCAATTTGTGGATCGATCGTTTAATCAAATAAAATAGTTCCAAATTTTTTAAAGTCGTGAAAGTTGGTGCGTGTTTTTTGCCACGACCATTCCGAAGATCCACTATCATAATCAATTCTATAGAAGTTGCACCGCCACTTTGTGCCCTTTACAGGTGGAACATTGTCGAGTGGCTTTAACAAGGCATAGGGAATAAAGAATTCTGCAGTCCATGCTTTGTCCGTTGTCTTAGTGGCATGTCGCGTTTTCCGATTCCCTTCATAATGCCAAGGCAACCAACCTAAGAAATTACCATTGGAATTCGGAACCAGAATCGGTAATTCGAAATTGTGTGGCGATAGTTCGTATTCAAAATAGAGAGGCTTGGATTCATCGGTCCAGAAAAAAATCTCAACCACATCTTCATTAAACAAATCCGTAAAATCCGCACGCAGCGTTGAGGTGATTACTTCATCCTCACAATAAAAGAGCCCATAAATACCCGAAGCTGAATACAAGAGTTTAATTTTTGTCTCATAGGTTTTTGTACCGTCACGGTGTGGTAAGGTGGTCCATTCAGCAGATTGCCATGCGGCAGCGGTCCCATCTCCCGAAAAATCAAAGTCACCTGTATGCCTGATTTTTAACGTTGCAGATTCCGGTTTTTGTCCGAATCCCAGCCAGGAGGTAAAAAGCCCGATCAATAGAAAAATATTTTTCATAAGTGCAGATCAATTAGGATAGAGATTATACTTTCTACTCTCAATTTAATAAATTGTCAGGTATAAGTCAGGAATTAAGTAACGGATATAAACACGGGTATTATGAAAAAATTAATCATCGCAATTTTCTTATTAAGTGCAATTGTAGTCACCGCTCAAAATACTCCCAGAATCATTGTAATCGGGGCACATCCTGATGATTGCGATATGGATGCCGGTGGTACTGCTGCGTTGTTTGCGTCCATGGGGTACGCGGTAAAATTCGTATCGGTAACTAATGGCGATGCCGGTCACCAAAGCGAAGGCGGTGGAGCTCTCGCTAAACGTAGAATCGCGGAAGCCCTGGAAGCAGGAAAACGCTTTGGCGTTACCTACGATGTACTCGATAATCATGATGGTGAGTTGTTGCCTACGTTGGCAATCAGATTACAAATTATCCGGAAGATAAGAGAATGGAATGCGGACGTTGTTATTGCGCCACGACCAAATGATTATCACCCCGACCATCGTTACACCGGAGTGCTGGTACAAGATGCAGCCTATATGGTGGCAGTTCCCAACGTAGCTCCCGATACCGCACCCTTAAAAAAGAATCCGGTGTTTTTGTACTCACAGGATTTCTTCCAGCGACCTAATGCGTTCCGTCCTGATATTGCTGTGGACATAACTTCCGTTTACAATCAAAAAATTCACGCGCTTAGCGCCCACGAATCGCAAGTGTATGAATGGTTGCCATGGATTGGGGGATACCTGAATGAAGTTCCAAAAAATCCGGCCGACCGTAAGAAATGGCTTGCTGGTCGTTCAGTTGTACCCATTACACCTGAGGTGAGAAAATCGTTGGAGCAGTGGTATGGAAAAGAAAAAGCTTCCGGTGTGAAAAACGCGGAAGCTTTTGAAATCTGTGAATACGGAACCCAGCCTAAAGAAGAAGATATCCGCAAACTTTTTCCGATGCTTAAGAAATAAATCCTATCGCTCGTAACGCCCTGACTTTTCCCTTAATTGAATGCGGTAAACAATTGGACTATTAGCATTCAGTGTAGAGGTGCGCCTGGAAGATATAGGGCCCATGCGGCCCGCATGACTGGTCTCACTGGGCATAAGTGGCAGCAACCTGGATACTAATTTTTCCATAGCCTGATCTGCTGCATCGCCTTCCAGCTCTTCATAGGTACCCCACGCAATTACACTTTGCCAGTTTGAAATACTCTTCATTTCATCTACTTCAAAACAGCATTCGGGATTTTGCCTTAAAAATTCGATTTTCATTCCTTCCGTAGTATGGCCAATTACGTATCCATTATCATATACATACGTAATGGGTACCACATACACCCGATCATCACCCACGCACCCTATTCTGCCAATTACATTGGAATTAAGCACGCCTTCAATTTCCTCTTTACTTAGTTCACCCAGCATAGTAATCTGGTTTATATCCTAAGAATCAGTACCCCCACTTTTTCATAACTTCATAATCCTCCCTCATGCATTGCAGCGGAGTTTTGCCCTGATAGGATTCCTGCTCAATGATAAAGTGAATCGTTCCTCCGGACTTCCGGCACAGATCAACAACCTCTTTAACGCTGACAATTCCGGTTCCCAATATCGTGCTTTCGTATTTTTCTTTGCCTGAACCCAAAATCTCGTCTTTCACATGCAACGACTCAAAACGACCCGGATATTTTTGTACAATGTCAATTGCCTTTGCACCGCCATTGTATAAGTTACCTGTGTCAAGTTGTTGCATCACCAGGTTAGGATCGGTGTTCTGAAGAATAATGTCGTACAATGTTTTATCATTCAATTTCTCAGAGAATTCAAAATCATGATTGTGATAACCAAACTTCATTCCCGATTTTTTACACAACTCACCAGACTTGTTGAAAGTCTCCAATTGTTTCATCAGTTCGTCATACGATTGACGGACTTTGGAATCCATCCACGGGCTGATTACAAATTGTTGACCCATATAGGCTGCATCCTCCACGGTATACTTCCACGCATCGGTAAAATCTTTTTTGGCCTCATCCCAATGTTGTTTACCAAGCACAGTGTGTCCGCTGGGCATTGTCATTCCCAAATCGCCTAATACTTTTTTAAACTCAGCGGGTGTCCAGCCATAAAACTTTCTATTCACATAATTGGCATGTTCAACATTCTGATAACCAATCTTAGCAAGTTCTTTTAACGTTCCCAGCGGATCCGCCTTCATTTCGTCACGCACGCAGTACAATTGCAAGCCCATTAACTCCTTTTTAACTGGAGCAGCAAATAAAGATGAGGATAGCAAGGAGCCACCGGCAACTGCCAAGGCGCTCTTTTTAATAAATTCTCTACGAGAAGTTGTCATAGGTAGTTATGATTTTGCAAGGAAGTTACCATAATCACACCATAAATAATAACTGTTTTATACAGATGGCATAAATCACCGATTACTGTCTAAGAGGTTCAAAATGAAAGTTTGGAAATTAATCTTAATCTTGCACTTTAACTTAAAATGGTATCGATGTGTCTTCTTATTTAGTCGCCCATTAACCAACCTCTATGGACCGAACCACCATTAAACGAATTGTATTACCTGGAATAATTTTACAATCAGTGCTCATTGGCGGTGGATATGCAACTGGTCGGGAGATTGTTGAGTATGGAGCAAAGTTTGGAGCTAGCGGCTGGGTCTGTGGTCTGGCTATATTTCTTGGCTTTTCGATCATGTCTATTCTTTCCATGGAAGCGTGCCGTCAATGGCAGGTGTATGACTATAAATCACTGTTGAAAAAGCTGATCGGTCCAGCCTGGATCCTTTATGAGATAGTGTATTTGCTACTGGCCATATTAATCATTGCTGTGATGGCATCCGCAGCTGGTGAAATTCTACATAATACATTAGGCTTCAGTCCGTGGGTAGGCGTAGTCATTATCATCGTACTAGTAGGATTTCTTAATTACATGGGTGAAACTGTTATCGCGAAATTGGAAACTATCGGCACAGTTGCGCTCTTCGCTGCGTATCTTCTGTTCACCTTCGTAGTCTTTAACAACCAGGGAGCAGAAATTTCTAAGGTCTTTTCGGACTGGGATACAAGTTACCAAAAAGATATTCCGGGTCTGGGTCTTCTTGTCTGGACGGGTTTGCTATACGTTGGCTATAACCTGGCTGTGTACCCCGCTTCATTTTTCACGTATCGGGAAATTCAATCGAGACGCGAGGGCATTGCCGCTGGATTTATCTCCGGTTTACTTATGACGATACCATGGTTCCTCACCTACTTTGCCATCCTCGCCTACTATCCAGATAAACATGTTCTGGAGGCTACCGTGCCCTGGCTTGAGATATTAAAATCCTTTCATCCCTTACTCATTGCAATTTTCGGAATTGTTGTAGGCTGGACGTTAGTTGAGACAGCAACTGGTATGATTCACGCCTTTATCAGTCGTATTGAAATGGAAGTTGCAGAGCGTAAGAAGGCTCCAATTAAAAAAATCTATAAAGCGTTAATTTCATCAGTAGCTCTTATCGCGTCATTGATTTTAGCCCAGGTTGGCATTATTGATTTAGTAGCTAAAGGGTATGAATTAATGGCTTACGCGATGATCGCGGTGTATGGAATACCTTTAATTTTTTATGCCCGCAAGTTGCTGACTTAATAAGGGGAACTAATTTAATACGGATTGATAGGCCTCCTCGTAGTGACGCGCCAGATTAACCCAATCAAAGGCAGAAGAGTAATTTTCTACATTGTTACGTTGCATAATTCTGCTTCTGCGGTCTTGTTGTAAAAACTTGTAGAGAAAAGATGCCAGTTGACGGGCACTCCAATCGAAAGTCCGCTTGCCTCGTTCTACAACTAACATTCCACCCTTTTCATGATCTGGCATATTACGCAACAGGTAATCGCCAAAGCCACTAAGGTCACTTGTTACAGCAGGCACACCACTGGCCATGCATTCGAGTGGAGTATAGCCCCAGGGTTCGTAATAACTGGGGAAAATACCTAAGTGACATCCGCGCACAAACTGACTGTAATCCATTCCAAAGAGTGGGTTGGTCGAGTTGATGAAATCTGGATGATAAACAATTTTCACTTTATCTTCCTTCCTGTTGAGCAAATCCCTACGTACAAGAAATTGCAGAATCTCATCCGTTTCTTCATTCACCAATTTATGAGTTACAGGCAATGGCATCTTGTTACTCTTCCACGACTGAATAGTCCTGCGATACCGCAACTTCCAGTATTCATCTACAAATTCGTTTAACTCAGGTAGCCGGTGATCTTGCCGGATGGTGCTTTCAAAAAATAATCGTTTACCAACCTGCCGCTGAATCGCCTCACAGGTTTGACGAATCTCTTCCATTACCGCCCGCGATTGCAATACTTCTGGCTTAATACTGTAGAACTCCCGCTTCGTAATAAAAAACATGACTACCGTAAGATCAGATTTTTCCTCTTTCAATTTTTGATTAAGATGATACAATGCCTCCAGGGTAATGTCGAAGCCTTTATTCTTATACTCATATCTGCCTGAGGTAAAAAAGTAAACGGTCTTATCAAGATCAAAAGAATAGGAATTAAAAAAATGACCCATGATAAACTCATGAATCTGCTCTTTATAGGTAGAATGTAAATTCTGAAATTCGTGCAATGCTTCGAATCGTTGAATATTTAATCCATTAGGAAGAATAAAATCCGGGGTTCTTCTCAAAAGATGCTTACACTCCCGGGCGGTGACATCACTGACGGTAGTCATTACATCACAACTTTGAGCACAACCGTATTCAATGGCCGCTTCAGTTTCAATACCAAATTTGCCAGCTTCATCTTCCCACCGAAAGAAAGGCAGGTGCGCATAAAATAGTGGTGAATTAATAGCAAGGTGTCTTCCTAATTGAGTTGCATGGGTTGTAAAAATTGTCTTCACCGGCATTGCCTCACGCTTGATATCCAGAATAGGCAAACCTGCCATCCACTCATGGAAGTGAGCAAGAATCTTTTGATCATGCCCTGAAATTTTTACAAGCTCATCAATAAACAACTTGGTGAGGTAAGCAAAACCGATAACCTGATTAATCAACTCATTCTTATCGGGTGTTTGAATGGCATGGTTTTTCCACAATAAATATTTGAGAACATTCAACACTTTTTCCTCAATCGCATTAGGATTGAGAAGTACAACCCGTGGCTTTCCTGTAATTAGCCATTCCGCATATATTATATCATATCCTTTCTTGCGTAAATTAGAAGCTGCCAAACCAAATACATCGGCTGCATCTTCTAAAGGTTCAAGCTCAGCAAGAATATTTTTGTTTATATAAGGTCCGATCATACAGAAATGTCCACTCCAGTTATCCACCATAACAGGAGCTTTCGATCTGATTACAGTATAAATACCACCTACCTGATTACAAACTTCCCAGGCTACTTCAACAAGCAGTGCAGAGTTAGAGGGTTTTGTTGTGCGAGGTGTTCTTTTTGGCATAGCTTGAGTCAAAGTGTCTGAAAACTACTGAATTGCAAACAATTTAATGACAAAATTTCTCAAAAACACGATTTGTAACAGGTGGATTCTAATTTGTTGATAGTGAGTCGAAAACAACTATCAATATGAACTTTGATAAATTCACTATAAAATCACAAGAAGCGCTACAGAAGTCAGCAGAGATTGCGACTTCGCTTCAACAACAGGCTATTGAGCCTGGGCATTTATTGAAAGCCATTTTGGCGACAGATGAAAATGTCTCAAGCTACCTATACAAGAAACTTAATATCAACAGTACTATTCTCGAAACAAAATTAGAAGAGATTGTAAACTCGTACCCAAAAGTTTCGGGTCAACAAGCATACTTATCAAATACGACTAACACGGTATTGCAAAATGCAGAGAAGGAACTACGGGAATTCAAAGATGAGTTTGTAGCCATTGAGCACTTGTTGTTAGCGTTGCTCGCAACGAAAGACAAAGTGTCTTCCATTATGAAAGATGCGGGGTTTGAAAAGTCTACCCTAATAAAGGCAATTAAAGAATTGCGTGGTGGAGCTAAAGTGACCGATCAAAATGCAGAGGCAAAATATAAATCGCTGGAACGCTATTCAAAAAATCTGAATGATCTCGCCAAGAAAGGTAAGATCGATCCTGTTATTGGTCGCGATGAAGAAATCAGGCGCGTGTTACAGATCCTTTCGCGCAGAACAAAAAATAACCCTATACTTTTAGGAGAACCAGGTGTAGGTAAAACCGCAATTGTAGAAGGCATGGCCCAACGCATTGTTAATGGCGATGTGCCCGAAAATCTGAAATCAAAAATTCTGGTTTCGCTGGACATGGGCTTGCTTGTGGCGGGCGCAAAGTATAAAGGCGAATTTGAAGAACGCCTGAAAGCAGTTATCAAAGAAGTAACAGATTCAAATGGCGAGATTATTCTCTTTATTGATGAAATCCATACCTTGATTGGTGCCGGTGGTGGAGAAGGCGCGATGGATGCCGCTAACTTATTAAAACCTGCGCTAGCGCGAGGCGAACTTCATGCTATCGGGGCTACTACTTTAAAAGAGTATCAGAAGTATATCGAAAAAGATAAAGCGTTGGAACGCAGGTTTCAGGCTGTGATGGTGGACGAACCTTCGGTGGAAGATTCAATTTCTATACTGCGAGGAATAAAGGATAAATATGAATTACACCATGGTGTGCGTATTAAAGACGATGCAGTAATCTCTGCCGTTGAATTATCCAGTCGATACATTTCTGATCGCTTCCTTCCGGATAAGGCTATCGACCTGATGGATGAAGCTGCCGCCAAATTGCGTTTGGAGATGGATTCCTTACCAGAAGAATTGGATGAGCTCAATCGAAAGATAATGCAACTGGAAATTGAACGTGAAGCCATTCGCAGAGAAAAGGACAAAGACAAAGAAGTAATCCTATCAAAAGAAATTGCCGACCTCACCGGAGAACGCAATGAACTTAAAGCACAATGGGAAAATGAAAAGTCGGTTGTGCAAAACTTACGGCAGGAAAAAGAAAACATTGATAAACTAAAGTTTGAAGCTGAACAAGCAGAGAAAGCTGGTGACTACGGCAAGGTGGCTGAAATTCGCTACGGAAAAATTACTGCCTCTGAAAAACACCTGAAGGACCTTGAGTCGAATATGAAGGAAATGCAAGGCGAACATTCGCTTTTAAAGGAAGAAGTAGATAGCGAAGACATTGCCGAAGTAGTTGCAAAATGGACAGGCATACCAGTCTCAAAAATGTTGCAAAGTGAACGCGAGAAATTGCTAACACTTGAAGAAGAGTTAAGTAAACGTGTTGCCGGGCAGGAAGAAGCAATTCGGGCATTAAGTGATGCCGTGCGCAGAAGCAGAGCTGGCTTGCAAGATCCAAAACGACCTATTGGTTCTTTCATATTTATGGGAACAACCGGTGTAGGTAAAACGGAATTATCGAAAGCCCTGGCAGATTATCTGTTCAATGATGATAACGCGATGGTGCGGATAGATATGAGTGAGTACCAGGAGCGCCATAGTGTAAGCCGTCTGATCGGTGCGCCTCCAGGCTATGTTGGTTATGATGAAGGCGGACAACTCACAGAAGCTGTGAGACGGAAACCTTACTCTGTTATTTTATTGGATGAAATCGAAAAAGCACATCCGGATGTGTTTAACATTCTTCTGCAAGTATTGGATGATGGCCGGTTAACAGATAATAAAGGCAGGGTAGCCAATTTTAAGAACACGATTATTATCATGACCACCAACATTGGCTCGCATATCATTCAGGAAAACTTTGAAAAGATAAACGAGTCGAACTACTTCGATGTGCTGGAGAGTACTAAAGATGAAGTGCTCGCTTTACTGAAAAAATCGGTACGGCCTGAATTTATCAACCGTATAGATGAAATTATCATGTTCCGACCACTCAGTAGGGCAGATATTAGAAAAATTGTAGAAATACAATTTAAACTGATCCAGAAACGTTTAATGGAAAGTGGCGTGAAACTTGATATTTCGGAGGAAGCACTTGAAAGATTGGCTAAATTAGGCTACGATCCACAGTTTGGAGCCAGGCCGTTAAAACGGGTTATTCAACGAGAAATATTAAATGAACTTTCTAAACAAATTTTGTCTGGAAAAGTGAACAAGGACTCAGTCATTTTTGTTGAATTAAAAGAAGGGGTTGAATTTGAGTTTATCAACCTCGATGAAGTAGAAGTTGTTAAGTAAAACAATAAAGATCGTGAGGTCCCGGATCACCGGGAAGTGTTGTGGGGTTTGGTTTTTGGGGTTAGGGCGGGCTGAGGGGCCCGCCCTTCTTTTTTTTCTATTCTGTTTCCTGAATGCGGAATTGCTTTTTCAAAGCATCTTTGCCCTTGCCGTCCATCATCATGACCAGGTAATCACCAGCCTCAATTTTTACTGAGCCATCGGGATTCTTTATGAATTTTCTTTCGGTTCCGTTCATCTTGACTAAGCCTATTAAAATCACATTACAACTTTTCTTCAGATCAAAAAATGCTTTATCGTAATATGAACCAACAAATGAGTTACCCGCTAATAGCTTCATTTGCTTTATATCATACTCGTGGTCGTTGTGTGCATACGCCAGTATCTCTTCGCTAAACAAAGCAACGTCAGGCTCAAAAATATAGCTGGCCATTAGCTTAGCGGAAATTTCGTTTTTGCAAATCGTATAAGTAACCCCTGCATTTTGAAAGGTCCCTTTTAGATTTCCATTATCAAGTGTAACCACATAATTCAGGTCAGCAAAAATCTTTTTCAAATTAATAACATAGACCAACTTTTCAGTGTCATCGCTTAGGTTGACAAACACGATTGAGGCATTTTTAATATTGGCCTTCTCTAGCAATTCGAAATTACTATAATCTGCATATAGCGTGTAAACCTTATCGGTGTCATAAAACTCACGGATTGCATCGATCGAGGAACGCTCGCGTGTAATAACGGCCACTTGCTTTCCGGCAGCAACCAAATGACTGATTACGGATCTTCCGAAATCGTTCCAACCGATAATCACCACATGGTTATTAAAATCGGTGCCATTGAGGCCCAGGTTTCTTTGCTCCTTTAGTGTACTCATAAAATTTGCGATCTGACCAATAATAAAACCATAAACACCCAAACTAGATAACATAACCACAAAGCCAAGTGCCCGGCCCCAGTAGGTAACCGGGTAAACATCGCCATAGCCAACGGTAGTAATAGTAGCGACTACATACCATAAACCGTCTTGCCAACTGATCATCTTTGAACCTGGCACACTGGATTCAATAGTGTGCAGCAAGTAAATTATTACTCCATAAAAGAGAAAAAGGCTGGCAAGGGAATAGATTAATTTTAGGTGGTCGGGCTTCTTCACAACTTATAAACCACGCTTAAGTAAGGTAAAAAAAACAAAAAGTAAAAATAGAAGATCCAACATGTTAGCGGTCAGGGCAAGCCGAAAGGGCGGAAGTAACCTCCCTTACCTCTACCAGCCCCCGCTGATTGTTCCAGGTATTATATATATAGGTTGCAAGTTCAGTCACCTCAAGTTCAGTCAAGGTTGGGTTGCTCTTCATAGGCTGATTATACATTACCCCATTTACCCATAATTCTCCTTCTCTGCCATTTTTAATTATACAGATTACTTCCTCAAAATTCTTCTCCATAAAGTCAGATTTGTCAAGCGGTGGGTATACCCTTCCTAACCCCAAACCATCGGATTGATGGCAATTGATGCAATATTTTTTAAAGAGAACTTCACCCTCTACATAATACTGCTGAAACTTTACTGAGTTAGCTGATTTGTTACTATTGCCTGGCGCACAGGCCATCAAGCCCCAGCACAGAATCATTAGTACTGATGGAAAAAATAGCCGACTAATTTTCACCTTCCCTGCGAAGTTTCTTGATGTCGATGATCAACCGGTTAACATCTTCCTCTTTGGTACCATCATACTTACCCCGAATTCGTTGCTTCTTGTCGATGAGCAGAAATGCACCACTGTGTATAAACCCATCAGGCTCCGTTTTATCTTCCATGGCCGTTGCGAAATAGCTGGTTTGAGCAATTTTATAAATTGAATCCTTAACTCCTGTTACAAAATGCCATCGTTTACTTTCTACACCTAATCGCTCAGCAAAATCATGAAGGAGGGCTACTGTGTCATATTCCGGATCGATGGTATGAGAAAGAATTTTAACATCGGGCATTTCGGCAGTCGCTTCATATACCCGCAACATCTGCCTTTTCATAATGGGGCAAATGGTACGACAGGTAGTAAAGAAAAAATCAGCCACATAAATATTATCCTTGAATGTATTATTAGTAACCCAAAGGCTGTCTTGATCCACAAAAGCAAATGGTGCAATGGTATGATAAACTGTGTCGGTTCCTGCAACTTCTCGTTGTCCGAAAATCGGAAGTTTTTCCTCTTTACCACCACAGGACATAAACAAAAAACCGAATACTCCGACTCCAAAAATCAGGCGACTAGCCAGCATCAGGTTGCCAGCATTAAGCCTCCAGTCCAATCTCATCACCTTCTTGTATTTCATCATAATCAATTGCTAATAAGTTCTGGCCAAAATTGATTTTACTTCCATATTTTCGATAGGTAGCTAATGTCGCCAAGGGTTCCGTCCCCTTTACACCCGTTCGTTGATCTACGGTAGTAAGAACACAGCGACTGCATGGCTTTACAGCAATAAAACGATTGCTACCAATTATAAAGTTCTTCCATCGGTCTTCTTCAAATGGCTCGCCACCCGTAAACACAAAGTTAGGACGAAACCGATTCATAGGGATTGGTTCCTTCAATCTTTTGTTCAAATCATCAAGGGAAGCCTGGCCGATGATCAAAAAAGGATACCCATCTGCCAGACTAACCTGCTCGTTCATAGTCGCATAATCAGGATCTATATCGCGCTTATGGGTTTCCGGAAAAAATACAAGTTTGCACTTGATCTGTAACTGATCTGAAAACCACTGGCTATAAATATGACCCACCTCGATTGCTTCTACCTCATCGTCCCAAACAATTGTCGACAAAGATTCGCCAACCTTCTCGTCTTTAAGGTCAAGGACTATTAATTGGCTAGATACTCTGTTTAAAATTGTCAATTCTTCAGTATCCATTGTCAATTGAAACTGCGACATTTCCGGGTGTTCCCTTTGGGTAAGAAATCTTCCATCTTCATCAACTAACATCCACCTGCGATCATAGACGAGCCCTTTTTGTTTAACATTAGACCTCTGCAATCGTATGCCGGCTAACGACTTGATCGGATAAATCCAAATTTCACTAAGGGTTAGTCGTGTCATGAACTTTTGTGCTCAATTTTTTGCTAACTTAATACTCAATTTTGTAAATGAATAACTCAGCCCTTTGGTATTTTGAAAGCGTGAACCTCTATCAGATACTTTGCCCGCACAAGGTAAAGACGATGGCTGATAAGCACACATACAATCACTATAAAAAAGATCAATTTATCTACTTTCCTGACGAAGCTGCTACGCATATCTATATGATCGTTTCAGGCCGTGTGCGTATTGGCCACTACCAGGAGGATGGCAAAGAAGTCATAAGCGCCATCCTTACTGCTGGAGAAATCTTTGGTGAATTAGCTGTGGCCGGTGAAGAGAAACGAAAAGATTTTGCGCAGGCGATGGAAGCAACTATAATTTGTCCATTAAGCATTACTGAACTGTCGGAGTTAATGAAAGAAAATCGGGAGTTAAGTTTCAAAATCTTGAAGTTGATTGGCTTGCGATTAATGAAACTTGAACGCAAACTGGAATTACTTGTATTTAAAGATGCTCGCACGCGTGTAATTGAATTTCTAAAAGACGCTGCCGCCTGGAAAGGCAAGAAGGTTGGATTTGAAACCATGATTCCAACGCGGCTTACCCATAAAGATATTGCAGCCCTTACGGGTACCTCCCGGCAAACCGTAACCACGATACTCAACGATTTAAAAGATAAGAACCTAATCAATTTTGATCGCAAGAAGATTCTGATTCGTGATTTAACTTCGTTGAAATAATCTAATCAGATTTTTCTGGCTACCTGCCCCAATCACATCCTCCATCATTTCAGTTTGAATAGCAGAATATGGCACACTATGGCTCTCAAAGATGGATTTTCAGATTTTCTTCAGAATTACTTACCAACTTTGATGTAATTGACTCGGACCGCTTAATCATACAATTCCGCAGGCATAGCATCATAAAAAGCAGTAAGTAGCATGAAATGAGCATAAACGAGACTATAGCCAACGGCATGTTAATACCCGTACCTTATACAAGGTGCAAGTCTCAAAATGCGAATTCCATCTGACCTTAACAAAAAAATTATTAACAGATGAAAATATTGATTGTCGAAGATGAGCGAGAGCTGGCCAAGAGTATGGTTCAGTACCTCCGTCAGGAAAGCTATGTATGCGAAACCGCATACACTGCTCAGGAAGCTCTTGAAAAGATTTTGCTACATGAATATGACTGCATCTTACTAGACATTACGTTACCCGATGGCAATGGGTTCACTATTTTAGAAAAGCTTAAGAAAGAAGAAAAGCTGGAAGGAGTCATTATTATCTCCGCCAAAAATTCATTGGATGACAAGATTAAAGGACTCAACCTGGGAGCTGATGATTACCTGGCTAAGCCATTTCACTTATCAGAAATGGGTGCTCGAATTTCAGCTGTGATACGAAGAAAACGCTTTGATGGAAATAATTCTATCTCCGTTCACGAACTAACCATTGATCTTCTGGGCAAAGTTACAACTGTAAATAATCTACTAGTCGATCTTACACGCAAAGAGTATGATCTGTTACTCTTTTTGATTTCGAATAAAAACAGGGTTGTATCAAAAAACGCAATCGCTGAGCATTTATCCGGGGATGCTGCCGAAGTTTTTGATAACTTTGATTTCATCTATGCACACATGAAAAATCTTAAGAAAAAATTGGCTGAAGCCAATTGTCCGGATTATATAAAAACAGTTTATGGGCTGGGCTACAAATTTGAAGCATGAAACTGCTCAAGCGAACGGTCAAAAATTACATTCTCTACTCTGCGCTTTTATTACTGATTTGCACGCCAATCTATTATCTCTCAATACATCGTTTGTTCGTTAATGAAATGGAGGAAGAACTCTTCCATCACAAAAACAATTTTAAAAAAACGCTGGACAAATTAGAAAACGAAAAAGACATTCAGTTGTATCAACTCATCAATGAAGAGTTTCAACTTAAAGAAACAAGCAAATGGCCGATTTCAGATTCACTTTTTACCTACTCTCAATATGATAGTTTGGAAAAGACGTTTGTTCCTTATCGGGCTTTGCGAACTGGCGTTACTGTTCAGGGCACTCGCTACGAACTTCTAATCAGAGAATCAATTGTTGGCAATACAAAACTGGTAACAGCCATTGTCGCCATTCAAACCACTCTGTTGGTTTTAATGCTTATCGGATTTATTCTGATCAATCGAAAATTATCAAAAGTTGTATGGGATCCCTTTTATACAATTCTTGAAAAGCTGAAGAATTACCAAATCGATAAAGATTTAACCATTGATCTGCCCCACTCTTCAACGGCAGAATTTCGGGATCTTAGTGAAGCACTTGTTCACCTGGTTAATAAAAGCCGGGACGCCTATTTAAGTCAAAAGGAATTTACTGAAAATGCATCACACGAATTACAAACTCCGTTAGCCATTTTTAGATCCAAATTGGAGTTGCTAATGCAAGGTGCGGACATTTCAAGTGAACAGGCTGAATTAATTAGCAGTCTGCTCAATGCCACGGATCGCATTGTGAGACTGAATAAAAATTTACTTTTACTTTCCAAAATTGAAAATCGTCAGTTCCTGTCAAGGCAAGAAATATTGTTAAGCTCTGCCCTTACCCAATCGCTTGGATTATACAAACAAATGGCCCAGGAAAAAGAAATAAAGATTACTACTCATATAATTTCTGAAATCGCAATAAAAACAAATCCCTCGTTGCTAGAGATATTATTGAGCAACCTTATTTCGAATGCACTACGGTATACCCCGGCTCAAAATGAAGTCAGGATTGAAATTGAAAAGAAATCGATAACTATCAGAAATCCAGGCGAACCATTCAACTTTCCAAATAAAATTTTTGACCGATTTAATCGCGAATCAAGAACCACACAGGGTAATGGCCTGGGATTGGCGATTGTAAAAAAAATCTGCGATACAGAAGGTATTCCTATTACATACCACTATTTACAAGGGAGCCATCTTTTTAGCATAGATTTCTAACTTATTAAGACAAATTCTATACTATTTTGATTCAGAATGTCTTCAGAATCAAATCAGATCTTTATCCCAGTAAAAAGATGTTTGACGTTGCCTATCGTCAACTAACAACCTAAAAAATTGATTCATAGAAATTCTGATAATAAACAGTTACAAATAAAGTTAACTAGTAATAAAAGCATAATGAAAAAAGTTCTTATTGGAATTGGTCTACTGGTGGTTGTTATAAGTGGAATAGCTTACTTCATGTATAACAAACCGCATCGGGACCCTGCAGCAGAAAAATCAATAAAAATAAGTTCGACTGATCTGTTTAAAAGTTTTGAAGAAAACGAAGCAAAAGCAAATAAGCTTTACCTGGATAAGGTTCTAGAGGTGACTGGAAAAATTACAGAAGTTACCTCAAACCAAAACGGGATACCCGTGGTGGCGCTTGAAACTGAAAACATGATGTTTGGAGTCAGATGTACAATGGCAAAGACGGAGTCAGAAACGGAAGTAGGAGAAACGATTACAATTAAAGGCATTTGCACCGGGTATTTATCTGATGTGATAATCACAAATGCAATCAAAGTAGAAGGTAATAAATAATTAATATGAAGTTGTCTCGTAAAAATATCATCGGGCTAAAGCAACTTGGAGTTCTGGCCGGGATGCTTGCAATCATTATTATTGTTGACTCCTGCATTCACGAACCATTCATAGATCCATTTACACTAAACGAAGGGCAACCCACTACGCCTGGCTGTGTAAGTGACGGGTTGGTATGTTTTGAAAGCAGTGTGCTTCCAATCTTTCTTACTTCCTGTGCCATAAGCGGTTGTCATGATGCAAAAACAAAGAAAGAAGGATATATACTAGACAATTATAACAACATTATTAGAAAGGGAATCTCCCCTGGAAATGCGAACGGTAGTAAACTTTATGAAGTTCTATTCGAAACGGGTGAAGATCAAATGCCTCCGGATGCACCTCTATCGAAAGCCCAAAAAGATTCTATAGCCGCCTGGATAAATCAAGGCGCCAAAAATACAGTGAATTGCAATTGCGCTTGCGATGACACAAAGTTCACTTATGCCGCAATTATCCAACCCTTAATAAACAACAATTGTGTGGGCTGCCATAAACCCAGTTCACTAGGTGGGAATATTGACCTCTCTACTTACAATGCTGTGAAAGTTCAGGTGGAAAATGGCAAACTCCTAGGAAGTGTAACTCAAGCTGCAGGCTATATTGCCATGCCGCAAGGTTCTAAACTCTCAGATTGCCAAATCAATCAAATTAAAAATTGGATCAGCGCAGGCGCTCCAAACAATTAATATTTTATGTATCGGAAGAAATTTGTACTGCCCTTAATTTTATTGGCCTTAGGGGGATGTTATTACGACAAAGAATCTGTTCTCTATCCAAATTCAGCAAATTGTACTGAAGTTATCAATCCGACTTTCAGCGGTGATGTGCTCCCGCTATTAAACAGTCGTTGTAACAATTGCCATGGTGGAACTGCTCCTTCAGCCGGGATTAATCTTACCACCTATCCATCCGTAATGAAGTATGTTAATGATGGTAGTCTAATGGGTAGTATTAATCAAACCTCGGGCTATTCGGCTATGCCAAAAAATTCAGGGAAAATGCCTGCCTGCGAAATCAATAAAATTCAAACCTGGATTACTGCGGGGGCACTAAATAACTAAACTCACAATTAAAAAGCTTAACAAAATGAAACGGTTAATTACATTCATTCTAATCAGTACAGTTTCAATTCTTGGATTTTCTCAATCCGTATTTATGACCCGCAATGGTCAGGTATCTTTCTTTTCAAAAACTCAGATGGAAAACATTGAGGGCACAAATAATGAGGTTACAAGTATGATAGACACCAGCAAGGGAGATATAGTATTTGCCGTATTGGTTAAGAGTTTTCGTTTTGAAAAGGCACTGATGGAAGAACACTTCAACGAAAATTATCTGGAGTCCACTAAATTCCCTAAAGCAACATTTCAGGGAAAATTTACGAATACTCAATCCATCAACTTTACCAAAGATGGCACTTATACCGCAACGGTTGAAGGTGACTTAACCATGCACGGTGTAAAGCAACGTCAAACTGCCACCGGAACAATAACAGTGAAAAATGGAAAAATATCTGCAGTGTCAACTTTTACAATCAAACTGGCTGACTATAAGATCGAGAGGCCATCTCTTGTTGCCGATAAAATTTCAGAAACAATTGAAATACGTGTGAATTGTCAATACGAACCAAAATCCTGATATGTACCGGTTAAGCCTGATTACCCTGTTAATACTTTTTTCATTTGCAGCCCATGCGCAGGACGACTTGATGAAAATGTTAGATGAAGAAACAGAGAAAGACAAAAAACCGGATTATGCTACCGCAACATTTAAAACTACCCGGCTTATCAATGGCCACTCCATTGAAAATGTAGCGGCAGGTGTATTAGATTTTCGTATCTCGCACCGGTTTGGATACGTCAACGGGGGTGCTTACGAACTTTGGGGATTGGACGAAGCCAGTATGAGACTTGGCTTTGATTATGGGTTAACGAGATGGTGGATGATCGGGGTAGGAAGAAGTACCTATCAAAAACAATATGATGGTTTTACAAAAATTAAACTATTGAGGCAGTCATCCGGATCGCGATCTATGCCAATTACACTCAGTGCGGTTGGAACCATCATGTATAAATCGTTGAAATTTGATGACCCAACGCGAGAGAATTACTATACTTCCAATCTATATTATTCAGGACAACTGCTGATTGCAAGAAAATTTAGCGAAGGCATATCCCTTCAGTTAATGCCAACGATCGTACACTACAATTTAGTGCCCACTGAAGAAGATCCAAATGACTTATTATCTGTGGGCGTAGGGGGAAGAGTGAAACTTAGTAAGAGAGTGAGTCTTAATCTTGAATATTATTACCAGCTACCGGATTACAAATTCTCTGGAACTACTAACTCCCTGGCCATTGGGTTTGATATAGAAACAGGAGGTCACGTATTCCAGTTGTACTGCACTAACTCAACAGGCATGACCGAACGAACCTATATTAATGAAACAACAGGAAATTTCTTTAAAGGTGATATTCGGTTAGGGTTTACCATCTCACGAGTATTTACAATAAAGAAACCGAAAGTTTAACGCAGTTGTTGAGGCAGGTCCGATTCGTTGTCCACATCGTTGAGCGTTGGAAGTATTCCGTAACTAAAACGATTGCGTTTTAAATCATCAATTGTATCGCTATAAACAGAATTGGTGCTCCAGGTTTTATTCGTGAATACTGCAGTAATCAATCTATTCATTCCCAATAAATAATAGCCCCCGTCAAAAGCCGGGCCAACAACTACATCCTTCTTTTTTAAAATCTCGAAGGACTCTTTCAAAATATCTGATGTTAACTCCAAACAATCGGTACCAATGATACAAACATGTTTATATCCTTGAGAAAAGGCCGTTTCAAAAGCATGCTTCATTTTACTACCCAAATCGTCCCCCTTTTGCAAGTGTTTAAAATAGCCATCATTAGGCCAGTTGTCCTCCCGGTCAATAAATTCTGAATAATAAACAACCCGGTCGCAATTAACGACAGAAGTTACTGATCGGGTGAAAGACGCAAGTTTTAAATAGATAGCCAAAGCACGTTCTTCACCTACCGTAGCAGCCAATCTTGATTTAACTTTCCCAAGCTCTGGATTCCGATAAAATATTATTAGAAGGTCAGCCTTCATTTTACAGATGATAACCTCAGTGATTTATTCGACTTCAGCTCGAAAATAAGGTATCCGATAACAACAACATACTCAAATGCTGTAAGCCACAAATTTTCCTGAAAGGAATTTGCCGTGTAACCCACATAGGTTAAAAATATAAGTCCGCTCCAAATAACCGGAAAACGAAAAGTAGTAAAAACAGAAATTGCCACTAGCGTAGTAATGTACCATGGATGAAGAATAGTGGTAAAGAGAAAGTAAACACATAAAACCCACATCCAATCCGTTAATAATGCACTAAATGACATTTGCTGTGTGCCAGGAGTCCATTTAAAGCCATTTCTAAAAGAAAGAAGAAGAATTAATATTGAGGCAGTCAGCCCAAGTTTCCAGCCAACTGTTTGGATTATGTTGTATCCATATTTCCAAAATCCATATTCCCTTACCAGGTAGTAAATGCTGGCATTGAATTCAAATCTGTTGAAATATAAGCCAATGCTTTCTGACATAGATCGAATGACCTCGAGGTTAAACAGAGGCAAAAAACATATCGACAGCGTTAGTATTGTAACTAATCCATACGTAAGTGATCGCTTGATGCCCAACCTGCTAAACAAAGCCGGAAGAAAAATTAGAGGCACCAGTTTCGATCCGATCGCCAGTGCTATACTTAGGGCGGAAGTCATCCATCTATTATTGAGCAATAAATACACAGATAACAAAACAAAGAATATAACCAGTCCCTCAAAATGTAAGTTACCAGTTAGTTCAATAATCACTAAAGGATTCAATGCATAGAGTAAGGTATTTACTAACGAAAGTGAAAGCCTTTTCAATAGTTTATACATTATGAAAACAGTGCCTGCATCCGCCAGAAGCAAAATAATTCGCATACCAATCACACTGCCCAGGATTGATTGAGGCGAGATTTTTACTGACAACCAAAAGACAAACTGCGAAACGGGTGGATAGATGGTAAAGTATTCGGGACTATTGAGCTTAGAAAAAAGCTCCTGATCCACACCAGAAATTCCTTGCTGAACATAGACGGAAGGTAATTCGGAAAAGGGATGATAGCCTGCACTCCACAGCCGGCCATCCCAGATAAATCGATAGAAATCATCTGAAAGTGAAGGCAAAGAAAAAAGAAAAATAAATCGGAATATGAATGCACTAATCAACCAAAAATATACCTGTTCTTCCTGTGCTTGTTTAATAACCCAGCCATAAGCAAAAAAAAGTGTTGCATAAACCGGAAGCAGGTATTGCGTTTCAAACCGTTGAATTGAATAGGCAAGAAGTCCATACCCTATTGCGCACACAAGCATCAAAACATAGTATTTAGGCTTCTGACTAAGCATGGAAGGAAGTCTTCATGGAAAAGAAGAACACACTTCCAAAACTTAGCGCCAACATAAGATGAAAGAAAATTAACCCGCCATCGTGAAGCCAAATGCCTGCTGTAATTCCAAAAATAAAATAAAGACAAAGCAGTCCTTCGATAAGCGTTCCACCGGCTACCCGTAATCGGATATAACTGTTACCCAACCATGGCTCCTTTTTATTTGTCACATTAAATTTAGGTGTTCGCATAAAGGGTGTTTTCCGGCCTACTAGACCCTCCATTACAGCTAATCCATTGTGTAAGGATAATCCCATTGAGACAATCAAAAAACGCGGATAAAGACTAAAAAATGTTTTTCGGGGCGACTCAATATAAAATCTCTTAGTTGCGATCCAATAGAAAAACGTGATTGAGAAAAATCCAACTAAAAAAACAATCCCCAAATGAAAAAGCCAGGCAATTTCCGGATGTTGTTGTTTAATAAATAACATAGGAACGCTAAGCAGAGACGAAATCAAAAGAAATACAAACACAGAACTATTGAACAAATGAAAAAATGCATGGATCTTATTCTTAACAGGCAAATGACTTCGCCAAACATTTCCAAAATTCTTTCGAGCCGTTTCAGCAGCGCCTTTGTTCCATCGGTATTGTTGAGACTTGATCGCGGGCATAATCACCGGCAATTCACCCGGAGTTTCAATTTCTTCCAGATAAAGAAATTCCCAACCTTTTAACTGGGCACGATAACTTAAATCAAGATCCTCAGTAAGCGTGTCTGCACTCCAGCCCCCGGCATCTTCAATACAAGCTTTTCGCCACACACCACAGGTGCCATTAAAATTAATAAAACTACCCGCTGCCTTACGCGCCATTTGCTCAATAGAAAAATGAGCATCTAACCCAAATGCCTGCAATTGTGTTAGTAACGAGTAATCGCGATTGATATGACCCCATCGGGTTTGAACAACGCCAACTTTCCCATCAGAAAAATAAGGTAAAGTCTTGAGAAGAAAATCGGGTGCCGGGATGAAGTCAGCGTCAAAAATGGCGATAAACTCTCCTGTTGCCAATTCCAATCCATGAGCTAGTGCACCGGCTTTATATCCAATACGATCTTTGCGATGAACCAGCTTTATATCAAGCTCTGCGGGTTTCAAGTCAACAAGTTTTCGCTCAATCAACTTCGTGGTTTCATCATTAGAATCATCAAGTATCTGTATTTCCAGTTTGTCTTTGGGATAGTCGAATTTACTTACCGCCTCCAGTAATCGTTCTATAACATATTTTTCATTGAAGATGGGAAGCTGTACCGTAACGGTTGGATAATCCTTTAACGTTGGGATTGTTGGTTTTATTTTTTTTTGATCCTGGATGTAAATCCACGTGAGATGAAGTTGACCCAGGCTGAAAAGAAAGATGTAGAGCAGCGAAAGGCTGTACAGTATAGTGATGATTAGGGTCATACTTCTGCTTACAAGTACTTAAAGATAGTGGCTAAAATCTTATACCCGGCCATAATAGTTCCTTTCACCGTTCCGCTGATCTTAGAAAAACCTATTCGCTTGCGATAGCGAACCGGTACCTCAACACAATGAAACCCTTTTTTAGCAGCTTTCAATTGCATCTCTACTGTCCAACCATACGTCTTGTCCTGCATTTCCAATTCGATCAACTTACTAAAGCGGATAACCCTAAAAGGACCGAGGTCCGTAAATTTCACTCCATAAAACAATTTCAATAAACGGGTGGCTAACCAGTTACCAAAAATTTGTTGTGGAGTCATTGAGCCATCTTCCTTTATACCCAATGCACGTGAGCCAATAACAAGATCAGCGCCTTGAGTAATAGGCTTCAAAAGTTCGGGGATTTCTTCCGGATAATCAGAGTGATCCGCATCAAGAAAAACAACCACATCCGGTACTGGTTGTGTTTGCTTCAGATACTCAATTCCTTTAAGGCAAGCCCTTCCATAGCCTGGCACTGGTTCGCGCAATACAATTGCACCTGCCTCTATCGCAATTTGTTCTGTATTATCGGTAGAGGCATTATTAACTACAATAATCTCTGAAATAAGATTCTTAGGAATTTCGCGAATTACTTCACCAATACCGTTCTCCTCGTTAAAGGCCGGGATAATAACTTTTATAACTAGACTCAAAACAATTTCATTATTCGGCTAAGATTAAATTCTTATTCCTAAATTTTAATATGATTATTTCCGATTAAAATAGGTTTTCCAAATCGTCCTGCTTCATCTTTGACTTCAAGATTCAATACGCCCCGCGGGCAAACAGAAGAACAAACGCCACAACCTACACAAGAAGATCGCACGATGTTTTGACCGCGTTGTGCATACCATCGTACATCAATCCCCATCTCGCAATATGTAGAGCAATTGCCACATGAAATACATTGCCCGCCATTGGTTGTTATTCTGAATCGCGATTTGAATCGCTGAACCAACCCAAGATAGGCGGCAAGCGGACATCCAAACCGGCACCAAACCCGATTACCCATCAGGGGATAAAATCCGGTACCAACTACTCCGGCAAAACCAGCTCCGATAAAGGCGCCATATACTTCGCGCAACTTATAGGAGTCAAAGAATAAAAACCAGGAAGCACCAGTCCAATACGTATAAATAACTCCAGCTGTCATTACCACAGCAAATACCAGCACACTATGAATCATCCATCGCTCAACTTTCCAGGCTTTGATAGTTTTATTTGAAAGTTGCCGATAAGGATCGCCCAATGTCTCAGCCAAACCACCACACCCACATACCCAGGAGCAATACCAGCGTTTGCCAAAGAAATAGACGAGCACCGGAACACCTATAAGAATAAGTGCTATCCCCCAGCCCAGCATAAAAATACCCAGCGTTCCGCCTGAGATTAGTTCATTCCATCGCGAATCAAAAAAGAAACTATAATCCAGTGGCCAGATATTTTTAAAATCAAAATAAGGTTTGTTCAGCCGAATAAGAATCTCCGGAATTAAAAAAGCAAAAGCTGTTTGGAAAAACATAACCGAACAAGTACGAAGTACCTGATACTTACTATGGCGATAGTGGATAATCATACGAACCCCCATCACAATAATGCAAAGTGTATAAATAAATCCGTAGAGAAAGAATCGGCCGGCCTCATTGCCATTAAGTATCCGGCTAACGGGATCGACTAACGCAACCCAGTTCGTCATATACTCTGGGTAGAAGTATAAAACGATATAAAATACAATAAGCCAGGTTCCCGTAAAAATTCCCAACCAGCCGGTATTTTTCATTACACTAAAAAAGACGCCATCATTTTTAATACCGGGTGAAAGACTCAGTTTAGGCAATATGTAAACCACGGCTCCGGCAATGCACAAGCCTAGGGTGAGGAATAGAAAGAGTATTGGATTACTACTAACTGGACCGCGTGCCGATGCTTTCGTTAAAGAATAAATCAAATCCTTTACCTGATAGCGATCAAACCCAACTTTATTGATGATCCCATATTGATTAATGTTGGTAACTACTCCTTGCAATTGAACCTGCAACTCCTGGGATGATTGAAACGCCCGACCTTCCAGCCAGCTGCCGTAATCTTTCCAAGCTTTCTTTTTGAACTCACTTACCTCGTCACCACCCAGATAAAGGGAATCCACCGAGGCCAGAGAAAATTGTTTCCCGCCTCGTGCTACTAAATCAAGAATCTCTTCCTGCGTAATACCATAATTACTTAACTGCTCCTGATTAATCTGTTCAAACAACTTCTTGAGTTCTGAAACAAAAGAAAATGAAGACGTGAACTCCTGCTGCTGAATATCAGACGAAGCACTTAAGAAAAGTTCACGCTTAGAAGTATCTGAGATTTTGGCATTAATTGCTTCCGGGGTAAGTCTATAACTCGCCAAGAAAAAAACGACATTGAATAGTGTGAATCCTATGATAAAAACGAGTAACCCAAAAAGTTTGATTGCTCTCATACAAGACCTGAGTTAAATTCAAGCTGCGGGAATTTTAAACCAAAACTCTTCATGATTTCTGATTCGTGACGAGGAAAAAATTCAGGATCAAAATTGGCTTCAGCCAGATGATCAAGAATAAACAGAATGCTGCGCTTTTCTCGGAGCCAGCGATCAAAGCATTCATGTCGCAATCGAATGCCAAACGAATTAATTCCCAAAAACTGATTAGAAATTTTATCCCATACCAGGTGTATGGATTTAATACCCGATTGATGTTCCCAATAAAAATCTGATTCGTTGTCAGCCAACTCGTTACGCACATTACCATACGTTTGATATTCGATATCAAAAAACTTGGCAGAGTTAAACCATGGTCCGGGTTCATATTTTGTTCTGTCTCCGCAAATAGTCTGGGCAAGCACTTCGCCCATCATGCGCCCTGTATACCAAACCTGTTCAATGTTCCTTCTCCCTGGTAATGTATACGTGCGTTCTACACAATCCCCAAGTGCATACACATCAGGCAGGTTAGTTTCAAGAAATTCATTTACCAACACGCCTCGCTTCGTTGCGATACCAGAGTTCTTTAAAAAATCTATGTTGGGAGAAACACCCACAGTAAGTCCAACAAACTGACAGGTAATAACTTCACCACTACTCGTTACAACAGCTTTTACTTGCCCGCTTTCTTCCGGTTGAATTTCCTTTAACTCAGTCTCCAATTTCAAATCAACATGATGAGATCGGATATGCCGACTAATTAAATTGGCTTCCTGCAGTGGCAATACGTTGCTCCAGAATTCTCTTTCGCGCACCAGCATGGAGACTGGAATTTTTCTTGACACTAACATTTCTGCCATCTCAATGCCTATTAGGCCACCTCCAACCACTACAGCCCTGCTAATTCCCTTTGTGCCCTGTTCCATTTTCTCGAGGTCCTGATAGCTATACAGACCCTGCACTCCTTGTAACTCCTGGCCTGGCCATCCGAACTTGTTGGAGGTTGAGCCGGAAGCAATGATCAGAATATCATAGATGACTGTTTTACCTGATTGAAGAATCAGAGATTTTGATTGAGTGCTAACCCTCTCAACGTGATCTCGCACCAGGTCAATCTTATTTTTTTTCCAAAACCCATCTTCATAGGGTTTGGTGTGCTCATACTTCATGTGCCCCATGTAGATATACATCAGAGCTGTGCGCGAAAAAAAATAATCCGTTTCGGATGAGATAATTGTGATCTTATAGGTGCTGCGCTTACGGATATGCCGGGCCACTGTAGTTCCCGAAATTCCATTGCCGATAATCACAATGTGCTTCATGCTCCTGTAAAGGTGCAAATTTTCACAGCTAATTGCGTGTCAGAAAAGTGACAATTCGTCAATAAAAGTAGATTTCTACTTTACCATCTAGATCACTTCAAACTCCTTTGAGCTGCTTGATTTCCGTGCAGGCTTTGATTCCTCTGAATACATCTTTTCATAGTACTCCCGTGCCATACGATTGGAATCAAATTCAGGCAGAATGTCCTCCATGCTTTGCTTAACAATCGCTGTCCATGCTTTCGGGTTACTATAGTAAAGAGGCGCGATTTCCTTTTCTAGCATGGTAAGCAAAGTATCATTCTCAATAGTATCCTGTTCTTCTGAATTCTCTGTTTCTGCCGGAGTAATGATAAAGCAATTTTTACCATGCTTCGAAAACTCCGGAATCCAACCATCCGGTATTGAAAGATTAATACTTCCATTCATAGCAGCAGTCATGCCTGACGTTCCAGAGGCTTCGCGATACATCTTGGGTGTATTCAACCACATGTCCGATCCTCTCTTCAACAAGCCAGACAACTGCATTTCATAACCGGTAAGGATAGCGCAAGTAGGGAGGTCTTTGATTTTCCAGTAAATATCATTGAAGATACCAATGGCGCCATGATCCTCAGGATAAGGCTTACCGGCCCAAATTACCTGAATCGGATATTTGCTGTTGCTCACTAATTTTTCAAACCGCTCGAAATCGCGAATCAGCAAGTTGGCTCTTTTGTAAGCAGCATAACGTCTGGCCCATACAATCGTAAGCACATTCTCATCAAAAATCTTTCCGGTTTGATTAGCGACCTCTTTAAACAACTCCTTCTTCATCTCCTTCTTTCTTTCCTCCAAGCCTTTGTCGCTACCGTGTTTATGAAACTCGGCCAGCTGCTTATCCATCCAATACGTTTTATTTTGCGCATTGGTAATTGAAGTTATCTCGCAGATATCATCAAAGCCAGTCCACATTTTTCTGGATACTGCACCATGCAGTGACGATACCCCATTGGCAATGCGCGCCATTCGTAAAGCCGCAAGTGTATAACTGAGGTTTTGCTCATCCGGAGCGGCCAATTTCAATACAGTTTCTCTAGGCACTGAATTGAAAAAACTCATCACCTCCATATATGAAATGGAATGCTCTTCATTCCCCGCTTTTTCAGGAGTGTGGGTAGTAAAGACTACGCGTTTTCTTACTTCCTCCAGGTCGTTGTTGAACTTATTCAACAAATAAAAACACAGGGGCAACGCATGGCCTTCATTCATGTGATACACTTCAGTCTCGCGTTCAAGTACATCAAGCAGTTTTGCTCCGCCAGTACCTAATAAAATGGATTGAGCAATGCGCGCAGATTCATGACTATCATAAAGGCGAGAGCAAATGGTTTGCGCTAAATGGTCATTTTCAGGAATGTCGGTACTCAAAAGAAATATCGGAGCTGTTTGAAATACTTCCGGCCTCAGTAACCAGGCCTTTACTTTTACTTCATGGTTGTGAATGGTGATCGGGAAAATAATACCCGTATCCGTCAGGAATGAATAATCCTTTTCAATGTAACTAACCTTGAGAGTACCATCCATGTTCCGCTCCTGATCGTAGTAGCCATATTTCCACAGGATACCGATTCCAATCAGATTCTGCTTTAACTCATAAGCGCTGCGCATGTGCGACCCGGCTAAAAAGCCAAGACCACCACTATAGATTTTAAGGGGCTGATCGATGGCAAACTCCATCGAAAAATAGGCTGCCGGTTTTGAGTACTTCTTGTCGATCTTGTACGAGAACAATTCTGAAGGCTTAATCATGAAAAACAGGTAGGTTAGGTTTACTCAGTGGGTTGCGAAAGTAATAAATGAGAGCAAAACAGTATTAAGAAATGTATGTTAAGGATTAAAATACCTAGTGCAAACGATTGTTTAGACCTTAAAACGTATAGATCCGCTTCACTTTTCAGTTATTTTTGCAGCCGTGAAAAGAATCATCTCAATTTTCTGGATTAGCATCTTAACTGCCTGGGCCCTTCATGCACAGTCAGCCAATGATTATTTCCAGCAAGGGCTTTCTTTCGAAAAAAACTTTGATGTTAAAGAGGCCCTGACAGCCTATGAAGCTGCCTTACTCAAAAACCCTTATCATGCTGAAGCGCTGACACATGCAAGCCGAATGCTTTCGAATGTGGCCGGCAAACTTCCGAAGTCCGAGCACTCAAAAAAGAAAGAATTGTTGAACAAAGCCCGCGACTACGCCCAAAAATCAATTCGCCTTAAGCCTGACAATCCACAGGCACGACTAGCAAATATTATTTCGCTCGGCTTGCTTTCAGAAATCGCAACGAATCCCCGCGAGAAAGTAGCGAATGCGGGATTGATTCATGATGAGGCCGTTAAAATCCTTGAAATGGACTCAGCCTTTTCCGAAGCCTATTTTGTGCTTGGAAAATGGCAATACGAACTTTCTCAGCTTAACTGGATGGAACTGATGGCCTGCAAGATTTTTTTTGGCGGATTTCCTGAGGAAATTTCTATAGAAGCCGCGCTACAATATTATAATAAAGCCATTGAATTCAATCCCAACAGTATATTATTTCTCTATGGACTGGCTTCGGCACAAAACGTATTGGGCGAAAATCAAAAGGCAATAAATGCGTTAAATCTGGCGCTGGCTCTACCTATTTCAGAACCCGATGATTTAC
>ERZ795044.866-NODE-866-length-28392-cov-7.286551_pt1 | contig 28392 bp, 21 predicted proteins | sample MGYA00375128_ERZ795044 | MGnify/ENA primary metagenome ERZ795044 (study PRJEB30173, sample SAMN05720213) | anaerobic digester metagenome | isolation source: active sludge of municipal wastewater-treating anaerobic digesters | place: USA | collected 2014-12-22 ...
AAGATTTGTTGCATATCCGGGAAACGGCCGAACGGGTGATGGTGGCGCATGCCCAGCAGATGAGAAGAGGAGGGAGCACGCCTTATTTTGCTCATCTTTTGAATGTGATCCGCATTTTAATCGAGGACTTCGGAATTCCTTCCGGGATGAACGGACAGACCTTATCCATATTAATGGAAATCGCTTTTCTTCACGATACGCGTGAGGATCAGTCCGTGCTTTATCAAATTATCTCGGGATTTGATGCGGAAGCGGTCCAACGGGGGGAAAGGGATACGGAAAGTACCGCTCTGATTCAGCTGGGAGTGGCTTTGCTGACCCACCTTAAAAAGACCATAGCTTCCGATGAAGATCAGGCCATATTTTACGACCGTTTGGTTTACCCTCAGGATCACTCAACGGATCCGGATATGCCGCCTTTGAACGGATTTGCCAAAACTTTGCCGAGAAGGCCGGAATTGTTGAGGGGGATTCAATTGATTAAACTGGCGTCGCGGATCGCGAATCTCCGGGATCTGAGCCGGCATTATAAATTGGGAACTCCCAAGCCCCTGAAAAAAGCTTCTCCCGAGCTTGCTCAGCTTACGGACGAGACAATCGGTAAAACCATGCGGTATCTTCTGCCGGAACTTGTTTTTAACAAAGACAGCCATTTGACGCCGGAAGACCGTCAAGTTTTCATCGAAGATTTGCGGGAGATTTTCAGGACTTACAGCCGGGATGAAATACCTCCGGCATTGAAGATTCCGGCCCGGAGAGCGTTGAGAGATTTGAAGAGAATGTTGAGACATCGGACGAATCAGGAATTGCTGGGGCATACGGCGCAGTCCCTGGGGCAGGAGGAAATCAGCCGGGATGCGGCGGGCGCTTCTTTGGGGAAAGCGGATGAAGACGGGTTGTGGATTGCCGAGCCGGCGCAGGGAGATGCCCTTTTGCCGATGGAAGCATTTTCAACTTTGGACACGAATGCGTTGCACGGACCTCCGGCTTCGTGGAGTGAACTGGAATCCCGCTATATGAGAACCGGCGGGAGGACCCGGGTCGGACTGGAAGCGGATCATGAATTTTTGCAGGATCTCCACACCCAATTGTGGACGCGGGAGGGATTTAACGGGTTTACGATGCCGGATCTTGATTTGATCATGATGCGTATGGGGCAGGGCGAGAGATTGATGGAAGGATTTTTCGGATTGCCGGTGCCGGTGGAACAGGTCTATTTTGTGCGGCGGGACCCGCGCCGATCGGCGTTTGTTTCTCATCTCGCTCAGGGGCATCGGGTGCATTACAACCTCGCGTTTGCTTGGCCGGAGCAGATTCGCGAGGAAAACGACGTGATCAGCATTCATGAATTGACTCATTCGCTTCTCTCGGAAGTCGTGAAAAGAAGCCCCACGTTCCCGGATTCCCGCCGGAGGAAAGGAGTCCCCGATGAGGAAGACTTGCTTCGGGCCCTCGCGCGGGGAGTGAAAATTCCGAGGTTTACATTGATACGGTTTAATCCCGCGGAATGGGGGCTTGCCGAGTGGATGGGCGAGGAATTCTTCCGGCGTAATTTGGGGATGGCGTTGAATGAATTGATTACCGACCGGATTTCGAGCCGCCTGACCGGAATGCGGTATACGGATATTTACGCGCGCAAGAGCAGAAATGTCAGGCCCTATCAGGAAAAACGGCCGGTAGAAGTCTTGGCCCGTATTATCGCGTTTGAGGAATTGACCGGAGAGGAAAGCCGCGAAAGGCTTTCCGAAAGATGGAAGTTTGTGAAAGAAAAATTGACGGACGCGCAGATCGTGAAACTGTCGGCGGCGTTCCGGGCGTTTTTCCGCTCTTTTGATGTTGAATCCGCAGGGGTGATCGCTCCGACTCTTTGGATTTCTTCGGGGTGGAAACCGCCCGCGCAAACGGCTTCCGGGAAAGGGAGGGGGCCGGTTATCCGCGCGTCTTCGCTGGGGAGCCGGGAGGGAGCTGCGGCAGCCGGTGATTCGCCGGAAGGAACGATTGGGCAGAGCCGGGAATATATTGATGCTCTTGCCGGTGAAGTCCTGAAAAATATCGATCTTACCGCTTCGGTCGGGTTGAAAGCAATCCGTGAAGGGCAGAAACGATGGCGGTATTCGCATGCGACGGGTATCAGTACGTACTGGAAACCGATTCACCGCTATTATGGGGGCGACGCGTATCAAATCGAAGCGAGTCCCGACGGGCGGCTTGAATTAATTTTGCTGATGGATGCGTCGGGACATGATTATCAGGCCGCGCGGATCGTTCACATGCTCAATGAGGCAACCCATATTTACGAAACTTCAGCGGCGGAAAGCGGACTTTCGGGCAGGGGGCGTTTGGTGGATCGCCTTCAGGGAGGAGACCGCGAAAAGATGCGGCTTGTTTTATCCGAATACATCAGTTTCCTGAGCCGGGTCATGGATGAATACGTTCAGGCCGCAAAACGGGTAAACGCGGCGCATTATCTTGATTCTCTGCGGAATCATCCTATCCCGGCCGAATCATTGGTCCCGGTTCTGGGAATATTATTCCCGGAAGGCCCGATTTCAGAACACCGCCTGGATGAATTGCCCGATTCCGTCGAAGGGATCGCCGGAGTTCTGACGGATGAGCAGACCAATCAAATCACGCTCCTGCCGCCGATTCGCGTGGCGGGACTGGATCCCCGGGAGCCCGAAAAAATCACGACGTTTCGGATTGAAGAAGTCCTCCCCCGCTTCGACAATTTTGCGATGATCTCGATCAATGTGATCGATCATGAAGCGCGGACGGTCGATACGATGACCGCCGGGACCAATCCCGAACCGATCGTGATCGACAAGCAGGGCCGGCGCATTCATCTGCCCGTTTCCGTAGATGAAAGGCAATTTCCCGTTCCGGTTGGGACGTCGAGCCGGGAATTGGCTCCCGAAGTTTTATTTCCGCAGAATGCCACATTAACCGAAATCGATTTCAACGGGGAAGCCCCGTATCTTATTTCGTTTACGGACGGATTGATGGAAGGATTGATGAAGCGGGGGCGGGATGCATTGCGGGTATTCGGAAATCTGCCGGAATCGGAAACGGCCGGGCTTTCTCCCCGCGTGAAAGAATTGAAGCAGTGGCTGCAGACCCTGGAGCGGGAAAAGCACGGGCAGGACGAAGTGGTTGCCGAGCTGGCGGAACATTTTATCAAAGCACGTCTTGAGAAAACGCATACCATGCCGACTCCCTCGGAACTGCGCGATTATCTTATCCGGAAAGTTTCCATGATGGTTTGGGATATGGCTTCCGTTTTGAGCATGGACCGGTCCGTGGCCGCGAGATTTATCGGAGGGGAATTGATCAAAAGAACGAATCACGGCGTTTCGATTATCGCCGAACTGATGATGCTCCGGTTTACCAAGAAGGAAAATTTAACGGTTTCTCAGTGGGTCGGAAAAATGAAGGATAAATTGATCGGGCGGGAAGGGGAGCCGAGGCCTTCTTGGCTTTCGGAAGAAGCGGCCGCGGAATTGGAACAATTATTCCCCAGTCGGCCGATCGCGGCATTTTCAAGGATGCTGCAGCTTGCCGCGAGAGAAAGCCGGGGGGAGGCCTTTAAAAATCTCGACCCGGCCGAACTTCAGGAGCTTCTGTATATCTTAGTCAGCCGGAATGACGATGTGGCGATGGTGATCACTCAGACGGATCCTCAGGCGGCGGTTTTCAAGACGGAAATTTCTTCCGAGCCCTCCCGTTGGATTGAAATTGAGGCCGAAAAACCCGTTTACGGAAAAGACAGCGGGAGATATTTAGAACGGGTTTTGTCATCAAACGGGTTAAAGGTTTTGGGGCAGCCGGAACGGATCGGCAGCGGGAATTTCGGGGATGTGTATCGCGTTTATGTCGAATCGGGTGAAGGGAAGGAAAAAGGCAGGCGGGTCATGGCCGTCAAGATGATCGGCGGAGAGATCGGATTTCAGACTCAGGAACGGTACGGGCTGGTGAGCCATAATCTCGAGAAGGACGACGGGATCCTCCGGTCCGCATGGGAAAAAGGGATCGGGCATATTCCGGAGTATTACGGGCGTATTTTGGACGAAGACGGTAACGTGGTGGCAATGATGATGGAATATGTCGAGGGCAGGCCGGTCAATGAAGAAATTGTTTTGAATCCGGCGTCTGAACCGGCACTGCGCGGGATGGTCGAAGAAGTTCTGCGGGATTTCGAAAAATACGATCTCGGCCTTTGGGACCCTCAGCCTTCCGTTTTTGTCGCAAGATCCGACGGGACACTGGTGCTGATCGATATCGGTTCTTTTGAAGTGGGGGGAATGTATGAGTTGGACGATATTTTAGAGCGTGCCGTGGGGAGAAAAGGGAAATGCAGCGCGGTGATCAGCCTGCTCCGCAGTCCGTCGGTTTCTCCGGAAGATTTGCAGGCGCTGAGAGAAAATTATCCCGGGTTGGATCTGGGGGTTGGGATCGAAGAAATTCTGAAGGCTGCCCGCGTGGAAAATCCGGAAACGCTGGGGACCGTCAGGCGAAACGCGGGAATGCTCGGAATAGAGCCCTCGGTGATAGCGAAGGTTTTAGGAGAGGCCGTTTCGGGAAATTCTTTGGGAGACAGCAAAGCCCCGCGGGTTTTACCGCAGCAAAACGCGCTGCTGCTTTTAACGGGATTTGCCGGCGAAAAGGATTTGGCGGCTGCCGTTTCGGAGAAGGGACTTCGGACGATTCCCGAAATCGAAGAGTTTCTGACCGCGCGGGCGCGGGAAGGGCTTGAACGGCTTCGCCGGGATTTGGAACGGCGTTCGGAGGATTTTATCGGCAATCTTGCGCGGGCGGAGAATTTCTTTGATGCCGTACTGAGTCCGGATTTGGAAAAAGAAATCTCAAGCCTATTTGAACTCGTTAGCCCCGGAGTGGTTCAGTTGAGTAGCGCGGAAGCGGCGCGTAAAATCCGGCTGGCGGTGTTTGCGGACGGGCAGTCTCAGGAAAGATTGGAAGGCGAGGCGAAGGCTCAGGAGGTGACGGACCGGCAGATCGAGGCGGCACAGGCTTTGCTGGATCAGGCCCAAGAAAAGATCCGGGCTCTGGCGGGCGCCCAAAATCAGAAATTCAGTCTTGTTCTTCAGCATATGAGTTCGGACATGGAACCGGCCTTGGATGCGCTTCAGGGGTATTCGCAAATTCTTAAGTTTCTGGTTATTTTGCATACCCGGGATCAAAAGATCAGCCGGGCGGATCTGGCCAGGATTTCCGTGCCGAGTTTGGATATTGTCTTAGATATTGCCAACCCCGGGCGGGCGTTTCAAAAAGCGGTCAAATCGGTCGAACGATTTCAGACCCCGGATGAGGCCCTTCCCGCGGTGCTGGCGGAAAATCTGGCCGTCAGTCCAGAAATTGCGCAAACGCTGCTTTCCATCCTGACTCAGATCAGGCAGGTGCCGACGCGTTTAAAGAAGCAGGCGCTGAATGCGGTGCTGGTGCTGATTTTTGCGCTGGCGCTCAAAACACCCGAGCAGAGGGCGGAAATTCTCGGCGACCGGTCGGGAAATCTTTTGGGGAAATTATTGGATGAATTGGGAATTCATTTTCTTCAGCGGGGGTTTCAGGTGACGGAGGGAGGAATCAGCCTGAACGTGAATGAATTTATTTCCTCGATGGTCCGCGCTCAAGCGGAAGCCGAGGCGGTCGGCCGAGCGGCATAATGTAATGAAGGCACACCCCTTTTTTTTCGGTATAATCCCGATGGCATGATTGCGATGAATCGAAACGAGAACCCATCTGAAGACAAAAGGGATGCGGCCCCTTTTCGGATGACGATTGCGGAATACCGCCAGAAATGGGATTCGGCGTTTCTGTTGCCGGGAGAATCGGACAATGTCCGGAGCGCGATCCGGGAACTCGCGGAATATTTTCCCGCCTACGGCGCCGAAGAAATCGAAGAACGGTTTTGGAATGCCACCCGGCTATTTTCGGAATACTGGATGAGGCGTCCTCCCGATGCCAAGTCCGAACGGTCGCTGATTGATTTTTACAATTCCACCGATCTCGAGATTTTCGAGCTCATGCATTATCACGGCGTTTTGCGCGACGAAGGGCCCCTGAATTATGTCTGCGCGCTGGATCTTGCGGAACGGCTCGGCTGCCGGGACGTTTTGGATTACGGTTCGGGGGCGGGGTCCGGGGGGCTTCTTTTCGCCAAAGCGGGTTTGGCCGTTACCTTGTGTGATGTTTCCTTGCCGTTGCTTGAATTCGCGCGCTGGCGTTTCCGGAAGCGGGCCCGGGAGGCGGAATTCATTGATTTGAGGACCGGCCGTCTCGCGACGCGTGCGGATTTGATCACCTGTTTTGAGGTTTTGGAGCATGCGCCCGATCCCCTTCTCATTTTGCGGAAATGCCGCGAGGTGTTACGGGACGGAGGGTATTTGATCCTGACCGCCCCTTTCGGGAAAGATCCGGAGCGGCCCATGCACATTATCCATGATCCGCGCCTGAAACTGAAATTCCGGGCACAGGGATTCGAGATCCGGCGCGATCTCAAGGCGCAGGTTCGCAATCGCTGCCATGAACCCTTTTTTGTCCTGCAAAAGGTGAATCGTCCCTTTGCCGGGAACCTGGCCTGCCTGATCGGGGATTTCTATCTTCGCGGCATAGTGGGGGCATAAAGCAAAAAGGGGTGGTGCCCCCTCTACCTTATTATTTTACGAAAAGGCTTGATTTATTCCGGTAAGCAGGGTATTATCTCGCCAGTTTTGCGGGGTGGTAAAGAGTAGTTGTTGAAAGGATTTCCGCAAGAATCTGCATCGAAGATATCCTGAAACTCATTAATAGAAGCTAAAATCTTACCGATTTGTGAATCGTCTAAGTCGTTAAATTCCCAAGAATAATGCGGTTTGGAACACGAATCGCAAATTAAGGCTTTTAGGGATCTTTAGGCAAAGTACGCGGCTTTTCCGGGCCCAAACCCGGGATTTAGCCTAAGTGCTTTTGCCGCCTCAGGGTAGAGAAAGGGCTAATCAATTATTCAAGGTGAAAATGCTCACTACGGCAACGGGTGAGACAAGGGATTGTCTGAATTGGATGTTTTAAATCTGGAAATGACCGAAAAAACCGGAAAATCCTCAAAAAAAGGGAAGATCTTCCTCATCGACGGGAACGCTTTCTGTTATCGCGCTTTTTACGCCATACAGAATCTCGCGACTTCAAAAGGGGAGCCGACCAATGCCATCTACGGGGTGGTGGCCATGCTGAGGAAGATCATGAAGGAAGAGGCCCCCGACTATCTCGCGGTGTCTTTTGATCTCCCGAAACCGACTTTCCGGCATGAAAAATACGCCGAGTATAAAGCCCAGCGGAAACCCATGCCCGAAGATTTGGTCGGGCAAATCCCGAAGATTAAGGAGATTATCCGGGCCTACCGGATCCCGATTTTCGAAAAGGAGGGGTTCGAGGCGGATGACGTGTTGGGGACGCTGGCCGCGAGGCTTTCGGAAGCGGGGCACGAGGTCTTTATCGTGACCGGCGATAAAGACGCGCTTCAGCTGGTTTCGGAAAAAATCAGGGTGTACAGCACGCACAAGGACGGACTGATTTACGATGAGAGGAAAGTGGAAGAAAAATTCGAAGGGCTCGGCCCCGGGAAAGTGGTGGAACTGATGGCTTTGATGGGGGACACTTCCGACAATATCCCCGGCGTCCCGCATATCGGGCCGAAAACGGCGCTGGCCCTGATCAAGGAATTCGGTTCCGTGGAAGGGATTTACCGGAATTTGGGAAAAGTGAAAAGCGAATCGCAGAGAAAACTTCTCGGTGAAAACGAGAAGCTCGCGCGGCTTTCGCATGAACTCGCGACGATTGACTGCCGGGTCCCCCTTGAAATCGAGATTGAAGATCTTCGCGTGAAGGAACCGGACGCGGCGGCGCTGGCGGAATTTTTCAGGCGTTATGAGTTCCGGAGTCTCCTGAAGGAAATGGCCTCTCAGGGCGGGCGGACGGATGAGAAAAGAATTTATCGTGCGATCACAACCGGGGAAGAATTGGAAGGCCTTGCGAAAAAATTGAAAAACTCCGGAGGGTTCGCGGTCGACACCGAAACGACTTCGGAAAACCCCCATCTCGCGGATCTCGTCGGAATGAGTTTTTCGTTCGAACCGCTCGAAGCTTATTACGTTCCGGTCCGGTCGGACGCGCATCGCGGCGAAGGGCTTCCCTGTGACGAGGCCTTGAAGGCGCTGAAACCTTTTTTGGAGGACGAGCGGATTCCGAAGACCGGGCAGAACATCAAATACGACTGGATTGTTTTCAGGAATCACGGGGTTCATCTCCGGGGCGCGGATTTTGACACGATGCTGGCGTCTTATCTGATCAACCCGGCAAAACGGAATCACAATCTGGACGACTTGGCGTTCGAGTATCTGGAGGTGAAGAAAATCCCGACTGCGGATTTGATCGGAAAAGGCAAGGGCCGGATCGGGATGGACGAGGTCCCTCTGGACCGGATTTCCGAATACGCCTGCGAGGACGCGGATTGCACGTGGCGCCTGCGGGGGAAGCTTGGGCCTTTGCTGGAAGAACGGAAGGCCGGGAAACTTTTCCGCGAAGTGGAGATGCCGCTCGTCGAAGTGCTCGCCCGGGTGGAGATGAACGGGGTGAAAATCGATACGGATTTTTTGGCGGAACTTTCCCGGGAAGCCGAGAAAAGCATGAATGAGCTTGCCGGGAAAATATACGGGGAAGCGGGGACGGAATTCAATATCAATTCGACCAAGCAGCTCGCGGAGGTCCTTTTCGAGAAAATGAAACTTCCCGTGGTCAAAAAGACGAAAACCGGATTTTCGACCGACGTGGAAGTGCTGGAGAAGCTGGCGGAAAATCACAAAATGCCTCAGCTCCTGCTGGAGTACCGCGAGCGGGCGAAATTGAAATCCACCTATTTTGACGCCCTGCCCGAACTGGTGAACGCCCGGACGGGCCTGATTCATACGTCGTTTAATCAGACGGGGACGTCGACGGGGCGGCTTTCGAGTTCGGACCCGAATCTGCAGAATGTTCCGGTCAAGACGGAACTCGGCCGGAAAATCCGGAAGGCGTTTGTTCCCCGGGAGGCCGGGAGGAAGATCCTTTCGGCCGATTATTCCCAGATTGAGCTGAGATTCCTCGCGCATTTTTCTTCCGACCCGGCCCTGATGGCCGCGTTCCGGGAGAATTCGGACGTTCACCGGTCGACGGCCTCGCTTCTCTACGGCGTGAAACCCGGCGAAGTGACGCGCGAAATGAGAAATTTCGCCAAAGTGATCAATTTCAGCATCATTTACGGAAAAACGGCTTACGGGCTTTCCCGGGACCTCGGAATTTCGATCGGCGAAGCCGAGGCTTTTATCAAATCTTATTTCGAACGGTATCCGAAAGTGAAAGCGTATCTGGATTCGCAGAAGGAGCTTGCCCGCGGGCAGGGTTACGTCACGACCATTTTGGGCCGGCGGGCCTATTTTCCCGAAATCAAAAGCGGAAATGCCAATGAGCGGCAATTCGCGGAGCGGGCGGCGATCAACGCGCCGCTTCAGGGGTCCGCGGCGGACTTGGTGAAGGTCGCGATGATCCGGATCGATCGCGCGCTCCGGGAGAAAGAAATGAAGGCGCTGATGATTTTGCAGGTGCATGACGAACTGGTGTTTGATTTTCCGGTCCGGGAAGAGAAGGCTTTGAAGGAAATGGTCCGGGCGGAAATGGAAAAAGCCCTGCCGCTTGAAGTCCCGCTCGTGGTCGATCTTTATGCGGGGGATTCCTGGTACAAGGAGTGAAAACCGGATGCGGACACTGGCGGTGGGACTGACGGGAGGTTTTGCGACGGGGAAATCGACGGCGGCCGGGATGTTGAAGCGGCGCGGGGCTTGGGTTGTCGACGCCGACCGGCTTGCGCATCGGGCCCTCGCGAAGGGGACGGCGCAATATAAAGCAATCGTAAAGAAGTTTGGGGGGAAGCGGATTTTGGACCCGGCGGGGCGGATCAGCCGGAAAAAATTGGGGGAAATGGTGTTTTCGGATCCCCGGAAACTCAGGGGGCTGGAAGCCATTCTTCATCCGTTTGTTTTTAAGGAAGCGGAAGCAATGCTCAAAAAGAGCCGGAAGAAGATCACGGTCTTCGAAGTGCCGCTTCTTTTTGAGACGCGTTTTGACAGGCGAATGGATAAAACCGTTGTCGTGGCTTGCTCCGGTTCCGAACAGATCAGACGTGCTTCGAAAAAACACGGCCTGAATGCGAAAGAGATCCGGAAGCGAATCAAAATGCAAATGCCGCTCGGGGAGAAAAAACGAAAGGCCGATTTTGTGATCGAGAACAACAAGGGGCTTGGGGAGCTTGAACGGAAAATCGGCGCGTTGTGGGGTTCTCTTAACCGTGCGGTTTCGCAAAGAACTTTAAGCAAAAATCAATAAAGGGGTGTGATATGCCAAAAGAGAGAAATTCGAATTTTCAGAAAGAAAACGGAACGGAAAACCGGCCGGCGGGAGTGGATTCCGCGGTCCAGGTCCAGGGAGCGCCCGGCAATTCGCTGGATATCGAAGCCCTGAAGCAGATGAAGATCACCGATCTTCAGCAGACCGGGACCAAGCTGGGGGTTGCCGTGAGCGGGCTCAAGAAACAGGATCTGATTTACAAGATCCTCGAGGCGCGCACCAAACAGACGGGTCTGATGTTCGGCCAGGGGGTTCTCGAGATCCTGGATGACGGATTCGGGTTTCTCCGGTCCCCGAACTACAATTACCTTCCGTGTCCGGACGATATTTACGTGTCGCCTTCGCAGATCCGGAAATTCGGGCTCAGGACCGGCGATACGGTGGGGGGCCAGATCCGCCCGCCCAAAGAGGGCGAGCGGTATTTTGCCCTTCTGAAGGTCGAGGCCGTCAATTTCGAGTCGCCCGAAGTGATCAAGGACCGGACGCAGTTTGACGATCTGACGCCGCTTTATCCCGAGAAACGGATTATTCTCGAATCCAATTCTCAGGATCTTTCGACGCGGGTGATGGATCTTCTGGTCCCGATCGGGAAGGGGCAGCGGGGCATGATTGTCGCCGCGCCTTACAGCGGGAAAACGATTCTGCTCCAGAAAATCGCGAACAGCATCACGAAGAATCACCCCGAGGTTCAGCTGATCGTCCTGTTGATCGACGAGAGGCCGGAAGAAGTGACGGACATGCAGCGTTCGGTCAAGGGCGAGGTGATTTCCTCCACGTTTGACGAGCCCGCCGAGCGGCACGTCCAGGTGGCGGAGATGGTGCTGGAGAAGGCGAAAAGGCTCGTGGAACATAAAAAGGACGTCGTGATTCTGCTCGACAGCATCACGCGCCTTGCCCGCGCCTACAATACGGTCGTCCCGCATTCCGGGAAGATTCTCTCGGGCGGCGTGGATTCCAACGCGCTGCACAAACCGAAGCGGTTTTTCGGGGCCGCGCGCAATATCGAAGAAGGCGGGAGCCTTACGATCATTGCGACGGCACTGATCGACACCGGGTCCCGGATGGATGACGTAATTTTTGAAGAGTTCAAGGGGACCGGAAACTGCGAACTTCAGCTCGACCGGAACCTTTTCCAAAAGAGAATTTATCCGGCCATCGACGTGAAAAAGTCCAACACCCGCAAAGAAGAACTCCTGATGCATCCGGACGAATTGGATCGGGTCTGGCTTTTGAGGAAGGTGCTGAACGAGCTGAATCCGACGGAAGCGATGGAGCTTCTGCTGAACCGGCTTTCCAAGTGCAAGAGCAACGCGGAATTTCTGTTGAGTTTGAACAAAATAAAAGAAGATTGAATCCCACGCAAGCCGGCCGGAAGTTTTCTTCCGGCACTAGCGCCCATGAGTACAAACAGGGCGCGTCGCTAGTCGCGGGGTATCGAAGTAAATTCGTGAAGCAGCAACCATCGAGGTTGATGCGGAATGCCGCAACGAAGAGGTTGCGGCCACGGGGGACTTGACGCTCCTTACAGTCGCGTAAGTCCTGTGCTCATTTAGTAAGAAGAGATTTTTAATAAGGTAGCTCCACGTCGGCTGTTAGGTCACAGCCTCCTGGAGTAAATTCGGCCGGGGAACTTGACGCCAGCCAAATCTAACGATTTGGCAGTCGTAAGTTCTGGCCTCATTTAGTAAGAAGAGATTTTAATAAGGTAATCCCACGCAAGCCGGCCGGAAGTTTTCTTCCGGCACTAGCGCCCATGAGTACAAACAGGGCGCGTCGCTAGTCGCGGGGTATCGAAGTAAATTCGTGAAGCAGCAACCATCGAGGTTGATGCGGAATGCCGCAACGAAGAGGTTGCGGCCACGGGGGACTTGACGCTCCTTACAGTCGCGTAAGTCCTGTGCTCATTTAGTAAGAAGAGGTTTTTAATAAGGTAATCCCACGCAAGCCGCTAGGTCGCGTCTTGCTGGGATAAATTCGCACGGGGGACTTGACGCTCCTTACAGTCGCGTAAGTCCTGTGCTCATTTAAGGGGGAAACGTCAAATGAAGAAAAAGATTCATCCCGGTTACGGGCCGTCCACGATTCGTTGTGCTTGCGGGGCGGTAGTCGAAACGCGAAGCACCAAGTCGAGCATTTCGGTTCAGATCTGTTCAAGCTGCCATCCTTTTTTCACCGGCAAGCAGAAATTGGTGGATACGGCGGGCCGCATTGACCGGTTTAAGAAAAAGTACGGCCGTAAAAAAGAGGCTCCCGCGGAAGAGACCGGGAACGAAACGGCTTGAATTGAAGAACAAGAGAAAAGGACTTTCCCGGTACGATTTTTATGCGGCAGAGACTGTTGAGGACTGAGGAACGGTTTCAGGAAGTCGAAAGGCTTCTGGGGACGGCGGAAGTTTTGAAGGATAAAAACCGTTTCCGGGACCTTGCCAAAGAGCTGGCAGCCTTGAGGCCGGTTGTGGATGCCTACGCCAATCTTAGAAGGGTTGAGACCGAACTGGAAGAGACCGAGCGTTTGCTCAGGGAAATGAAAGATGACGCCGAACTGATCCGGCTTTACGAGGAAGAGCGGGAAACACTCGGGGCCCGGAAGGTTGAATTGGAACAGAAACTGGAGGCCCTGATTCTGCAGGGCGAATATTCCGGCCTGGATCGCAACGTGATCGTGGAAATCCGGGCGGGCACGGGAGGCGAAGAAGCCGCGCTGTTTGCGGGAGATTTGTTCCGGCTTTATTCGAAATTCTGCGCGCGGCACGGGCTCCGGTTCGAGGTCCTGAGCACGAATCAGACGGGACTCGGGGGGCTCAAGGAAATTATTTTTTCCGTTTCGGGATCGGGGGCCTACCGCTTGTTCCGGTTTGAAAGCGGAACGCACAGGGTTCAGCGGGTGCCCGTGACGGAAGCCGGCGGGAGGATTCATACGTCCGCGGCGACGGTCGCGGTTTTACCGGAACCCGAAGAAGTGGAAACGGAGATCGACCCAAAAGATTTAAGGATCGACGTGTTCCGGGCCAGTGGGCCGGGCGGGCAGGGCGTCAACACGACGGATTCCGCCGTGAGGATCACTCATGTTCCGACGGGATTGGTTGTTTCGTGCCAGGATGAACGTTCCCAGCTGAAGAACAAGGCCAAAGGGCTCCGGATTTTGCGGGCCCGGCTTTCCGATAAAATGCAGTCGGAACAAGCGGAAGCCATTTCGAAGCAGCGGCGCTCTCAGGTGGGGTCCGGGGACCGGTCGGAAAAGATCCGGACTTATAATTTTCCGGACCGGCGGGCGACGGACCACCGGATCGGAGTGACGCTCTACGAGCTGGACCGCGTGATGGAAGGTGAGATCGACGATTTTGTGAACGCGCTCGAGAAAGAGGAGCGCGCCAGACTGCTTTCGCAGGAAGGCGCGTCTTCCGAGGCGAAGGGAAAATGACGTTGACGGAAACGGAAGCGGAAAAAACGGTCGGCGAAGTTTTGCGGGAGGGGATCGGCTTCCTTGAAAAGCACGGTATGGAATCCGCCCGTGTTTTGGGAGAGAGGCTCCTGGAAGGGCTTTTGGATTGCAGCCGGCACGAATTGTATCTTGAAGGCGGCCGGATTTTGCCCCGGGAGACGGTTGAAACTTATTTTGCTTGTCTCGAGCGGAGGGCTCGGGGGGTCCCCTGCCAGTATATTTTGGGAAAAGCGCATTTTATGGATTTTGTTTTCCGCGTGACGCCTTGCGTCCTGATTCCCAGGCCCGAGACGGAATTTCTCGTCGAAAAAATTCTGGAAGAGGCCGGGATGAAATCTTTTGAGAAAGGCGGCCCCGAGATTCTGGACGTGGGCACTGGTTCGGGAAATATTGCCGTGAGTCTTGCGGCGTATCTCCCTCAAGCGGCGATTTCGGCTGTCGATATATCGGAGGAGGCCTTGGAGATTGCCCGTGAGAACGCGCGGCGGATCGGCCGGCGGGGAGATGCCCGGAACGCGGCCGCGACGGGGATCGAGTTTCTGAAAAGCGATTTATTCGACCGATTGCCCCGGACAAAAAGGTTTGATATGATCGTCTCCAATCCGCCTTATCTTTCCGGGGAAGAAATGCGGAATTTGCCCCCTGAAGTTTCGCGGGAGCCCGCTTTGGCGCTGTTCGGGGGAGAGCGGGGGACGGAATTGATCGAAAGGCTGGCCGCCGGGGCGGGAGATTTTCTGAAACCGGGCGGCATTCTTTTTTTTGAAATCGGATACGAACAGGGAGACATGACGCGGCGATTGCTGCGGGAACTCGGATGGAGAGAGGTCGAAGTGTTTCGGGACTATTGCGGCCGGGACCGGGTTGTCCGGGCCGCCGATTTCCGGTCAACGGCATGCGGGACGGATTAAACCATGGATAAATTTATCGTTCAGGGCGGAAAACGTTTGAGAGGCGAGGTCGAAATTTCGGGGGCGAAGAATTCCTGTCTTCCGATTCTGGCCGCGGCGCTTTTGGGAGAAGGGGAATCCGTCATTGAGAATGTCCCGAATCTCCGGGACATTTCGACGATGGTGAAATTGCTGCGGTCCTTGGGGGCGCGGGTCACGCAAAACAACGGCTCGGTTTCCATCCGGCCGACGAATGCATTGGTCCCTTTGGCGCCCTACAAACTGGTCAGCACCATGCGCGCGTCCGTTTGCGTGCTGGGGCCGCTGTTGGGGAGATTGGGGGAAGCGGAGGTGTCGCTGCCGGGAGGCTGTGTCATCGGCGCCCGCCCGATCGATCTTCACCTCAAGGGATTCGAGGCGCTGGGCGCGAAGATCACCATCGAGCACGGGTATGTGAAGGCCAAGGCGGCTTCACTGCGCGGATCGGAAATCTATCTGGGAGGGTCTTTCGGTTCTTCGGTCCTCGCGACCGGCAACGTGATGATGGCGGCGGTTCTCGCGAAAGGGGAGACGCTGATCGAAAACGCGGCCTGCGAACCCGAGGTGGTGGATTTGGCGAATTTTCTGGTTCGCATGGGCGCGAAAATCGAAGGGCACGGGTCTCACCTGATCCGGATCCAGGGGGTCAAAAAACTCCGGGGCGCGAGGTATCAGGTGATTTCGGACCGCATCGAGGCCGGGACTTATCTGGTGGCGGGGGCGGTGACGCACGGGGACGTGACGGTGAAAAACGTGACTCCGGAGCATAACAACGCTCTTTACGATAAATTGATGCAGACCGGCGCCGTGATCACAAAAGGGAAGAACACGGTGCGCATTCAGGTTAAAAAACCCCTGAAGCCCGTGGATTTGACGACCCTTCCGTATCCGGGGTTTCCGACGGACCTTCAGGCGCAGCTGATGGCGTTGATGACGACCGCTTCGGGGATCAGCGTGATTACGGAAAAAATTTATCCGGACCGTTTCATGCACGTTCCCGAGCTGAACCGCATGGGAGCGAGGATTTTTCTCGAAGGTTCGAGCGCGATCGTGACCGGGGTTAAAAAACTTTCCGGCGCGCACGTGATGGCGTCCGATCTTCGCGCGAGCGCCGCTTTGGTCTTGGCGGGGCTGGTGGCGGAGGGGCGGACGGATATTCATCGCGTGTATCATCTGGACCGCGGTTACGAACAGGTGGAGGAAAAACTGAGCCGTTTGGGCGCGACGGTCTGGCGGGAAAAAGAATAGGCATTTAAATCAGGAATAGAAAGGTCAAGAAAGGAAGGAAGAGTGAAATGGCAGTTCATATCCGAATGAAACGAATGGGAACCAACAAAAGGCTTCAGTTCCGGATTGTCGCGACGGACAGCCGGATGCCCCGTGACGGGCGGTTTTTGGAAAGCTTCGGTCATTATGATCCGACGACGGAGCCGGCGAAAATACAGATCGACGACGACCGGCTGGCTTATTGGGTGAAAAACGGCGCCCAGGTGTCAATGGCCGTGAAGAATTTGCTGAAACAGTTGAAGAAAAGAAAAGCCGGGAAATAATTCCGGCGAGGAATCGGGTTGAAAAGTAAGCCGCCGCTTTTGGCGATTGATATTTTGACGCTTTTCCCCGGGATGTTTGAGGGGCCCTTCCGCGAGTCGATGATCAGACTTGCCAAGCGGAAGGGGCTTGTGAAGATCCGGGTTCATAACCTGCGGAAGTTTACGCACGACCGGCATCGGAAATGCGACGATAAACCTTTCGGAGGCGGGCCCGGGATGGTGATGATGGCTCAGCCGATCTTTGACGCGGTGGAATCGCTCAGGAAAAGAGGGGAAGATTCCCGAGTGATTCTTTTTTCGCCTCAGGGAAAGACGTTTACCCAGCAGGTGGCCGGGCGAATGGCCGGTTTGAAACATCTGATACTGATTTGCGGCCATTATGAAGGGGTGGACGAGCGGGTCCGGGACGGGATCGTGGACGAGGAAATTTCGGTCGGCGATTTTGTCCTGACCGGAGGGGAGCTTCCGGCGATGTGTTTTGTGGACGGCGTGGTGAGGCTCGTCCCCGGCGTGGTCGGGAACTCCGAATCCGTCCGGCAGGAATCGTTTCAGAACGGAACGCTGGATTTCCCGCACTACACGCGTCCGAGCGTTTTTCGCGGGATTGAAGTGCCGAAAGTTCTGCTGACGGGAGCGCACGGCAAGATTGAGGCCTGGCGGAGAGAACAGTCCCGTTTGAGGACCCGGCAGCTTCGACCGGATTTATTGCGGGAGGAGAGGACCGGACGGATTTGAGAAATCGGCCGGGCCCGGTTTGGGATTATTGATTTAAAATAGGACAGGGGTAAAGGAGAGGATGATCATGAAGAAGGCTATTGAGTTGATCGAAAAAGATTATTTGAAAAGCGATATCCCGGAATTTAAAGTCGGAGATACGGTTCGGATATCTCAGCGTATTCAGGAAGGGGATAAATCCCGCCTTCAGGCTTTTGAGGGGGTCGTGATTTTCCGGCGCGGCCGGGGGACCGGGGAGACGTTTTCCGTCCTGAAAGTGGAGCAGACGGATTCGGTCGAAAAGACCTTTCCGGTGCATTCTCCGCTGGTCGAAAAAATTACCGTCGTCAAGGCGGCGAAACCCAAGCTGAAGAAGTCAAAGTTGTATCACCTGAGAAAACAAGCCGAGAAGAAATAAAACATTGGCGAAATCCCGCGCGAGCCTTTATTTTTTCGAAGAAAAATACCGGGCGGAAGGTTTTCGCCGGGTGGCGGGGGTGGATGAGGCGGGCCGGGGCCCTTTGGCGGGACCGGTGGTTGCCGCTGCGGTGATTCTGCCGGGGGAAATCGAAATCAAGGGGCTTAACGATTCCAAGCAGCTTTCCGAAAGAATCCGCGAAAGTCTTTTTGTCCGGATCCTCGAATCGGCCGAGGTCGGCGTGGGCTTGGAGGCCGAGGCCATGATCGACGAAGTGAATATTTACCAGGCTTCCCGCCGGGCGATGATGCGCGCCATTCAGTCTTTAAGGGTTCCGCCGGATGCTGTTTTGGCCGACGGGATGATGCGCCTTGAGACGGCGTGTCCCGCCGTCGATATCGTTCACGGTGATGCCCGCTCCGCGAGCATTGCCGCCGCCTCGATTATCGCGAAAGTGGTCCGGGATCACATCATGCTGGCCTATCACGAACTGGCTCCTCAGTTCTCTTTCAATCTCCATAAAGGGTACGGGACCCGCGAGCATCTTCACGCGCTGGAAACGCACGGGCCGTCCGAATTTCATCGCCGGAGTTTCCGTCCGATCAAACGGGAACCCGCGCAGCCGCTGCTTTTTTGATTCGGGGGAAATCCGGATGAAGCGGAATTCGGGCCGGCTGGGGGCACGGGGGGAAGAATTCGCCGCGGAATACCTGAGAAAACTGAAATACCGGATTTTGGAAAAAAATTACCGGTGTTCTTTGGGGGAAATCGACCTGGTCTGCCGTCAAGGGAAGCGAATCGTGTTTGTGGAAGTCAAAACAAGGACTTCTTCCGATTTCGGGATGCCGGAAGAGGCCGTGACGGAAGCCAAGAAGCGGAAGATTTTCCGGCTCGCCGAATGGTATCTGGCGGAGAAACACTTGGAAAACCGGGAGGTCTCGTTTGAGGTGTTGTCGTTGTTTCCCGCAAGGGAAGGTGCCGGTTTCCATGTGGAGCGGTTCCCCAACGCCTTTGAATTAACTTGAGAAAGGCGCTTTTTTGAATAGAATATCGCGACGGCCCCGAACGGCCGTTTTTTGATTCCTGACGGAGGATAGAATCTTGAAGCGTTGGGTTTTCTGCGGCGTTTTAGTGTTGTTGGCGGGTTGCGTGGCCCTTCCCAAAATGGGGCCTCTCGGCAACGGTTTGGATCCTGCCGGAAAGCCTCTCTATCTTTCCTCCCCGGATGTCCAGAAGGAACAGTTGGAGAACTTCCTGTCGGAGTATCCGGATCCGGACGACAGCCTGAAAATCGAATATCTTCTGACCGCGGTCCAGAATTCTTCCTGCCGGTTTATCCGGAACGGAGTGGTCGCCAACGGGGATGAGGCGATGCAATGGCTGCGCTGGAAAATGCATCACAAACAGTACGCGGATTGTCCGATCCTGACGCCGGATGATTTTGTCAACCGGGTGGCGGATATATCCCGGAACAGCGGTCTGCCTTACGAAGTCTTGTACCCGGATAATCACCGGGAGAAGCTGCAGACGATTCTTCAGCATGAACTGGACGGTTTGGAGGCCAGGCTGAAGCGGGAATGATTGAAGAGGCGGCAGGAAAAGCCGATAAGAAGATGGGGACACGAACAGTATTTATCATTGGTTCACTATTCGGTGGAAGACCGTCGGATTAAGAATGAAGAATGTAAGGCATTATCATATCTTTCGTAATACCGGCTTTCGCGCATGCTGTGCGCTGGGTGTCTGTCTGGCGTTGATATTTCCCTCTTACGCGGAATCCGCTCCCGAAAAACTTTCCTATGACCGTTTTACTCCGGCCCTGCAAGAGGGGACTTCCGGCCCTCAGAAATTGGAAGGGAAAGCGGAATATCTTCTCAATCACGCGCTTGTCTGGCCTTTGGATATTTTCAAAAAAGGAATGGATGAGACGCTTAATTTCATCGAACATCACCGGGTTTACGACAAATTGGATTGGCTTTACGAGCAGTTCAAGGCGAACGGGATTTACACCAAACCGCAGATGTTGAGCAATCTCAGGGATTCGGGGCCCGGCGCCGAATTCAATTTCTCCGAAATGGCCCGCCTGAAGCAGAGCATGCCGCATCTGAAGGCGACCGGCGGAATCGGATGGATTGATCACAAATATTTCCGGGTCCATTCCGAACTCGGGGTCGAAAAGAAGACCGAAGTCGGGCCTTACGGCTGGGGCGTCTTCAATTATGAAGACAGGCCGCGGGAAGATTTCTTCGGGATCGGACCGGACACGTCACGGGGGGACGGCGCGAGTTATCATTCCGAAATCACGACGGTCGGCGCGAGGGGAGGCTATTCGCTCGGATTCGGGACGGATTTCGCGGGGGAATTTCTCTATGAGAACGCGAATATCGGCGACGGGAAAAAGGGGAATATGGCCCAGATCGGGCAGCATTTCCCGGGGCAGGTGATTCCCGGCCTTGACGGCGCGGATTTTTTGGTGATGGGCGCGGAATTGACCCGGGACACCCGGGATTTCCCGGAAGACCCCCATAAGGGATCCAACATCCGCCTGTACGGCCGGTTTTACAAGGATGTCGGCGGGGAGCGGTTGAATTTTATGAAGCTGAGGTTCGAGGCTTCGAAATACGTCGAGCTTTTTTCGGACCGGCAGGTGATTGCGGCGCGTTTGGTCGGAGAGCATAATCTCGAACTGGGCAATCACAATCACATCCCGTTTTTCCATATGGCAAGACTGGGCGGGAACGGGCTTCTCCCGAGCCTGGGGGATACGATGCGCGGTTACGTCCGGAACCGTTTTTACGCCGACAGCGACCTCGTTTTGAATTTTGAATACCGGTATGAAATCTGGCACTACAAGAATTCCGCGCTGGACGCGGTCATTTTTTGCGATGAAGGGCAGGCGTTCAACGAGATCGGGAATTTTGAAATGAAAGATTTCCGGACGACGGTCGGAGGCGGCCTCCGGTTTAAATTGAGGCGGCGAAATTATCTTTCTTTCGAGACAGCCTGGAGCAACGAAGGATTCCAAATTTATGCGAGAACTACGGCACCGTTTTAAGATGAAAAGGACCCGTTTTGTTTTTCTTTCGGCGGCTTTCGGAGGATTCCTCTGCCTGGCGGGCATCCCCGCGTTTTCGGCGGAGCCCGATGTTTCGCCGAAAACGGTTTCGTTTGACGCGGAGAAGCTCAAGAAGAACAAGACGGGCCTGTACGCGGACATCTTTGATCAGATCGTTTACGAAAAAGGGGCTCAATTCCTCCGTCTGGGGGATTTGGCGCGCCGCTTAACGGGAAAGGAAAAACGGATCCCGGCCCGTGACGTAAACATTTTTGACGAAGTCCCGGATTCGCTCTTCTTTACGAACCGGCAGGGGCGGGAACCCCTTTCGAAAGAAGCGTTGCGGGACGGGACGGGTGAGGCGGTCCCCGCCGAGGGGGACTGGACCGTGATTAAAGGCAAAACGGAAGGCGTGAACGCCGGATTTTTCATCAAAGATTCGACGGGGCAGAAGTTTCTGCTGAAATTCGATCCGATCGATTATCCCGAACTCGCGAGCGCGAGCGAATCGATCTCTTCCCGGATTTTTTACGCGGCCGGGTACAATGTGCCTTCCTATCACGTGGTCGAGTTCCCGTTGGACCGGCTGGTGCCCGCGCCGGACGCCAAGTTTTTCGATCAGGACGGATTCAATAAACCCCTGACAAAAGAGAAAATTGCCGAATTGCTTCATTCGGCCGGTAAAACCAAAGAGGGGCTGTACCGGGCTTCCGCCAGTAAATTTCTCAAAGGGGAAATCCTCGGGCCTTTTTCCCTGAGCGGATGCCGGAGCGAAGATCCGAATGATACGGTTCCCCACCGGGTTCTCCGGACGGTCCGGGCTTTGCGGATCATGGCGTCCTGGGTGAATTACTATGACCTGCGCATGGAAAATACCATGGATGTCCTGGAGGATTCCGCCGGAGGGAAAGTGATCCGTCATTACGTGTATGATTTCGGTTCGACGCTGGGAAGCGCCGGATATGGGCCCAAACCGCCTCAATTCGGGCACGAATATATCTTCGATTACCGGGATATCGCGAAGGCTCTTTTTACGCTGGGATTTTGGGAGAAACCCTGGCAGAAGCGCTGGGATGAAAACAAGCGAAGGGTATCGATGCGGAGTGCCGGGTATTTTGACAATCTCTATTTCAATCCCGGCAAATGGAAGCCGCAGCTTCCTTACGATGCGTACGACGAATTGACGGATGCGGACGGTTTTTGGGCGGCCAAGATCATCCTGTCGTTCAGTGAAGAAGATCTGAAGGCGATTATCGAAACCGGCAAACTGACGAACGACAAAGTCCGGGAATATATCACAGGAACGCTGCTTGAGAGAAGGAAACTGATCGGGGAGTATTGGTTCGATCAGACCGCTCCGCTGGATTGGTTTCAAATCGAGACCCGGGCGGAAGGCCTTACGGTCCGGGCAACGGATTTGGCTCTTTATTACGGATTGAAAGCGTCCGCCCGATACCGCGTTTCCGCGCCGGGGTTTGAGAAGGAGTACGACCGGCCGGAATTTTTTATCGAAACGGGGAAACCGGCCTCGCTTCCGGACCCGTTGATCTTGGAAGTCCAATCGACCCGGTCCGACGGCCGCTGGAGCAAGAAGGTCTGCCTGACGCTTGCCCGGAGAGGGGACCGTTTCGAGCTGTCGAAGATTGAACGTCAGTTGTAATCCGCCCTAGAGGGTTTTCCATGGGAACGTTGCTGAGATCGATCTTGAATCCCATCGTCCGGATCCGGAAGGAGGAGTGGCCGAGGACTCTCCTCATGTTCCTCTATTTTTTCCTCACCATCACCTCGTATTACATCCTGAAGCCGGTCCGCGATTCCGCTTTTATTCATGAATACGGCGCCGAAAACCTTCCCTACGCGTGGCTGCTGACGATCGTCGTCCTTCCGCTGTTTGTTTCCGCCTATGTGAAGTTCGTGGATTTTCTCGAAAAGAACGTGCTGTTGTCTTCCACGCTCATTTTCTTCATCATCAATCTGGGCGTTTTCTGGTGGTTCGCGCATTTTCAGTACCGCTGGCTGTATGCGATCTTTTTCATCTGGGTTTCCATCTTCTCGGTCATGACCGTCACGCAATTCTGGCTTTACGCCAACGACCTTTTCAATCCTCGGGAAGCCAAGCGGCTTTACGGTTTTGTCGGAAGCGGAGGGATTTTGGGGGGGATCGCGGGAGGGGTGATCACCAGTCAGCTGGCGCCGGTGATCGGCACGCGGAATCTCATGCTCGTCGCGGGTTTCCTGCTCCTTTTTTGCGTGTTGCTGATCAACGCCATCTGGGGGGTCGAAAGAGACCGCAAGAGCCTTCCCTCCTCGGAACGGGAGGAATCCGGCAGCGGGGCGAAATACGGGGTCCGGAAATCCATCCGCCTGATTTTCAGCAGAAAATATTTTCTGCTTCTCGTGGGATTGATCTGCGTGACCAAAGTCGTTTCCACCCTGGTGGATTACCAGTTCAAAAACATCGTCCAGGACGTTTTTACGGTCCTCGATCTGAGAACGGCGTTTTTCGGGAAATTCTTCGCGATCCTCAACGCCTTTTCGTTCTGCGTGCAATTTTTCCTGACGAGTTTTGTCCTCCGGCGGTTCGGAGTGGCGGTGGCGCTTTTGCTCCTCCCGGTCGGGCTGGCGTTCGGATCGGTTGCGATTCTCGCCAATCCCTTTCTGTGGAGCGCCGCGTTCACCATGCTTTATGACGGGGGCATGAATTATTCCCTCAATCAGTCGACCAAAGAGGTGTTGTACCTTCCGGTTTCGAGGGAGCATCGTTACCGGGTCAAACCGTTTATCGATATGTTCGCGTACCGGATCGCGAAAGGGATCGGAAGCGTGCTGATTTTGCTCTCCGTCAATTTTTTCCATTTTAACGAACGCTCGCTGAGTCTGGTGTCTTTGGGATTGATTGTGCTGTGGATTTTTGTGGTCCAGACGATGAAGAAGGAATACGTGAACGAGCTCAGAGCGTTTCTCACCCGGGCTCTTCCCGAAAAAACGGAAAAGCATGTTTTGAAATCCGCCGTCGAATTGTTCGGAAATCTTCTCCGGCTTGTTTTTAAGGGGGAAAAGCAGAGTGCGGCGCTTGCGCTTCGCCTGAATAATGCCGTGCTGGAGCCCGCGTTTATTCCGTATCTGAAGCAGGAACCGAAAGAATTTCCGGGCGTGATCCGGGAAAGACTGAAGGCCGGTATCGGGGCGAAAGATCCTTTGTCGGTTGAAACCGAAATCGAGCGTTTTTTACGGCGGACGAATTTCGAGGAATCCGCGGGGATGTTCCGGGCAATGGGAGGTTTTTTGAAGCCGGGATTGAAAACGGCCTTTTCCGAAGAAGAGGGGAATATTGCGCTTCGGGTTGCCGCGGTGTGCGGGAGTATTCTTCGGGAGAATTCGGCGGAAGCCGAGCGACTGCTCCAGACGCTGTTGGAAGGCAAAGAAAATCTTGCCGACGAAGAAGTCGCTTCGATTGCGGAACGGATTATTCGCGCCTCCCCTCAGCTGGCCCCCGTTAAAGAAACGGTTTCGAGGCTTCTGACGGCTCTTGGAGCGGGAGGGCCTGACCGGGAGACTGTTTTCAAAGAGGTTCAGGAAGAATTGTCCCGGCAGGGACTTTTTCTTCCGGTCCTGGCGGTTTTTTCCGAAGACGCGCGTCTTCCCGTTATTTACCGGCGGAATCTTCCGTTTCTTTTTCTGGCTTCCGGTCATTTCGACGTGTCGATTTTTCTTTACCGCATGCTTTCGGACCGGGACACGCTTGCGAGGGAGCGGGCCATTAACGCGCTGGTGGAGATAAAACTCCGTTCTCCGGAACGTTTCTTCGAGACGGGATATATCCGGGAAGAAATCAAAAAGGAAATTTCGAATGCCTGGAAACTCCGGAAGTTGATCCGATGCTACCGGGAGCTTTTCCGGAAGCGAAGCGTGCTGGACGGGGAAGCGGGAGCTACTTTCCTTCGCGCGCAGGAAAGCCGGTATCACGAAACGTTGGCCCGGATATTTCATCTGCTCAGTTTTCTTGCCGAACCCCAGGACACGCAGATTGTTTTCCACTGTCTGACCGATAGCAGCGAATTGGTGAAAGCGAATGCTTTGGAACTTCTGGATAATATCGTACCGGAACCCGACGTGAAGCAGGAGGTTTTTCGCCTTCTGGAGTCGGAAACTGCCGGGGAAGAAGCGGATCTCTCCCGGTCTGACGAAAGTCTGAATTCAAAGGGATATTCCGAAAGCTGTTTTGAGGATTTTTTTGAAGAGTCCGATCCCTGGTATTTCTTGAGTTTGGTCTGCGTGACTTTAATTTTCAGAATCAGACGGTTTTATCCCCGATTTTCTCTTCTGTGCTCTTCGCAAGATTCTTTTGTCCGGGAAGTCTCTAAGCTGGTTTGCTATTGCTTTGAGCAGGATGAAGGAAAAGACTAGAGGCCAAAATTAAAAAATTCACAAGTCATTTGAATTCATACAGTTACGGACGACTTAAATAGTTGACAAAAAATGTCGGGTATTGTACCATATTAATGAAGCTGAAAGTTGATAACAGAAGGCATCTATTTTAGGAAGTATGCGGAAAATTCTAATAAAAGCGAAAGGTGATATGAAATGGTGAAATTGCCTATCTATATGGATTATCACGCGACAACACCTATTGACCCCAGGGTCCTGGATGCGATGATGCCGTCGTTGACGAATGAATTCGGGAATGCGGCCAGCCGGAACCATTCCTTTGGGTGGAAAGCCGAGCAGGCGGTTGAAGCGGGACGGGGGAAAATCGCCGAGTTGATTTGCGCCGAAGACCCGAAAGAAATTATTTTCACGAGCGGCGCGACGGAATCGAATAATCTCGCGCTGAAAGGCGTTGCCGAAATGTACCGCGAGAAAGGCGATCACATTATTACCATGGTGATCGAGCATAAAGCCGTGCTGGATACCTGCAAAACGCTTGAGCGGCAGGGATTCCGGGTGACCTATCTTCCGGTGAACCGGGACGGGCTGATTGATCTGAAGGAGCTTCAAGGCGCCATCACCGATAAGACGATTCTGATTTCGATCATGACGGCCAACAATGAAATCGGAGTGATCCAGGAAATCGGGGAAATCGGGAAAATCGCCAAACAAAAAGGCGTGATCTTTCATACGGACGCTTCCCAGGCGGCCGGCAAAATTGACATCGATGTTCGGAATCTGGGCGTGGACCTCCTGTCTCTTTCCGGGCACAAAATGTACGGGCCGAAAGGGGTCGGGGCCCTTTACGTGCGGAAGAAAAATCCGAGGGTTCGGCTGGCCTCTCAAATGGACGGAGGAGGGCACGAAAGGGGAATGCGTTCCGGGACACTGAATGTTCCGGGAATTGTCGGCTTAGGGAAGGCTTGCGAAATTGCCCGCTCCGAGATGAAAGAGGAATCGAAGAGGCTTTTTTCGCTCCGCGAACGCTTGCGGGAGGGGCTTTCAAAGGAATTGGACGAAATTTACGTCAACGGCTCGCTTGCGAAGCGGCTTCCCAATAATCTCAATATCAGTTTCGCGTATGTGGAAGGGGAATCCCTCTTAATGGGGATTAACGAGGAGATCGCCGTTTCGTCGGGATCCGCGTGCACTTCCGCCACTCTGGAGCCGTCATACGTGCTCAAGGCGTTGGGGGTCGGGGAAGATCTGGCGCATACGTCCATCCGTTTTGGCTTGGGCCGGTTCAATACGGAGGAAGAGGTCGATTATGTGACCAAACGGATCGCGGAGACGGTCAAGCGTCTTAGGAGCCTTTCGCCTTTGTATGAGATGGCGAAAGAGGGCGTCGATATCAAAAACGTTCAGTGGAAGAAAGAATGAAGCCGGTGACGGATAAAGGGTATGCGAGGAGGAACGGGTAATGGCGTATTCGGACAAAGTCAAAGATCACTACGATAACCCCCGGAATGTGGGGAGCCTGCCCAAAGAAGATCCGGCCGTGGGAACGGGCATGGTGGGGGCTCCGGAGTGCGGCGATGTGATGAAGCTTCAGATCAAGGTGAATGATCAGGGGGTGATCGAAGACGCCAAGTTCAAGACATTCGGATGCGGGAGCGCGATTGCGAGTTCCAGCCTGGCGACGGAGTGGGTGAAAGGGAAGACCCTGGAAGAAGCGCTCAAGATAAAAAATATCGATATTGTCCAGGAGCTCAATCTCCCGCCCATCAAAATTCACTGCTCGGTCCTGGCCGAAGACGCGATCCGGGCGGCAATCGCGGATTATTACAAGAAAAAAGGAAACGTGGGATCGGTCGGCGAAGGATCCGGAAGCGGAAAAAATGCTTAACTTTTCAAACGGGAGGAGATGCCAATGATTCAGGTGACATCGGCGGCCTGCGCGGAAGTCAAACGTCTTTTGGAAAAGCAGGGAAATCCCGGGGGGACGGGACTTCGGCTGGGAGTCAAGGGAGGGGGATGTTCGGGGCTTTCATATGCCATGAGTCTTGATACCCAACGGGAAGGCGACAATGTTTTTGAAACGGAAGGGCTGAAAGTTTACGTGGATCCCAAGAGCTATCTTTATCTGAACAACACGGTTGTGGATTTTCAGGACGGCCTGCAGGGGCGCGGTTTCAAGTTTTCCAATCCCAACGCGCAGAAGACCTGCGGCTGCGGGGAGTCTTTCTCGGTCTGAGGGAGGCCGGGCGGACTGAAGGACGGAAAGGAAGGATACGGGCATGTCGGTTACGGCAGAAAAATGCTGGGCTTGTTCGAAGGATTTTCCGGGAGGGCATTTTTGCCCGCATTGCCGGAAAATACAGCCGCTTCGCGGAGGAGAAAATTACTTTGATTTCATGGGAATCCCCCGGAGGCTTGAACTCGATCCGGACCTGCTTCAAACCCGGTTTTATGCCCTGAGCCGGCAATTTCATCCCGACTTTTATCAGGGGAAAAGCGCGGAAGAAAAAAAAATCAGCCTGGACCGGGCTTCTTTCCTGAACAAGGCGTATCAAACGCTTCGGGAGCCGGAAAGCCGTGCGGCTTATCTTTTCGATTTGGAAGCGATTCCGTCCGGGCAAGACGCAAAGGCTTCGCCGGACCTGCTTTCCAAGGTGTTTGAAATGCAGGAGCTTGCGGCGGAAGCAAAAGACAACGGTTCGGACATGAATAAGGCCGGCGCGAAGCTGGGGCCGATCGAAGCGGATTTGAAGAATTGCCTGGGGGACTGCGAACGGCAAATGCGGGTCCTGTTTTCGGAATGGGATTCCGAAGCTTCCGCTTATTCCGAAAATAACGGGGAGAGAAAAAATACGGTTGCCGGAAAGATCCGGCGGTTGATAAATGATAAACGTTATATCGAAGAAACATTGCGGGCAGTTACGCAAACAAGCGGGACAAGGGGGGATCGCTGATGGACCGTGCGGTCGGAATTGATCTGGGGACGACTTACAGCCTGGTTGCCGTGATGGACGGGGAGTCTCCGCGCGTGATTGCGGATGCTTCGGGCAACAAGCTCCTGCCGTCCGTGGTCGCCGTGGATCAAAAGGGAAGTTTGGTGATCGGGGACGAAGCGAAGAAATACCGCGTTTCCAACGCGCGCCAAACGGTCTCGTCGGTGAAACGGTTGATGGGGAAAGGCGGGAGGGAAATCGTGCCGGAGGCCCAGTATATCGCGGCCCCTCTGGATGTCTCCGACGAGAAAATCGTGAAAGTAAAATTGGGGAACTGGGAATGGACTCCGGCGGAGATTTCCGCGCTGATTCTGCGCGAGCTCAAACAGCGCGCGGAGAAAGATTTGGGCCGCGAGGTGAAAAAAGTCGTGATCACCGTTCCGGCTTATTTCAACGACAGCCAGCGGCAGGCGACCAAGGATGCCGGGCGTATTGCCGGGCTCGAGGTGATCCGGATCACCTCGAGCCCGGCAATACGCC
>ERZ795044.868-NODE-868-length-28365-cov-15.994807_pt1 | contig 28365 bp, 26 predicted proteins | sample MGYA00375128_ERZ795044 | MGnify/ENA primary metagenome ERZ795044 (study PRJEB30173, sample SAMN05720213) | anaerobic digester metagenome | isolation source: active sludge of municipal wastewater-treating anaerobic digesters | place: USA | collected 2014-12-22 ...
TGCTGGTGGAAGGTTCCGGTGCGACCAATCGCAGCGCAGCGTTTCTCGCCCTCAACCCACAAGGGCTGGTACCGGTTCTCATTGACCCGCAGCAGGATGAACCCTTGTTCGAAACCGCCGCCATCCTGCTGCACCTGGGTGAACGGCACAACGTGCTACAGCCTGTTGATGCGCGCTCCCGGGGGCGTTACCTGAAATGGCTGTTCTTCCTGTCCAACACCTTGCATGCCGATTTGCGGGGCCTGTTCTACAGCGATCGCTATGTGTCGGACGCTGGCGCCATTCCGGCACTGCGGCAAGGGCTTCGCGCCCGTGTGACGAAGCATTTTGCGCTGCTGGACGCGGAGATGGCGCTTCACGGGGGGCCCTGGCTGCTGGGTGAGACCCTCACCAGCTGCGATATCTATCTGGCCGTTTGTGCGCGCTGGGCGCAGCTGTATCCGCGGGGTGATGGACTGGCTCCTGAAGCCATTTTGAACTTGAGCCATGTTCGCCGTTTGCTGGAAACCCTGGAGCAGCGTCCATCGGTTCTGCGGGCTTGTGAGCAGGAAGGAATTGCGGGGCGGGCATTTACAGCGCCGCAATTCCCGGTACGCTAGGCACCATGAAACCAAAAAACAAGTCAGTAACCGATAAAAGTGCCAAACGCAAACCTGTGGTCAAGCGCCCGGCCAAAGCATTGGCCAACGAAGTCCGCATCATCGGCGGCCAGTGGAAACGCACCAAGTTGCCCGTAGCGAACAAGCCTGGCCTGCGGCCCACGCCCGACCGCGTGCGTGAGACGCTCTTCAACTGGCTGGGGCAGGACCTGACGGGTTGGCGCTGCCTGGATGCCTTTGCCGGTACCGGTGCACTGGGTTTTGAGGCTGCGTCGCGCGGGGCTACCGATGTGCAGGTGGTGGAGCATGACGCAGCTCTGGTGGCACAACTCAAAACGATTCAGACCAGGCTGGAGGCCAGCGCAGTCAATGTGCAGCGCGGTGATGGGGTGGCCATGCTCAAGCACGCATCACCCGCCAGCCTGGACCTGGTGTTTCTGGACCCGCCATTTGATGGTGGCCTGTTTGATTCGGCGCTGCAGGCGGCCGGGCGTGCCGTCAAGCCCGGCGGGTTTGTGTACCTCGAAGCACCGACGGCCTGGGCAGACGAGGCGCTGCAGCCATTTGGGCTCAAATCACTTCGGCATTTGAAGGCGGGTGCTGTCCATGCCCACCTGCTGGCCCCGCTATCCGCGCCATCTGCTTCAGGCACTGCATAATGCGGCGCATCAGCAGGCCATTGTGCCGACGTAGAAGGAGTACAACATGTCCAATAAAGTGATCGCCGTCTACCCGGGTACCTTTGATCCCATGACGCTGGGTCATGAAGATGTGGTGAGGCGTGCCGCGCAATTGTTTGACCGCGTGATCGTGGCCGTGGCGGCCGGACATCACAAGAAAACCATGTTCACGCTAGCCGAGCGGGTGGACATGGCCCGCGAAGTGGTGAAGTCTTACCCTCATGTAACTGTTGAGAGTTTTGATGGACTGATGCGCGATTTCGTTGTTGCACGGGGGGCCAAAGCCATGGTGCGGGGCCTGCGCGCCGTGACCGACTTTGACTACGAGTTCCAGCTGGCTGGGATGAACCGCTCGCTGATGCCGGATGTTGAAACCGTGTTTCTGACACCCAGCGATAAATACCAGTTTATCTCCAGCACGTTTGTGCGCGAAATTGCCCTGCTGGGCGGCGAGGTGGACAAGTTTGTGGAACCCATGGTTTTGAAGCGCATCATTGACAAGGTGCGCAGCCAGAAATAAGGGAAATATCATGAAATTACTGTTGCCGGTTGATGGGTCCGACGTTTCGCTGGAAGCGGTCCGCTTTGCCATTCGCCTGGCACGCTCGGGGCTGGAGACCAGCGTCGTGCTGGCCAACGTGCAGGAGCCGGCCACCTTGTACGAACTGGTGGTGGCGCATGACCCCCAGGTGCTGGAGCAGGTCAGCGCGGCCGCCGGGGCTCACACGCTGCTACCCGCCGAGGCGCTGCTGAAGGAGGCCAATATCCCATACCAGTGTGAGGTGTCGTCTGGAGACCCGGCGCACACCATCATCGACATTCTGGAGCGCTTTGAATGTGATGTGGTGGTGATGGGGGCGAGTGGCATGAGTACCTTGCGAAGCGCGTTGCTGGGATCGGTGTCGAACGAGGTGTTGCATGCCTCCGGGGTGCCGGTCATCATTGTCAAGGCTGCGGCTGAAGCAGAGGGCGAGACCGAGGCATGAGCGTCACGGCATGACCGAGCTGATACTGGTTCGCCACGGAGAAACTGACTGGAATCGCGAGCTGCGTTTTCAGGGACAGTCTGACGTCCCTTTGAATGCCGTGGGCCATGAGCAGGCTCGCCGCGTGGGTCTTTGCCTGGCGGGTGAAACAGTTCATCAGCTGGTGTGCAGCGATTTGACGCGAACCCGGCAAACGGCAATGCCTGCCGGGCAGCAGCTCAAGTTGAACAGCCTGCCCGACGCGGCGCTGCGTGAGCAGAATTTTGGCGTGGTGGACGGTTTGCGTCTGGAAGACATCAAATCGCAGTTTCCGGATGCCTTGCAGCAATGGGTGAAGTTTCAGGCTGACTATGCATTCAGCGGAGGCGAGAGTACGCGCCAGTTTCATGCGCGGGTGATGCAGGCTCTGCAACGACTGGCGGCAGCTCACCCCGAGCAGACCCTGTTGGTGGTTACCCATGGTGGTGTGCTGGACATGGTGTACCGCACGGCGCGTGCGCTGCCACTGTCCGGGCCGCGCCAGACCGAGATCCCCAACGGTGGTATTAACCGGGTCCGCCTGTCGGGTAGCGCAGTCCACATATTGAGCTGGGCGGAAACCCGGCACCTGGCAGATATGCCACCGCAGCCTGTTTACGACCAGACCCGTCTGGCCAAGCCACAAACCTGACGGGGGCGTTTGAGGCTTGTGGGGCGTCTCAGACGGGCGGCTGCGGCCACGGCCGCTGGGGGTCGCGAATCAGCTCAAATGCACGGGCTACCTGCAACACGCCCAGGTCATCAAAGCGCTGTCCGGCGATCTGCAGGCCGATGGGTAAGCCGTCCAGCGTGTAGCCACAGTTGATGGAGGCGGCCGGTTGCTCCGACATGTTGTAGGGCACCGTAAACCCAATGTGCTCCAATCCATGCAAAGGGTCATTTGTCGGCGAGGGTAACTCCGCCGCAAACGCGGGCATGGGGGCGGTGGGCGAGATGATGTAGTCAAACGAACGACAGGCGTTGACGCTGGCGAGCCGCGTGGCATGGGACTGGCTGGCTGCAAAATAAACCTGTTCCCCGGTAAATTCGGCCGCGCTGTCCGCCCATTGCAGGATGTAGGGCAGCACTCTGGCTTTTCTGTCGGGTGGCAAGGCAGCCAGATCCAGGTGGGAGCGCATGCGCCAAAAATGGTCCAGTCCTTCCAGCATGGTCTGGGTCATGAACGGCTTCATCGATTCCACCGTGGCGCCGGCCTGTTCGAACAATTGTGCGGCGCGCAGGACAGCATTCTGCACCTCGGGCTCCACAGGCAGGCCACAGCCCGCTTCCATCAGCAAACCAATCTTGAGACCCTTCAGAAACCCCGCGCCCTGATCAAACTGGTCCCACGTGATGGGCTGAAACGGCAGGCTCATGCTGTCACGTGCATCGGGCTTTGACAGCACCTGCATCATCAGCGCAGAGTCGGCCACCCGCCGGGTCATGGGGCCTGCGGCGCGGCCAGTGTAAGGTGGGTCGATGGGAACGCGGCCCAGGCTGGGTTTGAGACTGAAGATGCCACACCAGCCCGCAGGCAGCCGCAACGAGCCACCGATATCCGTGCCGATGTGCAGCGGGCCATATCCAGCCGCAGCGGCTGCACCCGCCCCGGCACTGGAGCCGCCGGGGGTTTTGCTCAAGTCCCAGGGATTGCGTGCCAGTGAGTGAAAGGTGGACAAACCGGAGGACAACATGCCGTAGTCGGGCATGGTGGTTTTGGATACCATGATGGCGCCTGCTTCCCACAGGCGGGCCGCCGGTGGTGCATCAACTGCGGCGGGCACGAGGTCGACAGCGGCGGTTCCGGCAGGCAAAGGATCACCCACCGTAGCGATATTTTCCTTGATGGTGGTGGGAACACCATCAAGCGGGCCACAGGGTTCGCGACGGTGCCAGCGGGCTTGTGATGCATGCGCCTGATCCAGCGCCAGGTCGGGGCGCAGCAGGTAGGTGGCCTGCAGGTGAGGCTCCCACCGGTCAATGTGATCCAGCACGGAGCGAACCACCTCAACTGGCGAAATGGTGCCCCGGCTGTAGGCGTCAATCAGCTCACTGGCCGAGAGTTCATACAGCTGGGAAGGGGTGCCGGTCATCTATCAGTTCGGATCATGACCATGAAAGTGCTGACAGGTCGTTCACAAATATGGGCATGTCTTTCCACAGACCCCTGATGTTCTTGTTGGCCACGGTGATCCATTGCGGCTGGTACAGGAACGCATGCACGGCGTCGTTGGCGATCATGCGCTGGGCGTCACCCAGAAGTTTTGCACGGTCGGCAGGGCGCGGCGAATTCTGAATCTTGTCGAACAGTTCGTTGAATTTGGGCGACTCGTAGCCCCAGTAGTACCCCGGCTTGGCGAAGTTGCCCAGATCGAACGGTTCGACGTGGGAGATGATGGTGAGGTCGTAGTTTTTGTTGGTGTAGGTGCCGCTGAGCCACTGCGCCCATTCCACATTCTCGATCTTGGCCACGATGCCAATTTTGGCCAACTGGGCAGCGATGACTTCCCCGCCCTGGCGGGCGTAGGGAGGTGGCGGCAATGTCAAGGTCAGCTCCAGCGGGGTTTTGATGCCCGCTTCACTGAGCAGCGCTTTGGCTTTTTCGATGTTGAACGGGTTCACACCAGTTGTATCGACATAACCAAATGCGCCGGGAACGTAGTGGCTGCCGATGGGCGCACCGTAGCCATCACCAGCGCCGTCAATGACGGCCTTGCGATCAATGGCCGCAGCGATGGCGCGGCGAACGCGCACGTCGTTCAACGGCTTCTTCTTGTTGTTGATGGCGAGAATCGTCTTGGCCCGCGAACCGCTGACGACAACCTGGAACTTCGGGTTGCTCTTGAACTGCGGCACGCTGCGCGGGGTAACACGCGGGAACGCGTCCACATCACCTGCCAGCAGCGCCGCCACTTGTGCGGCGGGGTCGCTGATGAAGCGAAACATGGCCTTGTTTAGCTTGACGGCGGCCGCATTGCGAAAGCCATCCCATTTTTTCAGGCTGACTGATGAACCCTTGGCCCACGTGTCCAGCTGGAACGGTCCGGTACCCACGGGTTTGGTCGCATTGGTATCGACGCTTTTCGGCTCGACGATGATGGCGGTAGCCTGGCCCATCAGAAACAGAAAATCGGGATCAAGCGCCTTGTTGAGAATCACGACCGTGTGGTCATCGACTGCCGCAACGCGGTCCATGCTGGCGAAGGTGCGCTTGTCCTTGTTGGTACTTTTCTCGGAACCGGCGCGTTCGAAAGAGAACTTGACAGCATTGGCGTTGAACGGCTCACCGTTCTGGAATTTCACGCCCTTTCGCAGCTTGAAAGTGTAGGTCTTGAGGTCGGGCGATACTTCCCAGCTTTCTGCAAGCAGGGGCGAGACCGTACCATCGCTGTTGATCTTGGTCAGCGTCTCGAAGATGTTGTACTGCACGATTTCCGCAATGGCGGAGGCAGCGCCGGCTGTGGGGTCCAGCCCTGGCGGCTCCAGCGCCATCGCCAGCACGATGGCGTCTTTTTTACGCTGAGCGTAGGAAGCCAGTGGCAGGGTGGTGGCAGCGGCGGCCGCTGTGCCTGATAGCAGGGTGCGTCGTTTCATCATGGTGGTGTTCTCCTGACAGTTATTGTGAATTTACATCATCCCCGGCCTGAACGCGCCTGTAGCAGGTTTGGACTACGCCGCACCCGTGTGAGGCACGGCTTTGAGTAGCGCCTGGGTGTAGGGGTGGGCGGCCGACTGAAAGATCGATTGCGCGGTACCCATCTCCACAATGCGCCCTTGCGTCATGACCGCAACATCGTCGCACAAATGGTCCACCACCGAGAGATCGTGGCTGATCAGCAGGTAGGTGATGCCGAATTCGCTGCGCAAATCGTCCAGCAGGTTCAACACCTGGGCTTGAACCGACACGTCCAGCCCGCTGACGGGCTCGTCCGCCACGATCAGTTTGGGACGGGTGATCAAGGCTCTCGCAATGGCAATGCGCTGACGCTGCCCTCCAGAGAATTCATGGGGATATTTGTCGAGATCGCCCCCGCGCAGGCCAACGGACAGCAGCACGGTCGTGGCACGCTCGCGTTGCTCCTCGCGGCTGGTGATGCCGTGCGCGCTGAGTGGCTCCGCCACAATGCGTTCCACGCGCTGGCGCGGGTCCAGCGAGCCGTAGGGGTCCTGGAAGACCATCTGAAAATCGCGTCGCGCTTCGCGCAGCGCCGCTGGTTGCAGACTGTTCAGATCGCGGCCCAAAAACTGCACCGTGCCGGTGGTAGGGCGCTCCAGTGCCATAACCAGTCTCGCCAGCGTGGACTTTCCTGAGCCGGATTCCCCCACGATGCCCAGGCTGCGACCTGCTTCGACAGCAAAGCTGACGCCGTTGAGGGCATGGACTTTCCCCGGCGCCTCAAGCAACCGCTCTCGGGGCAGGCTGTAGTGGCGAACCAGGTCAGCGACCTGCAACAGGGGCGCACTCATGGGTTCTCCCCTGTCCGGATGCATCGCACGACGTGTTTGCCATCCAGTTCCACAGGGGCCGGTACCGTTTGCGCGCAGGCTTCAATACCGATGGGGCAGCGGCCGAAAAATGAACAACCCGATGGCAGGTCTGCCAGTTCCGGAACGGTACCGACAATGGTGGACAGGCGTGGCGGGCGCCCGTTGGTGTCGCGTTGGCCCAGCCGTGGCCGGGCAGCAAAAAGCCCTTGCGTGTAGGGATGTGCCATGCGTGAAAACACGCTGTGGGTGGCACCGCTCTCCACGACACTGCCCCCGTACATGACCAGCATGCGCGACACGTTGCGGGCGATCACGCCCAGATCATGCGATATCAGCAGCAAGGCCATGTTCCGTTCACTGACCAGATCTTGAATGAGGTCGAGGATCTGCGCTTGCACCGTCACATCCAGGGCCGTGGTGGGCTCGTCTGCAATCAGCAGGTCGGGGCCGCACGCCAGCGCCATGGCGATGGTGATACGTTGCCGCTGACCACCCGAAAACTGATGGGGATAGGCGTCGATGCGTTTGATGGGGTCCGGGATACCCACGCGACTCAACAGCGCCAAAGCCTCTTCCCGCGCTTGCCGGGCCGACAAGCCTTTGTGCAGCCGCAAGGGCTCGGCCACCTGATGGCCGATGGTATGAACAGGGTTCAGGGAGGTCATGGGCTCCTGAAAGACCATGCTGACGCGGTTGCCCCGCAAGTCACACCAGATTTTTTCATCAGCTCCGGTGAGCTCACGCCCATCGAACCGGACGCTACCAGACACCTGCGCGCGCTCTGGCAACAAACCCATTAGCGAAAGCGCCGTGATGGACTTGCCACAACCGGATTCTCCAATGAGGCCCAGCGTATGGCCGCGTTCCAGCGAGAAGCTCACGTCCCGCACGGCCGTTGCCGGCCCGCGATGCGTTTGCAGCCGGATTCTGAGGTTATTGACTTCGAGCAAGGGCATGAAGCGACCTGTCCCCTTAGCGCTTTCTGGCCAGACGCGGGTCGAGCACATCGCGCAGGCCGTCGCCCATCAGATTGAGCCCCAGTACCGCCAGCACAATGGCCACGCCAGGAAAGACCGCCAGTAACGGTGCCTGAAACAACAGGGATTGCGCTTCGCTCAGCATTCTTCCCCACGAAGGCTGTGGCGGCTGCGTGCCCAACCCCAGATAGGACAAGGCTGCCTCTGCGAGTATGGCCAACGCAAACTGGATGGTGCCTTGCACAACCAGAACCGACAGGATATTGGGCAAAACATGTTCCAGCGTGATGCGCACCGGGCCTTTGCCGCAGGCGCGTGCCGCCAGAATGAACTCGCGGGACCAGATGGCATTGGCCGAAGCCCGCGTTACCCGGGCAAATGTGGGAATGTTGAAGATGCCGATGGCGATGATCGAGTTCACGATACCAGCGCCAAACACGGCAGTCATCATGATGGCAGACAGGATTGCCGGAAAGGCGAAGGTGAAATCTGACAGCCGCATGATCATCTCTTCGACCCAGCCTTTGCAGGCGGCGGCGATCAAGCCCAGCAAGGTGCCGATGGTCATGCCAATGCCGACAGCAATCACGCCGACCAGAATGGAATTGCGCGCGCCAACCAGCAGCAAGGACGCGACGTCGCGGCCAAACGGATCTGTACCCAGCCAGTGCGCAGCCGAAGGTGACGCCAATTTGCCCGGCATGTTGACGTCAAAAACAGGCCAGGGCGTCCAGACCAGCGAAAGAGTGGCTGCCAGTAACAGCAGCATCGTCAATGCGCCACCTACGAGGAAACTGGGATGACGCAGGGCGCGCTGGCTGAAACTGGCCGTCATATATCACTAGCCTTGACGCGCGGATCGATCACGGCGTACAGCACGTCCACCACAAAATTGACGACGACGACCATCGCAGCCAGCAGCATCACGCAATTGCGTACGACGATCAGGTCGCGATTGGCAATGGATTGAAAGATCAAGCGCCCCAGGCCTGGCAGGTAAAACACGTTTTCCACCACGATGGTACCGGCCAGCAGGTTGGCAAACTGCAGGCCCATGACCGTGATCACGGGGATCATGGCGTTGCGCAGTACGTGACGCCACAAGGCTGCTCGTTGTGTGAGGCCCTTGGCGCGCGCCGTGCGCACGAAGTCTTCCCGCAACACCTCCAGCACGGCTGATCGGGTGATGCGTGCCAGTATGGCTGCCTGCACCACCGCCAGCGATATGGCGGGCAGCACCAGTGATTGAAATGCGGGCCAGAAACCGTCTTCCCAGCCCGGAAAACCGCCTGCCGAAAACCAGTTGAGGTGAACCGAGAAAAGCAGGATCAGCAGAATGGCGAACCAGAAATTGGGTATGGCGATGCCGATCTGGGTGAGCCCCATGATGCCAAGGTCACCGGCCCGGTTATGTCGGGAGGCTGCATACAGACCGGCGGAAATAGCCAGAACTGTCGTCAGGATCATCGCCATCAAGGCCAGCGGCACGGTCAGGGCCAGACGTTCCAGAATGAGTTCCAGGACCGGCGAACTGTAGGCATAACTGGAGCCCAGGTCGCCCGTGAGCATGCCACCTACCCAGTGGGCGTAACGAGCCATGGCCGACTGGTCCAATCCGAGGCGACTTGCCAGCTCCTGCACCGCTTCAGGATCGGCATCCGGGCCCATCAGCATCTGGGCAGCATTGCCAGGGAGAATTTCCAGAACCAGAAATACCACCAGCGAGGCGCCCGCCAGCGTGGCCAGCAGCGTGATGACTCGTTTCAGGATGAAAAAGCGCATGTTGGCGGACAGCATACCGCCAAATATTGCTTAGTCCCTCAGACAAAGTGGATATTGCATGCGGGGTATTGCCTCCGTCGATAATTGAAACATGGGCAAACAATTTCCTCGCTGTGTCGGTCGCTTGCAGGGCCACGGGTCGGTTTGGTCGGAGCGTTTATGGCGCTGCTGATCACCGACGAGTGCATCAATTGCGATGTGTGCGAGCCCGAGTGCCCGAATGAGGCGATTTATCTGGGCAAGGAGATCTACGAGATTGATCCACTCAAGTGCACGGAATGTGTGGGCCATTTTGACGAGCCTCAGTGCGTGCAGGTTTGCCCGGTGGCCTGCATTCCAGTGAATCCCGCGTTTGTTGAAAGCCGGGAAACCCTGTGGCAGAAGTTTCAGAGGTTGCAGGCAGCCGCGGGTAAAAGCGAGAGCCCTGAATCGAACGCGACCTGACTCCGCTACTTGCCGGTGGTCTTGCTGGCGGCTGCTTTGGGTGCCTGGGCGGTAAAAAATTCTGGGTCTGCCTTCTTCTTTTTCTTCTTGCTGGCTGGCTTGGAAGTTTTGGTGTCGGCCACCGGTTTTGATTTTGGTGGTGCGTTCAGCGCGGCTTGCGCTGCCAGATCACGCTTTTCCTGAGCCAGCCGTTCTTTTTCCATCTGGCTGGCTACGGCCGCTGTGCGCGCTGTCGTGGCATCAGCCTGCGCTTTCTGCGCGCTGGTGCGGTTGTCTTTGGCGTCAAGACCTACTCCGTCTGTACAGGGGATCTGGCTGTAGACGTTGCCACATTTGTAGACTTTTTGAGCTTCAGCCTCCGTCAATATGGCGCAGGTGGCTATTAAAAATATAGCAAATCGGAAGGCGTATGGTTTTGACTTTGGCATGATGATGTTCTCCCCTTTTGTTTTCTCGCCAGGTAACTCTGTGACTGACTCGCTCACGTATCCACAGCCGGCGTTGGCTCGGGCTTGGGCGGCTTCGGACGTGGTGGTTTGCTGGTGTGCACCAGCATCGTTGCCTTTTCCATTTCGCCGGCCACGAGCACCGGCGCAGCTTTAACCGAGCGGGCAATGCATTCGTCGATGGCTATTCGGTGGTCCAGCGATGGTTTTCTCAGTACCCAGTTGACGACTTCAGCCTTTACACCGGGGTGTCCCACGCCGAGGCGCAGCCGCCAGTAGTCGTCCGTGCCCAGTTGTGCGTGGATATCCCGCAGGCCGTTGTGACCCGCGTGGCTGCCACCGAATTTGAGTTTGACCTGACCAGGCACGATGTCAATCTCGTCATGCACCACCAGAATTTCCTCGGGTGTAATCTTGAAGAAGCGCGCCAGCGCCGCGACTGACTTGCCGGACAGGTTCATGAACGTTTGCGGCTCCAGCAGCCAGATCGTATGACCGCCAAGCTGGGTGCGGGCAACCAGACCGTGGTAACTCTTGTCCATGGCCATCGATACTTTCAATTCGCGCGCCAGGGCGTCCACCCACCAGAACCCTGCATTGTGGCGGGTGTTTTCGTATTCAGGGCCGGGGTTACCAAGACCCACAAACAGCTTGATCATGTTGAAATTATCAGGGCAAGAAAGACCGACAGTGGCCACTCCAAAAAAAACGGCCCACCGAAGTGGGCCGTTGACGAGTCTGCAAAGCAGATGTTCGTATTACTTCTTCGCAGCAGGTGCTTTGGCGGCTGGGGCCTTGGCAGCCGCTGGAGCCTTGGCGGCAGCAGCTTCCTTGCCCGCGGCGGCTTTGGCAGCAGCTGGCGTTGCAGCTGCCTCTGCTGGAGCGGCTTCGGCACCAGCGATGGCAACCACAGACACCAACACAGGGTTGTTTTTGCCGTGGGTTACAGCCGTTACGCCCTTTGGCAGGGTGATGTCGGCCAAATGAAGTGAAGCACCTTTCTTCAGGCCACTCAAATCAACGGCGATGAATTCAGGCAGATCGGCCGGCAGACACATCACTTCAATTTCAGTGACAACGTGGTTGGCAATGCAGCCATCGGTCTTCACGGCAGGTGAATTCTCGTCACCGCTGTAGTGGAGAGGCACCTTCATGTGCAGCTTGGTGTTGGCATCCACGCGCTGGAAGTCAATGTGCAGGATAAGTTGCTTGTACGGGTGCATCTGCACGTCGCGCAGCAAAACCTGATTGGTCTTGGCGTTGATTTCCATGTCCAGCACGGTGGAATGGAAGGCTTCCTTCTTGATGGCGTGCCACAAGGCGTTGTGGTCAAGCTCGATCAGTTGGGGCTCACCGGCGCCACCATAGACGATACCGGGCGTGCGACCGGTGATGCGGAGACGGCGGCTCGCACCCGTGCCCTGCTTTGCGCGCTCAAAAGCGACGAATTTCATAGTTCACTCCAAAAAAGAGTCCACCGCGACCAGTGTGACTCCGGTTAAAAAGACCCAAAACAGGCTTTGACAGCCTGCGGGTCAGCTTTTTGTCCCGTTTCGGCAAACCTCAAAAGAGGTTTTCCTGCTCCGAGAACAAACTCATCACCGACTCGCCCTTGGCAATGCGCTGGATCGTTTCGGCGATCAGCGGAGCCACGGTGAGTTGGCGAATTTTCTGGCATCCTGCAGCGGCTGCGCTCAACGGGATAGTGTTGGTCACAACTACCTCGTCCAGTGCCGAGCCCTGTGCAATGCGCTCAATGGCGGGGCCCGAAAAAATCGGGTGTGTGCAATAGGCATACACCTTCTTTGCACCACGCTCTTTCAATACTTCTGCTGCTTTCACCAGCGTGCCGGCCGTGTCGATCATGTCGTCCATGATCACGCAGTTGCGGCCTTCAATTTCACCAATCACATGCATCACTTCACTCACGTTGGCCCGCGGGCGGCGCTTGTCGATGATGGCCAGATCGCAATTGAGCTGTTTGGCCAGTGCACGGGCACGCACCACACCACCCACGTCGGGCGAGACCACAATCAGGTCCTCATAATTCTTCTGCCGCAGATCGCCCAGCAACACGGGTGACGCATAAATGTTATCCACCGGGATATCGAAAAACCCCTGAATCTGGTCTGCGTGCAGATCCATCGTCAGCACGCTCGCCACGCCCACAGCCTGCAGCATGTTGGCCACCACCTTGGCGGTGATGGGCACACGTGTGGAGCGTGGACGCCGATCTTGCCGGGCATAACCAAAATACGGAATCACGGCGCTGATTCGCTCGGCAGACGCCCGCTTGAGCGCATCCACCATGATCAGCAGTTCCATCAGGTTCTCGTTGGTTGGTGCGCAGGTGGACTGCACCACAAACACATCACGGGCCCGGACGTTCTGATTGATTTCAACCGTCACTTCACCATCTGAAAAGCGGCCTACGCTGGCAGCGCCCAAGGTAATACCCATATGCGCAGCGATTTCCGAGGCCAAACCAGGGTTGGCATTGCCGGTAAAAACCATGAAATCAGGGTGAGTGGCCTGCATGAGAGTCCCAGCAAATGATTAACGTTGAAGCCTGTACGTCTGACGTATTTGGCAGGGGAGGAAGGATTCGAACCTTCGCATGCTGGAATCAAAATCCAGTGCCTTAACCAACTTGGCGACTCCCCTACACGGGCTGGCAGCTTGCGCTACCCGCCGAAACTACTTGCTGGCTGCCCACCCAAATAGAGGATGCATTTCCAGACTCTGGCACAACCTGACCTGAAAACCACCGGGTGGTGCACTCAAGTCAACATCATGCGGGATTGGTGCAAACACCGCGCTTCCAGAGCCTGTCATCCGGGCATTCAATCCGCGCGATTCAAGCCAGGAAAGGGCTGAATTGACGCCGGGGCAAAGCCGCTGGGCAACCGGCTGCAGGTCGTTCCGGCCAAATCCGGTAGCGTTTGCAGCAAAGCCTGAAATTATAGCGGTTTTGGTGTCGCGTTTGAGCGCCGGGTCCGAGAAAATCAGTCGGGTTTCCAATCCGTCGGGTGGTTTGACCACAACAAACCGGGCCACCGGCAGCTCCAGTGGTGTCATTTTTTCACCAATGCCTTCCACCCAGGCGTTTTGACCGCGTACGAAGAATGGCACGTCAGCCCCCAGCGACAGCCCGATCTGCGCCAGTGTTTCAGTGTCCAATTTCAGTTGCCAGAGCCGGTTGAGTGTCAGCAGGGTGGATGCCGCATCCGACGAGCCGCCACCCATGCCCGCCTGCGAGGGGATGCGCTTGTTGACCATGATGTGTGCACCCATGGGTGTGGCGCTGTGCGCTTTCAAAGCCCGGGCGGCGCGGACAATCAGGTCGTTTTCCGGCAGGGCCACGTCGAGGTCTTCCCGGCTGATCTGGCCGTCCGTTCGCAGTTCAACATGCAGCGTATCGCACCAGTCAATCAGCATGAAAGCCGACTGCAGCAGGTGATAACCGTCTTCCCGGCGGCCCGTGATGTGCAAAAAAAGGTTCAGCTTGGCCGGGGCGGGGATGTCATAGATGGATTTCATGGGCAGAAACAGGCGCTATTGATCCAGCAGCAATTTCAGCTCGGCCGCAGGCAGGGGGGTGGCGCGTCGTGCGGTCACACGGCCGCTGCCGAGTTGCGTGACATCAGCGTGCCAGCCTTCGGTTTGGGTGGCCGAGCCCCCCAGCCAGTCGAACAGGCTGCCGATGGGAATGGTCGCGCCGGTGGCCTGGAGCGCCAGTGCGTCCAGCGAGTCAAACGACCGTACTTCGCCATTGGCACGCAGGAGTGCCGACTCCCGAGACCATGTCAGCAGGGCCAGTGTGGTGCCAATGGGGGTGTAGAGCTTCAACTCCCCTGCCTGGGCGGTACCGGTCAGCTCAAATGCAGCGGCGAAGGATTGCGGTGGCTCTGAGTCAACCCATAGCGCCAGTCGTCCCTGCCAGCTATTTTTAATGACATTTTGGCCTGTAGCACCCGTCGAATGTGTGCAGCCAGCTATTAAAAATATAGCAAAAAGGATCACGCCACCCAGCAACCTCAGCGATCGATTCACAGTTTCACGCGCAGACGTTTCAGGGTTTCCAGCAGGGTTTCGTTGTCAGCGTTGAGCTGCAGGCCTTCTTTCCAGATTGCGGTGGCTTGCTCCCGCTTACCGAGGCTCCAGAGTACTTCACCGAGATGAGCCGCAATTTCGGCATCGGGCTTTTGTTTGAATGCACCTTGCAGAAGGCGCTGGGCCTCAGCCTTGTTGCCCATGCGGAACTCGGCCCAGCCCAGGCTATCTGTGATGAAGGGGTCTCCAGGGGCAAATTCCAGTGCTTTCTGGATAAGCTTCTTCGCCTCGGGCAAGCGCACATTTCGATCTGCAAGCGAATATCCCAGCGCGTTGTAGGCGTGATGGTAATCCGGTTTGGCTGCCATCACGCCACGCAGCAGGCGCTCCATTTCATCCAGTCGCCCCAGCTTTTCTGCCAGCATCGCCTGGTCATAAATCAACTCGTGATCCTTGGGGTCGCGGGCCGATGCTGCGGCCAGCAGGTCATATGCGGCCTGGTTCTGTTTGTTGTCGCGCAGCAACTGCACCTCGGCGGTCAGTTTGGCGCGCGCCTCTTCGGGGTTGCGCTCGGGCAGGCTTTTCAGGAGCTTGCGCGCTTCATCCAGCCTGCCTTGCCTGGCCAGAATGCTGGCCCGCCGCGACTGGGCGCGGACCATGTCATCCGCGTTGTCAATTTTGGCGAGCCATTGTTCAGCCTGTGCATAGTCTTTGCGCTGTTCAGCAATTTGTGCAAGCAGCAAATAGGCCTGGGTCAACCCGCGGCTGCCATCGACAGCGTCCGGCGCGGCTTTGGCGGCTGTTGCGAGCTCGATGTATCGCATGAGGGATTTCTCGGCCACGGCAGGCTTGTTGTCCTGAAGCTCAAGCGATCCGCGTACCAGCCAGGCCGGACTGTAGTCCGGTTTCTCCGCGGTGACATGCTGCAATTGCTCAGCCGATTCGGCATAGCGTTGTGTATCCAGCAAGGCACGGGCGTAGTCCATGCGTACTTCGTAGCGCGGATTGCCCGCCAGGTATTTGCGGATGATGGCTTCGGCCTGAGGAGTGCTCGGGCTCATCAGTGACAACGCCAGCAAGGCTGGCCCATCTGCCCTGGGCGCCAGCGCCTGTCCGCGGATAGCGGCTTCCAGTGCACCAGCCGTGTCACCCGTGTCCAGCCGCATGCGTCCGATCGTGGTCCACGACGCTACGCCGACATCGGCCGGGTTGTAGTAGTCAGCCAGAACCTGCTCCACGACTGAAGCCGCCAGTTTCTTGTCGGTGGCGCGGGCGAAAAAGCGGGGGATTGTTGATATGACGGCGGGCCGGTCTTTGGCGTCAGTTGCCGCCAGTTCCCGCTTCAGCGGCTCCACTGTTTCACCAATGCGGTTCAGTCCGACCAGAATCTGCAGCAGGAAAGCGTTGGCTTCCCGTGAGTCGGGTAAAGCCTGCCGCCATGCACGCGCAGCCTGCAGAGCGGACTCGCCCTGCCGCCCTTCCAGGGCAATTTCCACAGCGCGTTTATAGAGCTGGGCGTCGTTGGACTTGCGGGCAGCATCCAGCATCAGGGAGTAGGCGGTCCCGGGCTCCCCACCCTGAGCATTGAGCTCCCCCAGCAAAATCTGATAGAACAAAATCTTGTCCAGCGCAGAATTGGCGGGCGCATTTGCCTCGAGCTCTCTGGTTTGAGCGCCTGCGCCCAGCGCGCAGGTGAGCAGCAATACGGAAGCAATCGCGTGGAGTCGTCGTTGGATTCGTGACATCGGACCATAATAATCCAAGCCAGCCACCGATGCCTCACCATGCCCGAATTGCCCGAAGTTGAAGTCACACGCTTGAGTTTTGCCTCTCGAATCGCAGGGTCAAGGGTTCAGTCCGTGCGAGTAGGCAAGCCTTTGCGATGGCCACTGGGTTGCCCGCCGGCACAGTTGGTCGGCCGCACGGTTCGTGCCGTGCGCCGGCGTGGCAAATACCTGCTGCTTGATCTGGACAAGGGACTGCTGCTGGTCCATCTGGGCATGTCGGGCAGTCTGAGCTTCTTGCCCCATGGGCAACATGTGTCTCCGCCAGGCGTGCATGACCACTTTGAGTTCGAAACGAGCGTGGGAACGCTGCGCCTGAACGATCCGCGGCGTTTTGGGGCTGTTGTCTATGCAGAAAGTGAAGACTCTGAAGTGGCACGCAAGCTGCTGGGTAATCTCGGGATGGAGCCCCTTTCCGGTGACTTTGACCTCAAGGCCTTTCACGTCGGGCTGAAGCGCCGCTCGGCCTCAATTAAACAGGTGTTGCTGGCGGGTGACCTGGTGGTTGGTGTGGGGAATATCTATGCCTCGGAAGCCCTGTTCCATGCTGGCATCAGACCAACCCTGCGCGCATCGAAATTGAGCCTCCCACGGGCCGCCAGGCTGCACGACGCTATCCGAATGGTGTTGGCCCGAGCCGTCGAACAAGGGGGCAGTACCTTGCGTGACTTTTCCAGTGCGGATGGCCAGGCCGGTCATTTCCAGCTCGAAGCCATGGTGTACGGACGGGCTGGCCAGCCCTGCAAAGTATGCGGAACTGCTGTCAAAAACATACGCCAAGGCCAGCGATCGACGTTTTTTTGCTCCAAATGCCAGAAAATGTGAGAGTCGCGACTATATTGAAAGATTACTGGGGGCATCTTGGGTACTTCATTTAACGAACAGTTCGATCAACATGGCACGTGGCGACGTGAGTTCGCACTTCGTCTGAAGCTGTTGGCTGAGTGGATGAAGGATCATGACCTGCTGGATGCCGCTGTCGAAGAGCGGCTCAAGCGGCTCGAAGCCCAGGTACGTTCCGACAAGGTGATGGTCGCCTTTGTGGCGGAGTTTTCCCGCGGCAAATCCGAGCTGATCAACGCGATGTTTTTTGCGGGTTATGGTCGCAGGATCATGCCCGCCAGCGCCGGTCGCACGACCATGTGCCCCACCGAAATGGCTTATGACGCCGAAGTGCCTCCTTGCCTGCGTCTTCTTCCTATTGAGTCCCGTCTGCAGCCCCAGGCACTGATGGAATGGCGCATGGCGCCAGAGAAGTGGACGCGCATTGATCTCGATGTCAATGATCCGCACCAGCTGGCTGCCGCGCTTGAAAAGGTCGCCGAAACCCGGCGCGTTACTCAGGACGAAGCCCGAGCGCTGGGTTTCTGGCACAACCAGTCGCCTGAAGACAACCCGATGGTTGATGCGCACGGTATGGTGGAGGTGCCTAAATGGCGCCATGCATTGATCAACATCGCCCATCCTTTGCTCAAGCAAGGCTTGGTGATTCTGGATACACCAGGGCTAAATGCCATCGGTGCTGAGCCGGAGCTGACCGTCAGTTTGATCCCGCAAGCGCATGCCGTTGTGTTTATTCTGGGTGCTGACACGGGCGTGACCAAGTCAGACCTGACCATCTGGCGCGAGCACCTGATCACGGAATCCGCTGATACCACCGACGCCCGTCTGGTGGTGCTGAACAAGATTGACACGCTGTGGGATGAGTTGAGCTCGCCCGAGCAGGTGCAGGCGCAGATCGACCGCCAGCGCCTGTCAACTGCCGAAATTCTGGGTATTCCCAAGAATCAGGTGATTGCCGTGTCGGCGCAAAAAGGGCTGGTAGCCAAAGTCACCGATGACCTGGCACTCCTTCAGAAGAGTTGCCTGCCGGTACTGGAAGACGCGCTGGGTCGCGGCATCATGGGCAAGCGCCAGAAGATTCTGGGAAGCGCTGTTGCCACGGGCATTGCGGAGTTGCGCGCAGAGACCGGGCGTGTGATCAACATTCGGCGCCGCGATCTGGCTGACCAGATGATGGAATTGAAGGGTTTGCAGGGCAAGAATGCCTCCGTCATCCGGCACATGCGAACCCGCATTTCCCAAGAGCAGGCGGAGTTTGATCTGGGTGGAGCCAAAATTCACGCGGTGCGTTCGGTGCACCTCAAGCTGTTGCGGGAAGTGTTTGGCATGCTGGGCTCAACCACGCTGAAAGCTGAAATGACCCAACTGACTTCTGCACTGCATCAAAAGGGACTGAAGCTGGGCGTGAAGAAGGCCTACGGTGAGACCTTTGGTCGCCTGCGCGAAGGCCTGCAGAAGGTTCAGTCCACATGTGCCGAAATTCAGGCTATGCTGAGTGCTACGTTCAAGCAGCTCAATGCGGAATATGGTTTTTCGCTTCAGGTGCCTGCAGAGCCCCCCATGACGCGCTATCTGCGCGATCTGGATCTGGTGGAACGCAGCCACTTGCAGTACCTGGGTGTTGGCAATGCGTTCCGGCTGGCCCAGCCTGAATTTGCTGACCGGCTCGTACGTGCCCTTTCCACACGCTTGCGCACGGTTCACGAAACCGCGCTGGGTGATGTGGAGCTCTGGAGCAAGTCCGCTGCGGCGCAGCTTGACGCCCAACTGCGTGAGCGGCGCCGCAATTTCAGCCGCCGCATTGAGGCGATTGACCGCATTCAACAGGCAGCCGGTGGGCTGGTTGACCGGATTCAGGAAATCCAGCATCAGGAGGGCACGCTCAATCAGCTGGATGGGAAGCTGTCGGAGTTAACCACCTACCTGATTGATTCCCAGGTGCCCCGTCACCCCGAGGTTGTTTCGGCTCTCGAACGGGTTTGATCCGCATGCCGGTGGATCTGGCCACCCGGGTGGTGCGCTGGCAGGAATCCCACGGCAGGAACAACTTGCCATGGCAGAACACACGGGATCCCTATCGCGTCTGGTTGTCCGAAATCATGTTGCAGCAAACACAGGTTGCAACCGTCAAGGATTATTACGCCCGGTTCCTTGCGCAGTTTGCTGATATCAGTGAACTGGCTGCTGCTGATCTTGATGACGTGTTGGCGCTGTGGAGCGGGTTGGGCTACTACAGCCGGGCGAGAAACCTGCACCAGTGCGCGGTCCGGATCGTTGCGGTTCATGGTGGTGTTTTCCCGCAATCAGCTGAAATCTTGCAGACGCTGCCGGGTATCGGGCGGTCTACTGCAGCGGCGATAGCCTCCATCTGTTTTGGTCAACGCGTGGCGATACTGGATGGCAACGTGAAACGCGTTTTGACCAGGGCACTGGCTTTTGATGCTGATCTGGCCACAGCTGCGAATACGCGAACTCTTTGGGAGCAGGCGGAAGAGCTGTTGCCAGTTACCGACCTGGGCCGAACCATGCCGCGTTACACGCAGGGCCTGATGGATCTGGGCGCCACCGTTTGTGCAACCCGCAAGCCGAATTGCGATGCGTGCCCGTTGGCTGGAATCTGTGTTGCCAAACGCATGGGCACGCAGTTGCAATTTCCTGTCAAGTCAAAAAAACTCAAACGAAGCGTGCAGACTATCTGGCTTTTGTGGGCCCAGGCCCGCGATGGCTCCGTTTGGTTGAGTAAACGACCCACTCCGGGTGTCTGGGCTGGGTTGTATTGCTTCCCCCTGTTTGATGACTTGCCAACACTGGAAGCTGCAGTCCCCGCGCGGTATCGCACGGATCTTGAAGCCTGCGTCGTCGTGAAACATGTGTTGACACACAAGGATCTCTATTTGCATCCCGTCAAGGTTCAGCTCCCTAGCAGTTCAATGAAAGCTGGGGGTGGTGTTTGGGCAAAACCGGACCAGTGGTCTGAAATGGGGCTGCCAGCCCCCATTCGAAAGCTGCTGGTGAGCCCGCCATGAAGGCAGGCTGAACCGCGCTTTCAGCCGGACTGAAGGACGCCGTCCAACGCATCGAGCTCGCGATGTCGTTTGAGCGTGACCCATTTGTCACCGAACCCGGTGGCAAGACGCTCAACGAGGTATACCGAGCGGTGTTGCCCGCCGGTGCAGCCAATGGCTACCGTGACATAACTCCGGTGGTCTGCCGCCATCATGGGAAGCCACTCGGCCAGAAACCGCTCGATGTGCAAGTACATCCTGACGACTTCCGGTTGCTCTTCAAGAAACCGGGCGACCGGTTCATCGCGACCCGTCAACGCCTTGAGGTCCGGGTCGTAATGCGGATTGGGAAGCATGCGTACGTCAAACACATAGTCGGCGTCGCCGGGGATGCCGCGCTTGAACGCAAAGGATTCGAAGACCAGAGTGAGCTGGTCGCTGCGCGATGAAATGACAGATTTGACGTAGCCCTGCAATTGGGATGGCCGGATGATGCTGGTATCAATGACATGGGCGTTTTCACGCAAGTCGGCGAGCAGTTCACGCTCAAGTTCAATGGCGTCCACCAGCGCCCGGCGGAAGTCCTTCGCTGACCCGTGTGGCTCGGACTGCGACAAGGGATGCTTGCGACGTGTCTCGGAATATCGGCGTACCAGCGTCCCGGTGGTTGACTCCAGAAAAAGCGACTTGACTGCAATGCCCTGGTCGCGAAGCTTCTTTAGCAGCTCGGGTACCAGATGCAGGGACGTCGCGCTGCGCACATCCATCGCGATGGCCACACGGAGAGCACGGTGCTGTTGCTCCAGTTCGATAAAGGGCAACAGCAACTCAGGCGGCAGGTTGTCTACACAGTAGAAGCCGGCATCTTCCAGCGCATTCAGTGCGACGGATTTTCCGGATCCGGACATGCCGGTGATCAGCACGATTTCCATGGAGTCAGGCGCGCGGTTGAAGCATTTCCTTCGCGTGCGCGAGGGTTGTGCTGGAGAGGTGTTCGCCCCCAAGCATCCGGGCGATCTCGGCAACCCGTTGCTCCCCCAGTACGCTGGATACGGTGCTGTGAACGCCTTTGCCGAGTGCCTGTTTTGCCACAACCAGATGGTGATCAGCGCATGCTGCAACCTGGGGCAAATGCGTGACGGCCAAGACCTGGCGGTCCAGACCGAGCTGCTTCATCAGGCGACCGACGGTCTCGGCTACGGCTCCGCCCACACCGGAGTCAACCTCATCAAAAATCAGGGTCTGCGCAGTGCCCAGCTGGCTGGTTGTGACGGCAATGGCCAGTGCAATCCGCGACAACTCGCCGCCGGAGGCTACCTTGTTGACGGGTCTGGGCGTACTGCCAACGTGGCCGGCCACCAGGAATGACACTTCTTCCAGGCCGTACTGCTGGGGTTGGGGCAGTTTTTCCAGAGCTACTTCAAAACGGCCACCCTGCATGCCCAATCCCTGCATGGCCTGGGTGATGGCCTTCGAAAGCAGGGGGGCGGCTTTGGCCCGTGCCTTGGCAATGGTTTTAGCCTCGGCAAGATAGGTGTCATGGGCCTGCTTTTCAGAGCGTTCCACGGCTGCCAGGTCTGCTGCTGCTTCCAGTCGGGCCAACTCTTCTTTCCAGCTTGCCAGCAATGCCGGCAGTTCGGCGGGCGCACGTTTGTAGCGCCGCGCCAGGGACACCCACAAGGCCATCCGCTCATCCAGCTGGGCCAGACGCTCGGGATCCAGGTCGGTGTGTCGCAGATAGGCGCGAAGTGACCGCACAACATCGTCAATCTGCGCCAGACTGGATGCCAAAACCTCATTAAACCCCCTAAAATCCGGCTCAAGATGCTCCTGATGTTGTAGCAACTGACTTGCGCCGGCCAGAGAGCTGGCAACACTTTGATCTTCTCCCGCCAACGCATCAACTGCGCCCTGCGCTGCATCCAGCAACGTCTGGGCGTGCGACAGGCGGCTATGGCTGGTATGGAGCCCTTCCCACTCGTCCGCCTGGGGAGCCAGTTTTTCTACCTCACCAATCTGCCAGGCCAGACGCTCACGTTCACGCTGCAGCGAATCTTGCGCTGAACACGCCTCCTCAAGCAGAGTCTGGGCTTGCCGCCACTGATGCCACACGCGGTTGAGGCTCGCCGTGCTGATTTTTCCGTAGGCATCCAGCAGGCTGCGCACGGCATCCGGCCGCATCAGGCTTTGCCAGGCGTGTTGACCATGAATGTCCAGCAATTGCTCGCCAAGCTCGCGCAACTGGGTAGCGGTAGCCGGGCTGCCGTTGATCCAGGCACGGCTTTTCCCCTGGGCGTCAACCGTGCGCCGCAGCAACAAGAGGGGATGGGTATCAAAGCCGGTTTCACCCAACCATTCACCAACCGCGTCAGTGCAATCAAACTCCGCTGAGATATCCGTCCGGACGGCACCTTCGCGAATCACGCCGACATCGGCGCGCGCACCGGTGACCAGTTGCAACGCGTCAATCAATATGGACTTGCCGGCACCCGTTTCCCCGGTCAACACGGTAAACCCGTCAGCAAACTCCAGCTCCAGTTCGCTGACGATCACGAAGTCCCGCAAAACGATGCGTCTGAGGCCCACGGTTACGCTACTCCTTCATTCCAGTGAAGTTTTTGACGCAGGGTATCGAAATAGGTCCAGCCCCTGGGGTGCAGGAAACGCACATGATGCTCGGAGCGGGTCACGACGATCCGGTCGCCGTGTAGCAGGGATGCGAGGGATTGCATGTCAAAGTTGGCGCTGGCATCACGCCCTGCAACTATTTCTATAGCTACTTCCGCAACGTTGGCGAGAACTATGGGCCTGTTTGATAGCGTATGTGGCGCAATCGGGACGAGTACCCAGCCCTGAATGGAAGGGTGAAGCAGGGGTCCGCCGGCAGACAGGGAATAGGCGGTGGAGCCGGTTGGCGTGGCGATGATCAAGCCGTCTGCCCGCTGGTTCGCCACAAAATGCCCGTCCACCTCCACGCGCAACTCCACCATGCCGGACGTGGCTCCCCGGTTGACCACCACGTCATTCATGGCGAGTGCCTCAAACACACAGTGCCCGTCCCGCATGACTTTGCCTTGCATCAGCCCGCGGTGATCCTCCTCGTATTCACCACGCAGCATGGGCTCCAGCGCCGATTGAAAATGGTCAAACGGAATATCCGTAATGAAACCGAGTCTTCCCTGGTTGATACCAATCAGCGGCACCCCAAATCGGGCCAGACGCCGACCGATACCCAGCATGGTGCCGTCACCCCCCACGACCAGACCCAGATCACAGTGGGCGCCAATGGCGTCCACGTCCATCACCTGATAGCCGGTCAGGCCCATGTTGGTGGCCGTTTCAAGCTCCAGCACCACATCACAGCCCTGCCGATGCAAGAAATGGGCTATCTCTTCCAGGGCGCTTCGGGATGAAGCCCCCGATGTGCCCGACGACACCGCATGGTATTTACCAATCAGGGCGATGTGCCGGAATTTAGATTTCATCTGCAAATTACATCACTAAAATGAAGACATGCTCGACGATCGTGCCAAGTTGTTGATGAAAGCGCTGGTTGAGCGCTACATAGCTGACGGACAGCCGGTGGGGTCACGCACGTTGTCCAGGGCTTCCGGGCTGGAGCTGTCACCGGCGACCATCCGCAATGTGATGTCCGATCTGGAGGAAATGGGGTTGATCGTCAGCCCCCACACGTCAGCCGGGCGAATTCCGACGGCCCGTGGCTACCGGCTGTTTGTGGACACCATGCTGACCGTAGGACATAGCCAGTTTGCGGCCCAGAGCCTCGCACCCGATCAACCGCAAAAAGTCATCTCCAACGCCGCCAACCTGCTTTCCAGTCTGTCCCAGTTTGTGGGCGTGGTGATAGCGCCGCGCCGCTCGTCGGTGTTTCGCCACATTGAGTTCCTGCGATTGTCTGAGCGCCGTCTGCTCGTGATCATCGTCTCGCCCGATGGCGACGTTCAAAACCGGGTTATTTTTACCGAACTGGATTACTCACAGGCCCAACTGGTAGAGGCTGCCAACTACCTGAACGCCAACTACGTGGGTCTTGCCATTGAGCAGGTACAGGAGCGCCTGAAGGCCGAAGTGGAGTCTTTGCGCTCGGAAATCGCCACACTGATGCAGGCGGCTGTGACCGTCAGTTCTGAAGCCATTACCCAGACACAGGACGAGGTGGTGATTTCCGGTGAGCGAAACCTGCTGGCAGTGACGGATTTTTCCAGCGACATGGGTCACTTGCGCCGGGCTTTTGAGCTGTTTGAGCAAAAGGCCCAGCTCATGCGCCTGCTGGACATTGCCGGTCAGGCCGAGGGTGTGCGCATCTTCATCGGCGGCGAAAGCCAGGTCGTGCCGTTTGAGGAATTGTCAATCGTCAGCGCGCCCTACGAGGTGGATGGACAAATTGTGGGGACGCTGGGTGTGATCGGGCCCACCCGCATGGCTTATGACAGGATGATCCAGATTGTGGACATCACTTCCAAGCTGGTGAGCAACGCGCTGAGCCACCACAAGTAGCCCCTTACAATCACAGGTTCGGTTGGGGCGTTAGCTCAGTTGGTTAGAGCAGAGGACTCATAATCCTTTGGTCGTAGGTTCAAGTCCTACACGCCCTACCATTTATATCAATGACTTACATCGCTTTTCAGGTGTAGTCATTTTCCCCTTACCCCGTTTTTCACCCCGAATTTCCACTTCAGCGCGCAATGGTACCCGCGTGTCGATGCTCGTGTGGAGCCATGAATTCGGCTGGCGAGACTGATGGTTTGGACGGCACAATGGGCAGGATGCAGATCACGATGGCATTCGAGGCACTTTGGCAAGCCCATGCCCGGTGGGACAGTGAGGTCGCCCGGCGGGCAGGACAGGGGTCGATGCTGCCTCTCGCCAACAGCAGTGCCCGGGCAGCGACGGCGGAGGACGCTTGAGTTTCACAGGTTCCACCGCTGTGCCGAGATCGCCCGATAGACCGAAGTCGGCGGGATCTCGGCGGGCCGCTGCCCCTGGCTGGCGGCGGAGCCCGGGCATGGTCCCTGAACGGTGGCGCCTGACGCTCGCTTTGCTGCTCTCCCTGTTGATACACATGCTGTTGCTGAGCCTGACCTTTGGTGGCCAGGGGCTTGGGCTGCCGGGCTTCGGCTTCCCCTGGCAGGAGCGGCGGACCGAGGTGCCCGATCTGCACGTCCGTCTGGTTCCAGCGCAGGGCCAGGCCGCAGAGCCGGCGGTGACGCCGGTCGCGGAGCCGTTGCAGCCGGCACCGGTCGTCAAGCAGCCTGTGGCTGCTGAGGCGGCGCTGACGCAGCCCGGGCCTCCTGCGCCGCCCACTGAGGGGGCGACCGCGGCGAGCGTGCCACAGGCCCAGCCGGGCGCAGAGGCCAACCCAACGCCCATCATCGCGGCGGCGCCAAGCGAACCGAGTCCGGAGAGCGCGGTGTTGCCGCCGGTTCCCGAGACGAGCGATGCAGGGGTGGCGCGAATCAGCCAAGAGGTGCAGGCGCGAGCGGCTGAGGTGACCTTGCCCGATCGGGCCGAGCAGGAGAAGGCTGAGCAGCAGGAAGCTGCGCGGGTCGAAATCGAGCGGCTGGAGGCGACGCGACAGGAGGCCGAGCGCATGGAGGTCGCACGGCAAGAAGCAGCGCGGAGTGAGGCCATACGACAGGACGCCGCCCGTCAGGAAGTGGTGCGAGTTGAAGCCGCGCGACAGGAGGCCGAGCGAGTCGAGATGATGCGACAGGATGCTGCTCGCCAGGAAGCGGCACGAATTGAGGCTGCGAGGCAAGAGACTGCGCGAGCCGAAGCCACGCAGCTGGAGGCCGCACGGCAAGAAGCGGTGCGGGTTGAGGCCACGCGACAGGAGGCTGAGCGAGTCGAGACGATGCAACAGGATGCTGCTCGCCAGGAAGCGGCACGAATTGAGGCTGCGCGACAGGAAGCCGCTCGGCAGGAGGCAGAACGCAAGGAATCAGCACGGCAAGAAACTGCCCGTCAGGAAACGGCACGGGTCGAGGCCATGCGGCAAGAGGCGATGAGGCAGGAGGCCGCTCGCCAAGAGTCCGCACGACAAGAGGCGGCGGCAAAACGGGAAGTGGCGCGGCAGGAAGCTGTTCGGGTCGAAGCAGCAAGATTAGAGGCCGAACGCAAGGAATCAGCACGGCAAGAGGCGGCCCGTCAGGAAGTGGCTTCAGCCGAAGCCGTACGACAAGAGGCGACGCGACAGGAAGCAGCCCGTCAGGAAGCGGCGCGGGTCGAAGCCACGCGGCAAGAGGCGGCCGGACGGGAAGTGGCGCAGCAGGAAGCTGCCAAACAGGAAGCCGCTCGCCTGGAAGCGGCACGGTTTGAAGCCGCGCGGCTGGAAGTCGAACGCCAGGCGGCCGAGCGGCAAGCCGCGGTGGCCAAACGGGAAGCGTTGTTGAAGGAAATCGGACGACAGCTGAACGAGGAAGCTGACCGGCGCGAAGCAGCGGCCGCAGCTGCGGCGCGCCTGCCATCGTCGGTGAGCAGCCTGCGTCGCGGCAGGCTCTTCGGGCGTTCGGACCCCAACACGGAACTGATCCTTTACGCGGAAGCCTGGGCCCGCAAGATCCAGATGAACATGACCATCGAGATGGTCCGCGAAGCGGCGAAGCAGCCACACACCGATCCCGTGGTGACGGTGGCCATTCGAAGCGATGGCACGGTGGAGTCGGTGGTCTTCGTGAGCTCCAGCGGCGTGGCGGCCATCGACGAAGCGATCCCCCGCATCGTGCACAGCCAAGCGAACTACCCGGCGTTCCCGCCGGGCCTGGCCCGCGAATTCGACGTGATCGAGATCCGCCGGACCTGGCTCTTCGACACCGCTGTCCGGCTGCAATGATTGCGCCACAAATATGTTGGCCAGCTCACACCAGCTGAATCTCGGCCTGCGCTGCCATTGTTTGCGAAATGTCAAAAAAGCTCGGAGCAGTCTTTTGCGTTGAAGCGAATTGCGGTACCAGAACGATCAGAATCTGCAGTGGAAGGCGGGAGTCTTCCTCTGTTTGAGGATCCGATCTAAATGAATGCCCCAACTCAGGCTACTCCAACGGTTGAAAAGAAAAAGATCGCAGTGGTGGTGATTCACGGCATGGGCGAGCAAAAGCCAATGCAGACCCTGCGGGATTTCGTTGAGTCCGTCTGGCAACATGACCGCAACTTGTTCAAGGACTTGAAAGACCCACCCGACCACTGGAACTGGGATACCTGGAGCAAGCCTGACCAATTGTCCGGGTCTGCCGAGCTACGGCGGATCACCACAGCCAGAGCGCGAGACCCGGATCACAAGGGCGAGAAGGGGAAGCGCACCGATTTCTTCGAGCTCTATTGGGCTGATCTGACCGCCGATTCCAATTGGGGGGACTTTACCAAGTGGTTCGGTGCCCTGTTGTTTCGCAACCCGTTTCGTGGCGAAATACCGCCCAGAGTCATGACGGTGTGGATGGTCATGTGGCTGTTCACCCTGGCGCTCCTGTTCAGCGGCTTGTCTACAGTCTGGCCCAAAGTGGTCGAGTTCTACCAGCATGACCCGCTTGCAGGAACCTGGCTGGGGTCCTTGATGACCTGGCGTGGGTGGATTTTGGTGACGGTACTGCTGGCTGCTTTCGGGGGCAAAGCGAAGTCTTTCCTGACGTCCTATTTTGGTGACGTTGCCCGGTACGTCAGTGCGGAGCCACGGAATATCAGCGTCCGCCATGAAGCCCGCCAGCGTGGGCTCAAGCTGCTGGACCAGATCGCGGCATCAGGTGCTTACGACAGAGTCATAGTTGTCGGGCACAGCCTGGGTAGTGTGTTGGCGCACGATCTGGTGATGCTGGCATGGTCTGAGGCCGCGCGTTCCATCACGATGACGATTGGATCCTCACTGCATCAGGCATTTCGCGACTGCGAAATTGCGGGCGAGGCGTTGCTGGACGCTGCCGGATACACGAAAGGCCATGCGCCTGACATTCACCGGGATGATCGCGGAGGTCAATGTGCCTATGGTCGCTCATCGGCGGCAATGGATAAGGTGCCGGACCTGAGAGATACCTATCGTGTGGCCCAGCGCAAGCTGTTCCTTGAGCTTTCTGCTGTCCAGGTGCAAGGTCCCGATCAAAAGCGCCGCAGCGCTTGGCTGATTTCAGACCTCATCACCATGGGGTGCCCGCTCACTCATGCGGAATTCCTGATCGCGCGCAGCCTGTGCGAACTGCGGGTGATGGTGCAGGCTCGTGAGACCCTGCGCTGCCCACCGGTTTTTGAAGCT
>ERZ795044.870-NODE-870-length-28291-cov-5.309959_pt1 | contig 28291 bp, 23 predicted proteins | sample MGYA00375128_ERZ795044 | MGnify/ENA primary metagenome ERZ795044 (study PRJEB30173, sample SAMN05720213) | anaerobic digester metagenome | isolation source: active sludge of municipal wastewater-treating anaerobic digesters | place: USA | collected 2014-12-22 ...
AAGACACTATTCCTGAAGAAGATATCCTGTATGGAGATACCATTTCTTACGCTGATGGTGCTGACAGTATTTTTGAAATCTATGATGTTCTTCATGATTCAATGCTTATGATGATGGATGTTGAACCGACCGGAAATATTTATATAACATTCGGAGGCGCAACAAAAGGTGTAAATCAAAATCAGTATGGAATTCATATAGGCGGTATGTTTGACAACTCCACATTCCCTAATGACGGAACAAGCTCGTATGGGTGGCAGTGGTTAGTTGATCTTGCACCGGAAGTATTGCGATTTCCTTCAGGGTCATAAAGTAAGTTCACACATCTCTTACATAATACAGATGGCACTCCTTCTGTAGGATATGGATTCGATATTTTTGAAATTGCCAGATATTTTGATTGGACGGATGATACACTGGATTTTGATTACAATGCTCTCTCTTTTGCGGATTCCAGCGCTATTTTAAATAACGGAGCGGGAGCTCTCGGTAATTGGATCAAACCAAAGCATGTTGAGCATTATATTAATTTTAGGGATAAGTGGTACTCCCAACAATGCGAAACAAGAAGATACTTAGATGATCTAGTTGAACTCGTTCATAAAATCGATTCAACGTACCCTGGTAGGCCTGCTGTAAAAGTAATACTTGATTTAAATATTCTGAGCGAGCGAGCGGAGGAATGTCGGGATATTGCTGATTATCTAAGAAGTTCAGCATTAAACGGAGTAGCTAACGTGAACGTAATCGGGGTAGAAATGGGTAACGAAACCTATGCGGAGTTTTTCTGTGATGCAATGGAGTTTTACGGGTTTGAAGATTACTATGCATTTCTCGGAGGCACAAATTTACCTGGAAATGAAAATGTGTTGCAGAATGTTACAGGAGATTTCGATATGTGGGGTGATCATAATTTTATTACAGAATTTAAAACAGGGGTAGGGTTTAATTATAAAATCGGCGTTTGTGGTATTCCGCTAGGACCAGAATTCGTTTTTAAAACTGGTTAGGAGTGTGCAACTACAGAACCGTGGAATGATACGCTGCGTACACGATATAAGGAAAAAGTGGTTGGAACAAATAAATATAAATTTGATGCAGTGATAATGCACACGTATTATGAACCTGATAACTGGCAACGAATCCCATTAGATTATTTAATCCCAGTCGACACCTGTGTCGATTCTGCATCGCTATGGCAGTATGATATTGCTGACAACAGGCTAACACCTACTTTCGATACTCTCACTGGTTTAGGAAATCAAATAAATAGCTTTAAATGGTTTCTTACCCGCAATGACACAGCCTCCTACATGGCCTCCATGGATGAATTTAATCATTAATTTGATTTTGACCTTCCTTCAGATTCAGCCTTTCGAAAGGAACTTTGGGTTACAGAATGGAATTTAAAAACAGAAAATAAAGGCCTCGATGACGATGCTGATACGACGGATGACGCAGATCCAGCCATAGTAGATGCCATTTCGAACACTTTCTCGCATGGTTATTTACAATTTCAGTGGTGGCTCAAGAATGTGCGAATCAATCATGATAATGATTTTTATAATAACTTTTTTACCTATAGTACTGTTCAGAATTTTGCTGGAGGGACCCTCACAGATTTGGTATCAACGTCAAATTCTGTTGAACGCCAATATTACGGTACCGATACATGTCCCTTTCAACAATCGTGTTTGGATAATTGTGAATTTGATGCAAATTGGGATAAAAGAGTATACCATGTTCGACGAACAACTTATTTCACTACATACTTAATCAGTGAGATATATCGAAATAATTTGAAGTATTTACCATCTAATTTTTACATGGCGACCAGCAATCTTAATATGTATCCAACTGTATTCATCAATATTGACAAAGACACCGTCTATGTTTTTTATACTAACATAAAAGATACCTATCAGAATTTTTTATTGAATCCCGGAGATATTGATGACTTATATACGGGAGCTTTAGGGGTTGATTTTTTTCCTGCAACTGTTACATATATGAAAGCAAAACAACTCTATTCTACGTCAGGCAAAAGTTCTTTATTTGATTCTCTTGTAAATGTTTGTTACGACACAAATGACAATCCATTCGAAATAAAGGCACTCACAGAGAGCGGTCTTGATTCTGCAATTATCACAGAAGCGAATGACCCGAAATGCGGCACCGGACTATCATACCCTTGGAGTTGCCTCACCGCACCCCCATTTACAATCGGGTATTTCAAAATTCCCGTTGAGCCATACTATATTCCAAAAAAACTAGCTGGCGAAGACAGGACTGATGTTTCCATATATCCGAATCCAACAGCTTCAATCTTCAGAATAAAGGCTAATAAGTATTATGATAGTGGTCAAGTAGTCCCGCTCAATGTTGAAATAATATCACTGACGGGAGGGGTTATTTATTCAACAAATACTAATTTTGATTCAGCAATAGACATTTCGCATTTGGCTGCGGGTTGCTACCTAGTCCATATCACAGATGAGTACTCGAATGAATATTATAAACAAATAATGAAATCTGAATAACGATGGATGCTGCAATACAAAAGAGGTTGAATTCTTATACTTTAGCGGCGGGCTGTTTACTACTTTCTAAACAAGAAGTGAATGGGCAAGTTGTTTATACCGATATTGAACCTGATCTTATAGTTGACCATGATTTATATGCAGCGGAAATAGATATGAATGATGACGGTGTTTACGATTTTTTCTTCCATAATAATTCCTTTGTCTTTTATGACACCAGTTGGCTAAGCTTCAGAACGATGCAAAATATTTTGGTTGGACCGGATGAAGTTGGCAATGCTCTTGCAGGCATATCCGTCTCTTTTAGCACAGGGTATGGTGAATTTACTCGCTTTTATCCATTTGCATTAGACCAGGGCTCCTTGGTAGGTGATCTTCAAACCTGGCAGACAGTTGAAACACAAGTGATGGCGTTGAGAGTGTTAAGCACAAGCGGCGATATTGTCGGGTTTGGCTTTTATGCATGGTATGAATACCTCTCTGAAACAATTGATAAATATCTTGGTGTTCGCTTCAATGATTTAGAAGGGGCTTCGCATTATGGATGGATTCGCTGTGATATTTTAGAGGAGGGTAGAATTCTAGTTATTAAAGACTACGCTTATGAAGCAGAACTTGAATACCCAATTGTGACAGGTGACACAAGTCATTATGTTGCTATCAATGAAAATGTAAATGCATTAAAACCTATCATATTCACTCAAAGTAATACACTCACTGTGAATCTCAATACATGGGAAAATCCAGCTGATATTTCTGTTTTTGATTTATCTGGGAAACTTGTATTTCACTCAGAGATTACAGAAAACTATTCAAGCTTTTCTTTGTCTGTAGCAGAGGGAATATATCTTGTAACCTTGCGCTCAGGTATGGCAACCTTTAAGAAAAAAATACTTATATAAACTAATTAAAAATTAGTGATTTCATTGGGATCGCCGGCAAAGCCATTCTGGCAGAGTAGGGGTTTTGTTTTTTCGTTTTTCCCCAGTTGCCTCTCGGATGATCCTATGAAGAACATCGCAACCCTTTTTCTAACTTACTGTTTGCAACCAACGTGTTTGCCCAAAGTTCAAGCTACTGCATTCGTGACAGTATAAATTCGGTTTTCTCAGAATTAAATCAAACGTATATTAATACCGGCATCTTTTACGAAAAAGCATCTCCTACTTTGAACTGGGGGATGTTTGCCGGTAAAAATGACTCAAGCACTCATCTGCATACTTGAAATGCATATATTGAATCGGTGTACCCTCAGAATTTCTTACCTTCTATATCCTTGTATAAATCTTCTTTTGAAAGCCGGCTAAAATATTGATACGTAATGGCGAGGCCTTCCTTCCGTTGTACCTTGGGCGACCAATTCAATTCTTTTCGAGCAAGTGTAATATCCGGTTGCCTTTGTTTCGGATCATCCACAGGCAGCGGATGATGTATGATTTTTTGTTGTGTGCCGGTTAAACGGATAATTTCTTCTGCAAATTCATTGATGGTAATTTCATCCGGATTACCCAGATTAACCGGTAAGGCATAATCACTCATCAGCAATCGGTAAATGCCATCAATTAAATCATCCACAAAACAAAAGGAACGGGTTTGGGTGCCATCACCAAAAACGGTAAGATCTTCGCCTCTTAAAGCCTGTCCGATAAATGCCGGTAACACCCGACCATCATTCAATCGCATGCGTGGCCCGTACGTATTAAAGATACGGGCAATGCGTGTTTCGAGGCCATGATACGTATGATAAGCCATCGTTATCGCTTCCTGAAAACGTTTGGCCTCATCGTAAACACCGCGCGGACCAACAGGATTTACGTTGCCCCAATAATCTTCGCTTTGCGGATGCACTAAAGGGTCGCCATACACTTCACTGGTAGATGCGACTAATATGCGTGCATTTTTGGCTTTAGCTAAACCCAATAAATTATGTGTTCCTAAAGATCCAACCTTTAATGTCTGAATCGGAATGCGCAAATAATCGATAGGTGATGCCGGAGAAGCAAAATGTAAAATATAATCCAGCTCGCCCTTTACATGCACAAACTGAGAAACGTCATGATGATAATATTCAAAATCTTCACGACCAAATAAATGTTCAATATTGCGTTTATCGCCGGTGATGAGATTATCCATGGCAATTACATGCATGCCTTCAGCAATAAACCGGTCGCATAAATGCGAACCGAGGAATCCGGCAGCTCCGGTAATCAGAATTCTTTTTTTTGTCATGGATATATTCTCTGTTTGAGCCGGCAGTATTACATCAGTCGGCACATCAATCTATTGGCGCATGTACTCAACCACGTATAACTTCTCTGCCGATGCTATAATACACAAAACCTGCAGCACGCATTTCATCCAGCTCAAATACGTTTCTTCCATCAAAAACAACCGGATTTTTCAATTTCGAGCGCAATAATTCCAAATCAGGGGTTCTGAATACACTCCATTCGGTTACAATAATTAATGCATCTGCATCTTCTACCGCAGCATACTGATGTTGTGCATAGGTAATCGCATCTCCGATTTGTTTCTGCACATTCGGCATGGCTTCCGGATCAAACGCACAAATGGTTGCGCCAGCTGCCAATAATTTTTCGATGATATATAAGGCAGGTGCTTCACGAATATCATCTGTATTCGGCTTAAAGGATAATCCCCACATGGCAAATCGCTTCCCGCGAATATCATTTCCGAAATGTTGTAAGACTTTATCTGCCAGAATTACCCGCTGTTTATCATTTACCGACATCACCGATTGCAGGATATGAAAATCATATCCGGTAGCGCCGGCCATCTGGTTAAGTGCTTTTACATCTTTAGGAAAACAACTTCCGCCATACCCAACACCCGGAAATAAAAATCTTTTTCCGATACGCGAATCAGAACCAATGCCTTTGCGCACCATATCTACATCTGCCCCGAGTAATTCACACAAATTCGCAATTTCATTCATGAATGTAATTTTCGTTGCGAGAAATGCATTTGCGGCATACTTGGTTAGTTCGGCGCTTTTCTCATCCATAAATATCACAGGATTTCCCTGACGCACAAATGGCGCATACAATCGCGATAAAATTTCTTTGGCTCTTTCACTTTCTGTGCCAATAACCACACGTTCCGGTTTCATAAAATCTTCAACCGCCATCCCCTCACGCAAAAATTCAGGGTTTGACACCACATCAAAAGGCGCAGTGCAATTTTTGCTGATGAGTGCGTGCACTTTTTCAGCAGTACCCACCGGAACCGTACTTTTATCGATAATGATTTTATACTCTTTAATGATTGTGCCCAACTCTTCAGCAACACGCAACACGTGACTTAAATCTGCACTTCCATCTTCATTCGGAGGTGTTGGCAGGGCTAAAAACACGATATCAGTTTGCTCGACAGCTGAGCGGGTATCGGTAGTGAAGGTGAGATTACCTTGTTTGATATTCCGATGAAAAATGGTTTCTAATCCCGGCTCATAAATAGGTATCTCGCCATTTTGCATGCGGGCTACTTTTGCAGCATCAATATCCACACAAACCACATGATTGCCGGTTTCGGCAAAGCAGGTACCGGTAACCAGGCCTACATAACCGGTACCGATGACAGAAATCTTCATGGAACAAAATTACAAAAACCTATACCTACAGAGGTCAAATAGCACCCTCAGCCTTCATTTTTTCGGCGTTTTCGGCTATTTGAAGTGCATTAATCACCTCATCGAGCTCACCATTCATCACATCCGGTAGATTATACAGGGTAAGATTGATACGATGATCGGTAACCCGGCTTTGCGGATAATTATACGTTCTGATTTTCGCTGACCGGTCACCGGTGCTCACCAGTGTTTTCCTTTGCTTGGAAATTTTATCCAGGTGCTCATTGTAAAACTTCTCATAGATACGGGTGCGCAATACTTTCATTGCCTTCTCCCGGTTTTTGATTTGTGAGCGCTCATCCTGGCATTCGGCTACAATGCCGGTGGGGATATGCGTCATACGCACCGCACTCTCTGTCCGGTTAACGTGCTGTCCGCCGGCGCCACTTGCACGGAATACATCTACTTTAATATCCGTTGTATTGATTTCTACATCAAACTCTTCCGCCTCAGGTAATACCGCAACAGTAGCAGCACTGGTATGCACTCGCCCCTGCGATTCAGTTTCCGGCACGCGCTGCACCCGATGCACGCCACTTTCATATTTGAGTCGACCGTAAACCTGTTCACCGCTTACTTCCAACACCACTTCTTTAAATCCACCTTTATCGCTTTGGCTTTCATTCATAACCTCCACTTTCCAGCCCTGCTTGCCACAAAAACGCGTATACATTTCTGCAAGGTCACCTGCAAAAATGGCTGCCTCATCACCACCGGTACCGGCGCGTATTTCGATGATGGCATTCTTTTCATCTTCCGGGTCTTTAGGAATTAATAATTGACGGATTTCTTCCTCAAGTCGAATTTTATTTTCTTCTCCCGATAAAATTTCCGCTTTAGCCATTTCACGCATCTCATCATCTTTTTCGGTGTTGAGCATGCGTTTGCTATCCTCCAGATTAGATAGCACCAACTGATATTGCGTATAGGCCTGCACAACCGGCTCCATATCGCGATAGCTTTTATTCAAACTTTTGAACCGCTTCATATCGGCTATGATATCCGGGTCGCTCAATTGCTCCTGGATATTTAACCAGCGTTCTTTAATTGCCTGAAGTTTACCTGTAAGATCTAATTGATCATTCATCGCCGCAAAAATACGGAATCTGAATACTTCAGCGAGTCGGTTACCGGGTACAAATCGTGATTTGTGAACCGTTACCGCCAAACAGATATTGCGGTTGTATTTCGAGCTTATCGGCCGAACAGGTTGATTCTATGGGTGTTGACTGGGCTGAAACCAAATCAAACAATCGCAAACCATTTACATCGCGCAGCAAAACTGCATTCCCGGTCATATCGAGCGGTTGTGCAGGCAGGTCCACCTGAAGACCCAGGGTGCCGAATGTATCAAAAACGCATAACGTGCCAGCCGTGGTGTAGATATATAACTGATCGCCCTGACTTTGCATCCATACCGGTGTTTGCTGCACAGAAAATAATTGATACCAGGGTTCGGAAACAGCGATACGATTACCACCTTCATCCAGTCGAATGACGCGCTGAGATAATTCATCAAATAACCAAAAATGATCACCGCCTGAAGCGCGACATACCAATGTTGGTCGGTACGTTTCGTTATTTAAGGCACTAAACTTGAGTACGGCAATTTCGGCAAGCATTTTATCCAGAATAACCAGTATCTGCTGATCTGCGTAATACACCATTGTTTTCAATGGATTGCCCGCATCAATTGAAGTTGGCGTTCCATATCGCACATTACTATAAGTTACCTGATTGAGTCCGGTTATCTGACGTCGTACAATTTCGTGAGCCGGGGTTATGGCGTAAATATTATTGTATGCATCGGTGGTAAAAAAAGTATGTGGCTGGTGAATGGTTAACAGAAGTGAATCAGCTGCATGCACACGCGCTACGATAAAAAAGCATACTATGAAGAGGCTATTTTTCAAAATATTTTATCTCACAGGTATTACCATCAAATTCGGCATAAGTAAAATATTTAACCCAATCGCCTAAATTAATAAATTTTGAGCCCTCCCCTATCGGCAATTCTAAAACAATATGCCGATGGCCAAATAAAAAGTAGTCAACGTGTTGCTTTTGCAATACTTCCTTCGCATAAATTACCTGCCATTCCTTATCCTCCCCCAAAAACTGTTCCACTTCATTCATAATGCGACTGTTATGGCTAAAGTAACGGGCTATTTTAAACGCCAGCCACGGGTGTAGCAAGCTATATAGAAACTGAGCTAATTTACTGGTGAACACTTTCTTCATGATTTTAAACCCTCTGTCGCCAGGGCCTATACCATCACCATGACCTACAAAAAAACGTTTGCCGTTAGCTTCAAATTGTATACTGTCGTGATGCACCGGAATATTCAGCTCTTCTTCAAAATAACCAAACATCCATAAATCATGATTGCCGGTAAATATGTGCATCTCGATTCCGGAATCGCGCAACTCTGCTAATTTACCCAGCAATCGCACATATCCTCTGGGCACCACATGTTGATACTCATACCAGAAATCAAAAATATCTCCAACTAAATAAATGCGTTGGGCATCATGCTTAATGCTGTCGAGCCAGCGCACGATTTTTTTTTCACGTTCAAGACTTGAAGTGTAATCGGGGATACCCAAATGAAAATCGGAAGCGAAATAAATTTTATTTTTCTCCATTCGTTCCGGCCACCGGCCAGTTTTCTATGAGGAATACATACACCTCTCTGGGACCATGCGCACCGAGCACTAAAGTTTTTTCGATATCTGCCGTACGACTCGGACCGGTATTGAGGTTAACCATGCTTGGGAAATTACCGTCGTATTTTTTTCGAATAGCCGCAAACCCGTCATTAATATCCATAACGAGTTGGCGTGTGCTGGCAATTACAATATTTACCGGAGGAAATACCGGCAATGTTCTACCGCTTGCCTGGCGACTGCTAATTAAAATACTTCCTGTTCGGGCAATTAAGGCTTCACATTGCATAACGCTCACTTCTGAACCTGTAACCGGAATATCGGTTTCATAATTGATGAACTGAAAACGATCGAACATGGAATGCAATTCAGGTTCAGGACATGAAACATTTTTCCATTGTTTATGCTCGATGAGTTCCTTTAAGGTATCGACACATTCCTTTTCGGTTTCACAAAAAACAAACTGACCATTTACAGCAGTAAATTCTGTTGCGAAAATAATTTCTAACGGTTCATCAGGCACCGCATAAAAACTATCATTGTTTTCCAGATTGGGATACGGCTGTCGGGTTTGATGCAATAATGCACCACGCACATTGCTCAGCAATTTTTCCTTAGAAGAAAGTATCTTGGCCATGTATCGGTAGTTCCTGTAAAGTTATAGAAAATTAGGGGATGTGCGCATTACCGGGGATGTGGATATAAATAGCGCATGACACCCCGCTACTCGCAGCCATAAAAAAACGCCGGCAAATTTACTTTACCGGCGTTGAAATAAGCTGTTATGCCTGCCTTAAGCGATATTATCTACAGGATCGGGTTCCTGTTTATGCGTGAGGTCAGGATGTTTTTCATCATACGGACGATGACCGATTAAACGGTCCATATCCGCCTTGAAAATAATTTCCTTTTCCAGCAATTCCTTTGCAATAATTTCGAGCTGGTCGCGCTTCTCCAACAACAATTGCTTCGTGCGCTGATAGGCAGCATCAATCATTTTTTTCACCTCTTCATCAATAACCTGCGCGGTTTGTTCTGAATACGGTTTGCTGAAACGCTGATCAATATTCGGGTCATTAAAGCTCACATTTCCAACGCGTTCGTTCATACCATAAATACTCACCATGGCATAAGCCATTTTTGTGATACGTTCGAGGTCGTTCTGTGCACCTGTACTGATGCGGCCAAAAATGATATCTTCAGCAGCACGTCCACCGAGCGTCATACACATCATGTCCATGAGTTGCTCTTTAGTATACAGGTATTGTTCTTTTGGTAAATACTGCGCATAACCCAAGGCTGCCATACCGCGCGGAACGATAGATACTTTTACCAGCGGATCGGCATATTCGAGATACCATCCACAAATAGCGTGACCGGCTTCGTGATAAGCCACTATTTTTTTCTCTTCCTGAGAAATGATTTTATTCTTTTTCTCCAAACCACCAATTACGCGGTCGATAGCATCATTAAAATCCTGCAGCTCAACAAATTTCTTTCCGCGACGAGCAGCAATCAATGCCGCTTCATTACATACGTTGGCAATATCTGCACCTGCAAAACCAGGTGTTTGAGTGGCTAATTTATGTGCATCAACTTCAGTTGCGACTTTAATGGGTTTCAAATGCACATTAAAAATTTGTTCGCGACCGGCAAGATCCGGTTTGTCGATAGAAATCTGACGATCGAAACGACCTGGGCGCAACAATGCTGGATCGAGCACATCCGGGCGGTTCGTGGCGGCTAAGATGATTACACCTTTATCCGTTCCGAAACCATCCATTTCAACAAGTAATTGATTCAACGTGTTTTCGCGTTCATCATTACTTTGAATCATATTTTTTCCACGTGCGCGACCAATTGCATCAATCTCATCAATAAAAATTACACATGGTGCTTTTTCGCGTGCCTGGCGGAATAAATCGCGTACGCGGCTTGCACCAACACCCACAAACATCTCCACAAAATCAGAACCGGATATGCTGAAGAAAGGCACCTGAGCTTCACCGGCCATGGCTTTTGCCAATAAGGTTTTACCGGTTCCCGGAGGGCCAACTAATAAAACACCTTTAGGAATTTTACCACCCAGTGAAGTATATTTTTTCGGATTCTTCAGAAAATCTACCACTTCCATCACTTCCTCTTTCGCCTCATCTAAACCGGCAACGTCATTAAAGGTTACATTCACTTTTGTATCCTTATCATACATCTGTGGTTTTGATTTTCCGATATTGAAAATTTGTCCGCCACCGCCCATTCCGGCACCACCGGTAACACGGCGCATCACAAAAATCCAAATCGCCAGAAATAATAAAATAGGTAAAATCCAACCGAGAATGCTGATGAAAATATTGTTGTGTGTTTCGTACGAAACAGTTACCGGTTTGCTGGTTCTGCCGGCCTGCCATTCAGCAAGCTGACGTTCAAATGTATCCGGCGAACCTATGTTCCATTTATATTGAGGACCTTTTTCAGGCACCTTATCGGTTACATAAGGTTCTTGTTTTAAGCTGTCCGTTTTAATATAAATTTCGGCATATTCTCTGTTTACAATTACAATACGATTTACATGTCCTTTGTCGAGCATTTCTGTTCTAAACGTATTGATATTCTTCAAATCCGCAGGTGTTCCCTGAAGCGGAAAAAATTGAAGTGCAAGCAATATCACGGCAATCAAACCATAAATCCAATAAAAATTGAATTTACGCGGTTGTCCGGGCTTGGGTTTGTTCTGATTATTTTGTTCTATACTCATGTCTTACTCTATACGTATTAACTCACTTTTTTCATCACGGCATCATGCCACAGGTCTTCTAACTGGTAGAAATATCGCTTCTCTTTATAGAATACATGCACAACTACATCCATGTAATCGATAATAATCCACTCTGCATTATCGAACCCTTCCTTGCTAAAAGGTTTAACGCCACCTTTGTCAAACACATTTTCCGCAATATGGTTTCCGATTGCACGCACTTGTGTCGTTGAATCGGCATGGCATATAATGAAATGGTCGCTCACGGCATCAGGTAAAGCAGTCAAATCCAAATGAACCACTTCTTCCCCCTTTTTGTCGAGGATACTATCTATGACGAGCTCAGTTAATGAATATTGCTGAGATACTGCCTTTTTTGATGATTTTCTCACTTACTTTGTTAAAGGTTGCAAAATTACGAATTCTTTTGTCGCGCCCGCTTTTCATAGGATTAGAACGCATTCACCTCGACACGACCCCGAGTACTAACTCATGGTTGCGCGAGTACGTTCAGCAACACCCCGGGGCACCGGAAGGCATCGCAGTCATCGCTTATCATCAAACAGCGGGCCGCGGACAAAGGGAGCGACAGTGGATAGCACTTCCCGGCCAGAATCTGACCTCCTCCATCCTGCTCAAACCCGTATTTCTGGCGGCCGGAGCCCTTTTTTACCTCAATAAGGCCGTGGCTCTGGCTGTTCGCGACACTTTGGCAGTTTACCTCCCGCAGGTTTACCTGAAATGGCCAAACGACATTTTCGCCCAAAATCACAAATTGGCAGGTATTTTGATAGAAACCTCTGTAAGCACCCGTGTGCAGTGGGTTATTGCAGGTATTGGCATCAATGTCAATCAAACCGAATTTGACCATCAGGCGCCGCTTGCCACATCTATCGCCACCTTAACCGGTAAACAGGCCTCCGTTGAGGAAGTTGCTGACCACCTGTATCAACACCTCGAACATCGGTATTTACAGTTGCGATCGGGCCAATTTGCCGCTATAAACGACGAATACCACCGATATCTGATGGGTTATCAGGCCGAAGTGTTCTTCGAATATCAGGGAAAGCCGGTTACAGGCATTTGTAAGGGGGTGGATGAAAATGGTAAGATCCTTATAGAACATAACGGCGGTATTGCTGTCTACCAGGTTGGAGATCTTAAATGGCTGTCGTCGGCAGTTTAGTGTAGCCACGCATTCTGCTCCGGCCAGTAAAACCATATGCACATCATAGCCTCTGAGCGGTTTTTGATTGAAGCATCATCAGGTTATACAATTTACTTACTTTTATTCCATGAAATATCTCATTGCCCTTTGTTTGCTCAGCACCATCGCTGAAGCACAAATTACCGAGCAACATTATATTGTATATAATACCCGCACACAACAAGTTACCACACTCGATGCCATTGTGCAAGAGATGCAGCAGTATGATGTATTGTTTTTTGGAGAAGAACACAACGATTCTGTTGGACATTTTCTGGAAGCTCAATTAGTTGAAAAAATGTTTGCTGCATACGGTGCGCAATCGGCTTTATCAATGGAAATGTTCGACCGGGATGTGCAGGAGGTGATGGATGAATATCTGGCAGGATTAATCAAAGAAAAACAATTTGTAAAAGATGCGCGCACCTGGAGTAATTACCGCGATTACCGACCAATGGTTGAGTTTGCCAAAACAAATCATATGCCAGTGGTATGTGCGAATGCTGCCGGCAGATATTCCAGTTTAGCTGTTCGCAAAGGTATGCAAGGATTAATGGCATTGCCGGAAGCCAGTAAATCGCATATCGCTCCCCTACCCTTTGATACGGCAAGTGGTCCTTATTTTGATAAACTGGTTGAAGTTTTTACCGGGCATGATTCTTCCATGACAGCCGCGAATGTAACTGCCACAGGTATGGATATGATTATGGGACAATCCACCTGGGATGCTACCATGGCCTGGTCTATCGCCGAATATTTAAAAGCGCATAAAGGCCACAAAGTATTACAGGTAAACGGCAGGTTTCACAGTGATGAACATTATGCTGTTGTAACACAATTACATAACTACAGACCGAAAGCGCGCTCCTTAGTAATAAGTTCAGGCTCTGATGAAAATTTCCCAAATATCGATTGGAGCCAGCATAAACAGAATGGCGACTATATAATTATTACAGATCCGAAGGTGCCGAGGACGTATGAGGAATAAGGAATGAGGAATGAGGAATGAGGAATAAGTAATAGACATACCGAACACATGTTTCCGCTATACGTCGGAAACACATGAACACCTGAACACACGAGCACCTGAACACAATTAACCAAGCGGATGAAATTTTCCGTCTTGTTTTTCGTGGAGGAAAGATTGTGCTGTTTCGGTAATGGTTTGTTGAATAGGAATCATAGCATAATTCAATGCCTGCCTGATTTTGGTGGAATCAAAATAGGTGATGCTATTGGCTATACGCGCAGTTTGTCGGGTAACGGTGGGTTCATCATTCGAAAATAATGACTTAAACCATTCCAATCGCCACGCAATTTCAGATAAAAATTTACCGGCTTCTTTTGATGGACGCTTTACGCCGAGACTATCTGCCATCATAAACATTAAATCGCGGAAAATCACATTTTCACTGACGAGCACAAAACGTTCATTTTGAATATCACTCTGCATCAGCGCAACAGCGATTCGTACTACATCACGCACATCCACATATCCGGTAATTCCGGTTGTATAAAAAGGAAATTGGCGGTAAACGGTTTCAAATAATTTACTGGAACCGCTATTCCAGTTTCCTGCTCCGAGAATGAGTCCCGGATTAATAATTACTGCATTTAATCCTTCGGCAATGCCCCGCCACACTTCACGCTCAGCTGCAAATTTAGATTGTGCATATGGCGTGGTGAGGTGTTTCATATTCCAGGGTGCATCTTCATTCACGTGTTCACCCGTTTTGCCTGTGCGACCTAAGGCAGCAATTGAGCTGACATGTACTAATTTTTTAATCTGCTTTTCCAGGGCCAGGTTGACAACATTTTCAGTGCCTTGTTGATTTACACGCATTACCTGTTGTGCGTGTTTAGCTGTATAAGCAATGGCACCGGCACAGTGATATATATGTGTAATATCCTGCATCGCATCTTCCAGTGCCATGATATCATTTACATCACCATCAACCCATTGTATTTGATCGGCAATATCTGCAACCAATCGCAAATTACTTTCCTTACGTTTAAGCGCACGCACAGGAACAGCCTGTTTAAGCAGTTCCCTGCATAAGTAGCTGCCTACTAATCCATTTGCGCCTGTAACGAGTATCATGAGATGTAAAGTTGCAATTTATTTAATTGGCAGTGCTATTTCTCCACCGGAAACGGCAATATCGGCACCTGTAACTGATGGTAAGAAATTCGGTTTGTGTTCTATACGTAAAACACCCATTAACGCCATGGCCAGCGCCTCTTTATAATTTACAATGGTTGCATCCGGCACATGCACGGTAACGCCAATTGTTCTGCAAATGGATTCAATTAAAAATCCATTCCACGCACCACCACCTGTAACAAATAATGTATACTGAGCGAATGGTCGGGCACCGGGTTGTTTGCGAATTACATGAGCAATCTGTTGCGCAATATGTGCTGTGGCTGTTGCTAATGCATCTGCAGTTGACAGTTGAGCATCGCGCAGCAATTGAATTACAGCTGCATGTACCCAGGCGTTATCCAGACTTTTTGGAGGTGCCTGCTCATAAAAAGGTAAACCATTTAATTGTGCCAACACCTGCTCATTCACCACGCCTGATGCAGCCATTCGACCATCTTCATCATAGGCATGACCTGCGAGTCGCGCGAAATAATTAAGTATTTGATTCGCTCCACAAATATCAAATCCGATTCTGCCTTGTTCTGTTTGATAGGATATATTGGCAATACCACCCAGATTCAGGCAAGCATCATTTTCAGCAAAAAATAATGCATCACACATAGGTACTAAAGGTGCGCCCTGACCGCCGGCGTCAATATCCGATTGTCTGAAACGGCCAATTACCGGAACATGGAGCAGGTTTGCCATTGTTTGCGGGCAACCGATTTGTTGTGTGATGCCAGCTGATGGCTGATGGATGGTAGTATGCCCGTGTGAAGCGACACAATCAATTTCCTGGATTTGATGATGGCGAATAAATTGTTGAATATGTTCAGCCATCACTTCTGCAAACCAGATATCCGTTTGATTATCAACGGCCTGATGTGCCACACTGATATTTTGCAGTTTATTAAAAACTGCATCTGCATAGGGAATCGTTTCTGCAGCTATAATACGAAATACAGGAGCCGGATCAAGTTGAATAGATACGCAAATAATATCCAATCCATCAAGTGAACTCCCCGACATAGTGCCTATAACCTGATATGTATTTTTTTGGGGTATCACGATTGTGGTGCGATGCTCTTGATTATTTGCGCAGCGTCATTACATAGGCTGCCACCATATCAATTTCCTGTGGAGGTAATTGCTGGCCCCAGGCAGGCATCGCATTTCTGCCGTTTACGACCACCTGTTTTACTTCATCAAGTGTAAGTACGGAAATTTTCAAATTTGCAGCACCGCTTAAGCCCAAATCACCTTTTGAGCCGTGGCATAATTTGCAGTGTTTGATATACACCACTTCTTCCGGTGGAACATCTTGTTGCACTTCCTTATTTGGTTGTGATTGTTCTCCACCACACGCTGCCAAAGCGCATACCAGGGCAGGTATAAAAAAAATAAGTAGCTTTTTCATCGCCTGAAAGTCGATGCAAAGCTACTTATTGCTTTTGGTTTGCGAGTATCTATTGCAAGAAATTAACGCACCAGTACAAAATTACCCTGACGCATTTCTTCTTCACCGCTTGTTGCGGTAGCTACTACTATATAAACGTAAGTGCCAATTTCTGCTTCCTTACCATCAACCATACCATCCCATCCTACATTAATCGCATTGGTAGTAAACACTTCCTCTCCCCAACGATTATAAACAGTAAATCGCTCGAGTGCAATGATATCGTGCAGGTAAGGTAATATTAAATCGTTGACATTATCACCGTTCGGTGAAAATGCGCTCGGCACTTCCACAATTGGAATATCCTCAACGGTTATCGTAACCTGATCAGTGCCAATACAGCCATCTGGGCTAACAACGGTGAGTGTAAATGTGGTTGTTTCTTCGAGTTCAACGGTTGGGTTATTATCGTTGTAATCAGAAAAAGACTCGTAAATGCCTGTAAGCACAGGTGTCCATTCGTAAGTACCATTTCCATCGCCATTCAGTGTAAATTCTTCGAGATATAAAACTGTCTGGTCAGGTCCTGCATCAGGAAAAGGTAATTCGCCGATATGAATGGTTTGCGACAAGGTATCGGTACAGCCGTTTGCAGAATAGGCCACGAGGGTAACGGTATAATCGCCGGGAGCTGCGTAGAGGTGACTCGGATTTTCATCGGTACTGGTTGAGCCATCACCGAAGTCCCATAAATATCCAGTTATAGTTCCGGTTATAATTGTTGTCTGGTTATCGAATTCTGCTGGGACATCCTGACAAACATCTTCTGTTTCCCATAGTACATCCGGTCCGGATTCAACAAAAACATCGTACGTTATCTCATCGACACAACCCACATCCGTTGTTACAATTAGGACGACCTCATAGGTGCCGCCATCCTCATATTCATGCGTTGGATTTTGTTCATCTGATGTAGCACCATCTGCAAAAGTCCATTCCCAGCTGTCAATATCACCGGCTTCTGTCGAGTTGGAAACATCTGTAAATATTACCGGTGTACCGGAACAACCGGCAACGAAATCATAATCAGCAGTTAAGGTATTATAGAGTTTAATTACGCCGATAGCGGTATCTGCGCAGGTAAAACCCGGGTTTACGATTAAGGTAACTATATACGTTCCGGTATCGGCATAGGTATGTGTAGGACTTTCGATGGTACTTGTAGCGCCATCACCAAAATCCCAGAAGTAATCTGTTCCGCCGGTACTGTTATTATCAAAAATTACAGTGAAGTCGGTGCAATTTAAATATTCATCATCCGGGTCTGTATCATCAAATACGGCGTCACCCACTTCCATTTCGGCAACAACCGAAGGCGTACAGGCCACCACATTAAATTGGAAATCGCGGATATGGTCGCCAAGCCATACACCGCCGCGATACTCTTTACACACAACGCCCACTACATATCTACCTTCAGCAGTTGCCGTTCCGGTCAATATACCGGTAGCCTCGTCGATGGCAAAGGCAGGTGCTGCATCAAGCGGATATAATTCATCATATCCGGCCACCCAGTTTACACCCACATAAGGAGGAGGTGATGCGATAACCGGAGCCGCATCAAACGCATCAGCACCCTGATATGGCCAGTAGAAATAATACGCTAATGAATCGCCATCCGGATCGGTTGCTGAGTGATCGAAAACGATCGGGTCATCAATACAAATCACGGTTGGTGGAAAATCATTAAACACCGGGCTATTATTACAAACTGCATCTGTTGCCGGCGGTATTTCCTGTGTATAGGTTGCGCCAACATCATCAGGTGTCCAAATATTTACGATACCGGCATTACGACAACAACGCTGGAAAACCAACAGGTATCCTTCATCACCATCCGGCACGGTTATATTAATCTCATAAATGGCCTGTTCAACACAAACATCATCAGGTGCATCCAGACATGGATTGTCTGATTCTGCGGGGATATCGGTGATAATTGGGTCGGTTAAAGGGTAATTCGTCACATAAGCACCATCCTGCGTAAACAATGTCATGTAGGCAGGGTTATCAAATAGTGTAAACGAGGTGCAGTCGCGATACAAAATCAATTTTACGTTATACTGATTTGTTCCGATGCAGGTATATACAATTTCACCCCCGATAATATGGGATGCGTTGACTCGGGTAACAGCTAAACAAAGAAAACAGGCGAGGAGTATGCCAATTCGTTTCATATCAGGTGTTGGTTTAAATAACTAAATAAAAGATACGGAAAATTAAAGATAGACAATCCCTTTTACCTGAGCAAGGTAACGGTTCCATCGAGGCGTTGGGTTACTCCCTCGCAGGTGGTATACATGATGTATACGTACATACCCACCTCTTGCGGAACGCCGTTGCCGTCAGTGCCATCCCAGCCGTTTTCGAGGCTATTGGTGCTGAAAACCTTTGCTCCCCAGCGATTGAAAATTTCCATAGAAACAAGTTCATCATCGGCCGCGGTCACCAGTCTGAATTTGTCATTTATGCCGTCCCCGTTTGGAGAGAAGGCATTAGCGGTCGCAAATTTGAAGCAGACCGGTAGAATTTGAATGAGGGCGGTGTCAGTTGATTTGCACCCATTCGGCCCGGTTCCTGTTACGATGTAGGCCGTCGTTTGGTCAGGCAAGGCTACAGGGTTTGAGATGGTTGGGTCGGAGAGGCCTTCTGTAGGGGTCCACACGAATGATTCAGCCCCGAAAGCGTATAGCTCCACCTCTTCAAAATGATACACTGTGGTATTAGGACCAGCGATAATATCCGGAGCAGGAAGCACTTCAAAATAGGCAGAAGCCGTGTCTGCTGTGCATCCGTCAGAAACAACTACATAAATCCAGGTGCTGTATTCAGGATAATAATATGTGCTTTGGCTATTTGGCGTTGAGGCAAATTCGGGTGGACTCCAGTCGTATAGGGTGCCTCCTGAGGTGATGAGATGCAACTCCTCCCCGGCACAAACCGTGTCGCCATAAATCGGTGTAGCAGTTACGGGTGGAGCAACATATATATCGGCACTCGTTGAATCCACACATCCGACAGAGGAGGTTACCGTCAACGAAACCGGATAAGTACCGGCATCAGGAAATGCATAGGGTACTGATTCTGTATTAAATACTTCTCCAGTATACAAAGTCCATTCCCAATCGGTAATGGTAAAAGGCAAAATAACAATCGAGCCACTTTCGATGGTATCGATTTGATTAATACAGAGGGTATCTGATTCTATGATAGCATGCGGTAAAGGATAAATGCGAATGGTATCATATAATTGAGCCGTACAACCATAACTGTTCGTTACTGTAAAAATCAGCATATAAGAACCTGATTCTTCATATACGTATTCGGGATTTTGTTCCACACTTCCCCAGCCATCGCCATAATTCCATTCCCAATCTGTAATCGTTCCAAAATCTGTTGTAGACAAATCCGTAAATTCGACCACATCACCTGCGCAGGTAAAATCAAAAGCGATATCTGCGATTAATTCCGGATATACATATACCGTGATATAAGTTGTATCGGAGCATTCATATCCGGGAAATGCAATGAGGGTTGCGGTGTAAGTACCGGCAGCGGGGTACGTGTAAGATGGGATATCATCAGTACTGGTATCCGTGGTGATACCGGGAACGCCAAAGTCCCAATAAAATTCATCTGTTCCAAAACTATAATTATCAAAGAGCACCGTGTAATTATCACATTCACTAATATAAGCCGGTGCTGCAGCAACGATGGATGGAGTGCAATCGGTCACATTAAATTGAAAATCGCGATAATGCACATCTAATAAAACACCATCGCGCCATTCTACGCAGGCGATACCCACCACAAATTGTCCTAAATCCGTAGGAATCCCCGCCAGCCATCCGGTAACCGGGTCAATCGCGAATGCAGGTGAAGAAGCCACCGGATAATCTTCTGCATAAGGTGGGATAAAAATCACTTCAGGAAAAGGGGGTGGCAATGCGGGCGATGGATCCGGAAAATCAAAGGAAGCACCGGTATATGGTGTAAAAAAGCGATACACCAAATCATCACCATCAGGATCGGTTGCCATATGATTGAAAGAAAAAGGATATCCGGCACAAATGGCAACAGGTGGTAAATCGGTAAATCGCGGACTACTGTTTATTAAACTACCGGGATCAGGGATATGCGCTGAATAAGTAACACCTGTATTAACCGGTTCTGAAATATTGAGAATGGTAGAGTTTCGGCAACATCTTTGGTAAACTAAATTATAACCACCCGGATGCGCAGGTAAATCGATAGTACCGACATAAATACCTTCTTCAATACACAAATCAGGATTCACTTCAACACAAGGATTAATAATGGATGGATCTATTAAATCTGATCCCGGAAAAAATAAAACGAGGCTATCCACTAATGCGCCTTCTGCCGTGTACACATAAATTTGTAAGGGATCATCATAAGCTGCCGCATCCGGATTTGAACAGTCGCGGTATATTTTTAGAGTAACTTCAAATGTATTTCCTGCCAGGCGGGTATATATCATTTCACCACCAATAATGTGCCAGGCTTTGGCGTGAAAGCCGGAAAGCATAAGCAATAGTATGATGACGATTGACCGCATAAACTGTATAAAGATAATCAGCGAATCTACAATAGGATGTTAAAACTTAATACCGAAGCAATTTTGACCAGAATATTACTTAATGACATCCATGCAAAATAATTATTAGTTTACGCCCTAGATGACCCCTGCAAAGTCCACATCACAAAACAGCACAACTGGCTCGCCGACACCATCGCAAAAATCAAAGGCACCAAAATTAACAACCCCGCAGCGCGCCTCCAGCTCAACTAGAAGTTCACTATGTAATCATTTTGCAGATTGAAACATCGTTCATGGGTAGGATACAAATCAATTATTAAATCCATCGCTCGTTCCTGACCTTAACGGTTACAATGCGACTGCACAACTTTGCAGATTCGATTGTGAAATAGAAGCGTTGAATTTGCCAAACCAATTAAATAATTCTGTCTGATTAATGGCGACCAAAACACCTTTATTGAGCTATTATTAATTTTTCACACCATATTAATCCGGTGCTGCTGTAAAGGCCCACAAAATAAATACCCTCGTTCAATCCGGCGAGTGATATGGATGTGTTCTGAACAAATGGCTGCCTGAATACCGGTCTCTGCAAAGCGTCGAATATCTGAATGAAATCAATGGTTGAGCCATCTTCAACTGAGATAATGCATTGGTCTTTAGCTGGATTGGGTGATAGGGTAATATGCGGTGGAGTTGGGGATAGGTTAGCGATATTGGTTGGAATTGAGAGGCCAACAATCCAAGCGTCTCTAAAATTATTCTCAGGTAATCCATCACCTAATCTACTGCAGTTGATATCCTGGTTTGGAATTAAGGCATTACTTATGCAGCTGGTAAATATGTATACTACTTGATCGATGATTACTAAGTTGCCTACCGGGCCGCTTAAATAATCTCCATCAAAATTATTGCCTCCAAAATTTTGACTCCACAATGGTTGGAAATTACTATCAGTTGACATAATCCAATAATCATTTGCGAGCCCATCATTTAGATTGTCGGGGACATCAAAATCGAGAGAGCTTGAATATCCGAAAAAATATAAATTTCCGGCTGAATCAATGCTCATTGTTGAGAATCGATCGTCATGACTTCCACCGAAAGATAGCATATTCACCAGATTGAGTGTGCTATCAAAAAAAGCTATTGAACCTTCTTCCATCGCATGACCTGCTTCCGGTGGGAAGGAGGTAGACGCTGCGTTACCGGATCCAGCACTTAGGGTATACTCCTTATACTTTACGATTGAATGCTCGAAATTGAAAAAATCGGTCTCCGCGGATAGGAAATTTTCATTGATAATATTGCCACTGCTGTCTATTGTCAGTATCCATCTTTTCCTAAGATCGGTGACGGGGCAATCTGATAAATCATAATCATTAGAGGATGAAAATATGTGAATTTGATAGAACCCGCGACTGATTTCAACACTATTCGCAATAGGTACATCATTTTGTGAACCCCCTAGAACTTTAATCCAATTGATTTGTCCCAAGCTGTCGGTTTTTAGTATAATTGCGTCTTCACAACATGTAGTGCCATAATGGATTGGAATGTCTCCCCCAGACCCATAACTTGTTCCCAGGATAAGGTATCCTCCATCTAAGGTTTGTATCACATCTGTAAATTTTTCATCAGTTTCACTACCATAACACTGTGTCCAAATGGTGTCACCTGAAGATGAGGTGTGTAACAGTAATAAATCAAGGCCTCCATTATAATTGCGGCAGCCATCTAGCCCATACCCTCCAAAAGTATAGTTGCCATCAGAAAGGCACAATGGTTTAATTGGAGCACATTCATATTCGGCTGAATTATAAAATTTTTGCCACTCTAACTCAATTGAAGAGTTGAATTTTATTACCCAACCTGTAGGATTGATAACACCTTCTAAATCGCCGTCATAAGAGCCTGAGGTAATAGTAGTTATTACACCGCCATCGATTGTTTGAGCAGCATAGTTGAAATAATCATCATTACTTCCACCATAGCATTGCTGGTAAATAATACTTGGCTGGGCGCTAGCAACCTTCATAATAATACTTAAGTATGAATAAATATAATATTTGCTAAGCTTAAACCCAATAGTATTAGATTTCATATGCAAGTATATTTGGAAATGTGAGTTAGGAATGAATGGACATTACTGTTTAATAAATTTTGAGTAGTTGATAATACTATTTTGGTAATCTATTGTGCAGATGTAAATACACCAGTGTGACTACTTTTAAGGGACACTCTAAGACCTCGTACAACCATACAGTGATAAATCTCGTTAATAAAGATGAAAGTATCAAATGAAAGGTCGGATAGGCTGCTAATTTTTCATTTGAGGCCGTTATATTTGAGTTAGTAATCACCATGTAGTTGCCAAATTGTTATACAAGATGCCCTTAAGATAATTAACAGAAGTCCGGATTCTATAATGATATTCCTTCAATTCAGATTAAGGTAAACAGCCAAAAGAGATGTTAAACTTGTTTAAGGCCAGTAAACAAAATGTCACATTTCAACTATCTTAGCAGACTGGGCCACTCAAATACCCTTATACCAATACCTATATGAAGCAATTTTTGTGTGCAGTCGCAGTTTTCTGCGCAACGCTGCCATTATCAGCCCAAAGCACCTGGCCTGAGAATGGTGTTTTTGATGAACGATCAGGTGCATACGCCTTTACACATGCTACCATAGTAGTGGATACATCCACCACTTATACCGATGCTACGATGGTTATTCGGGATGGTATAATTGTGAGTGTAGGCACTAATGCTACCATTCCGGCAGACGCTGTAGTTGTGGATTTGCAGGGCAAATATGTGTATCCGTCGTTTATTGATGCAGATGCAGATTATGGATTGCCCAAAAAGGAAAACCCTTCGCAAAAAGGGCCACAATTATTAAATAATAATGAGCAGGCGGTTTCCTGGAATCAGGCGATTACACCAGAATTTCAGGCATATACACAATTTTCACCTGATGATGAACAGGCTAAACAATTTCGACAATCGGGGATAGGGCTCGTACTCACACATCGGCATGATGGTATAATGCGCGGAACCGGTGCGTTGGTTTTTGTGCATGATTTACCGGCACGTGATGCAATATTATCAGAGCGGGTGAGCACACATTATGCTTTGCGCAAAGGCAGTAGCACTCAGGATTATCCAAGTTCACAAATGGGCAGCATTGCGCTTATTCGACAAACTTTATATGATGCTGATTGGTATGCAAAAGGAGGTTCTGCAGAAGAAACAAATATTTCACTTGAGGCTATTGTATCGGGCAGGCAATTGATTCCCATTTTCGACGCGAAAGACAAACTGGAAGTTTTGCGTGCTGATCAAATCGGCAATGAATTCAATATTCCATTTGTTATAAAGGGCAGTGGTAATGAGTATCAACGTGTTCAGGAAATTGCTGCAACAGGTGCTTCACTCATCATACCGGTTAACTATCCAAAAACACCGGACATAACAGACCCATATGACGCGCAATTACTTCCACTTGCTGATTTAAAGGAATGGGAAATGGCGCCGGCAAATGCCGCTTACCTGGCGGATGCACATATTCGGTTTTGCTTTACTTCTAATGGACTGGAGGATAAATCGCAGTACCTGCCGGCAGTGCGCAAAGCTGTGCAGTATGGATTATCAGAAAAAGAAGCACTGGCAGCATTAACGATAACACCTGCCGGTATTTTAGGTATTCAAAATCAAGCCGGTTCGCTTCAAAAAGGTAGAATTGCAAATTTTTTGATTACTTCCGGCAATTTATTTAATAAAGAAACGGTGCTATATGAAAATTGGGTAGATGGCCATCGCTACATATTAAAAAATGCACCCGAAGAGCACAGAGGATTATATGCCTTACAGGTTGGCAATAGTACATATGGCTTGCTTATTAAAGGTTCTGCTGCAGCACCTGTATTTCAGATCTTAAAAAACACGGATACATTATCAGCCAATGGCTCAATAACTGATCAGGGAATCTCATTGCAATTCACAGACAATGCCATGTTGTATCGATTAAGTGGATGGAAATCTGATAAAAATTTTGCCGGTCGCGGCCAGATGAATGAAAACTGGATTGAGTGGTCGGCCACCTTCGCGAATGTGTATATGGAAAAACCAGCTCAGGCAACTACCGACAGCATACATATTGGCGAAGTGGTGTATCCATTTAGTTCGTTTGGCTGGACTACTCCACCGCAACAACAAAATATTCTGATTACGAATGCAACAGTCTGGACAAACGAAAAAGCCGGTGTATTGAAAAATACGGATGTATTGATTGGCAATGGTAAAATTTTGCAGGTGGGTAAAAATATATCTGCAAAAAACGCCTTGGTCATTGATGGTACCGGCAAACATGTAACGGCAGGGATTATTGACGAGCATTCACACATTGCCGTAACGGATGGTGTTAATGAAGGCACACAAAGCAGCAGTGCCGAGGTGCGGATGGGCGATGTAATTGATTGTGATGATATTAATATTTATCGCCAGTTGAGCGGTGGGGTAACAACTGCCCATATTTTACATGGATCAGCCAATCCGGTTGGCGGACAAACACAACTTATAAAATTACGTTGGGGGCTGACACCTGAAGAAATGAAATTTGAAGGATGGCCGGGCTTTATCAAATTTGCTTTAGGTGAAAATGTAAAACAAAGTAACTGGGGCGACGAAAGTGTTATTCGATTCCCGCAAACACGCATGGGTGTGGAGCAGGTATATGCTGATATTTTCACCCGTGCTCAAGAATACGCGTTGGCAAAAAAAGATCCTAAAAATCTGGTTCGCACCGATTTAGAATTAGAAGCAATTGCTGAAATTCTGGAAGGCAAGCGATTTATCACCTGTCATAGTTATGTGCAAAGTGAGATTAATATGCTCATGAATCTTGCCGATACTTTTGGATTTACGGTAAACACCTTTACACATATATTAGAAGGCTATAAAGTTGCCGATAAAATGAAAATGCATGGCGCCGGCGCATCGAGTTTCAGCGACTGGTGGGCATATAAATTTGAGGTGTATGATGCCATACCGCAAAATGCAGGTTTATTGCATGATGCCGGCGTAATAACCGCCTTAAATTCAGATGATGCAGAGATGGCCAGAAGGTTAAACCAGGAGGCTGCCAAAACGATTAAATATTCTGGCATTTCAGAAGAGGAAGCTTTAAAAATGGTAACCCTGAATCCTGCAAAATTATTGCATATTGATGATAGAACCGGAAGTATTAAGGAAGGGAAAGATGCTGATATTGTTTTGTGGAGCGATAACCCATTAAGCATTTACGCCATGGCCGAAAAAACCATTATTGATGGTCGCATCTATTTTGATCGCAGTCAGCAATCAGCTCTATTGGAAGCAGACGCTATCGAACGTGACCGCATCATTAAAAAAATGATGGCCGATAAAGTAAATGGCGCAGTTACCATACCCGTGAGCACCACACCTAAACGTGAGTATGATTGTGAAGACGTGGGTGATTTTGTTAAAGGAGAATAATTATTAATTGACAGACTACAGCTATGCGAAACCTCATATTAACCTGTTTCATCATATGTTTCTCAATACCACAAATGCATGCGCAGCAAGTGCCGTATGTCATTACAGGAGGCACATTACATATTGGAGATGGAACCATTATTGAAAATGGATTACTCATTGTGCATAATCAGATTATTGAATATGCCGGACCTATGAAAGAAACCAGTTATGATGCAAATACTGCTTCAATTATTGATGCGACAGGAAAGCATGTTTACCCCGGATTAATCGGACTAACATCTGAACTCGGTTTAAAAGAAATCAGTGCAGTAAGAGCAACAAATGATATTTATGAAGTGGGCGTGTTCAATCCGAACATCCGATCGTTGATTGCCTATAATACAGATTCAAAGGTAATTCCAACCGTACGATCTAATGGTGTGTTATTAGCACAACCGGTGCCAAATGGTGGTATCATCAGCGGTCAAAGCAGTGTGATGAAATTATCCGGTTGGAATTGGGAAGATGCAGTAGTTGCCACAGATGGTAATATGCATATGCACTGGCCGGATGTTTACAGATACAATTGGGGAACTGGCACGTATTCGATTAATCCGGATTACACAAAAGAAGTGGAAGAAATCAAAGCTTTTTTTGCAGAAGCTAAGGCATACTGTGCCATACAAAATCACACCGAAAAAAATCTTCGGTTTGAGGCGATGCATAAAGTGTTAAATACAGAACAAAAACTTTACATTCAAACGAATGCTGCCAAGGGAATTATTGGTGCGGTTGATTTTGCCCAGACATTTGGATTACAGATTGTAATTGTTGGCGGCAGACAATCGTATCAGGTTTTAGATTTGCTCAAACAACACCAGATTCCGGTATTATTAGAATGCACACATGAATTACCCGCATTTGATGGCGACCCTATTGATTTACCTTATACATTACCTATTTTGTTACAGAAGGCAGGTATTGTATGCGGACTAACCATTAACAACGAAGATGCGAGTTATTGGAATTTGCGTAATTTACCTTTTCAGGCAGGAGCAGTTGTGCCTTATGGTATGAATAAAGAGGATGCCTTGCGCATGGTAACACTCAATAATGCAAAAATTGCAGGTATCGACAATCGTTTTGGAACCCTTACAACCGGCAAAAGCGCCACCTTATTTATCAGCGAGGGAGATGCGTTGGATATGCGCACGAATCAACTCAGCTATATTTTTATCGAGGGAGAGCGCATAAAACCGGAAAACTGGCAAGACGAGCAAGAGCGCAAATACCAACTCAAATACGGCATCACACCCCGCAATTAATCCAAACATATTGCGAAAGCCCCGCCTAAACCTTACCTTTGCACTCCCCTCAACCGGAGAGATGTCCGAGTGGTTGAAGGAGCACGCCTGGAAAGTGTGTATACCCCTAAAGGGTATCGAGGGTTCGAATCCCTCTCTCTCCGCCAACAAATAATGTTTTGCAACCATAGGTTGCAATCTTTAAATACTGCTAGAGAAAGTGCAATTTCTTTAGCAGTATTTTTTTTGATTTCTTTAAAAGGGTATCGATTGGGTTCCCCGCCTGCACGACGCAGGAGGGCAGGGAATCCCTCTCTCTCCGCCAACAAATAATGTTTTGCAACCGTAGGTTGCAATTCAAAAATACTGCTTGAGAAATACAATTTCTTTAGCAGTATTTTTTTAAATAGATTTCTTAAAAAAGGGTATCGATTGGGTTCCCCGCCTGCACGACGCAGGAGGGCAGGGAATCCCTCTCTCTCCGCCAACAAATTATCATACAGCC
>ERZ795044.873-NODE-873-length-28209-cov-15.288556_pt1 | contig 28209 bp, 28 predicted proteins | sample MGYA00375128_ERZ795044 | MGnify/ENA primary metagenome ERZ795044 (study PRJEB30173, sample SAMN05720213) | anaerobic digester metagenome | isolation source: active sludge of municipal wastewater-treating anaerobic digesters | place: USA | collected 2014-12-22 ...
AGCAAGATCGACTCGCGCACCATCCTCGACCAGATGGGCGCCGAGACCCTGCTCGGCATGGGCGACATGCTCTACCTCGCGCCCGGTACCGGGCTGCCGGTGCGCGTGCACGGTGCCTTCGTCGCCGACGACGAGGTGCACAAGGTGGTCGACCACCTCAAGAAGATCGGTCCGCCCGACTATATCGAGGGCATCCTTTCCTCGGCCGAGGACGATGTCGACGCCGCGCTCGGCGGCGGCGGGGAAGGCGATGACGGCGAGTCGGACGCGCTCTACGACCAGGCCGTGGAGATCGTGGTGAAGACGCGCCGGCCCTCGATCTCGCTGGTGCAGCGCCACCTGCGCATTGGCTACAACCGCGCCGCGCGCCTGATCGAACAGATGGAGCGCGCCGGCCTGGTGTCGCCGATGGGCAGCAATGGCAACCGCGAAGTGATCGTGCCGGCCAAGGAGAGCGAATGATCCAGTTCAACACACGACCGGCCGCGCTGCTGCGCGGTGTGGCGGGCGTCGTGCTCGCGCTGGCGGCCCTGGGCGCTACGGCGGCGGGTGGCGTGCAGCAGCTGCGCGACTTCGTCACTGGCGCGCGCAGCGCGGAGGGCGAGTTCGAGCAGGTCGTCACCGCGCAGTCCGGGCGCCGACCTCAGGAGGCCTCGGGCAGCTTCGCCTACGCCCGCCCGGGGCGCTTCCATTGGGAGTACGACCGGCCTTATCGCCAGGTGCTGGTGGGCGACGGCAAGACCCTGTGGTCCTGGGATCCCGACCTCAACCAGGTGACCGTACGCGCGATCGGCGAGGCGCTCGGCGCCACCCCGGCGGCGATCCTGTTCGGCAGCGGCGCGCTCGACGACAATTTCGAGCTCGCCGACGCCGGCGAGCGGGACGGTCTGGCCTGGGCCGAGGCGCGTCCGAAGCGCACCGAGAGCGGCTTCGAGTCGCTGCGCATCGGGCTGGCTGAAGGCCAGTTGCGGCGTATGGAGATGCGCGACCACTTCGGCCAGACCACGGTGATCCGCTTCACCCGCCTGCGCGCCAACCCGGTGCTCGCCGAGGACCGCTTCCGCTTCGAGCCGCCCGCAGGCGCCGACGTGATCGGCGAACTGCCCGGCGCGCGCTGATTCCCCACGCACGCGTGCGCACGCCGCAATCGATCCCCGAGTCCATGGGCCGTCTGCAAGGGGGCTCCGCATGACCGACCTGTTCGACGCCCTCGAGCCGCCGCAGGTGCCGCTCGCTGAGCGCATGCGGCCGCACACCCTCGACGAGGTCGCCGGCCAGTCACACCTGTTGGGACCGGGCAAGCCGCTGCGACTGGCCTTCGAGTCGCGCCGGCCGCACTCGATGATCCTGTGGGGCCCGCCCGGCGTCGGCAAGACCACGCTCGCGCGGCTGATGGCGCGCGGCTTCGACGCCGAGTTCGTCGCCCTGTCCGCGGTGTTCTCCGGGGTCAAGGAGATCCGCGAGGCGATCCAGCAGGCCCAGGCCGCCAAGGCGCGCGGTCGCCACACCATCCTCTTCGTCGACGAGGTGCACCGCTTCAACAAGGCGCAGCAGGACGCTTTCCTGCCCTACGTCGAGCAGGGCTTGGTGACCTTCATCGGCGCCACCACCGAGAACCCTTCGTTCGAGGTCAACTCCGCGCTGCTGTCGCGCGCCGCGGTGTATGTGCTGGAGTCGCTCGACCACGATGCCATGCTGCGCCTGTTCGAGCGCGCGCACGCGATCGCCTGCCCGACGCTCGGCTTCGACGAGGATGCGCGCGAGCGCCTGATCGGCTTTGCCGACGGCGACGCGCGCAGGCTGATGAACCTGATCGAACAGGTCCAGGTTGCCGCCGAGACCGCGAAGGTCGATCCGGTGAGCGCCACCTTCGTCGACCAGGCCCTGTCGCGCAACCTGCGCCGCTTCGACAAGGGCGGAGAGGCCTTCTACGACCAGATTTCCGCCCTGCACAAGTCGGTGCGCGGCTCGGATCCGGATGCCTCGCTGTACTGGCTGTGCCGCATGCTCGACGGCGGCGCCGATCCGCTCTACCTCGGCCGGCGGCTGATCCGCATGGCGGTGGAGGACATCGGCCTGGCCGATCCGCGTGCGCTCGAGATCGCGCTCAATGCCTGCCACACCTACGAGCGCCTCGGTTCTCCCGAGGGCGAACTCGCGCTCGCCCAGGCGACGATCTTCATGGCCTGCGCGGCCAAGTCCAACGCCGCCTACAAGGCCTACAAGGCCGCGCGCGCCTTTGTCGCCCACGACGGCTCGCGTCCGGTGCCGCTGCACCTGCGCAACGCGCCGACCAAGCTGATGAAGGCGCTCGACTACGGCAAGGCCTACCGCTACGCGCACGACGAGCCCGAGGCCTATGCAGCGGGCGAGAATTATTTCCCCGAGGGAATGCAGTCGCCCGGGTGGTACCAACCCACTCCGCGCGGCCTCGAAGGCAAGATCGGCCAGAAGCTCGCTTGGCTGCGCGAACTCGACCGCAAGGCGGCGGAGGGCGGAAAACAATACGCGAGGCCGTCGCCATCTGCGGGCGGCGCCTCGCGCGAAGTCCCGGCGAGCAAAGGTACGCCGGGCGAGGAGAGAATCAGTGGGGGAGGGGATGATCCTTCATGAAACGCTCGCAGACGGAAGCCGCCAGTTTGGCCTTGCGCACGTCCCCGCATGCATTGGCACGCTCGATGAGTTCGCGCATGTAGTGCGTGAGTGCCAGCACGCCCTCCGGCGTCTGCACGAGCCCGCAGCAAAGCTGTGCGGCGGCGGCATCCGGGATGTCCTCATGCTCGGCAATCAACAACACCTCCTCGTCGGTGAGATCGCAGTAGTCCAGGCAGTCGCGAATGGATAGCATGCCGTTTCCTCCAGGTCCGGGCCGTCTGATGCGGCTTTGTCGTCAACTCAAGGATAGTGGACCGATCCGCTTTTACAAGTTCGATAGAAATTCAGAACCAGAACCAAGTCGTTGATTAAGAAAGCCGATTTTGCGAAGCGCGAGGTCTTGTCGCGCAACCCCGCCATGTAATCAGTCGCCTGCGACGGTTTTCCGAGAATCCGCATCAACTTTTGCCGATCGCTTTTCAGGAACGTTTCCGATGCTCGATATCCAGCTTCTCCGCACCCAGCTCGACCACGTCGCCGCACGCCTCGCCACGCGCGGGCTGCAGCTCGACACCGCCGCCTTCCAGGCCCTCGAGGACGAGCGCAAGCAGTTGCAGACCCGCACCCAGGAACTGCAGGCCCGCCGCAACGCGCTGTCCAAGCAGATCGGCATGCTCAAGGGCAAGGGCGAGGACGCCTCCGCGGTGATGGCCGAGGTCGCCCAGCTCGGCGACGGGCTCAAGGCCTGCGAGCAGGCCCTGCCGATGCTGCTCGAGCGCATCAACGCCTTCCTGGCCACCCTGCCGAACCTGCCGCAGGATGATGTTCCGGCGGGCGCAGACGAGACCGGCAACGTCGAGGTGCGGCGCTGGGGTACGCCGCGCGCCTACGACTTCGAGGTGCGCGACCACGTGGACCTCGGCGCTCCGCTCGGCCTCGACTTCGAGACCGGCGCCAAGCTGTCGGGCGCGCGCTTCGCCTTCCTGCGCGGTCCGGTGGCGCGCCTGCATCGCGCGCTCGCGCAGTTCATGCTCGACACCCACACCCGCGAGCACGGCTACACCGAGTGCTACACGCCCTACATCGTCAATGGCTCGGCGCTCTACGGCACCGGTCAGCTGCCCAAGTTCAAGGAGGATCTGTTCTGGGTGCTGCGCGGCGGCGACGAGGAGGGCCTCGAGCAGTACCTGATCCCGACCGCAGAGATCACGCTCACCAACAGCGTGCGCGAGGAGGTGCTCGCGCTCGAGAGCCTGCCGATCCGTCTTACCGCGCATAGCCCCTGCTTCCGCTCCGAGGCGGGCAGCGGCGGGCGCGACGTGCGCGGCATGATCCGCCAGCACCAGTTCGACAAGGTCGAGATGGTGCAGATCGTCGAGCCGGCGAAGAGCAAGGAGGCGCTCGAACAGATGGTCGGCCACGCCGAGGCCATCCTGCAGAAGCTCGAGCTGCCCTACCGGGTGATCACGCTGTGCACCGGCGACATGGGCTTCTCGGCTGCGAAGACCTACGATCTCGAGGTGTGGCTGCCGGCGCAGAACACATACCGCGAGATCTCCAGCTGCTCGAACTGCGAGTCCTTCCAGGCGCGCCGCATGCAGGCCCGCTTCAAGAACGCGCAGGGCAAGAACGAGCTGGTGCACACGCTCAACGGGTCCGGTCTGGCGGTGGGGCGCACCCTGGTTGCGGTGCTGGAGAACCACCAGCAGGCCGACGGTTCGATCGTGATCCCGCGGGCGCTGGTGCCCTACATGGGTGGCATCGAGCGCATCGAAGCGCCGCTCTGAGCGGCGATCGGCGGTTGGCGCGGGTCCGACCTTGCGGCCCGCGCCAGCCGCGTCCTGGCGGGGCCGTGCCGTGTGCGATGCCGTCCCGCTCCGCCGCTTGCGCCCGCGCTCAGTGCTCGTCCAGCCACACCGACTCCCAGCGCGCGAGCTCGGGGAAGTGGTGCTCGGCGCGCGCGGCGAGCGCGCGGTCGAGTTCGTCGATCAGGCCGTGCAGCGAGCGTTCGGGCGCGTGGGGGAGTTCGGGCTCGAACTCCACGACGAGGTCGCCACGTGCGCGCCGGCCGTGCGCCGGAAAGCCGGCGCCGGGTACGCGCAGGCTGCGCGGATGGGCGAGGCCGGGCTCGAGTTCGATGCTGCGCACGCCCGTCGGGTGGGGCACGCGCAGGGTCCCGCCGATCAGCAGGCGCAGCGCGCTGACCGGGCGGCGCAGCACCAGGTCGCGGCCCTCGCGGCGAAACAGCGGATGACTGGTGAGGCGGATCTGCAGGTGCAGGTCGCCAGCGCGATGGCGCGGCTCGGGGTGCGCTTCGCCCTCGCCGGCGAGACGCAGTTCGTCGTCGTCCACCACCCCGGGTGGAATGAGTACCTCGAGATGACGAGTCTGCATTTGTTCCCCGCTGCCGCCACAGCCGCCACACGGTCCCGTGTTGCGATAGCCCCGCCCCTCGCAGCCCGGGCAGCGCTCCAGCCCCGCAGGTCCGTGCAAGCGGCCCGAGCCTCGGCAGGGTGTGCATAGGCGGCTCACGCTGAGCTTCTCGATGCCGCTGCCGCCGCACAGCACGCAGGGGCTGCGGCGCTCGACCTCGACCGTCCGCCGCGCCCCGGTGAAGCTCTCCTCGATGCTGATCTCCAGTGTCTGCCAGCGGTCCGCGCCGCGCTGCGGCGGAGGCTGGGTGGCAGCCGCGTCCTCGTGTGCCTTCTCCTTGCCTTCGAGCAGGGCGGCGAGCAGGCGGTCGTGCGCATCGCGCAGCCGCCTGAACTGATCGGCGGCGGCGGGGTCGGGATTGCGATCGGGATGCCATCGCATGGCGAGCTTGCGGAAGGCGCGCTTGATCTGTTGCGCGCTCGCGCCGGCTGGCAGGCCGAGCAGTGCGTGGGTGTCGGACATGGACGAATGGGTGAGGACCGCGAGGGCATCAGCTTAACCGAGCTTGCCCGCGGATGCTGCGCCCGCACTTGACGGATCTCCCAAGGATGAAAGAATGTGGCGCCGTGTTCAATACGGAATCGTATGGCCTGGTGCTCCGGCAGAACTCGCCGGAGCGCGAACACGCGGAAAATGAATACATGGAGACGACGAAACGATGAGCCCAAGCCGAGCTTCCGAAACCCAGCCCCGCGACTCGTGGGTGCATCATCCGCAGGGGCGCATCTTCGCGCGGGAATGGACCCCGTCCGGGGCGGCCGGCGAGCGGCCGGCGAGCCCGATCGTGCTGCTCCACGACTCGCTCGGCTGTGTCGAGCTGTGGCGCGACTTCCCGGCGGAGCTGAGCGCCGCGAGCGGGCGCCGGGTGATCGCCTACGACCGCCTCGGGTTCGGCCGCTCGGATGCGCGCGAGGCGCTGCCGGCGCTGGACTTCATCGCCGAGGAGGCGCAGGCGTATTTTCCGGCGGTGCGCGAGCAGCTCGGCCTGGAGCGCTTCGTGGTGTTCGGCCACAGCGTCGGCGGCGGCATGGCGGTGAATTGCGCGGCTGCATTTGCCGGGGCCTGCGACGCCCTGATCACCGAGTCGGCCCAGGTCTTCCCCGAGGACCTCACCCTGAGCAGCATCGCCGAGGCCAAGGAGCAGTTCGTCGATGAATCGCAGCTGCAGCGCCTGGCGCGCTATCACGGCGACAAGGCGCGCTGGGTGCTGGATGCGTGGACCGAGAGCTGGTTGCATCCCGGCTTCGCGGCCTGGTCGCTGAGGTCGGTGCTGCCGCAGGTGCGTTGCCCTGTGCTGGCCATCCATGGCATGCATGACGAGTACGGCACGAGCGTGCACCCCGAGACGATCGGCGAGCTCTCCGCGGGCCCGGCGCAGGTGGCGATCCTGCCGGACACCTTCCACGTGCCGCATCGCGAGCGTCCGGCCGCGGTCATCGAACTCGTCTGCGCCTTCCTCGAGCCGGTGCGGCAGGGCGGGGCGGTGTGCGTGTCCTGAGCGGTCGGCGCGGTGCATCCGGGCGGGTCCCGGATGGGCCGCTCGGGTATCGGGCGGGGGCGCGCCGATGCGACGAGGAGGGACGGAAAAGGAGGACGAAAAAAAACGCCGACCCGGTGAAGAGTCGGCGTTTTTCGAAACTGGCGCGCCCGGAAGGATTCGAACCTCCTACCCCCTGGTTCGTAGCCAGGTACTCTATCCAGATGAGCTACGGGCGCGTTGCCGAAATCGTTTAGAGCCCGAAATCGGAAGGCTTTTTTTGGCGCGCCCGGAAGGATTCGAACCTCCTACCCCCTGGTTCGTAGCCAGGTACTCTATCCAGATGAGCTACGGGCGCTTCTTGCTGCACTGCGAAGAACCGGGATTATAACGACTGTTCCCGCAACTTCAAGTTTAAATTGGCGGAGAGGGTGGGATTCGAACCCACGGTAGGCTTGCACCTACGCCTGATTTCGAGTCAGGTACATTCGACCACTCTGCCACCTCTCCGCTCGAAGGTCGGCATTATAGTGTTTTTTTCCGGGAAGTGAACAGTTTTTTGCGGGGGGTAAAGTGAAGAGACCCCGTCGCCGGCCCCGACCCGGCGCATCGGGACGGGCAAGGCGGCCGCGGTCGGGCCCGGGCTGCGCTCACCTGGCCTGCGGCAGCATCTCCTCGTAGGCGCGCACCGCTTCCGCGGCGTACATCAGGGCCGGGCCGCCGCCCATATAGGTGCACACGCCCAGGGTCTCCATGATCTGCTCGCGGGTCGCGCCGAGGCGGATCAGCGCCTTGATGTGGAAGCCGATGCAGGCGTCGCAGCGCTGGGTGACGGCGATCGCGAGTGCGATGAGTTCCTTCTGCAGCTCGCTCAGCACGCCGTCCTGCAGCGAGCTCTTGGCCATCGCGCCGAAGCCCTGCATGGTCTCGGGGATCTCCTTGCGCAGCGTGGCGAGCGCCTTGGAGACATCGCTCACGATCTGGACGTGGGACTTGGACATCATGCGTTCTCCTATTTCAGAAAACGCTTATCTTACTCCGCCGACGCGCTTGCGACCATCGCGTCGCGGCGCCGGGCGTGCGTGCCCGAGCGCACCCGCGACACGGCCCCGCTAAAGGGGCGGGGGTCAGGCCCCGCCGCGCTTGTCGCGCTCGATCAGCGCGTAAGCGGAGTGGTTGTGGATCGACTCGAAGTTCTCGGACTCGACCACGTAGGCGTCGATGCGCGGCTCGCGGTTCAGCTGGCCGGCGACGTCGCGCACCATGTCCTCGACGAACTTGGGGTTGTCGTAGGCGCGCTCGGTGACCCACTTCTCGTCGGGGCGCTTGAGCAGGCCGAAGACCTCGCACGAGGCCTGGGCCTCGACCATCTGCACCATCTCCTCGATCCACAGGTGGTCGTTGAGCACCGCGGTGACGGTGACGTGAGAGCGCTGGTTGTGCGCGCCGTACGCGGAGATCTTTTTCGAGCATGGGCACAGGCTGGTCACCGGCACCACGACCTTCATGGTGAACTCGTAGGCGCCGCCCTCGCCGATGCTGCCGATGAAGCAGACCTCATAGTCCATCAGGCTCTGCACGCCGGACACCGGCGCCGTCTTGTTGATGAAGTAGGGGAAGCTCATCTCGACGTGGCCGGTCTCGGCCTCGAGGCGCTCGACCATGGTGCGCAGCATGGGCTCGAAGTTCTCCACCGAGATCTCGCGCTCGCGGCCGTTGAGGATCTCGATGAAGCGCGACATGTGGGTGCCCTTGAAGTTGTGGGGCAGACCGACGTACATGTTGAAGCTGGCCACCGTGTGCTGCACGCCGCCGCGCTTGTCGGCGACCTTGATGGGGTGGCGGATCGACTTGATGCCGACCTTGTCGATCGCGATCCGGCGGCTGTCGGCGCTGCTCTGCACGTCCGGGATGGCGATTGCGTTGGGGGTGTTCATGGGCAGGTTCCCTGCGGGTGGTCGGGGGAATGGGCGTGCCGGAGCCGCCAGCAAAGTGCAATCGTGTTGCACTTTGCTGGCGATCTTATCTTTCCCGACAAAAATGCTCAACCTTTAGGCGCGCTCCGGGGCTCCGGTCGCGCGTGCGATGCTGGCGAGGATGCCGGCCTGATCGAGCCCGACCGAGGCGAGCAGTTGTGCTTGGTCGCCGTGGTCGATGAAGTGGTCGGGCAGGCCCAGGCGCAGCACGCGTGGGCGCGTGGCGAGGCCGTCGACGAGCCGTGAGACCTCGGCGCCGGCGCCGCCGATCACCGCGTTCTCCTCGAGGGTGACGATGAGGTCGTGGCTGGTGGCGAGTTCGGCCACCAGCTCGACGTCGAGCGGCTTGACGAAGCGCATGTTGGCCACCGTGGCGTCGAGCGTCTCGGCGACCTCGCGCGCCACTCCGAGCAGGCTGCCGAAGGCGAGCAGGGCGATGCCGCGGCCACGGCGCACGACCTCGCCCTTGCCGATCGGCAGGGCGCGCATCTGTGCCCGGGGCGCGGTGCCGTTGCCGCCGCCACGCGGATAGCGCACCGCGCTCGGGCCCGCATGCTGCACCGCGGTGTAGAGCATCTGGCGGCATTCGTCCTCGTCTGAGGGCGCCATCACCACCATGTTGGGCACGCAGCTGAGGAAGGAGAGGTCGAAGGCGCCATGGTGGGTCGCGCCGTCGGCGCCCACCAGGCCGCCGCGGTCGATCGCGAACACGACCGGCAGGTTCTGCAGCGCGACGTCGTGGATGAGCTGGTCGTAGGCGCGCTGAAGGAAGGTCGAGTAGATCGCCACCACCGGCACGAAGCCCTCGCAGGCCAGCCCGGCGGCGAAGGTGACCGCGTGCTGCTCGGCGATGCCGACGTCGAAGTAGCGCTCGGGGAACTCCTGCGCGAAGCGCACCAGGCCCGAGCCCTCGCGCATCGCCGGGGTGATGCCGACGATGCGCGGATCGGCCTTGGCCATGTCGCACAGCCAGTCGCCGAACACCTGGGTGTAGGTGAGCTTGCCACCGCCCTTGCCGGTCTGGATGCCGGCGGTGTGATCGAACTTCGACACCCCGTGGTAGAGCACCGGGTCGGCCTCGGCGAGCTTGTAGCCCTGGCCCTTGCGGGTGATCACGTGGAGGAACTGCGGTCCCTTGAGCTTGCGCAGGTTCTGCAGGGTCGGAATCAGTGCGTCGAGGTCGTGGCCGTCGATCGGACCGTAGTAGTGGAAGCCGAACTCCTCGAACAGCGTGCCCGGGCCGATCATGCCCTTGGCGTACTCCTCGACCTTGCGCGCGAGCTCGGCCACCGGCGGGGCGACGCCGAGCACCTTCTCGCCGACCCGGCGCGCGGTGTTGTAGGTCGAGCCCGACATCATGCGGGCGAGGATCTTGGTGAGCGCCCCCACCGGTGGCGAAATCGACATCTCGTTGTCGTTGAGGATCACCAGCAGGTTGAGGTTCTCCATGTCGCCGGCGTTGTTGAGGGCCTCGAAGGCCATGCCGGCCGACATCGCGCCGTCGCCGATCACCGCGATCGCGTGGCGGTCCTCGCCGCGTGCGCGCGCCGCCACGGCCATGCCGAGCGCAGCCGAGATCGAGGTGGAGGAGTGTGCGGTGCCGAAGGTGTCGTACTCGCTCTCGCAGCGCCGCGGGAAGCCGGAGATGCCGCCGAAGTGGCGCAGCCCGGTCATCGCCTCGCGGCGGCCGGTGAGCACCTTGTGGCCGTAGGTCTGGTGGCCGACGTCCCACACGATGCGGTCGTGAGGGGTGTTGAAAACGTGGTGCAGCGCGATCGTCAGCTCGACGGTGCCGAGGTTGGAGGACAGATGGCCGCCGGTCTTCGATACCGACTCGATCAGGAAGGCGCGCAATTCGGAGGCGAGGGCGCCGAGTTCGCGGCGATCGAGTGCACGGACGTCGGCGGGACAGCCGACGCGTTCCAGGTTCGGGTAGGGGGCCATGGGGGATCCGGCTTTTGGGTTGTTCTTGGGGGCCGCAGTCAGGCGCGATCAGAAGGCGCGATGCACGATGTAGTCCGCGAGCTGCTCCAGGCGCAGCGCACGCGCGCCGAAAGGGCGCAGGCTGGCGCGCGCCTCGTCGAGCATCTCCTCGGCGAGGCGGCGGGCGTCGACCAGGCCGAGCAGGCTCACGTAGGTCGGCTTGTCGTTGTCGGCGTCCTTGCCCGCGGTCTTGCCCAGCGTGGCGGTGTCGGCCTCGGCGTCGAGGAGGTCGTCGACCACCTGGAAGAGCAGGCCCACGACCTTGGCGTAGTGGTCCAGGCGTGCGTGCTCGTCGGCACCCAATGTGCCGCCGGCACGCGCGCCGAGCAGCACCGCGGCGCGGATCAGCGCCCCGGTCTTGTGGATGTGCATGAACTCGAGCTCTTCGCGCCCCAGCCGCTTGCCCACCGAGGCGAGGTCGATCGCCTGGCCGCCGGCCATGCCGCGCGAGCCTGACGCGATGGCGAGCTGGTTCAGCATCGCGAGCTGGTTCGCGGGGTCCGTGCCGAGCGGACGCTCGGCGAGCACCTGGAAGGCCAGCGTCTGCAGCGCGTCGCCGGCGAGCAGGGCGGTGGCCTCGTCGAACTCGACATGCACGGTAGGCTTGCCGCGACGCAGCACGTCATCGTCCATGCAAGGGAGATCGTCGTGCACCAGCGAATAGGCGTGGATCAGCTCGACCGCGCAGGCGATGCGGTCGAGGTCCTCGGCAGCGGCGCCGGCGAGTGCGCCGGCCGCATGCGCGAGCAGCGGACGCACGCGCTTGCCACCGCCGAGCACCGCGTAGCGCATCGCCTCGTGCAGGCGCTGCGGGGCGATCGCGGCATCGGGCAGCACGCCGGCGAGCGCGACCTCGGTGCGCTGCTGGATCTGCGCCGTCCATTCGGAGAAGGAGGGGAGCTTGCTGTCTGTGTTCATGCGCCTGCCTCGTCGCCGTCGCGGGTCGGTTCGGTCGGGAAATCGGTGAGGCCGTCGCCTTCGAGCATGCGCACGCGCTGCTCGGCGTCGCTGAGCGTGGTCTGGCAGTGACGCAGCAGGCCGACGCCACGCTGATAGCGCGCGAGGGCATCCTCGAGCGGCAGATTGCCGGATTCCATTTCCTGGACAATGGCCTCGAGCTCGGAGACCGCCGCTTCGAACGACTTGGGGGAGGATGCCGACTTTGGCATGGATCGATATCTGGCGCGGCAAAAGCGGAAAAATAACCGAAGGCGGGTATGGCGGTCAAACGGGGGGTGTCTTACACTAAACCCTTTATTTTTCCGGATTTCTTGTCCGCAAGAGGAGGTTCGGGGATGTCCGACATCGCTTCCAAGGCTCGACTGGCCCAGGCAGCCTCCCAGCTGCCTGTCTCGTGGTACTTCGACCAGCAGGTTTTCGAACTGGAGAAGAAACTCCTCTTCGATGCCGGTCCGGGGTACGTCGGCCATGAGCTGATGGTTCCCGAGGTCGGCAACTACCGCTCGCTGGAGTGGCTCGACCACGCCAAGCTGCTGTTCCGCACCGAGGCGGGTGTGCACCAGATGTCCAACGTCTGCCGCCACCGCCAGGCGATCATGCTGCAGGGCAGCGGCACGACCAAGCTCGTGGTCTGCCCGGTGCACCGCTGGACCTACGACCGCCAGGGCAACCTGCTCGGCGCACCGCACTTCCCCGAGAAGCCCTGCCTGGGCCTCAGGCGCGACGAGCTCGAACGCTGGAATGGCCTGCTTTTCAAGGGCCCGCGCTCGGCGAGCGCCGACCTTGCCGGGATGCAGGTGGCGGGCGAATTCGATTTCTCGGGCTACAAGCTCGACAAGGTCGAGGTCCACCATTGCAATTACAACTGGAAGACCTTCATCGAGGTCTATCTGGAGGACTATCACGTCGTGCCCTTCCACCCCGGACTGGGCAACTTCGTGACCTGCAAGGACCTGAGCTGGCAGTTCGGCGACTGGTATTCGGTACAGAAGGTGGGCATCACCTCGCTCGCCAAGCCGGGCTCGGAGACCTACGCCAAGTGGCACAAGGCGGTGATCGACTACTACGGCGAGAAGAAGCCGACGCATGGTGCGATCTGGCTCACCTACTACCCGAATGTGATGGTGGAGTGGTACCCGCACGTGCTGGTGGTGAGCACGCTGATTCCGACGGATGTGGATAAGACGACCAACGTGGTGGAGTTCTACTACCCGGAGGACATCGTCGAGTTCGAGCGCGAGTTCGTCGAGGCCGAGCAGGCCGCCTACATGGAGACTGCGATCGAGGACGACGAGATCGGCGAGCGCATGGATCGCGGCCGGAGGGCGCTGCTGAAGGAGGGGCGCAACGAGGTCGGCCCCTACCAGTCGCCCTTCGAGGACGGCATGCAGCATTTCCACGAGTTCTACCGGCGCATCATGGAGCCGCACATCGGCGGGTGAAGCGGAGAGAAGCGAGGCGCGACCTGCGGCTCGCGCATTCCATCACGCGCGGCGCCGATTCAAGGCGCCACGATCGCGACTTGCGTCGCTCCCACAGGAAAGTACACGCGACTCGACCGCCAAGTACACGCGACTCGACCGCCGCCTTGCAGAAGCGACGCAAGGCGCGATTCTCTCCCGCCTTGCTCCGAAGCTTCAGCGCGGGTCCTGCAACTCCTTGGGCAGCGCGAAGGTCACGCGCTCGGGCACGCCGTCGAGGTTGCGCACCGCGCCGCCGCTCAGTTCTTCCAGGCGCGCGATCACCTCGGCCACCAGCACCTCGGGCGCCGAGGCCCCCGCGGTCACGCCGATGCGGCGCTTGCCCTCGATCCAGGCGGGGTCGATGCCGGCGGCGTTGTCGATCAGGTAGGCGGGCACGCCGCGCAGCGCGGCGACCTCGCGCAGGCGGTTGGAGTTGGAGCTGTTCTTCGACCCGACCACGAATACCACGTCCGCGTACGGGGTCATGAACTTCACCGCGTCCTGGCGGTTCTGCGTGGCGTAGCAGATATCGTCCTTCTTCGGGCCGACGACCCGGGGGAAGCGGGTGCGCAGGGCATCGACGATCGCGGCCGCGTCATCCACGGACAGCGTGGTCTGGGTCACGTAGGCGAGCTGTTCTGGGTCGGCCACCTGCAGGCCGGCGACGTCGGCCGGGGTCTCGACCAGATGGATGCCGCCGTCGACCTGGCCCATCGTGCCCTCGACCTCGGGGTGGCCCTTGTGACCGATCATGACGATCTCCTTGCCCTGGTCGCGCATGCGCGCCACCTCGACATGGACCTTCGTCACCAGCGGGCAGGTGGCGTCGAAGACGCGCAGCCCGCGGCGCTCGGCTTCCTCGCGCACCGCGAGCGAGACGCCATGGGCCGAGAAGATCACCGTATTGCCGGTAGGGACCTCGTCGAGTTCGTCGACGAAAATCGCACCCTTGGCGCGCAGGTCGTCCACGACGAACTTGTTGTGCACGACCTCGTGGCGCACGTAGATCGGCGCGCCGTAGCGCTTCAGGGCGCGTTCGACGATCTCGATCGCGCGCTCGACCCCGGCGCAGAAGCCGCGCGGGTTGGCGAGCAGGATTTCCTTGTCGTTCATCTTTCGTCTCTGTGGGGTGTCGCGGGCGGCGCTCAGGAGATCCCGATCACCTGCACCTCGAAGCGGATCGCCTTGCCCGCCAGCGGGTGGTTGAAGTCGATCAGCGCCGACTGCGCGTCGATCTCGCGCACCAGGCCGGAGTAGCGTGAGCCATCGGGTGCGGTGAACTCCATGATGCTCATCGCTTCGATCTCCTCGTCGGGCATGTGTTCGCGCTTGACGCGCTCGACCAGCTCGTCGCGATAGGGGCCGAAGGCTTCGTCTGCCGCCAGTTCGAAGATGTGGTGGGTGCCCGGCATCAGGCCGATCAGCAGGCGCTCCATCGCCGGCAGCATTTCGCCGGCGCCCAATTGCAGCGTGGCGGGGGTGGCGTTGAAGGTGCTGATCAGCGGCTGGCCGCTCGGCAGCGAGATGCGGTAGTGCAGGGTGACGAGGCTGTTGGCCTGGATCGCTTCGCTCAAGATGGTGCTCCCGGTCGGGGCGGGTCGCCGGCTTTGGGGCCAAAGAACTGGCCCCAGAGCATCATCGCGACACCCACGGTGATGGCCGAGTCGGCCAGGTTGAACGCCGGCCAGCTCCAGCCGGCGTAGTGGAAGTGCAGGAAGTCGACCACCGCGCCATGCACGAGGCGGTCATAGACGTTGCCGAGCGCACCGCCGATGATCAGGGCGAAGGCGGTCGGCAGCAGCTTTTCGTGGCGATGGTGGTGCATCAGCGTCAGCAGCCAGGCGCTGATGCCGAAGGCCAGTATGGTGAAAAACCAGCGTTGCCAGCCGCTGTGGTCGGCGAGAAAGCTGAACGCGGCGCCCGTGTTGAACACCAGCACCAGATCGAAGAAGCCTGTGATCGGAATCAGCTCGCCGAGGCGCAGATTCGCCATCACCATCTGCTTGGTGACCTGGTCGAGCACGCCGACCACCACGGCGAGGATCAGCCAGGGCAGCATCAGAGACAGCGCACTGCGCGCGTGCGGCGTCGGGTAAGGTGTCGTCATCGTGCGGACTGCCTCAGGCATGGGCGCGGGTTTCGCCTTCGCCGAACAGGTTGCTCGCACAGCGCCCGCACAGGGTGGGGTGCTCGGCGTCGCTGCCGACCGTGTCGACGTAGTGCCAGCAGCGCTCGCACTTCTGCGCCGCGCTCGGGGTGGCGACGACGCGCTCGTCCTCGGCGCGGGCCACCTCGGACAGGGTGGCCGCCGAGGTCATGGTGACGAAGCGCAGGTCCTCGCCCAGGCTGGCCATCGCGGCGAACTTGTCGGCGGTGAGCGCGAGCTCCAGTTCCGCCTGCAGCGAGGCGCCGACCTTGCCTTCGGTGCGCAGCGCCTCGATGACCTTGAGGCCTTCTGCACGCACGGCGCGGATGGTCTCCCAGCGCGCGATCAGCCCGGCTTCGCCTTCCTGCGCGGGAAGGGCGTGGAAGGTGTGCAGCATCACGCTATCCTGCGTACCCTCGTCCTTGCCGGGGTGGATCACCGTCCAGGCCTCCTCGGCGGTGAAGGACAGGATCGGCGCCATCAGTTTCAGCAGCGTCTGCGTGATGTGCCACAGCGCGGTTTGCGCGGCGCGACGCGGCAGGCTGCCGGCGGCGGTGGTGTACAGGCGATCCTTCAGGATGTCGAGGTAGAAGGCGCCCAGGTCCTCGGCGCAGAACACCTGCAGCGCCTGCACGACGCGATGGAACTCCATCTTCGCGTAGTCGGCCTCGGCCTGCTGCGCGAGCTGGCGGGTGAAGGCGAGCGCGTAGCGGTCGATGTCCAGCCACTGTTCGAGCGGCACCGCGTCCGTGGCGATGTCGAAGTCGGCGGTGTTGGCGAGCAGGAAGCGCAGGGTGTTGCGCACGCGGCGATAGACCTCGACCACGCGGTCGAGGATTTCCTTCGAGATCGACAGCTCGCCGGAATAGTCGGTGGACGCGACCCACAGGCGCAGGATCTCGGCGCCGAGCTTGCCGGTGACCTCCTGCGGCACCACCACGTTGCCGAGCGACTTGCTCATCTTGCGGCCGGCCCCGTCCACCGCGAAGCCGTGGGTGAGCAGGCTGCGGTAGGGGGCGTGGCCGTCGATCGCGCAGCCGGTGAGCAGCGAGGAGTGGAACCAGCCGCGGTGCTGGTCGGAGCCTTCCAGGTACATGTCGGCACGCGGGCCTTCGGGGTGGCCGTCGTTGTGCGAGCCGCGCAGCACGTGCTTGTGCGTGGTGCCGGAGTCGAACCAGACGTCGAGCGTGTCGCTGATCTTCTCGTACTGCGCGGCCTCGGCACCGAGCAGCTCGGCGGCATCGAGCTTGAACCAGGCCTCGATGCCCTCCTGCTCCACGCGCAGCGCGACCTCCTCCATCAGCTCGACGGTGCGCGGATGCAGCTCGCCGGTCTCCTTGTGCAGGAAGAAGGGGATCGGTACGCCCCAGTTGCGCTGGCGCGAGATGCACCAGTCGGGGCGGTTGGCGATCATCGCGTGCAGGCGCGCCTGGCCCCACGCGGGGTAGAACTTGGTGGCCTCCACGGCGCGCAGCGCGCGCTCGCGCAGTGTGGAGCCGTCGGCGGCGACCCTGTCCATGCCGACGAACCACTGCGCGGTGGCGCGATAGACGAGCGGCGTCTTGTGGCGCCAGCAGTGCATGTAGCTGTGGGTGATCTTGCCGTGCGAGAGCAGGGCGCCGACCTCGGCGAGCTTGTCGACGATCGCCGGGTTGGCCTTCCAGATGTTCATGCCGCCGAAGAAGGGAAGGTCGGACACGTACTGGCCGCCGCCCGTCACCAGGGACAGGATCTCGTCGTTGCTGCGGCCGTACGCGTGCCACGAGTTGAAGTCGTCCACGCCGTGCGCTGGCGACGAGTGCACGATGCCGGTGCCGGCGTCGATGCCGACGTATTCGGCGAGATACACCGGCGAGACGCGGTCGTAGAAGGGGTGGCGGAACTCGATGCGTTCGAGCGCCGCGCCCTTGGCGGTGGCGATGATGGTGCCTGCGAGCTGGAAGCGCTGCAGCGCGGATTCGACGAGTTCCCTGGCGAGCACGAGCAGACGATCGCCGACATCGACCAGCGCATAGTCGAACTCGGGGTGGGCGTTGAGCGCCTGGTTGGCGGGGATGGTCCACGGGGTGGTGGTCCAGATCACCGCGGCGGCGGGCTTGTCGAGCCTGGCCAGGCCGAATGCGGCGGCGAGTTTACGCAAATGAGTGCCGGCGTCCGCGTCGGATACCGGGAACGCGACATCGATCGTCGGCGAGGGCTTGTCGGCATATTCCACCTCGGCCTCGGCCAGCGCCGAGCCGCAGTCGAAGCACCAGTTCACCGGCTTCAGGCCCTTGAACACGTAGCCGTTCTTCGTCATCTCGGCGAGCGCGCGGATCTCGTTGGCTTCGTTGGCGAAGTCCATCGTGCGGTAGGGGTTGTCCCAGTCGCCGAGCACGCCGAGGCGGATGAAGTCGGCCTTCTGGATCTCGATCTGCTCGGCGGCGTAGGCGCGGCACAGCTCACGCACGCGGTCGGCGGGCAGGTTCTTGCCGTGCGTCACCTCGACCTTGTGCTCGATCGGCAGGCCGTGGCAGTCCCAGCCCGGAACGTAGGGCGCGTCGAAGCCGGCCAGCGTCTTCGAGCGCACGATGATGTCCTTGAGGATCTTGTTCAGCGCGTGGCCGATGTGCAGGCTGCCGTTGGCGTAGGGCGGGCCGTCGTGGAGCACGAACTTGGGCCGGCCGGCGCTGGCCTTGCGGATGCGCTGGTAGAGCTTCTTCTGCTGCCAGTCGGCGATCCAGTTCGGCTCGCGCCTGGGCAGGTCGCCACGCATCGGGAAGGGGGTGTCGGGCAGGTTGAGCGTCTTGCGGTAGTCGGCCATGGCGGGATCGGAAGTCGGTGGGATCGGCGGGGTTCGTCGGGCCTTCAGGCGGGCAGGGGGTTCGCGGCCAGCCAGTCGCGGGCCGTCTGGCTGTCGAGGGCGATCTGCGCGCGCAGCGCGTCGAGCGAGGGGAATTTTTGCTCGGCGCGCAGGCGATGCAGGAAATGTACGCGGATGTGGGCGCCGTAGCAGTCCTGCGTCCAGTCGAAGAGGTGGACCTCGAGGCGGGCGCGGCCGTTCGCGGTCGCGGTCGGGCGCAGGCCGATGTTGGCGACGCCGGCCACCGGGCCGGATGCGAGGCCTTCGACGCTTACCACGTAGACACCGCCCAGCGCCGGGCGGCGGTGCTTCATCTGGATGTTCGCGGTCGGGAAGCCGAGCTGGCGGCCGAGCTTGTCGCCGTGGCTGACGCGACCGGCGATGCTGTAGGGGCGGCCGAGCAGGCGCGCGGCGTGGGCGAGGTCGCCCTCCGCGAGCGCGGCCCGCACCGCCGAGCTGGACACCCGCTCGCCCGCGACGGCGAGCGTGGGCATGGACTCGACCCCGAAGCCGCCCTCGGCGCCGGCCGCGCGCAGCATCGCGAAGTTGCCCTGGCGGCGGGCGCCGAAGCGGAAATCGTCACCGATGAAGAGATGGCGCACGCCGAGGCCGCGCACCAGGATGTCGTCGATGAAGGCCTGCGCGGGCTGAGCGGCGAAGCGAGCGTCGAAGCGGCAGACGTGGCAGCGGTCGACGCCGGCGGCGGAAAGCAGCAGCAGCTTCTCGCGCAGCGAGGCGAGGCGGGCAGGGGCGTCGGCGGGGCTGAAGTATTCGCGCGGGTGCGGCTCGAAGGTGAGCACCACCGCCGGCAGGCCGAGCGCACGGGCCTTGTCGGTGAGCAGCGAAAGCAGCGCCTGGTGGCCGAGATGCACGCCATCGAAGTTGCCGATGGTGAGCACCGCAGCCGTGTCGGCCTGCTCGGGAATCCCGCGGTGAACCTGCATAAGCGCCTGAAAAAGCCGCGATTATAGCGGCAAAGCCCGCTATTGCGGGCCTTGCGGGCAGACTTGCTCGGGATGCGGGCGGTGCGCTCGCCCTCAGTCGAGCCGCGCCACGCGGGTCGGCCCGCTCGGGGCGTGCTCCTCGAAATAGCGCTTGACGCCGCGCATCAGCGCCATCGCCATCTTGTCCTGGTAGGCCTCGTCGTTGAGACGGCGCTCTTCCTGCGGGTTGCTGATGAAGGCGGTTTCGACCAGCACCGAGGGGATGTCGGGTGCGCGCAGCACCGCGAAGCCGGCCTGTTCCACCTCGGGCTTGTGCAGCCGGTTGATGGTGCCGAGCTCGCCGAGCATGGCGCGCCCGAGCTTGAAGCTGTCGTTGATCGTGGCGGTCTGCGACAGGTCGAGCAGGGTGCGGGCGATGTGGCCGTCCTGGCGGGCGAGGTTGACGCCGCCCACGAGGTCGGCATCGTTCTCCTTCTGCGCCAGCCAGCTTGCCGCCGAGCTCGAGGCGCCGCGCTCGGAGAGCACATAGACCGAGCTGCCGTTGGCCTCGGGGCGAACGAAGGCGTCGGCGTGGATCGACACGAAGAGATCGGCGCGCACCCGGCGGGCGCGCGCCACGCGCTGGTGCAGCGGCACGAAGTAGTCGCCGTCGCGCGTGAGCACCGCGCGCATGCCGGGCATGGCGTCGATCTTGCGCTTGAGGCGTTGGGCGATCGACAGCGTGACGTCCTTCTCGTAGCTGCCGCCACGACCGATCGCACCCGGATCCTCGCCACCATGGCCGGCGTCCAGCACCACGGTGTACAGGCGATCGACCGCCGGCTCGTTACGCTTGCCGCGGCGCACCGGCTCGCGCGGCTCCTCGCGCGCCACCGCGGTGGTGTTGCCGCCGGCGTCGCCCATCGCGGCGTCCATCGGCGAGTCCTTCATGATCAGCGCCATCAGCGGATCGTGGGCCTCGGTCGGGTGCAGGTCGAGCACGAGGCGGTGGCCGTAGTTGCCCACCGGGTCGAGCGTGAAAACTTGCGGATTGATCGCGGCCTTGAGCTCGATCACCACCCGCACCACACCCGGTCGGTTCTGCCCGGCGCGGATCAGGCGGATGTAGGGGTCGGAGTCGAGCACCTTCGAGGGCAGGGACTGCAGCACGCTGTCGAGCTGCACGCCCTCGAGGTCGACCACCAGGCGCTGCGGGTCCTCGACCAGCATGTGGCTGTGGCGCAGGCGCGAGGAGCCCTCGAGGGTGATGCGGGTGTATTCGGCCGAGGGCCATACGCGCACCGCGAGCAGGCTTGCCGAACTCGCCAGCCCGACCGGGCTCACCAGCATGGCGAGCGAGGCGCCGGCGAACTTGAGCAGGCCGCGGCGATCGATGCGCCCCGCGGCGAAGGCCTCGGCCGCGGCGGCAAGCCCCGGAGTCTGGCCGAGACTCAGGTCGTCCCGGGCGCCGGGTCCGCGCCCCGCAAAGCTTTCACCAGTCCGATCACGCATGTTCGCCCCGCTTCCGTGTTTGCGCTGATCGCCACATCCCGCCCGGATTCACCGGCCTGCAGGACGATTTCGACGTCGGGAGAGGGCAGATGGGGCGAGGCCTTGTCCGGCCATTCCACGATGCAGACGCCCTCACCGGCGAAGTATTCGTCCAGCCCCGCGTCGAGATATTCGTCGGGCGAGGTGAAGCGATAAAAATCAAAGTGATATAAGTTTAAGCTAGAAACCACGTAAGGTTCAATCAAGGTGTAGGTCGGACTCTTCACCTTGCCCTCGTGGCCGAGCGCGCGCAGCAGGCCGCGGGTGAGGGTGGTCTTGCCGGTGCCCAGGTTGCCCTGCAGCCAGATCTGCAGTCCGGGCGCGAGAACGCCGGCGAGCGCGCCGCCAAGCGCCACGGTGGCCGCCTCGTCGGGTAAATGCGCCTGCAGGCGCGCGCCGTTATCATCGGCAGTCTGGATCGACTCGATCATCGGGACCTCTGACAAATGGAAACAAAATTGCCGACGCCGGACGGGGCGGCGGTCGACGGGACCGTCCTCGACGGTGCGGCACTTGTTGCGCGGATCAGACAGTGGGGGCGCGAACTCGGCTTCGACGCGGTCGGCGTGGGCGGGGTCGATCTCGCCGACGCCGAACCCGGCCTGGTCGCCTGGCTGGAGGCCGGCTTCCACGGGGACATGGATTATATGGTGCGCCACGGCATGAAACGCGCGCGCGCCGCCGAACTCCTGCCCGGCAGCGTGCGCGTGATCAGCGTGCGCATGGGCTACTGGCCGGATGCCGCGCCGGCCATGGACGTGCTCGGCGACCCCGAGCGCGCCTATGTGTCGCGCTACGCGCTCGGCCGCGACTACCACAAGCTGGTGCGCAACCGCCTGCAGAAGCTCGCCGACCGCATCAGCGCGGAGGTGCCGCACCAGTACCGCGTGTTCACCGACTCGGCGCCCATCCTCGAAGTCGAGCACGCCAGTCGCAAGGGCCTGGGCTGGCGCGGCAAGCACACCCTGCTGCTCGATCGCACCGCCGGTTCGTGGTTCTTCCTCGGCGAGATCCTCACCGACCTGCCGCTGCCGGTGGACGCGCCGGTGGCGTCGCACTGCGGGCGCTGCACGGCCTGCATCGACGCCTGCCCCACCGGCGCCATCGTCGCGCCCTACCGGGTCGACGCACGGCGCTGCATCTCCTACCTCACCATCGAGCTGCACGGCGCGATCCCCGAGGAGCTGCGCCCGCTGCTCGGCAACCGCATCTACGGCTGCGACGACTGCCAGCTCGTGTGCCCGTGGAACCGCTTCGCCCAGCTTGGCCGCGAGCCCGATTTCGCCCCCCGCCAGGGCCTCGACGACGCCCGGCTGGCCGAGCTCTTCGCGTGGACCGCGGCGGAGTTCTCCGAGCGCACCGCCGGCAGCCCGATCCACCGCATCGGCCACGCGCGCTGGCTGCGCAACATCGCGGTCGCGCTCGGCAACGGCCCGGCGACGCCCGCCGCGCGCGCGGCCTTGCAGGCGCGCGCGGACGACGAGGATGCGGTGGTGCGCGAGCACGTCGCCTGGGCGCTCGCCCGCCTGGCCGCCGCCGCCGGCTAGAATGCGCGCCCGCAAACCGATTCAGGACCGCCCGCCATGGAAGAGCGCATCGTCGTGCTGGAGACCAAGCTGATGGCCGCCGAGGACCTCCTCGACGAGCTCAACCGCACGGTCTGGCGCCAGCAGCAGGAACTCGACCTGCTGCGCCAGCATCTGCATCAGCTCGCCCAGCAGGTCAAGACCCTGCAGCCGGGCGACCCCCTTCGCCCCGAAGACGAGATCCCGCCGCACTGGTGAGCGCGGCCGGCTTGCACGAGGCGGCGGCCTGCTGCGCCGTCGGCCGGCCTAGCCGAGCAGCGCGCCGGTGAGGCTGGAGAGGGTGTCGCCGAAGGCGGTGGTGAGGATGACCAGGATCGGCATGCCGTGGCAGAAGGCGAGCACGGCCCGGCGGATGCGCGGGTGGGCTTCGTGGAGCTCGAGGAAGTAGTTGCACACCAGACGCAGCTTGATCGCCATCACCAGCGACACGCCCACCGCAACCAGCACGGCGTTCGCGTCGGAACGGGCGATGCCCGCGCCGCCCACGCTGAGCAACACCAGCATCAGCCAGGCGAGGTCGATCTTGCGTTCGGGGCTCATGCGGGTTTCCTCATCCGAGCAGGTAGAAGAGCGGGAAGATCATCAGCCAGATCATGTCGGTGACGTGCCAGTAGCAGGCGAAGGCCTCCAGCCCGCTGTGCTCTTCGGGGGTGTAGGCGCCCAGGCCCGTACGCGCGATCACCCACATCATGCCGAGCAGGCCCCAGAACACATGCACCAGGTGGGTGAAGGTCAGGTAGTAGTAGCTGACGATGAATACCCCGGCGCTGCCGTCGAGGCCGAGCGCAAAGTTGCGCTGCAGCTCGAAGATCTTGATCGCCGGGTAGCCCAGCCCGAACACGAAGCCGGCGAGCATCCAGCGCACCGTCGCGCGTCGGTCGCCGCGTCGCATCGCGTGCAGCGCGCGCGCCACGCACCAGCCGCTGGTGAGCAGCATCAGGGTATAGCCGGTGCCGGCCAGCAGCGAGAGCCGCTCGGGGCCCGCCTGGAAGGCTTCCGGGTGGTGGGCGCGGGCGATGAAGAAGACCGCGAACAGCAGCGCGAACTCGGTGATCTCGCAGAAGATTCCCACCCACATCGCCTTGCTGCCGGGGATGCGCCCGGCAGTCGCCTGCGGCGGGCGGGGCGCCGGAGTCGGGACGGGGACGGTCGGGGAGAGGGGCACGGCAAGGGTCACGGCGGGGCGGGCGGCGCAGGGCCGCGTCGATGAGGCACTGAGCGCAAGTCTGCCAGCCTGGCCGCTTGCTTCCCTTGATTCCGCTCAGGAAGTGCGCGCGATGGCGGAATCATGTTTCCGTTCGCGTCAACGACTCTTGCGCTGCATCAACATCCGCTGATCCCCGTCGTGGTCCGATGGCGGCCTTCATCCACGCAAGTCGCACGAGGAGGCAGCCCGTCATGGCGAAAGTGAAGTTCTTCGGAGAAGAGTCGATCCCGCTCGAGATGCACAAGGTCCGCATCGTCCAGAAGCTGAACCTGCCGCCGGTCGAGCGCCGGCTCGAGGCGATCACCGAGGCGGGCAACAACACCTTCCTGCTGCGCAACGCCGACGTGTTCATGGACATGCTCACCGACAGCGGCGTCAATGCGATGAGCGACCAGCAGCTGGCGGCGATGATGATCGCCGACGACAGCTACGCCGGCAGCGCCACCTACACCCGGCTGGAGAACAAGCTGCACGAGATCTTCGGCATGCCCTTCTTCCTGCCCGCCCACCAGGGCCGCGCGTGCGAGAACATCCTCGCCCAGGTGCTGGTGTCCCCGGGCTCGGTGGTGCCGATGAACTACCACTTCACCACCACCAAGGCGCACATCACGCTCAATGGCGGCAAGGTCGAGGAGCTCGTCGCCGACGTCGGCCTCGAGGTGGTCAGCGTGCATCCCTTCAAGGGCAACATGGACGTCGCCAAGCTGCGCGACGTGATCGGCCTGCACGGTGCCGACAAGATCGCTTTCGTGCGCATGGAGGCCGGCACCAACCTGATCGGCGGCCAGCCCTTCTCGGTGCAGAACCTCGCCGACATCCGCAGGGTGTGCGACGAGTTCGGGCTGATGCTGGTGATGGACGCCAGCCTGCTCGCCGACAACCTGCACTTCATCAAGGAGCGCGAGGAGGCCTGCAAGGGCCTGAGCATCCGCGACATCACCCGCCGCATGGCCGACCTGTGCGACGTGATCTACTTCTCCGCGCGCAAGCTCGGCTGCGCGCGCGGCGGCGGCATGTGCATCCGCAGCGAGGAGCTGTACCGCCGCATGCGCGGCCTGGTGCCCCTCTACGAGGGCTTCCTGACCTATGGCGGCATGTCGGTGCGCGAGATGGAGGCGCTCACCGTGGGCCTCGAGGAGACCATGGACGAGGAGGTCATCAACCAGGGCCCGCAGTTCATCGGCTTCATGGTCGACGAGCTCGTCAAGCGCGGCATCCCGGTGATCACCCCCGCCGGCGGCCTGGGCTGCCACATCAACGCGATGCAGTTCGTCGACCACATCCCGCAGGCGCAGTACCCGGCGGGCGCGCTCGCCTCGGCGCTCTACCTCGCCGGCGGCATCCGTGGAATGGAGCGCGGCACGCTTTCCGAACAGCGCGAGCCTGACGGCAGCGAACTCTTCGCCAACATGGAGCTGGTGCGCCTGGCGCTGCCGCGGCGGGTGTTCACGCTGTCGCAGGTCAAGTACGCGGTGGACCGCCTCGAGTGGCTGTACGCCAACCGGCGCCTGATCGGCGGCCTGGTGTTCACCGAGGAGCCGGAGATCCTGCGCTTCTTCTACGGCCGCCTCGCGCCGGTTTCCGACTGGCAGAACGAACTCGTCGCGCAGTTCCGCAAGGACTTCGGCGACAGCCTCTGACGCCGTCCGGCGGCGCCGTCAGGCGCGGAGCCGCCGGGCACCGACCGCCGGCGGCACGATGCCGCGGCATGCCGCCCGGATGCGGACGCGCGCATCCCGATGGTGTCTTGGGGGTGCGATAATGTCGGTCTCGCAGCCTTCTGGAGGCCTTCATGCTGAAGTCCCATGCGGTACTTGAATCGCGTCGTCCGTCGCTGTCCGCCTCGGTCGCAGCCGCAGTGCTCGCGCTGGGTGTCGCCCTGCCCGGAGTGGCCGTGGCCGAGACGGTGGGCCACGTCGACACGGCGTTCAAGCTGATCGGCCGCAACCACCAGGTCGTGGTCGAGGCTTTCGACGATCCCTCCGTCAAGGGCGTGGCCTGCTACGTCTCGCGCGCGCGCACCGGCGGTCTCAAGGGAACCTTCGGCCTCGCCGAGGACACGTCCGACGCCTCGGTCGCCTGTCGCCAGGTCGGCGACATCTCCTTTTCCGGTCCGCTGCGCGAGCAGGAGGAGGTGTTCTCGCAGAGCGCCTCGATCCTGTTCAAGAAAGTGCGCATCGTGCGCATGGTGGACCCGAAGCGCAACACGCTGGTCTATCTCGTCTACAGCGACAAGCTGATCGAGGGCAGCCCGCAGAACAGCGTCACCGCCGTGCCGGTCCCGGCTGCGCTCGCCATCCCGCTGCGTTGAGCGCCCCGCACGCGAGGCCTGTGCGCGGTGCGCCGCGCCGGCTTGCGGCTGCGGCGAAGGCGCGAACCCATGCGGAGGCGCGGGTGCGCATGTCGGCGCCTCAGCCGCCGCCCGGCTGCGACAGGCGGCGCGCGAGTGCTCCGATCTCCGCCGCCAAGCCCGGCGCGGCGCGGGGTGCTGCGGCGGCGAAGGTCTCGACCAGGCGCGCCACCACGCTCTCATGCGGCAGGCTGACGCCATAGTGCAGCGCGACGCCGGCGCGGAACAGCGCCAGGGTAGGGAAGTTCTCCACGTCGAGATCACCGACGAGTTCGGCATCGTCTTCCACGTCCGCCCAGGCGAAAACGACGTCGCGCCTTGCCTCGGCGAGGCGCTCGAGCGTGGGGCGGAACTCGCGGCAGGTGCCGCACCACTGCGCGCACAGTGCGAGCACCACGAGGGGGGCGTCGGTCGCAGGCTGTGCGGCGAGCTGGTCCACCGGCAGGACCCGGGTGGGCGAGGCGGCGGTCGTGGCAGAAGCGGTCGGCTGCGCAGGCGCGCCAGCGGGTGCGCCGCAGGGCGTGGCTCCGGAAGGCATGGGCGAGGAGCGCCCGGACTCCGCGGTGGAGGGGGCGGAAGACGCGGAGGGCTCGGCTGCGGGGGGGACGGGCGTGGCGTTCATGGCTCGGGCTTGGCGCCCGCCCGCGCGTGAGGCTCAGGCCGGGCAGACTTCCTGCATGCTGCACTTGGCGATGCCGAATTCGGTCTCGACCAGCAGCGGATAGGCGGCGCCGCCGAAGCGGCCCGAACTCGCGATGTTATAGCCGATCACGCTTCCGGGCACGCGTCCGACGAGCACGCGACAGCCGATGCGGAAACCGGCGCCGATCGCGTGGCGGATCGCGCGTTCGGCGGTGTCCAGGGCGGAACGGGCGCCGGCGGCCTTGCGGCGACCCTCGAGGACGGTGAGCGAGCGGGGGTACATGGTCTCCTCCTGCTGGGCGATTGGCGGAACGCCGTGATTTAACGTTGACGTTAACGTTAAATCCGCTCCACATCAAGAGCCTTGTCCACCGGCGCGGGCGGGACGGCGGGGGTCAGCGCACGGAGGCGTTGGTCTTGCGCTGGGGTACGAAGCTCACCTTGTGCGCCACCACGGTGTCGCGCATCTTCGCCACGTGGGGACGCAGCGCGCCGATGACGTGCATCTCGCAGCGCTTGCAGTCGAACTTCAGCGTCAGCGTCTCGTCGCCATTGACCAACTGCATCGGGTCGGGGCGGATGCCCTTGACCTCCTTCGGACACAGATTGAAGCTGTAGCGCAGGCAGTGCTTGGTGATCATCAGCGAGACGTCGTCGCGCTCCTCGTTGGCCTCGTATGCGGCGTCGATCAGCTTGACGCCGTGGCGGGCGTAAAAGGCGCGCGCCTTGTCGTTCGACACGTTGGCGAGGTAGCTCAGCGCGTCCTGCGGGTAGGGCACCGGCGGCTCGACCGGCGCGGCCCGCAGCGGGCGGGCGTGGGCCGCGAGGCGGCCGGCCTCGAGCCGCTCCACGGCATCGCGGCGCAGTGCATTGAGCTGTCCGGCGGGCAGGAAGGGCGCGGCGGGCAGGTCGAGCACGAGCTCGCCTGCGCTGAAGATCGTGTTGCCCAGCTTGCCGAGGTGCTCGCGCAGGGTGGCGAGTGCACGCTCGGCGTTCTGTGCCGGCTCGAAGGCGGCGGCAAGCGTCGCGGTGACGGCGACGCCGTCCTCGTCGGTCAGGGTCAGCGCGAAGCCGTCGTGGGTGGCGGCGAAACGTGCATCGACACGGATGCGGCGCTCGGCCGACTTCTTCCCCAGCGCGCGCTCGAATTCGTGGTCATGGTTGCGGAACAGCGAGGTGCCGGGGACCAGGTCGGTCGGCAGGGGGTCGGCAGGGAAGATGCGGTCGATGCCTTCGCCGCCGCCGTCCGCCTCGGCGCGGTTCACCCGCAGGCCGGTGAGCTCGCCCTTGGGGTCGTACCAGGTCAGGCCGTCGGCGTTGTGGATCGGCGCCGCGCGCTCGACGTCGAAGAACTTGCGCCCCTTGGTGTCGATCTTCTTCACGCGGCCGATGGGCTCGCCGACGAACTTGGGCGATTCGAACGCCTCGATGCCGTGGCGGCGATCGTTGGTGAAGTAGTCCGTGTAGCCGCGGTTGAAGGTCTTGTCGGCCTGCGGGGTGAAGAAGAAGGTGGTGCGTCCGCTGGAGGCGCGGCGATATCGGGCGCCGTCGGTGTCCGGGTGCTCGAGGATCTCGTCGATCAGCGTGCGGTAGTGCGCGGTGATGTTCTTGACGTAGGAGAGATCCTTGTAGCGGCCCTCGATCTTGAACGAGCTTACCCCCGCGGCGGCGAGCGCGCGCAAGTTGGCGCTCTGGTTGTTGTCCTTCATCGACAGCATGTGCTGGTTGCTGGCGACGGTGTGGCCGTCCTTGTCCTTGAGGTCGTAGGGCAGCCGGCAGGCCTGCGAGCACTCGCCGCGGTTGGCGCTGCGCCCGGTGTGCGCGTGGCTGATGTAGCACTGGCCGGAGAAGGCCACGCACAGTGCGCCGTGCACGAAGTATTCGAGCTGGCAGGTGGTGGCCGCGGCGATCTTCTTCACCTCGTTCAACGACAGCTCGCGCGCCAGCACGATCTGCGAGAAGCCCACGTCCTGCAGGAAGCGCGCCTTGCTCGCGTCGCGGATGTCGGTCTGGGTGCTGGCGTGGAGCTGGATCGGCGGCAGGTCGAGCTCGAGCAGGCCCATGTCCTGCACGAT
>ERZ795044.874-NODE-874-length-28204-cov-8.225941_pt1 | contig 28204 bp, 19 predicted proteins | sample MGYA00375128_ERZ795044 | MGnify/ENA primary metagenome ERZ795044 (study PRJEB30173, sample SAMN05720213) | anaerobic digester metagenome | isolation source: active sludge of municipal wastewater-treating anaerobic digesters | place: USA | collected 2014-12-22 ...
GGGGGACCCTTCGGCATCCCCATCCTCGGCGGTGACGCTGGGGACGACGAAGACATGCGACGCGAGTCCGACGTCGATGAGCTTCTCGAAGCTGAGCCACTTGTGCTGCGTGCACACGGATTCGAGCCCGTACTTGGCCAGCAGGGAGAAGATCTCCTCCTTGGTCTGCTGATCGCCGGGACGTCCAGCGGCATCGCCGACGAGGGTCAGCGTCAACGGGACGCCGCGCGTCTTGAGGACGTGAGCGGCTTCGATGAGATAGCGCGCCCCCTTCTTTTCGCGGAAGGTCCCGGCAAAGAGGATGCGAAGGGGCTCCCCGGGAGCGCGTACGCGCGGTTGGTTGCGCAGCGCAACGGCGTCGACGCCGAGCGGGTGAATGACGATTTTCTCTGCCGGGCAGCCGATCGCTTCGAGTCCGGCGGACATGGCGGGGCCGAGCGAGAGGACCTTCGAGGCGCGCTTGAAAACCCACTGGTAGTTGCGAACCCAGACGGGGTCTCGCCCCAGCAGGTAGACGTCGGCGCCGTAGTAGGAGACGACCCAGGGGAGGTCGAGCGAGTGCACGAGCCGCCGGTCCTCGGTCGCGACGTACCCCAGATGCGAGTGGAAGACCTTGGCCTGCAGGCGTCGCAGGCGCGAGGCATCGGGGGGGAAGAGCGACGTCTTGTTGAGGCGATTCCAGATGCGGGGCCCGAGACGGGCAGGGTCGAGCAGGATGGCATCGAGTTCGGGGAACTCGGCGCGGTTCTCGAGCACATCGCAGATGACCACGGGGCGATGCCGCGGGACGAATCGCATGTGGTCGTAGAACCAGTTCATGGTTCGACCGACGAAGCGATCGATGCGCTGCAGGGCGACGGGCGCGGCGGAGGGCAATGTCGTGGTCATTATCGGTATGCGACTTATCCCGATTCGGATGTCAAGGATCGTGCCACCCACAAGGTGAGGCCATGCACCGACCCGTGACAGTTCGGAGGGGGGATCGTCGGTCGTCGCAGGGCGGCCGAAGAGAGGCCGGCGGGCTCGTGTGGGGTGGTCCACTGCGTGGGCGCTCGCTGGCCCGCGGCTTGCTCCCGTTGGCGGGAAAACATGGCAGATCTCGTCTCTGAATCGCCCCCACCGGTCAGCGCTCCTCCGCCGGCGGCTGGCCTTGATCGTTCGCTGCTTCGCGGCATCGCCTGGACCGGCGGCGCGAAGTGGGCCACGCAGCTGCTCGGCTGGTCGAGTACCCTGCTCGTGGCGAATCTGCTGGGGCCCGATCCATATGGATTGATCGGGATGGCGTCGGTCTTCCTTGGCCTGGTGAGCACGCTCACGGAGTTCGGCCTCGGGACGGCGATCATCAGCCTGCGGAAGCTCAGCGCGGAGCAGAACCGTCAGCTCAACACCATCGCCCTCGCGCTTGGGGTCGTGGGGGCAGTGCTGACGTGTGCCGCCGCCTGGCCGCTGGGATGGATCTATCGGGAGAAGCAGCTGCCGATGATCATCGTGGCGATGAGTTCAACGTTCGTGCTGTCGGCGCTGCGCATCGTCCCGACGGCACAGCTGCAACGTGACCTGCTCTTTCGCCGCCTGGCCATCCTCGAGACGCTCCAGAGCGTCGTGTTTGCGATCGCCAACGTGGTCTTCGCCCTGCTCGGATTCGGGGTATGGACGCTGGTAATCGGCGCGGTGGTGAGCCAGACGGTTGGCACGATCCTGACATGGATGGCGCGCCCGGAGCGATTTGCGTGGCCGCGACGCGACAGTCTCGGCGGCGCGCTACAGTTCAGCTCCCACGTCCTGATCAGCCGCCTGGCCTGGTACCTGTACACGAACGCCGATTTTGCGGTGGCCGGGTTGGTGTTCGGCAAGTCGGTGCTGGGGGCCTACACGCTGGCCTGGCAGTTCGCCAGCATCCCGATCGACAAGATCAGCGCGATGATTGCGCGGGTGACGCCGGCCTACTTCGCCGCGGCGCAGGACGACAACCGCACCATGCGGGGGATCCTGCTCAACATCACGGAAGGGCTGGCGTTCCTCACGCTCCCGGCGACGTTCGGGCTGGCGCTGGTCGCCCCGGAGTTCGTGCGACTCATCCTCGGCCCGGAGTGGTCGGCGGCGATCGTTCCGTTGCAGCTGCTGTCGATCTACGCGTCGTACCGGTCGCTGGTCACCGTCCTCCCCCAGGTCCTGACGGTGAAGGGGGACACGAAGTGGACGATGTGGCTCGGCGTGTGGACGGCGGTCGCGCTCCCCATCGGCTTCCTCATCGGGAGTCGCTTTGGTCCGGCGGGGATCGCGGCCGCGTGGATCATCGTGTATCCGATCTTCACGATCCCGCTGTACAAGCGCACGTTCGCGGCGATCCAGCTGGAACGGGGACCGTACCTGCACGTGCTCTGGCCGTCGCTGCGTGGGGCGCTGGCGATGGCGGCCGCCGTGCTGGCCGCGCGCATCCTCCTGCCGCAGGGGGTGCCGAATGCGTGGCGCACGGGTGCGTTGGTGGCGATCGGGGTGGTGGTGTACGGTGCGGTGACCGTCTATCCGCAGTTGGGGCGCATGAAGCGCCTGCTGGCGAGCGTGCGCGGTACAGGGGGCGGCGCCGCGGCCGATGCGGCGGCGGTGGCCGCGGCGACGGAGCGTGACGACGCGGCGACGGCGTGACGTGAGGATCGCCAGCGCCGCCCGACGCGGCTGGCGGGGCTAGACGACGCGGCCCGGTGGTCGCGGTTCCACGTACTCCACGAGCCGTCCCGACCGAAAGAGGACGAAGGCGACGCGGCGCTCGAAGGCGGCGGCGTACACCGGCGGGCAGGTGACCTGCGCCCCCTGCGCGCGCGCGGCGGCCACGGCTGCTTCGATGGTCCCGTCGCCATCCTCGAGCTCGTAGCAGACGTGATCGAGCCCGCCGCCGCGGGCGATGCGGCCGGCGAGCGGCGAATCCTCCACGGTGGTGAGCGGGGCAACGATCTCCCATACGTCCCCACTCGCCCGGTCGCGGTAGAACTGCACCACCACGCGCTGGATCGGGTCGGCGATCGCCTCCGTCAGCGGCTCGCACTCCGCGCCAAAGCGGCGCTGCAGCGTGGCCAGGTCACGCCCGACGAACCCGAAGTGATGCAGGCGCACGATCAGGCGCCTCCGGCCGCGGCCTGCCCGGCCCCTGCCGTCGACGTGCCCCCGGCCGAGCCTAACGCGCCGGCGGCGTCCTCCGCGTTGACCGACCTTGCGTGATACAACGTTGGGGAGACCTCGGCAAATCGGGCGCGCGTGACGACGACATCGCCGCTCGTCTCGGGCACGTCGCCGAAGATGGCCGCGAACTCGACCGACGGACCGTTGCGCGGCGTCCGCACGAAGTCGAGGGTGAGGCGATCGACGCCGAGCCGTTCGAACAGGATGTCCATCGTGGCGTGCTCGATGCGACGTGCGAAGGCCCGGCAGCTGAGCACCCACGACTCGATGCGCGCCCCATCCCCGTCACGCGCCCCGGTGACGATGGCGATCTTGCCGAGCGGCCCGAACTTATCCTCGTACGACACGGTGGCCAGGAACGCGCCTGGGCGTTCGAGGGCATGGTGCCACTCGGCCTCCCCGTATCGCCGCCCGTTGATGTTGAACTGGTTGGTCTTGTTCACCAGTTCGAAGGCGCGGGCGTCGGAGGTGTCGGTGTTGATGGTGACGGTGAGCCGGGCGCCTAACGACCCGAGGAAGGCCTCGACGTCGTCGGCGTCCTGCCCCTCGACCGCCTCGCGCAGCACCGCGGCGTTGCGGATGCTCTCGGCGCGCAGGAGGTCTTCGGCACGCACGGCGTCGCGACCGAACATCGCCGCGAGCCGCTCGAGCAGCGCCACCACCTCGGCGGGGTTGTCGGGCTGGAAGCGCAGCCCCTCGACCCCGGGATGCGCCGCGGTTACCTCGGCCAGCTCGAGCGGGCTGTCGTCGACGAAGACAACGCTGTCGGCGCCGATATTCCAGACGCGCAGGATCTCCGCGACCTCCACCGACTTGCGCCCCCAGCCCGCGCGCACCGGATAGAGGCGATCGGTAGGTACCACGAAGTCGGTCCGCTTGAACGCCTCCTGCACGAACGCGGGGTCGTTCTTGGTGGCCACGGCCACCAGCACGCCCGACGCCATGAGGTTGGCGAGAACCTGCTGATAGAGCATGTGCACCTGCGCGCCCTGCTCCAGCGTCCAGCTCACGCCGTCGATGCCGACTTCGCCGAGGATGCCACGCCAGAGCGTGTCATCGAGGTCGGTGATGAGTCCCTTGCGGGGCGGCGCGGGCCACAGGGCGTGGGCGAGCGCGGCGGCGACGCGCGAGGCGTGCTCGCGCTTGTAGGGAAAGCCCGCATGCAGCTCCGAGGCCACGTCTCGGCCGTCAGGCGCAACGCCGGCAGCCGCAACGTCGGCCACCCGGACGCGGGGGAGCGCACCGACCGTCGCCGCGAAGGCGGCGACGATGGCGTGCAGCTTGAGTCGCGTGGCCCCGACCACGTGCGACGGGTCGAGGAAGTACGGCGGGAGGGGGAGCGTCGGGAGGGCGACGGCCACCGGCGCGACCTCGGCCAGGGCCGCAATGCGTCGCTGCAGGCGCGTCAGCGACTCCTCCGCGCTGGCCAGGAGTTCGGCCGACGCCTCGGCGTTCGTCAGCGTGCCGCGCCCGCGTATCCCGAGCCGCGGATCGATATCGGCCCACTCGATGACGAGGGCGACGCCGTCGGGGCGGGCCGCGGTGGCGCGTTCGAGATTGCCGGGAAGGTCGCCGAAGCGCCCGGAGGAGACCCGCACGTTGGCCCCCGCCACGCGCTCGCGCAGTTCGGCGTGGAAGAAGGTCTCGAGGGCGAGCGGGGTGAATCCGGTCGCCAGTATGAAGTCGCGCGTCGGACGGTCGGGATCGGACGGCGCGTTGATGATGCGAAGGGCGTCGAGTAGCTTCATCGTCAGGTCAGGCTAATCAGATGCAACTTGGAGGTTTACCTTGCCGGAATCGATCGCGGAGCGTGTCAGGAAGGTCATGGCGCTGACATTCAACGTTGCTCCGGATTCAATCGCCGATACTGCGCAGCAGTCCGACGTCGCGGGGTGGGACTCGATCGGGCACGCCAACCTCGTGTTCGGGTTGGAAGAAGAGTTCGAGGTACATCTCTCCGACGACGTGATGCCGACGCTGCGTTCGTTTCCCGTCATCGTCGCGCACTTCCAGCAGCAGCTGTCGTAACCTCGTGCGTGGACGGTGTGTCGGGGCCATCGCCCCGGCACCGTCGGTCAGACCGTCCCCACGCGCCGCGCGGGATTCCCCATGACGAGGGAATTGGGTGGCACGGAGCTCATGACCACCGAGTTGGCCCCGATCACGGAGTTCTCGCCGACCGTGACCCCCGGGTAGATCATCGCCCGGCGCCCGATCCAGACATTGCGTTCGATCACGACCGGCTTCACCGACTCGTCGGGGGCCGGTTCGCCGCGTTCGCGCGCGGCCGGGTCTGACGGGTGGCCGCTGACGTCGAAGACGACGACGTCGGGGGCCATCTGGCAGTACTCGTGGATCGTGATGGACCGCCCGGCGACGAAGGCGCAGTTGTGCCCGATGTGCGAGTGCGATCCGATGGAGATCACCGGGTCATCCGAATAGCGGCTGCCGAAGGTGAACGACGCCTTCCCGTGGATGGCGACGTCGTCGCCGATCTCGATGCGACCGGCCCCCTGCACCCACTGCACGAACGGGCCACAGCGGACACGCTGGCCGACCTTGGAGCAGGACGCCTTGAAGAGCGGTTCGCAGACGAAGACGCGAAAGACGAAGTAGTACGCCTGCCGGAGCGCGAGAAAGACGTACAGGACCGGGCGGACGAGGAGCCGCGGGGTCGGAAGCGTGAAGTCGATCACCCCGCGATAGAGCCACCGCAGGAATTTCCCCTGCGGGGTGTCGGCCATCGCGAGGCGACGCAGTAGAATCGATGCCATTGGCGAAAGGTGCGAAGAAACGCAGCGTGGTCCAAGCTGTAGGACCGACGAGGAGCCCCCTCGTGACGGCACAGGGGTTCCGTCCCGCCCTCGGGCACTTTCCGTGCCCCCGACATCCGCGGTCCGGGGCGGTTCCGTGATGAGGTGCACAACTTGCAACGACGGTCTCGACCGTCCGGGAGAGAGCGGGAGATGCGAGCTGTGCACGGCGCCAAACGAGCGGGGGGACCGGGATGCTGAGGGCCGGAACGCGATACGAGTGGGCCCCGAAAGTGGCACTCGTCGTCGCCCTCGCACATGCCGTGGCCGCCTGGTCGCTTCGCGCCCCCGGCTTTGCCTGGGGTGAGGACGATGCCGCCTACCTCCTGCTCGCGCAGGAGCTGCGGCACTTCTCGTATCGGGAGGTGCAGGACGTGCTGGCGCCGATGCACGCCCGCTTCCCCCCCCTCTTTCCCGCCCTCTTGGCCATCGTCGGGGCCCCCTTCGGCGACAACCTCGACGTCCTCATCGCCTTCGTCGCGCTCTGCTCGGCCGGTGCGCTGCTCCTGTTCTACGATGGGACGCGGCGCGTACTGGGTGACACCGTAGCCCTGCCGGCCGCACTCCTCATGGCGATCAACCCGGCGATGCTCTGGATGGGCGGGAACCTCATGGCCGAGGCTCCCTTCGTCCTGTTGACGATGCTGGCGCTCTGGGCGCTGGCCCGAGAGGACGAGTCGCCCCGGTTTGCGCTGCTGGCAGGGATCGCAGTGTACCTCGCGGCGCTCACGCGGACCGCCGGAGTGGTCTTCGTGGTGGCGACCTTCGGCTACTGGGTGGTCCGAAAGCGCTACCGCCGGGCCGCCCTCTTCAGTAGCGTGGGGGTTCTGACGATCGGCGTGTGGCTCGCGTGGACCTTTGCCCAGCCCGATCCCGACACGCGGCGCCTGTACATCGCCGATCTCGGGCTGCGCGGGCGGGACGCCGGGCTGCACTTCGTGCGCGACATGGCGGGACGCATGGTACCGCGCGTGAAGGTGATGCTCACCAACTACATCCCCACCGCGCTGTCGGTCCCGACCGTCGCGGGGACCGCGGTGGACAACGCGGGGTGGCTCGCGGCCACGCTCGCGCTCGGGGGGGCGGGGGTGGTCGTGCTGTGGCGGCGATGGATGGGGGTGATCGCCTTCCTCGTGCCGTACCTGCTCCTCCTTCTTGTCTGGCGCTTCCAGGCGGGGCGCTTCCTGACGCCGATCATCCCCCTGCTGCTGGTAGTGGTGCTGGGGGGTGCCGCGTGGGTGAGCGATCGGTATGTGCCGAAGGCGAGAGGGGGGCTGCTGACCGCACTCACGCTCCTGCTGACGGGCGGAGCGCTGGTACGCGACGTGGAACGCGCCGCGACGGTTCGTGCCTGCGACCGCCGCAATTCGATCGACTCGCCAGCCTGCTTCTCCGAACCGGAGCGGGAAGCGCTCCAGCTGGCGCGCTGGGTGCGCGACTCGACCGCCCCCGGTGACGTCTTCTTCGTTTCGAAGGAGCGTGCGTTTTTCGTACATTCCGGTCGGCGGTCGATCAACCAGGACCGGGGGCTGCGCGAGCCGCCCGATTCGCTCGCCGCGTACCTTCGCGCTCGGCAGGTGCGCTACGTGGTGGTGACGCCGGTTGGCGTGTATGCGAGGGAGCACAACGCACTGCTCGCTCGGGCGTGCCGCGACTTTGCCGTGGTGCGGCAGTTTGCCGGTTCGTCGGCGCTCCTGCGCGTGCGCGATGCCGGCGAAGCTGACGACGGCGGGGCAACGTGCCGGACCCTGGCGCGATGGCGACCGAGGGACGGTCGTGCAGACGGAGCGCGCGCACGACCGAACGATTCACCCGGGGGTAAGGGATGAGCCTGGCCGCGTCACCCGCCGTTTCAACCACCATGAGCGCTGCGCCGGGCGTTGCAGCTGACGCCGACGTGCCCGCCGCTATCGCGCGCGCCCGGGTGGCGCAGCGCGCGTGGCAGGCGCTGGGGGTGGACGCCCGCGCGCGCCTCATCGAGCGCTTTCGCCAGGCGCTGTACGAGCGACGCGCGGAGGTCGCAGAGCTGATCGCGCGAGAGAACGGGAAGCCGGCCTCCGAGGCGACGATGACCGAGGTGGCGACGTCGCTGGACCTCGCCCGCTTCTACCTGCGCCTCGCCCCCGACCTCCTGGCGCCGCGACGCCTCACCTCCGCCACGCTGGCGCTCTGGCGCAAGCGGATCACGATCGCGCAGGAGCCGCACGGTGTGGTCGCGGTGATCTCGCCGTGGAACTATCCGTTCATGCTCCCGGCCGGCGTCGTGGTGCCGGCGCTATTGGCGGGCAATGCAGTGGTCCTCAAGCCCTCCGAACTCACCCCGTCGTGCGGGGCGCTGCTGGCGGAGCTGCTGCACGCGGCCGGCGTCCCCACCGATGTGCTGCAGGTGCTGCAGGGGGACGGGGCGGTCGGCGCCGCGCTGGTGCAGTCCGACATCGACAAGGTCTTCTTTACCGGCTCGGTGGCGACGGGACGCAAGGTGGGGCATGCCTGTGCCGAGCGGTTCATCCCCTGCGCGCTGGAGCTCGGGGGGAGCGACCCGGCGATTGTCTGCGACGACGCCGACGTCGAGCATGCGGCGAGCGGGATCACCTGGGGGCGGTTCTCCAACGGCGGGCAGACGTGCGTGGCCCCCAAGCGCGTGTACGTGGCGGCCACTGTGTACGACCGCTTCGTGGCCGCGATGCAGCAGCGCGTGCAGTCGCTGCAGCTCAAGGGCGCCGGCACCGCATCGTTTGATGTGGGGCCGCTGATCCAACCCTCGCAGTCGACGACGCTGGCCGCCCAGGGGGACGACGCGACGGCGCGCGGAGCGCGCGCATGGCGTGCGGCCGGGACGCATCCCGAGGGGGTCTTTCCACCGACGTTGCTGCTCGACGTCCCGCCAGCTGCACGGGCCCTGTGCGAGGAGACCTTCGGTCCGTTGCTTCCGATCGTGCGGGTCCGCGACGACGCCGAGGCGATCGCGCTGGCGAATTCCACGCCGTTCGGGTTGAGCGCCAGCGTCTGGAGTCGCAACCGCGCGCGCGCCCGTGCCATCGCCGCGCAGCTGCAGGCGGGGACCGTGGTGATCAACGACGTGACGCTGGTGGCCGGGATTGCGGAGGTGCCGCACGGCGGCATGAAGGCGAGCGGCGCCGGGCGCGCGCACGGGGCGATGGGTCTCGAGGAATGCGTGCGAACGCGCACCGTGGTCGACGACCTGTTCACGAGTTGGCGCCAGGCCTGGTGGTTCGGGTACGGCGCCGATTCGGCGGCGCGGGGGGACGCGTATGTGCGGCTCGCGCATGGGCCATCGATCCTGGCGCGGCTGTCGGGGGTGTCGAAGACGCTCCAGCTGCTCTTTCGCCCGGAACGCCCGATCTGACGCCTGCGATTCGCCGCGCTCCAGCGTCTTGGGCTGGCCGTGCGCGCTTGAAGCCACCCGCGCGTTCCGCGAGAATTCACCGTGCCCTCGTTTCTCCTCGCCCTCGACGCCGTCCGGCGCGCCCTCAGTCTGGGGCTGTTTGCCATCGGTGCAGCACTCGCCGTCGTCTGCTTCGTGGACTGGCTGGTGCGCACGCGCCGCCTGAATCCGTTCGGCAAGGTCGCGCGCTTCTTTCGCGAGAGCGTGGAGCCCTTGATGGCGCCGATCGAGCGGCAGATCGTGCGTGGTGGGGGCGTGCCCTCGAGCGCCCCATGGTGGTCGCTGGGGGTCGTCGTCCTCGGCGGAATCGTCTTCCTCAGCCTGTTCGACTTCGTCCGGGGGCAGATCGGGGCATTCTACTTCGCCTCCCAGAACGGGTCGCGCGGGATCCTGCGGATGCTGATCCAATGGACGTTCGCCATCCTGCGCTTCGCGCTCATCGTGCGCGTCATCTGTTCGTGGGTGCGCATCTCTCCCTACAGCCGCTGGGTGCGCTGGGCCTTCACGCTGTCGGAGCCGATCCTTCGGCCGCTGCGACAGATCGTGCCGACGTTGGGGATGATCGACATCACGCCGATCATCGCCTACCTGGTGCTGGGACTTCTCGAAGGGTTCCTGGTAGGGATGACGTGAGCGCGGTCACGGTGGAGGAGCGTGCGGGAGGGGTACGATTCGCCGTGCGCGTGCAGCCGCGTGCCTCGCGATCGGAAGTCGCGGGAATTCAGCAAGGAGCGCTCAAGGTGCGACTGCAGGCGCCGCCCGTGGACGGGGCGGCCAATGAGGCCCTCGTGGACTTTCTCGCCGATTCGCTCGACGTGCCGCGCCGGATGATCCGCATCGTGTCGGGGGAGTCGTCCCGATCGAAGGTCGTCGAGGCGCTGGGGGTGAGCGTCGCGGCGGTTGCACAGCTGGCCGGAGAGGGCTGACCGATGCTGATCCTGATCGGTTCCGACGACGCCCTGCTCGAGGGGCTGGCCCAACTGCTGGCCGGCGCTGGGCACAAGGTGAAGGTCGCCCACTCGGTGGAGGAAGCCGAGGAGTTGGCTCGACAGGCCGCTCCCTTGCTGGTCGTGATCGACCGTAACTCGGTGGCCGCCGACAGCGGCGAGGCGGCGTCGCGGATCCCGCTCGCGTCGGGCGGGGCCTTCGTCCTGTATCGGACGACGAGCGACCAGGTGGGGAATCTGGCGTTGGCGCATGGCATCGCCCGGCAGACGTTGGCCGACCTCGCGTTGCCGCTCGAGCGGCAGCGGCTGGCGGCGCTGGCGCAGTACGTCAAGGCACGGGCGCGCGAGAGTGGGCGCGTGCGCTTCGACACCCCGCCGGCGCGCCGCGCACCGTAGGCAGCGCGGGCCCTGGCGATGAACGGCGCGGGCGCTTCGCGAGCGCCGTGCGCTTGTCCGGCGGGCCTCAGCGCGCTATTCCTCCATGCACCTCGGGGGCGCGCATTCGGGTGACGGGCGCACCAGCGGGGTGACAATCGATGGATCGTGGCGATTTCCCGGCAACTTGCGGCCACGTAAAACATTCCGCTAAAGCGCCCGCCCGGCGCACCACTGCCCGGGCATTTTTTTATGCAGAGGAACCCGGTGTCCCACACGGCCAACGCCTTCCACCTCCCCGTCCGATCCGGCTACCTGGACGCGCTCGCGCGCGGGGTGCTGGTCTACGACGGCGCGATGGGGACGAACATCCAGCGTTACCACCTGACCGCCGAGGATTACGGCGGGAAGTCGCTGGAAGGGTGCAACGATCATCTGGTGCTCACGCGCCCGGACGTGATCCAGTCGATCCACGAGTCGTTCCTGGCGGTGGGGAGCGATGTGGTCGAGACGTGTACCTTCCAGTCGACCCCGCGGCGGCTGGAGGAGTGGGGGCTCGGGGACAAGGTGCAGGCGATCAACGTGGCGGCGGCGCGGCTGGCGCGCGCGGCGTGCGACACGTACGCGACGCCGGAGCGCCCGCGCTTTGTCGCGGCGTCGATCGGGCCCACGGGGATGCTGCCGTCGAGCAGCGACCCGGCGCTCTCGAACGTGACGTTCGAGGCGTTGAGCGAGGACTACTACACGCAGGCGAAGTACCTGATCGAGGGCGGGGTCGACGTGCTGCTCGTGGAGACGTCGCAGGACATCCTCGAGGTGAAGGCGGCGCTGGCCGGCTTTGCGCGGCTCTTTCGCGAGTTGGGCTACCGCATCCCGGTGCAGGCGCAGATCACGCTGGACACGAGCGGGCGCATGCTGCTGGGGACGGACATTGCCAGCGCGATGACGACGCTCGAGTCGTTAGGCGCGGACGTGATCGGGCTCAACTGCTCGACCGGGCCGGAGCACATGCGCGAGCCGGTGCGCTACCTGTCGCAGCACGCGACGCGGCCGGTGTCGGTGATTCCCAACGCGGGGTTGCCGTTGAACACGGGGACGGGGGACGCGGTGTATCCCCTGGAGCCGGCGGCGATGGCCGAGATGCTGGGGGAGTTCGTGCGCGACTTTGGCGTGCGGATCGTGGGGGGGTGCTGCGGGACGACGCCGGAGCACCTGCAGGCGATCTGTGCGGCGGTGGATGCGCTGGGGGTGCGGGCGGGAGCGGGGAATGACGAGCGGGGGGCCCCCCCCAACAACAACGCTAGCGCCACGCTCGCCGACACCCGTCATCATTCCATTCCCGGCGGTGCCAATTCCCTGCACCGCGCGCACCACGCCGTCCCGCGCGCCTCCTCGGCGATGCGGGCCATCACGCTGCATCAGTCGCCCCCCCCGCTCCTCGTGGGCGAGCGCGTCAACGCGCAGGGGTCGCGCAAGGTCAAGCGGTTGCTCCTGGCGGACGACTATGAGGGGATCCTCGAGGTCGCGCGAGAGCAAGCCGAGTCGGGGGCGCATGTGCTCGACGTGTGCGTGGCGCTCACCGAGCGCGGCGACGAAGCCGCGCAGATGGCGACCGTCACCAAGCTCCTCTCGATGTCGGTCGAGACGCCGATCATGGTCGACTCCACCGAGGCGAGCGTGATCCAGGCGGCGCTGGAACACATCCCGGGGCGCGCGATCATCAACTCCATCAACATGGAGAACGGGCGCGCGCGCATCGACTCGGTCGTCCCCATGGCGATCACGCACGGGGCCGCACTCGTCGCGCTCACCATCGATGAAGTCGGGATGGCCAAGACGCGCGAGCGGAAGCTCGAGGTGGCGCGCGCGATCCACGACATCGTCGTCGGCGAGTACGAGATGCAGTCGTCGGATCTCATCTTCGACGCGCTGACCTTCACCCTCGCCACCGGTGACGCCGAGTGGATCGACTCGGCGCACGAGACGATCGAGGGGATTCGCCTCATCAAGCGGGAGCTGCCGGGAGTCCTGACGATCCTCGGTGTGTCGAACGTCTCCTTCGGCCTCGCCCCCGAGGCGCGCGCCGTGCTCAACTCGGTCTTCCTGCACCACTGTGTGCAGGCGGGACTCGACGCGGCGATCGTGAACCCGGCGCACGTGACGCCGTACGCGGAGATCTCGACGGAAGAACGGCAGCTGGCGGACGACCTGGTCTTCAACAAGCGCGCGGATGCACTGCAGCGCTTCATCGAATACTTCGAGAAGACGGGACGACGGGAAGACGAGAAGACGAGTGAGCGCGCCGATCCGACCGAAGGGATGACCCCGGAGCAGCGGGTGCACTGGATGGTGGTGCACCGCAAGAAGGAGGGGATCGAGGGGGCGCTCGATGCGGCGGGGGTACGCGAGCGGCCGGTGCAGGTGCTCAACGAGGTGCTGCTGCCGGCCATGAAGGAGGTCGGCGACAAGTTCGGCGCCGGGGAGCTCATCCTCCCGTTCGTGCTGCAATCCGCCGAGGTGATGAAGAAGGCGGTCAAGCATCTCGAGTCGTTCCTCGAGAAGCAGGAGGGATACACCAAGGGGCGCGTGGTGCTCGCCACGGTGTACGGCGACGTGCACGACATCGGCAAGTCGCTGGTGAACACGATCCTCTCCAACAACGGCTACACCGTGTACGACCTGGGGAAGCAGGTCCCGGTCAACACGATCATCGAAAAGGCGATCGAGGTGAACGCCGACGCCATCGGGCTCTCGGCGCTCCTCGTGAGCACGTCCAAGCAGATGCCGATGTGCGTGCAGGAGCTCGACCGGCGCGGGGTGCAGGTGCCGGTGCTGATCGGCGGGGCGGCGATCAACCGGCGCTTCGGGCGCCGGGCGCTCTTCGTCGACGGCGAGCGACCGTACGAGTCCGGCGTCTTCTACTGCAAGGACGCCTTCGAGGGATTGGAGACGATGGACCGGCTGCAGGACCCGTCCACGCGGCGCGATTTCATGGACCGGGCGCTGGCCGACGCGCGGTCCGACGTCTTCCTCAATACCGCGGTCGGCAAGGACATGGCGCGCGGCGATTCGGCTGGCGCGCGCAGCGCCGTCTCGGCCGATCACGCGGTGCCGGAGGCGCCCTTCCTCGGGACGCGTATCCTGCGTGACATCCCGTTAGGCGAGGTCTTCGACCTGCTGGACCTCGACGAGCTGTATCGCCTGCAATGGGGGGCGCGCGGATCGGGCGATGCGTACCGGGAGACGGTGCGCTCGGAGTTCGAACCCGCGCTGGCGCGCCTCAAGGAGGAGGCGGTGCGCGAGGGGTGGCTCGTCCCGCAGGCGGCCTACGGCTATTTCCCCGTGCAGTCGCAGGGGAACGACGTCATCGTCTACGACCCCGACGCGTGGGACGCCGACGGCGGGTCGCTGCGCGAGATCGCGCGCTTCCACTTCCCGCGCCAGGAGGGACGGGAGCGGTTGTGCCTGGCGGACTACTTCCGGTCGGTGGAGTCGGGGGACGTCGACGTGATCGGGTTGCAGGTGGTGACGGTCGGTGACGAGGCGACGCGTCGCTTCGAGGCGTTGCAGGCGAAGGGGGAATACAGCGAGGCGTTCTATTCACATGGGCTGGCGGTGGAGGCCGCAGAAGCGACCGCCGAGTGGCTGCACCGTCGGATTCGCGCCGAGCTGGGGGTGCCGGCGGGGCGCGGGAAGCGCTACTCGTGGGGGTACGGGGCGTGCCCGGACCTGGACGACCACGACACGGTCTTTCGGCTCCTCCCGGCCGATGCGTTAGGCATGCTGCTCACCAGCGCACGCCAGCTCATCCCCGAGCAATCCACGGCGGCGCTGATCGTCCATCACCCCGAGGCGAAGTACTACGCCGTGCGGGGCGAAGGGAGCGAGCGCACCGAGGCTCCGGCCACGGCGGTGCAACCATGAGCGCCCCGATCGGGACCGACGCCGTGGTATCGAATGGCACGCGCACGCGCGAGCGACTCCTGGCGCGCCTGACGGACCCGGATGCGGTGATCGTCTTCGACGGCGCGATGGGGACGATGCTCTACCAGCGCGGCGTCTTCATCAACCAGTGCTACGACGAACTCTCGCTGCGTGCGCCCGACCTGGTACGCGGGGTCCACGAGGAGTACGTGAAGGCGGGGGCCGAGGTGCTGGAGACGAACTCCTTCGGCGCCAACCGGTTCAAGCTGGCGCACTTCGGGCTGGAGCGAGAGGTCGCATCGATCAACGGTGCCGCCGCGCGCGTGGCGCGCGAGGCGGCGGGCGATGCGGCGCTGGTCGCGGGCGCCGTCGGCCCGTTAGGCGTGCGCCTCGAGCCGTATGGCCCGACGAGCCTGGAGGAGGCGCGCGCAGCGTTCGAGGAGCAGATCGCGGCGTTGCGCGACGGCGGGGTCGACTGCCTCATCCTCGAGACCTTCGCCGACCTGGACGAGGTGACGCAGGCGGTGCTGGCCGCCCGCGCGGTGGCCCCTGCCCTCCCGCTCATCGCCCAGATGACGGTGGACGTGGAGGGCGTCACGGTCTTCGGCGTGACACCGGAGGACGTGGCGCGCTCACTTGATGCGTTAGGCGCCGACGTGATCGGGCTCAACTGCTCGGTGGGGCCGCAGATCATCCTCGAGGCGATCGAACGCATGGCCGCGGTCACGCGTCGCAAGCTGAGCGCGATGCCCAACGCCGGCATGCCGCGCGAGGTCGGGGGGCGCAAGATGTACATGGCGAGCCCCGAGTACATGGCGACGTACGCGCGCCACCTGCTGCAGGCCGGCGCCAAGGTCATCGGCGGATGTTGCGGCACGACGCCGGCGCACATCCATGCGATGGTGGAGGGGATTCGACCGCTCGTGCCTCGCTCTTCGCGAGACGGGAGACGGGAGACGGGAGACGGGAGTGCGCTCGCGAGGGGCGAGCGCGGGGTCGTGCGGCATGCAGGGGTGACACCAGTACCACTGGCGGACCGGTCAAACTGGGGACGCAAGCTCGTCTCCGGGGAGTTTGTCTCGTCGGTGGAGATCGTGCCGCCGCGCGGCGTGGATGCGACGCGCATGCTCGAGGACGTGCGGGCGCTCAAGGTGGCTGGAGTAGACGCGGTGAACGTCCCCGACGGGCCGCGCGCGCAGAGCCGGATGGGGGCGATGATGACGTCGCTCCTCATCGAGCAGCAGGTCGGCATCGAGGCGGTGTGCCACTATGCCTGCCGCGACCGCAACCTCCTGGGGATGCTCTCCGACCTGCTGGGGGGGGCGGCCATGGGGCTGCACAACCTCCTGCTCGTGACGGGCGACCCGCCAAAAATGGGGCCGTACCCCGACGCAACGGCGGTCTTCGACATCGACTCGATCGGGCTCACGAACCTCGTGCGCAACCTCAATCGCGGGCTCGATCCCGGCGGCAACCCGATCGGCGCCCCGACACGCTACACCATCGGCGTCGGCGTGAACCCGGCGGCGATCGACCCGTCCGTGGAGCGCGAACGCTTCGACTACAAGGTGGAAGCGGGCGCCGAGTTCGCGATCACGCAGCCGGTCTTCGACCCCCGCCAGCTCGAGCGCTTCCTGCGCGAGATCGGGGGGGCGCACATCCCGATCGTTGCCGGCATCTGGCCACTGGTCTCGTTGCGCAACGCCGAGTTCCTGGCCAACGAGGTGCCCGGTGTCGTGGTGCCTGACGAGATCCTCGAACGGATGCGCGTGGCCAACCGGCAGTCGGCGGAGCACGCGGTCGCCGAGGGGATCGCCATCGCGCGCGAGATGCTGGCCCTCGTGCGGAGCGAGGTCCAGGGGGTGCAGGTCTCGGCCCCCTTCGGCAAGGTCGCGCTGGCGCTGGGGGTGCTCGAATAGCCCGGGGAGCCCCCGTTTCGCCCGGTTCACCGCCGGGCAGTCATCGTGAGTTCATTCAATCCGGTTAGGATCTACTGCACCGGTGAGCTATCGTCTCGCCGCGCGACAGTCACCCCGCCCCGGGACATCCCGAATGCGACTCCTGTTCGTTGAAGACGACACACGAATCGCCGAATCGGCCGCGACGTACCTGCGAAAGACCGGCTTTGCCGTTGATGTAGCGCCGTCGGGCGAGGATGCCATGCGCCTCGCGGCGATGAACGAATACGACGTGGCGGTGCTGGATATCCGCCTGCCGGGGATCGACGGGCTGGAGGTGTGCCGCCGTCTGCGGGCGTCGGGGTCGGCGATCCGCATCCTGATGGCCACGGCGCGCGACACGGTCGAGGACCGGATTGCCGGTCTCGACCTCGGCGCCGACGACTACGTGGTCAAGCCGTACGTGCTGGCCGAGTTGGAGGCACGCGTGCGCGCCCTCCTGCGCCGCCCGGCGGTGGTCGTCCCCACGACGCTGCGGGTCGACCAGCTCGCCCTCGACACGGGGACGCGCATGGCCGAACGTAACGGGCGACAGATTTCGCTGACGAGCAAGGAGTTCGCCGTGCTCGAGTACCTCATGCGTCACGCTGGCGAGGTGGTGACGCGCGAGAAGATCAGCGCCCACGCCTGGGATGACAACTACGACCCCGCGAGCAACGTCATTGACGTCTACATTGCCCGGTTGCGAAAGAAGGTCGACGACCCTAACGAATCGCCGCTCCTGCACACGATTCGCGGGGCGGGCTATCGACTCGGGGAACCGCGACACGCACGCGCCCGGTGAGGCCTAACCCCCGCATTCGCCGTCGCATGACGGCGTGGTACGCGGGGAGCGTCTTCGTCCTCCTCCTCCTGTCGGTCATCGCGATGCGCGGCATCGCGCGTCGCGCGCTCGCGGTGCAGCACGAAGACGCCGTCCAACGCAACATCGACCTGGTGCGCTCGTTCTTCCGGGCCGAGCTGTCGGAGTACCATCAGGTCGACGCCACGCTGCTGCACATCGCGGGCGAGCTGGTCTTCGCCGGGATGGGGCTCGAGTTCCTCCGCCCCGATTCGTCGAACTTCGCGCAGGCCCGGCTTCCGAGCGCGCGCGCCATGCCGCGCCCTCCGGTGCGCACGTATGTGGCCGCGCTGGAGCCGGCCCTCGCGCCGGGGTGGAAGTTGCGGCTGCGCGTCAGCGTGGCCGACCTGGCGATGGCGCAGCGGCGGATCGACCAGGCGACGCTCGTGGCCCTCCCGCTCGCGGTGGCGCTGGCGGCGTTGGCGGGGTGGCTCGTCACCGGGCGTGCGCTGCGCCCGGTGGGGATGATGGCGGCCGCCGCCGAACAGATCGACGCGACCTCGCCGACCGGGCGACTCCCCATCGCCGACGAGCACGATGAGCTGGGACGGTTGGGGCGACGCTTCAACGCCCTGCTCGACCGGCTCGACTCGGCGCTCGCGCAACAGCGGCGATTCCTCGCCGATGCTGCGCACGAATTGCGCACGCCGATGGCTCGCATGCTGGGCGAGTCCGAGACGCGACTCGCCCTCCCGCCGTCGCCTGACGACCGGCAGTCGGTTGAACGGATCCACGAGGACCTGCGACATGCCTCGTCGCTCGTCGACGAGTTGATGCAGCTGGCCCGGGCCGACGCCGGGAGCGTGGATGCGGTGCTGCAGCCGTGCTATCTGGACGACGTGGTGAGCGATGCGCTGTCGCCGTGGCACGCGGAGGCGAGGCGACGGGGGATCACGCTGGAGGTCGCGGCGCTCGACGAGGCCCCGGCGCGCCTCGATGTGCGGCTGACGGGGCGCATGCTGGGGGTGTTGCTGCACAACGCCCTGCACTACACACCGAGCGGCGGGCGCATCGAAGTTCGCGTGAGCAGCGACAAGGGGCACGCCATCCTCGACGTGGACGATTCGGGGATCGGGATTCCCCCCACGGAGCGCGAACACGTATTCGAGCGCTTCTTTCGCGGCGAAGCCGCTCGGCAGCGTGCCCCGGAGGGGAGCGGCTTGGGGCTGGCGATTGCGCAGTGGATCGCGCATCAGCATGGCGCGCGCATCTCCGTCGGCGAGAGTGTGCTGGGGGGGGCGCGCTTTCGCGTGAGCTTCCCGGCTGGCGCCGCTGTTTAGCGAACCCTTAGCGTCGACTGTGATCGGGGTCCCTGACCGGGACTGAGCTGCCGCGTTAGGGTGTCAGGTTTCGGACCGTCAACTGCCCCCACCTGACGCTCGCACCATGCCGCCCGCGGCCCCCGTGAGTGACCGATCCCTGTCCACGACGCGCCGCGTCGTGGTACGCGCCGCGTGGCTGGGGCTCGCGACCGGAATGGTCGAGGGGATCGTGCCGCTGGTCCAGCATACGTGGTTCGGGCGGATGCGGATCTACGCACCCGCCCACATCGCGTGGATGTCGCCGCTCGCCGGGCTGGTGGTGTTTCTCGTCGTCGGCGCGGTCCTGGCGACCGCGCTCCATCCGCTCCAGCGCCGGTCACCGGCGCGGGCGTTGCAGCTCGCGACGACGGCGCTGGCCTTCCTCGCGACCTGGTCGATCACCCTGCTGTTCCCGCAGCTCAGCCAGTGGGCGGCGCTGATCCTGGCCGCCGGCGTTGGCACGCAGGTGGGGCGCCTAACGAACGGCGAGGGGCTCGACCGGCTCGCCCGCCGCACGTTGGTCCCGCTGGGCGGCGCCGTCGCGGTGCTGGCCGCCACGATGATCCTCGTGCCGCGCGGGCGCGAAGCGCGGGCGATCGCGGCGCTCCCCGCACCGCCGAGCGACGCGCCGAACGTCCTGCTGCTCATCCTCGACACCGTGCGCGCGCAGAGCATGAGCCTGTATGGCGCGAGCGATCCGACGACCCCACGCCTGGATTCCCTCGCCCAATCGGCCGTGGTCTTCGAACGCGCGATCGCCACCGCGCCGTGGACGGTCCCGTCGCATGCCAGCATGCTCACGGGTCGCTATCCGCACGAGCTCACCGTCGACTGGCTCACCCCGCTCGACGACACGACGACGACGCTCGCCCAGGTCCTGTCGAGGCACGGCTACGTGACCGGCGCCTTCATGGCCAACTACATGATGTCCACCGAGGTCAGGCTGGAGCGCGGATTCCAGCGGTATCGGGACTACGGCATCTCCGCCCGCCAGCTGCTCGTGAGTTCCGCAGTGCTCCGACGGCTGGCCTATTGGCCGCGGCTCCGCCGAGTGCTCGGTCGATACGATACGGTGAACCGGAAACGCGCCCCAGCTGCAAACGCGGAGCTGCTGGAGTGGCTCGACCAGCGCACCGCGCGGCGCCCCTTCTTCGCCGTCGTCAACTACATGGACGCGCACGAGGTGTATGCCCCACCGGCGCCGTTCCGCGGCCGCTTCGGTCCCGACTCGGTTCGCCGCAACGAGATGACACGGTACGGCCTCGGGGGGCTCGGCTTCCGGCTCGGCAAGGCCGCCATGACACCGTCACAGGTGCAAGGCGAATTGCACGCGTACGAGGAGTCGCTCGCTTCACTCGATCACGACCTCGGGGCCTTGCTCGACTCCCTGAAGGCGCGCGGGGTGCTCGACGAGACGGTCGTGATCGTCACGTCCGATCACGGCGAGCACTTCGGGGAACACAAGAAGTGGGAGCACGCGAACACGCTCTATCCGCAGCTGCTGCACGTCCCCCTGCTGGTCCGCGCTCCGGGTCGCGCGCCGGCCGGACTTCGCGTTCGGGACTTCGTGTCGCTGCGCGACGTCGCCGCGACCGTGCTGGCCATGGGACCAAAGTCGGCCGAGCTCCCCGGACGCACCCTGTCGCATCACTGGGACACCACAGCCGTCGGCAGCACGCGCCCCGTCAGCCCGATCCTCGCCTCGTTCTCCAGCGGCACGTGGACCCCCGAGTCGCCCGCCAGCACGACCCGTGGATGGCGGAGCGTCGTGCTGGGCGGCCAGCTGGTCATCGAGCAGGTGCGCACGCCGACGCACTTCGAGGTCTACGATCTCGAGGCCGACCCCGAGGGCGCACGCGATCTGGCGAACGACGCCCGGGGTGAGGCCGCGATGCGTGCGGCCCGCGCGTTCCTTCAACCCGTGCTCTGGCAGTCGCAGGCGCCGTCGGTCCATCGCACGGCCGGAAGCATCGGCTCGCTGGAGCAGCGCTAGCCCGCTCCTCTCCGCTTCGCGGCTACGAACCGGGGGCAGCGCCGGGTTTCCACAGCCGTAATCCCGGCCCGATCAACCGATCCCGCCCCGGGGCCCTGGCGCGCGGCCCTACCCGGGCGGCGCGGCCCGACGGCGCTGCCCAGCGCTCGGACCCTGCCGAGCGTTGTCCTCCCGGTTAGAAAGTCTGAACGTCGTTCACAATCCGTTCATTGCCCGGGAGTAGGATGCGAGCCATGAGACTCGTCCTTGGCACGACCTGCGTCCTGCTCGCCTCCGCCTTGCCCCTCCATGGGCAGGATCGCGGGACAGACGCCGCGCTCACGGTTCACCAGGCCGTGGCCATCGCCCGCGCCCGCGGCCCGCTCGCCGTGACGGCCCACGCCCGCCGCCTGGTGGCGCAGGGGCGCGCGCGCAACGACGGCGCCTTTCCCAACCCGACGTTGGAGTGGCGACGGGAGAACCTCACCAGCCCGCTGCAGCCCGACATCTTCGGCACGCTGCAGATCCCGCTCGACGTGACCGGACGGCGCTTCGCGGTGCGATCGGCAGGAGGCGAGCTGGTCGCGCGTGGGCGGGCCGATTCGAGCGCCGTCGCTCGGCAGATCGAGGGTGACGTGATGCGCGCCTACTGGCGAGCGGCGCTCGGGAGCGAACTGCTCGCAGTGGCGACCGAGGAGCGCCAGGCGCGCGAGAACATCGCGACCTTCGACGCCACGCGCTTCCGCGAGGGGGCGGTGGCCGAGGTGGCGGCGATTCGGACGCGGCTCGAAGCCGACCGCGCGCGCATCGCCGAAGCGACGGCGCGTATCGAGGCGGCGCGCTCGCGCAGCGATCTCGCCCGGGTGCTCGGGCTCCCCGAGGATTCGCTCCCCCCGCTGGCGCGCCTCGCCACGGCCACGGTCCCGGTCACGGCGCTCGACGTGCCGACCGCACTGACGCGCGCGCTGGCACAGCGCCCCGACCTGGCCGCCTTTCGCCATGCGGCGAGCGAGGCGGAGCACCGGGCCGCCGCCGAGCGCCGGGGGATCGTCCCCGACCTGCAGCTCGTGACGGGCTACAAGGTGACGAGCGGCTACACCACCAAGGTGCTCGGCGTGATCGTACCGCTGCCGCTGTTTAGCCGCAACGAGGGGCTGCGCGAACGCACGAAGGGGGAATCGCTCGTGGCGCAGGCCGAGTTGCGGGATGCCGAACTGCGCGTGCGTGGCGAGGTGGTCGCGGCGCTGCGCGGTGTGGCGGCGATGCGCGAGGCGCTGGAGGCGGGGACTGCGGGGATCGACGCGCGGGCCGCCGAAGTCGCGCAGATCGCCGAGGGGGCGTACCGCGAGGGCGCCCTGTCGCTGATGGAACTGGTCGAGGCCCAACGCGCGCGCGCGGAATCGCGCGCCGCTGCCCTGCGCTGGACGGTGGAAATCCACCTGGCCACGCTCGAGCTCAATCGCGCCCTTGGGGCGCCGCTCCTGGAGAAGCCGTGATGCGTTCCCGTTTCGCACGAACCGTCCTCCTCGCCGTCGCCGTCGGCTGTTCCGGCCAGGGCGAGGGGGCAAGCATCCCGGCCACGGGCGACGCGGCGACGTCGGCTCCCGCCGACACGGCGCTGCTGTCGGCCGAGTCGGTCAAGATCGCCGGCTTCACGACGGGGGCGGTCACCCGCGCGGCGTGGCGCGACACCTGGCGCGCGCCGGGTCGCCTCACGCTCGACCAGGCGAGCACGGAACCGATCGGCTCGATCGTCGAGGGGCGCGTGGTGAAGGTCTACGCGATGCCGGGCGACCGCGTCCGAAAGGGCCAGCTGCTGGTGGCGATCCACAGCCACGAGATGATGGACGCCCGCGCGGCGCTGTCGCGCGCGAAGGCGGACCTCACGCGCGCCGACTCGGACCTGCGCGTGGCGCGGAGCGCCTCAGATCGCGGCGAGCGGCTGTACGGGCTCAAGGCGCTGTCGCTGGCGGAACTCGAGAAGCTGCGCGGGATGCGCACCGACGCCGAGGCGACGCGCGAGAGTGCGGCCGCGGAGCTGGCGCGCGCCGAGGAGTTCCTGGAGCACCTGCTGGGCGACGGCCCCGAGGTGGCGGGGGTCGACCCGCACTGGGTGCTCGTGCGGGCCCCGCTGGACGGGCTGTTGATCACCCGCGAGGTGCAACCCGGCAACGTGGTCCTGGTGGGCGCCCCGCTCGTCACCGTCAGCCGCACGACGGCGCTCACGTTGGTACTGCAGGTCCCCGACGCGGCTTCGGCGGCGGCGCGCGTGGGAGCCCCGGTGAGCTTCACGGTGAGCGCGGCACCCAGCGAGCGCTTCCAGGCGACGGTGTCGCGCGTCTTCCCATCGGTCGATACGCTGACGCGCACGGTCGAGGTGCACGCCGCGGTGAAGGACACGCGCTCGATCCTCAAGCCGGAGATGTTCGCGAATGCAGAGCTCTCGGGGGCGGCGGCCGGGCTGGTGTCGGTGGTCCCGTCGGGTGCGGTGCAGTCATTCGAGGGGGATACGGTCGTGATCGCCGCCGCGCCGCGTGGCGAGGGCATGCAGCTGCAGGCGATCCGCGTGCGCGTGGGGCGTCGCACCGGGACGCTGGCCGAGATCCTGAGCGGGGTCGACACCGGCACGGTCGTGATCGTGGGCGGGGCCTCGGTGGCCAAGGCGGAGATCCTGAAGCGGCGCGGAGGCTGAGCATGCAGAAGCTCATCGAGTTTTCGCTCCGCAACCGGCTGTTTGTCATCGGTGGCGTCCTGACGATCGTCGGGCTCGGGCTGTTCGCGCTGATGCGCGTCCCGTTCGATGCCTTCCCCGACCTCACCGGGACGCGCGTCGAGGTGATCACCGTCGCGCCGGGGATGGCGCCGGAGGATGTGGAGCGCCTCGTGACCTATCCGCTGGAGTCCTCGCTGATGGGGATCCAGGGGGCCGACCAGGTGCGCTCGGTGTCGAAGTTCGGGCTGTCGCTCATCACGGTCCCGTTCCCCGACAAGATGGACATCTACTTCGCGCGGACGCTGGTGCAGCAGCGGCTCAACGACGCGAAGGGATCGTTGCCGGCGGGGGTGGAGGCCACGTTAGGCCCCGTCTCGACGCCGATGGGCGAGTTGTACCAGTACGTGGTCACCAGCGACTCGCTCTCGCTCACCGAACTCAAGACGCTGCAGGAGTACACCATCCGCCCGCGCCTGCGCACCGTGCCCGGTGTGTCCGAGGTGAACACGTGGGGCGGGTACACGGAGCAGATCCAGGTCGAGGTGGACCCGACGCGCCTGACGGCGCGCCGCCTGACGATCGATGACGTGCATCGGGCGCTCGCCGACAACAACATGTCGTTCGGCGGCTCCTACCTCGAGACGGGGGGCGAGCGCTACACGCTGCGCGGCCTCGGGCGCGTGGACCGGGCGCGCGACATCGAGCAGATCGTGATTGCCTCCGCCAACGGGATGCCGGTGCGCGTGGCCGACGTGGCCGAGGTGAAGATCGGTGCGCTCCCGCGGCAGGGGGCCGTCACGAAGGACGGCGCCGGCGAAGTCGTGAGCGGGATGGTGCTCAAGCTCAAGGGGGCCGACTCCCGGCGCGTGATCAAGGCGGTGCGCGAGCGCATGGAGGAGATCCGCGCCGCGATTCCGGCCCACGTGGAGATCACCCCGTTCTACGACCAGACCGACCTGGTGGGGCGCACGACGCGGACGCTGGCGAAGAACCTGATCGAGGGAGGGCTCCTCGTCATCGCGGTGCTCTTCCTCTTCCTGCGCAACGTGCGGGCCTCACTCATCGTCGCCTCGGTCATCCCGCTCTCGATGCTCATCGCCTTCGGCGGGATGTTCTTCTTCGGCTATTCGGCCAACCTGATGAGCCTCGGTGCGCTCGACTTCGGCCTCATCGTCGACGCGTCGGTGGTGATGGTGGAGAACTTCGTGCGACGCCTTGAGCACGGTCGGGAAGGCGAACGGTTCACGCTCTTCCGCTCGGCCGCGGTGGAGGTGGGGCGCCCGATCCTGTTCGGCATCGCCATCATCGTCGCGGTCTACATCCCGATCTTCACGCTCGACGGGATGGAAGGGCGCATGTTCAAGCCGATGGCCTTCACGGTGGTGACGGCGGTGCTCGGCTCGCTCCTGCTTGCGCTCACCTACATTCCGTCGATCAGTGGCTGGCTCCTGCACCATCACGAGGAGAAGCCGAGCCCGTTCTTCGAGTCGCTCAACCGGAAGTACGCGAATGGATTGGAGTGGATCCTGTCGCGCGGCTTCCAGATCGTCGGCGTGTCGGTCGTGCTCGTCGCCATCGCGGTGGCCTCGTTAGGCTGGATCGGGACCGAGTTCATGCCCAAGCTCAACGAGGGATCGATCCTGATCACCTCGCGCCGACTCCCGTCCATCTCGCTGGATGAGGCGACCCGGCTGTCGCAGCAGGCCGAGCGCATCGTCCGGAAGTTCCCCGAAGTGGTGACGGTGGTGACCAAGGAAGGGCGCCCAGACCTGGCGACCGAGGCGATGGGGCTGTTCGAGGGGGACATGTACGTCATCCTCAAGCCGCAGGACGAGTGGACGACGGCGAAAGACCAGGACGGACTGGTCACCGTGTTCGACTCGGTGCTCGCGGTGATCCCCGGCCTCGAGATCTCGTTCACGCAGCCGCTGCAGATGCGACTGGACGAGGCCGAGAGCGGGATCAAGACGGACCTCGGCATCAAGGTCGTCAGCAACAACATCGAGCAGAACCAACGCCTGGCAACACAGATGCTGTCGATCATCAGCACGATCCCTGGCAACGCCGACGCCGCCGTCGAGGTGAGCGAAGGGTCGGGGCAGATCGCCATCCGCATCAAGCGCGACGCCCTGGCGCAGTACGGGCTGTCGGTCGCCGATGTGCAGCGTCCGGTGGAGCTGGCGATGGGGTCGCAGGTGGCGAGCGAACTGGTCGACGGGCCGCGGCGCATCGGGATGGTGGTGCGCTACCCCGACGCGCAGCGCAACGACATCTCGGCGCTGTCGCAGCTCACCATCCGCACCCCGTCCGGTGCGATGGTCCCCCTGACGGCGGTGGCGGAACTCGTCTCCACGACCGGGCCGGAACTCATCGGCCACGAGGACGGGCAGCGGCGAGCGCTCGTGCTCAGCAACGTGCGCGGGCGTGACCTGGGGAGCTTCGTGCAGGAGGTGCGCGCGCGCATCGCCCGCGAGGTGCAACTCCCTGCGGGGACCTTCCTCGAGTGGGGCGGGCAGTACGAGAACCAGCAACGGGCGATGGGGCGCCTCACCATCGTCGTTCCGGCGGCGCTCCTCCTCATCTACCTGCTGCTCTTCGCCTCGTTCCGCTCCATCACGCAGTCCTTCCTCGTCCTCACCAACGTGCCCTTCGCCCTCGTCGGCGGGATCGCGGTGCTCTGGCTGCGCGGGCTCAACCTCAACCTCTCGGCCAGCATCGGCTTCATCGCGCTGTTCGGCATCGCGGTGCTCAACGGCGTCGTGCTCGTCTCGCACATGAACGCGCTGCGTGCCGGCGGACTCCCGCTCGGTCTCGCGGTGCGCCGCGGCGCTGCCGATCGTTTGCGCCCGGTGCTCATGACCGCGTTGGTGGCGAGCCTGGGCTTCGTCCCGATGGCGCTCTCGCACAGCCCGGGGAGCGAGGTGCAGCGTCCGCTGGCCAGCGTGGTCATCGGCGGGCTGATCACGAGCACCATCCTCACCCTCTTCGTCCTCCCCACGCTCTATCTCGCCCTCGAGAAGTGGCGCGTGCGTCGGAAGTCGACCGAGGAGGCCGGGTGGAACGAGCCGGTGGTCGCGGCCCTCCCCGGAACGGCGACGGGCGAGTACGGCGTGTAGCATCGCCGCACCTGGCCTGACCACGCCACCGATAGCGGGCGCCTTCCCAGGGAGGCGCCCGCCGTCGTATCAGGGATTCCGCGCGCTACATTATCGGGGCCCGATGGCAGCATCGAACCGCCCCGGCCGCGTCCACTCGACCGCAACACTCCCATGACCGCCCCACTTACGACGTTCTCCGAAGACGAGCTCCTGTTTCGCGACGCTGTCGCCGCCTTTGCCGACGAGGAAGTCCGCCCCCTGGTGGCGGAGATGGAGCGCAACGGCAAGGTCGACTCCTCGATCATCGCCAAGGTCTTCGAACTCGGCCTCATGGGGATCGAAGTCGACGAAGCGCACGGCGGTGCCGGCGGCTCGCTGATGATGGTCGCCCTGGCCGTCGAGGAGCTGAGCAAGGTCGACGCGTCGGCCGCAATCCTCGTCGACGTGCAGAACACGCTGGTCGAGTACCCGCTGCGCACCTACGGCACCGAAGCGCAGAAGGCCGAGTACCTCACGCGACTCACCGCGGGGACCGTCGGGTCGTACGCGCTCTCCGAGGCAGGGTCCGGCTCCGACGCCTTCGCGCTCGCCACGCGCGCGGAGCGTGACGGCGACGACTGGGTCCTCAACGGACGCAAGCTGTGGATCACCAACGGCGCCGAGGCCGGGATCTACATCGTCTTTGCCAATGCCAACCCCACCGCCGGCTACAAGGGGATCACCGCCTTCATCGTCGAGCGCGAATTCCCTGGCTTTGCCGTGGGCAAGAAGGAAGACAAGCTCGGCATCCGTGCCTCGAGCACGGTCGAACTCCTGCTCGACAACTGCCGCGTCCCCAACGCCAACGTGCTCGGCACGGTGGGACAGGGGTACAAGATCGCCATCGATACGCTCAACGTCGGGCGCATCGGAATCGGGGCGCAGATGATCGGGGTCGCGCAGGGAGCACTCGCCGCAGCGACTGCCTACCTGAAGGAACGCCGTCAGTTCGGCAAGGCACTCGCCGAGTTCCAAGGAATCCAGTTCCAGGTGGCGCAGGCGGCCACTGAAGTGGAGGCGGCGCGGCTCATGGTGTACAACGCCGCCCGCCTGAAGGACGCCGGGCACGACATCGCCCGCGAAGGGGCCATGGCCAAGCTCTTCTCGTCGCAGGTGTGCGAACGCACCACCTCGCTCTGCGTCGAGCTGCTCGGCGGGTACGGCTACACCAAGGATTACCCGGTCGAGAAGTTCTACCGTGACGCCAAGATCGGGACGATCTACGAAGGAACGTCCAACATGCAGCTACAGACGATCGCCAAGGCCGTGTTGAAGTAACCCACCCGTCCTGCCCCCATCATGCGACGACTCGCGTCACGCCCCGCCCCCCTCCTCGCGGCCCTCTCGCTCGCGGCCCTGTGCGCGTTGCCGCTGGCGGCGCAGGTCCCGCTCGCCGAACACGCCGCCCGCCGCGCCGCGCTCGCCGAGCAATTGGGCGACGGCGTCTTCGTCGCGCGGGGCGCGGTATCGCCGGTGCAGGACTACATGTCGTTCTTCCAGTCGCCCGGCTTTCTCTATCTCACGGGCTATCGCGAGGCCGACGCCACGCTGCTCATGACCCGCAAGGGCGGCGAGGCGCGCTGGACGCTCTTCGTGCAGGGGAAGAACCCGGCACAGGAAGTGTGGAGTGGAAAGCGGAA
>ERZ795044.876-NODE-876-length-28131-cov-4.617645_pt1 | contig 28131 bp, 25 predicted proteins | sample MGYA00375128_ERZ795044 | MGnify/ENA primary metagenome ERZ795044 (study PRJEB30173, sample SAMN05720213) | anaerobic digester metagenome | isolation source: active sludge of municipal wastewater-treating anaerobic digesters | place: USA | collected 2014-12-22 ...
ACCTAAAGGACAACGAACAGTCAGTCGAACAGTTATAGTTTTACTGTTATTATCTGGCACTACAATATTTAAACCGGTGAAATTGGCTTGTGAATTTGTAAGGTTAGCATTTCCATATTGCAACGAACCCACATTTGTAGAACCATCAAATAAATCTATTGATTCAATAGAAGTTGACCAGTCTAAACCAGAAGAATTAAGATTAGAAATAATGATTCCGGTTACTATAGTGGGTAAATTATCTGCATCACCAGAAGCGCCACCATCACGAATAGTAAATTGCCATACTTGGGTCCCTTGTATAGAAGTCAATGGCCCTGATGTATTAATAATAGAAGAAACTGAAGCCGATTCTGAACCCGAAACAGAAATTACATCCGAAGAATTAGATGCTGTTACAGTTCCATTGCAAGTAATTGTTTTGGTTGTGGCATTGGTTGCCGTACAGTTTATTACTTCTGAATTATATGTACCTATAGGCAATCCGGATTTTAATCTAACATAGATAGTAGTAGAAGACAATGTGCCTGAAGTAGGAGTAAGCGTTAAGGAGCTACCAAAACCGGAACCACTGGAAGTTGATATTTCGTAATCCGTGGGGGCCGATAAACTAACATTTGAAGTCAAGTATGTACCGGAAATGGTAAACGTCTGATTCGCTGATGGCCCGGTTGTTACAATATATGTAAACCCTGTTAATGTAGTTGTTGATACTGTTAATGTTGGAGTAAAAACTGTTCCGCTACAACTTACATTTTTTGTTGTGGCTCCAATGCTTGTACAACTAATATTCTCGCTATTGTAATTTCCGGCTGAAAGACCGGCTTTTAAACGCACATAAATGGTTGTAGATGCAACAGTTCCACCGGATTGAGTTAAGATTATTGTACTCGGATTTGAAATAAAGCCACTGCCTGAAGTTGTAGATATTTCATAATCTGCTGGAGGGGTCAAAATGATATCATTTGTAAGATTTGAACCGGAGATGGTAAAAGATTGTTCTGCCGAAGGACCTGCACCTAAATTATAATTTAAAGCAGTTAAAGAGGTTGGAGAAACAGTAATAGTAGGAACAGGAGAATATGGCGAGATCAAAATATCATCTATATAAACTGTTGCAGCCGTTCTATAAAATTGAACAAGAACGTTTGAAGCACTTGTATTAATTGTTGCAGTTTTTAACACAGGTGAGCCTGTTGTTAAAGAAAAAGGAGAACCTGTCGCGGGATTCCAAGTACTTCCTCCATCAGTTGAATAATTAACCTGAACAGAGCCTGATGCTGTGCTGCTTGAAGCATAAAATGTTACCGTAGAAACCCCACCTAAAGGTATATTTGGCGAGGTGATTTGTGCACCTGTTTGACTTCTTAACTGACAAGAATAAGATCCTGATTTAACTCCGACAGTTCCTTGTATAACTCCATTAGCCTGTCCTGTCCATGTTCCAGAGGATAAGACATAAGAAGTTACTGATGAATAAGACGTTGGCAAACCGCTTTCAAAACTTTCGTTAATCTGACAATATACATTAACATTAACGGAAGTTAGTATTAAAACAAATAAATATATATAATTTTTAAACATATACACTAAAAACGAACAAAATAACCAAAAGGTTGCTTTGTTGTGGTTAAATTTTTGTTAATAAATAAAAAAAATTATCAACTGTTTTTGATAGATTATTGATGTAGGCTGGTAATTGGCAGGCTATCAACCAATTCTTCTTTCAGCCAATGGGTTTTTAGGTTTAACATTTTTGCTGTTTCTATATTTTCAAGACTGTCGTCAATAAATAGGGTTTCTTTGGGGTTTAATTGTTGCTCATTTATTACATGCTTATATATTTCTATGTTTGGTTTTCGCATTTTGATTTCAAATGAAAAATACGCTTTATCGAAAAATTCGTTAAATTTAATTCCATGAGTTGATTTTTCGAAATCAACCACATAGCTCAAGTAATGTATATGGTTTGTATTGCTCAGAAGAAATATTTTATACTCTTTTTTAAGTAACTGAAGCATTTTTATACGGGGTTGAGGTATATCGAGCAACATAGCATTCCATGCCCTGATAATATCTAATGAGCTTGTATCGGGCGAACAGAATTGCTTAATGTACATTATAAATTCATTATCTGAAATTGCTCCTATTTCAAGTTTATTGAGCATACTTGACGAATTGGGATTTGAGAATATTTTCTCGGGTTGATAAAGCTTTAACGACCTTAAAGCCTGTATCGTTTTTTGTGGATCAATATTGATGATAACCCCACCAAAGTCGAAAATTATATTTTTTACTCCTGTCAGCATCGTTTTAAAAATACTTAGGTCGAATAATCTCCGATAAAATTACCGCTTTTTTTAAGTCTTCTTGGCTAACTTTAAAGGATGGCTCGTTTTTTTCATTTACTTCGTTAAGGACAACTTTCTTTTTTATAACTCTGTGATCACTGTCAACCTCATCTTCAATTGTTTCTAAATCTTCCACCTCATTGCCCCACGAGCTTGTCATGGTAGTAAAAGTATTTTTCATGGACGTTCTTTTTATTTCCTCTACCGGCGGGAAATTCGTTTCCTGTTTCGTGCTTTTTGGTGTTATCGTTTTGTGTCGAGGAACGTCAACTGATTTTTTTTCCATCGTCTGTTCCTTATTTTGTGCCGTTTTTTTCTTTTTGCTAAAAGCAATAAAGAAAATAATAGCCACTATAATATACACTATTCGTTGGATGATTTCTTCGTCCATGGCCAATGAATTTTAGTTTTTGAAATTTGTGGCAATTTAATCTTTTTTCTTGATAATCTTACTATAAAATTATCTTGATGTTTATTTTTGTTTATTCTTTCCGCTTTTTTAAGGTTTTTACGCATTCTTCGATGTACTTTTTTGTCGGTTGCGAGTTCATTTGGTTTGTCTATTTTCTTCCAAAAACGCTTTTTGGTTTTTATTTCGTTGTAATTGGCTGCTTTTTCTTTTTTCCGTTGTTCTTTTTTTGCTTTTCTTACTGCCTTTGGCTCGCGTTGGAAAATTTTTTTCAGCGAAAAGTGGTTCGTTTTTTTGGGTTTAACATCAATGGAATGAGGTTGAGCTAAGGCGGGCATACAAACCAGCATAGAATAAAAAGCGAAAATAAATATAAAGCATCGTTTAAGATGTCCTTGCAAGATTGGTGGTTTTAAAATATCTTTACTCAAATTTTATAAAAATGAATTTTTCAAAAATACTTATTTTTTTAATTACTTCGGTGGTTATTTTGACCAATGACAGCTGTAAAAAAAAGGACGATGTAGTTCCTTACGTTAGAGTGAATTTTACGATATTTCTGAGCGACCCCGATTTTGTTTCCCTGCAAACCGTAGGAAACAGTGTATATGTTACCGGTGGAGTTTCTGGAATTATTTTGTACCGCAAATCGCAAGAAGAATTTTCGGCCATAGAACGCTGCTGCTCATATCAGCCATCGGATAGATGTGCTGTATTAGTGGACAGTGCCAACACCAATTCACTCATTTGCAAATGTTGTAATTCTAAATTTTCAATTTGGGACGGTTCTGTTTTATCGGGAGTAGCCTCACGCTCGTTAACAACCTATCAAACTCTTTTCGATCAGCAATATAATTCACTCAAGGTTTTTAATTAGCTTCTAAAACCTTAAATAGCTCGTCTAACTTCGGTGTTAGAATTATTTCAGTTCGGCGGTTTTTTGCTCTTGCTTCTACCGTTTTTGCATTTTCTAACGGCAAGTATTCGCCTCTGCCAACCGCAGATAATCTTTTCGGGTCTATTTTTGAATTGTTCAATAAAATCTTTAGCACTGCAGTAGCTCTTTTGGTGCTTAAGTCCCAATTGTCTTCTACTGCACCGTTGCCTTTAAAAGGAACATCGTCTGTATGACCTTCAATCATAATATTTACGTCAGCATTTTTTTCCAATACGGTGGCTAAATCTTTTATTGCCTTTTGTCCTTTTGCATCAACATCCCATTTGCCTGATTGAAAAAGCAGTTTTTCTTCCATCGATACATAAACTTTCCCGTTTTTATTCATAACTGTCAATCCGTTGCCTTCATAGCCCTTTAGAGCTTTAGCCACTTTTTCTTTTAATGCCAACACAGCAGAATCTTTTTTATTTAGTATCCCTTCGAGTTCTATTAATCGGGCATTCTTTTTATCTAAAAGCGATGTCTTATTGTCCAACTCTGCAAGCAATGAATCTACATTCACTTTCTTTTTATTGATTTCGCGTTCCATGGCTTTTAGTTCATCTTCTTTTTTCAGAAGCGACTCCTGCAGTTGTTGTAATTGAGCCAACAATTTTTGATTTTCGCTGTTCGATTCAAAATTTTTCTTTTTTAATAAATTATTGAGTTCTTCGTTTAATTTTGTCATTCGCAATAGTTGCTCTTTTTGAGTTCTCATGGCATAACCTTTCGAAGCCGTATCTAATGACAATTCGCTGACTTGCTTATTTATCTTATCAATAAGCTGTTGCATTTCGTTAATTTTTTCGCTCAATTCCTTGTTTTGATTTTTCAAATACCCGCGTTCATCTTCGCATTGTTCGTTTTTTGATTTTAAATCTTTATATTGCTTTAAGGGCACACAAGAAAAAAGGCTAATTGTAAAAACAAGCACAAAAGGAAAAATCAGTTTCTTAGTCATAATTGTTGGCATTTTCGACAAAAATAATGAATCCTTATAAGGCTAAAGCAAATAAACCATAAAACATATCAACAACGAAATGTTAAAAGACTCATTTTTATATCTCATTTTTTAGATAAAGAAAAATAAATCCCCAACCCATATTAAAAAAATAAAAAGCGAACAACGATATTTGAAAATTTAAAAATAAATATGTAGGTTTGAAACTTGAAATAGGACATGCCATGAGCGATAGTGAAGTACTTCAAATTGACATCAAAAAGGTTATTGCCTCAAAAAATCCAACGTTGGCAAAATGGTTACCGGGATTCATCATGTCATATATAAAAAGAGTACTCCATCAAGAAGAAATCAATGCTTTTTTAAAACGAGCTCATCACTTACACGACTACGATTTTGTCAAAGCTGTTTTAGACCTATTTTCCATTCAATATATTGTTCATGGTATAGAAAACGTTCCTAAAGAAGGTCGTTTTCTATTCGCTTCCAATCACCCGCAAGGAGCTATTGATAGCATGTGTTTTATTGATGCTGTTCACGAACATATGGGCGATTGTCGTTTTGTAGTAAACGATGTGCTGCTCACACTAAAAAATTTCGACCCCATTTTCTTACCTGTAAACCATTTTGGTGGACAAAATAAAGAAAATGCCCGTCTTTTTGACGAAGCATTTAAATCAAATTTACAAATTTTATATTACCCGGCAGGTTTTGTAAGCCGCAAAATAAAAGGTAAAGTACAAGATATTGATTGGAAAAAATCATTCATCAATTTGGCCATTAAATACGAACGCTCTATCGTACCTGTATTCATCGACACTCAAAATTCAGCATTTTTTTATCGTTTATCAAAAATAAGAACTGCACTGGGCATTAAAGCCAATATCGAAATGTTTTACTTAGCCGACGAAATGTTTAAACAAACCGGAAAGACCCTACACCTTTATTTCGGAAAACCCATATCATATACAACTCTTACCGAAAATAAAAACTCCGCTGAATTAGCAAGAGAAATTCAAAGAATAACGTATCGATTAAAATCTATGTAATATGGAGAACCATCAACACAAAAGAATTATTCCACCGGTTCCATTAAACCTAATTAAAAAAGAATTAACACGCGACAAATTTATTCGCAAAACCAATCATGGAGGGAATTACATATATTGTATAACAGCCCACGATTCACCCAACGTAATGCAGGAAATCGGCAGACTTCGTGAGCTCACATTCCGAAGTTCAGGAGGCGGAACCGGTTTAGAAGTTGATATTGATGAATTTGACACCTGCGAAAAACCATATAAGCAATTAATTGTTTGGAACCCAAAACGAAAAGAAATAGTTGGAGGATATCGTTTTATTCTTGGAAAAGAAGCTATGCGCGACGCAAACGGAAAAATAAAACTTGCCACCTCTCATTTATTCAATTTTTCAGAAAAATTCATGAACGAATATATGCCCTACACCATAGAATTGGGGCGTTCATTTATTCAACCCAATTATCAGAGCACCGGAACCGACCGCAGAGGTATCTTTGCACTCGACAATATTTGGGATGGACTTGGCTCACTCACTGTTATTTATCCGGACATAAAATACTTTTTCGGAAAAGTAACCATGTATCCCGATTTTAACCGCCAAGCCAGGGATCTTATTCTTTTCTTTTTAAATAAATATTTCAGCGATAAAGAAAACCTTATAACTCCCATTTATCTGTTAAAAATCGAAACCCCTATCGAAGAACTCGAAAAAGTTTTTACCTCCGACAACTACCTCGAAAATTATAAAATACTATCGCAAAAAGTCAGAGCGTTGGGCGAAACTATACCACCACTAATTAACTCATATATGAATCTTTCGCCAACCATGAAAGTGTTTGGCACCGCCCTTAACGACGAATTTGGCAATGTAGAAGAAACCGGTTTAATCATCACGATTAAGGATATTTATGCTGTTAAAAAAGATAGGCATATTTTAAGTTTTAAAATCGGAAAAAGAGTTTTTAAATTTTAACTTTTGTATTCGCAAAATTTGTACTTTTGAAAAATTAAAAACAGAAGATTATGGCACTATCAAAGCGTCCTTACGAAGGAAAAACATTAGCAATATTAACCGGCGGTGGCGACACTGCTGCTCTAAATGCAAGTATAGAAGCTATTAAAAGCAGAGTATCTGCATTGGGTTTTCAAGTTTATGGAGTCCGCAAAGGATGGAAAGGGCTTTTAGGCGAAGGCGACATTGTAAACCTGACAAACCAACCCTACGATGGCGTATATGGAGGTACTGCATTACGTAGTAGCCGTACGAATCCTTTTTCGGGTAGCGATACATCAAGAGTAGAACAAATAATTACAAATTTAAAACGCTACAAAATCGATGCATTAGTAAGTATTGGCGGCGACGATACCAATGGAGCAGCCAAAAAACTTTACGAAATGGAAGGAATTCCCGTCATCGGGTTCCCAAAAACCATCGATAACGACTTAAAAACCAAAACCATTCATAATTACAATGGCGAACTCATTGAAGCTGTAATGTGTCCTGGATTCCCTTCAGCAGCAAAAGGTGTAGCCGAATTAACAACTCGCTTAGCAACCACAGCCGAATCGCACTCTCGCATCATGGTTGTTGAAGTTATGGGTCGCGATGCAGGTTGGCTAACCGGTTCTGCACTAATGGGCGGAGCTGAAATCTGCTTAGTACCGGAGTTCCCTATTACCAAAGAAAGAAAACAAGCTTTGTTTGAAAAAGTTAAAGAAGTATATCATAAGTCAAAAAAACAATATCTGATTATAGCTGTTGCCGAAGGTGTACGCTGGTACGACGAAAAAACAGGCAAGGTGGATGTTGTATATGCCAGCAGCGAAGTTGATGAATACGGCCACCCACGTTTCGGAGGTATAAGCGGAGTCATTGCCAGCGAAATATCCAAAGCAACCGGACTCGATGCCAGAGCCCAAAACTTGGGATATCTCGCCCGCTCTGGCGATTGTCGCAACTACGACCGCCGCTTGGTAAGTGTACTGGCCGATAAAGTGGTAGATTTAATATTACGTGAAGACTATGGACGTATGCCGGTTCTATCGAAGCTTTCTACCTATCAGGAATTAGAAGTTTTCAATACCGATACCATCGACATGGGAAACATCGGAAACCAACCATTGCAAGATATTTATTACCTTCCCGAAGAATTCCAATTCAGTGAACAATATGTCGATTTCCTTTCGTATTTTATCGACAAGCCAAAACAAATCCGATTCGACTACAATTTTCCTAAAGTTAAACCCTTAATGTAACCAATTTATGTACGGAAATTTTCAAGCATTTCTTCAAAAAGAAATTCAACAAATTAAAGATGCAGGACTATATAAAAACGAACGAGTTTTAGTAAGTCCGCAAAGTGCAAAAATAAAAATTAACACAGGACAAGAAGTACTAAATTTTTGTGCCAACAATTACCTTGGATTATCCAACAACCAACATTTAATAGCTGCTGCAAAAAAAGCGTTAGACAGTCATGGTTACGGAATGTCAAGCGTTCGTTTTATTTGCGGCACAACCGATTTACACAAGGAGCTCGAGAAAAAGATTGCCGATTTTTTTGGAACCGAAGATACCATTCTGTATGCTGCATGTTTTGATGCCAATGGCGGTGTTTTCGAACCTCTAATGGGCGAAGAAGACGCTATTATTTCGGATTCGTTGAACCATGCTTCTATTATCGATGGTGTAAGACTAAGCAAAGCTGTTCGCTACCGTTATAATAACGCCGATATGAACGACCTGGAAAAACAATTGCAAGCAGCACAAGCACAACGCTTCCGTTTAATTGTAACCGACGGTGTATTTTCGATGGATGGGAATGTTGCTCCCATGGATAAAATCATCGCCTTAGCCGAAAAATACAACGCCTTAGTTATGGTTGACGAATCGCACTCAGCAGGAGTAGTTGGCAATACAGGTCGAGGGGTTACCGAACTTTACAATTGCCGTGGCAAAGTTGATATCATCACCGGCACACTTGGTAAGGCTTTTGGTGGTGCAGTAGGTGGTTTTACTACCGGTCGCAAAGAAATAATCGAAATGCTTCGTCAGCGTTCGCGTCCTTATTTATTCTCAAATTCATTGCCCCCTATGGTTGTAGCAGCCGGTATCGAAATGGTAAACATGATGGCTTCGACCAATACATTACAAGATAAACTACATGCCAATGTTACGTATTTTATGGAAAAGATCCAAAAAGCAGGATTTGATATTAAACCTACACAATCGGCTATTGTTGCAGTTATGCTTTACGACGCTAAACTTTCTCAGCAATTTGCAGCCGAATTACTTAACGAGGGCATTTATGTCATCGGTTTTTACTATCCTGTTGTACCACAAGGGCTTGCCCGCATAAGAGTTCAATTATCCGCTGCTCACGAGTCTGAACATATCGAAGCTTGCGTAGATGCATTTACACGCGTTGGGAAAAAATTGGGTGTATTAAAATAATAATTCATAAAAAACACATTAAAAAAGCTATCTCAAAATCGGGATAGCTTTTTTAATTCTCATGACTTCTTAGCATCCATTGTTTTTTTTAACCTCCATTCTGTTGATAAAAAACGTTTTTGAAATGCTTTGAGATTTTTTAAAAAGTTGATATTTATTATTGAGTCCTATATACGAAAAAGTCAGATTAAAGAAACGTTATTTTCCAACGTTCAGACTTATACTCACATAGATATTTCTTCCCGGATTTAAAAGCCCAACTTCTTTTAGGGTTGATAAATGGTCAATGTATTTCTTATCAAACAGGTTATTAACACCAAAAGCAATGTTTAACAGTTGTTTCGCAATAAAAACATTTCCACCTAAATTCAAGTCTATTAACCAATAGTCGCTTGTCGGTGTTTCGTCCGTAGCAAAACGATTTTGCTTAAAACGATAATTCACCGTTGTCCCAACGAAAGCATCGTTGAAAAGCCAGCATTTCCCTTTCATAAACCGTATATCGTTCGACCATTTATGAGCAGGGATATTGGGCAATATTTCCCCATTTTTTTTATAACCATAAACCATGGAATACATCGTTTCTAAATGCAACCAAGAATGACTTTTGGGGTGAAAATGTAAGCCAGTTTCACCGCCATAGAGAGATGCATCGTTTTGCATATATTGATATTTATAAATGCCGCTTGCGGTGGTATCGCCTAAAGGTTGAATGTAGATATAATGGTTTACATCATTGAAAAAACCTGCTATGTCGAACGTTATATTTTCCTTATGGATATGCACACTAACATCGTATTCCAACGATTTTTGAGGCTTCAATTGAGCATTTCCTACTTCAAAACGAAGTTCGTGTTGACCGTACGATGTTAGCTCTGCTATATTGGGTGTACGAAATGCCGAAGCGACATTCATTCTAAATAAAACATCCTCAAGTATTTTGTATGTAAACCCTGCAGAACCATTGATGCTCTGATAATTTTTATTCACGGATGGACGGTATAAGCTATCAGAAAGTATTCCTACAGACACCGTTGACAGGTCTTTGTAATCGTAACGTATGCCCATTTGAGGAATAAAGCGATGAGCAATGGTATATTTTATTAGACCAAATACCGAATGATTAAATGTTTGAGCGTTGGGAAGAAGAATGACCTCTGCATCATGTATGTTTTTATTAAGTTGTGTATAGCCCTGAATACCAATTAAATATTCAGATTTTTCGCCGGAGGGCAAGGTTAATTTCGTTTCATATTGAAAGGTCGAAAGTTGCATATCAATTTCCCTCACTTGTTTCTCGGCAAAATGAATCAGCTCCGTATTTTGGAAAGAGCCGTTTAGCTCAAGTTTGAAATCGCCTAAGTACCATTTATTCTGACTCTGAGCAAAATGCGTATTGAATTGTTGATAAAAGATCTCGGGTAATCGTCCTCGTTGGTCTATTTGTTCTATTGCTTCATCTTCTGCCAATCCAATTTTATGCCTGCTATATTCGTAAAATATCTTATTTATTCCTTTTGAATGAATACATCCGCCAAACAGTTTTGCCGACATTTCGTTAAACCTTGTATTGGGAGCGTACAGTCCGCCTCCCTGCATATAATCGGCATGGCTTTTCTGACCAAAACGCATCCCTCCAAAAAACTTGTCTCCCGATGCTTTTATTCCAAAGTTATTTTGAAAACCCCATGAGTTTGAAAAAAACTGAGCTGTGTAATCACCTTGCCAAGTTTTGGCCGGAGCGGGTTTTTCACGAATAAAATTCAAGACTCCACCCATTGCATCCGAACCATATAAAAGCGAAGCAGGGCCTTTGATTACTTCTACTTGCTCTATACCAAACTCATCTATGCCTAAAGGATGATGATTTGAATATTGATAATTTTCGTATCTGCTACCATTATTCAAGACTAAAATATTATCCATACCCAAGCCTCTGATTACGGGTTTTGAAACTCCACTCCCCTTGCTTATCATATCGACCCCAGCAACCCTACTAAGCATATCCATAAAGTTCGGACTTACAATAGCATCGTGCGATTTTAGTTTCAGAACCTCAATTTTTACGGCATTTGCATGTTGGCTTGTAACATACCCCCCCGAAACCACCACTTCTTCGGACTGTATCGGCGAAAGTTTCATTGTAATGTCTTTTCTAATAGAATCCCCTGTAATCTGAACACTTTCAATATGATTGGCATAGCCCAAAAATGAATAACGAAGGGTTACTTTCCCTTTTGGGATGTTAGTAAATCGGTAGTTTCCGTTCTGATCCGATACCGTTCCTTTGTTTAACTCAACCCATAAAATATTAGCACCGGCAAGAGGTTGATTTTGTTCATCTGTTATCTTGCCATAAACAACATGTTGGCTAAATGTTTTTACAGTAATAAATAAAAACAAGAAAATTAGACACGTTTTTATCATATAAGCTAGTTTTTTAAGCATTTATTGCATAAACCTGTTGCAGTAAACTCGATATTTTCAACTTTAAAATCGACGGGAAGCATATTGGGAGAAATCTCTATATTGGTAAAGCAATAGACTTGATGGCAATGGCGACATTGAAAATGCATATGTTGTTTTTTTTCTTTTTGGTTTACAAGCAAATAAACACCTCCTTCTTCTGACGAAATTTTCCGTAAAATTCCCTTTTCGCAAAGCGTAAGTAAATTGCGATAAACACTTACTCTGTCAGCCCATTCATTGGCTTTTTCATCAATAAATGTTTTTGAAAGAGGTTTTTTGGAGATTAAAAACAATTGAATTAGCTTTTCGCGTATTTCTGTAACAGACAATCCTTTTTTAACTAATATTTTTGCAGCAGTTGTTGATTTCATATTTGCAATTTTGTTGCAAATATATATATTTTTTGCAACATTGTTGCATGTTTTTATTTTTAATCATAATAACCTCATTGCTTAAATTAGATTCTGGTTTACACAAACAATTAAACAATTTATCATGTTGATTTTATGTCTTTTAAATTGTGAATAAAATCGTTGAATAAAAATATAGCTAATGCTGCATTTACTTTTAAAGTATTTGTAAACTTGCATCCGTTATGAGTTTTGATTTTCATTTTGACAACGTAGTTTTATTTACAGGAATTGGTTGGCTTCTAACAGCTTTAATACAGTTGTTTTATTACTTATTTTTTTACATTCGTATTGCCAAAAAGCCCGAAATAAATCCGAATCATTTACCTCCCACTTCTGTAATCATTTGCGCTCGCAACGAAGAAGAAAATTTAAAAAAACACTTGCCCTCTATTTTAAATCAGAATTACCCTCAGTACGAGGTTATTGTTGTTAATGACGCATCCGAAGACGACAGTGTATGGGTTTTAGAAGGTTTGGCAAAACAATATCCTCACCTTAAAGTATCTACAATAAAAAAAGACGAAAAATTTAACCACAACAAAAAGTTGGCAGTAACCATTGGCATAAAAGCTGCAACTTACGAGCATTTGTTATTTACAGATGCCGATTGCGAAACAATATCGCCCGAATGGATACGTCAAATGATGCAAACATATAAACCGCAAACAGAAATAGTGTTGGGTTATGGTGGTTATACAAAGACAAAAGGATTTCTAAATAAGCTCATTCGCTTCGACAGCTTGTTTATAGCCATGCAGTATTTTGGTTTTGCAAAGGCCGGCATTCCATATATGGGAGTAGGCAGAAATCTATCCTATAAAAAATCGTTATTCTTCAAAAATAAAGGATTTGCCAACCACGCATCGTTGCAATCGGGCGACGACGATTTATTTGTTAACGAAACTGCAACCAAACAAAACACCGAAATAAACACCTCAGCCCATACACGCAGCGAAGCAAAAAAATCGTTTTCACTTTGGATTTTACAAAAAAAGAGACATCAAAGCACTTTTAAACGCTATAAAAAAAGTCATCAGTTTTTATTGAGCTTAGAACCTATTAGCAGAGTATTATTTTATTTGCTTATACCGGCACTGTTAATCATCGACCTAAAAACCTATCCTATAGTTGTTGCTGTATTTATAGTACGACTAATTATTTTAGTTTTAACATATTATTTTTCGACAAAAACTTTGAAAGAACAAGATTTATTATTACTTTCGCCCCTGTTTGATATAGTATATTTATTTATTGACCTTATAATTAAATTATCAAGAAACCCACATCAGCAGAATAAATGGAAATAAGTCCCAATTTAAGCAACAAAGCATTACAAGACTACGTGTTAGTTCAGCAAGCCATTAAGGGCGATGAGAAATCGTTTGCTGAACTTATGGGTAGATACCGCGATTCTATATACTTTATGCTGTTAAAAATGGTAGCCAATAAAGTAGATGCAGAAGACCTAACCATTGAGGCATTTACAAAAGCATTCAGAAATTTATCACAATACTCGCCCAGCTTTGCTTTTAGCACATGGCTTTTTAAAATAGCTACCAACAACTGCATTGATTTTTTACGAAAAAAGAAAACCGATATCATTTCAATAGATGGTCCCCCGGCAGAGGGAAGCGACATGGACACTTCCATCGCCTTACCATCCGATACATTAGACCCGGAAGAAGAACTCATACGTGAACAAAAATTTATCTTGATGCGCGATGTGGTAGAAAAACTCAAACCCCGCTATCGCATGCTTATAGAACTAAGATACTTTAAAGAATATTCGTACGAAGAAATTTCGGCTGAATTAGAAATACCCATAGGAACCGTTAAAGCTCAGTTGTTTCGTGCACGAGAACTGCTGTACCTTATTATAAAAAAATCAAAAGATAAGATTTAGTCCATCATGGATAATATTTTGCAGTATTTTCCGAATATTACTGCACAACAAAAAAAGCAATTTGAACAGTTGCAACCTTTGTATGGCGATTGGAACTCAAAAATAAATGTGATATCGCGAAAAGATATTGAGCATTTGTACGAACGTCATATTTTACATTCTCTTTCTATCGCAGCTTTTTTTAAATTCCAGAACGAATCCTTCTTAGACGTAGGTACGGGCGGTGGTTTCCCCGGAATACCCTTAGCCATCCTTTTCCCAAATTGCACATTTACGCTGCTAGATTCGATTGGAAAAAAAATTAAGGTCGTGCAAGAGGTTGCAGATGCCTTAGAACTAAAAAATGTAAAAGCCATACACATCAATGTAAAAGAACACAAAACCCATTACGATTATATTATCAGCCGGGCAGTATGCGACTTTAATCAATTTATTGGGTTAACGGCCAAAAATTTAAAACCGACTTCATCCATAATTTATTTAAAAGGAGGAGACTTAAGCGAAGAGTTAAAAAAATATAGTTCTAAAGTTGTCGTTTACAATATTTTTGAAAAGTTTCCGCTACCTTTTTTTGAGACAAAAAAAATTGTATGGTTAAAATCCAAGCATGTTTAACAATAATAGATAAAAAAAATAATGTACTTTTGAAAAATTTTTTACTCTATGAATAAAATTTCTTTTAACCAAGCAGGTAAGTATTTTTTACCGGTAATTGCATTCTTAATTTTAACATTTGCTTACTTTTCTCCCATTTTGCAGGGTAAAAGACTTCAACAAAGCGATGTGTCGAATTACTATGGCATGTCAAAAGAGGCAACCGACTATCAAGAAAAAACCGGTGAGATAGCTCTCTGGACCAACAGCATGTTTGGTGGAATGCCTACTTATCTTATTATTAACGTAGCTCAAAAAAATCTTTGGAAATATGCACATCAAATTTTTTCGTTAAACGGATTTAAACCGGTTGGAATGTTATTTTTATACTTTCTTGGCTTTTATATTGCACTTTTGCTTCTTGGTTTTAAACCATTACTCAGTTTTGCAGGTTCGCTGGCTTATGCCTTTTCGTCTTATTTTTTAATAATTCTGGAGCCCGGACATATAACCAAAGCCTTAGCCATTGGCTATTTGCCCGTTATTATTGCCTCCGTTTACATTGCTTATAAATCAAAACCCTTCGTTGGCTCAGTTATCTTTGGCATCTTTCTTACCTTGCAGCTTATGGTCAACCACTTACAAATCACTTATTATACATTTCTCATTGTTCTGGTTTTTATGCTTTTCGAAATTATTTCGGTTATAAAAAACAAAGCATATAAATCGTTTATAAAAACCTCCGTTATGCTTGGCATTGCAGCATTATTAGCCGTTGGCAGCAATATAACCAATTTGTGGCTAACTTATGAATACGGGAAATATTCGACACGTGGTCCCTCTGAACTAACGGCAAACAAAGAAAATAAAACTTCGGGACTTGATAAAGACTATGCCACAGCTTGGAGTTACGGAGTTGACGAAACCCTAACGTTGCTTATTCCGGATGCAAAAGGTGGAGCTTCATATACTAAGATGAGCGAAAGCAGCAACACTTATCAATATTTCAAAAATCAATACGGAAGTGCGCAAGCAGACCAAATTTGCAAGCAAATACCTACATACTGGGGAACACAGCCTTTTACCAGTGGCCCGGTATATGTGGGTGCCGTTGTTTTCTTTCTGTTTTTGCTTGGAATGTTTTATTTAAAAGGATGGTTTAAATGGTGGATGCTTTTAGCAACCGTCTTTTCTATCATGCTTGCATGGGGTAAGAATTTCATGCCCCTAACGAACTTTTTCTTCGATCATTTTCCCGGTTATGATAAGTTCAGAACTGTTTCGATGATTTTAGTAATAGCAGAATTTACCATGCCTTTTCTTGCCATTTATACCTTATATGAATTACTTACACAACCCCTCAACAAAGAACGTTTATTAAAAGCACTAAAATGGTCAGTTGGTATTTTAGGTGGGATTTGCCTTATATTGGTTTTAATGCCGGGAATGTTTTTTGATTTCAATGCTACCGTTGATGGCGATTTGGCTAAAGCAGGTTATCCCGTTTCAGATATTATTTCAGACAGAGAAAGTATGTTTAGGTCTGATGCTTTCCGCTCGTTAATTTTTATCATCATTTCGGCAGTAATTATATATTTCTTATTAAAAGAAAAAATTAAACAAAAGTGGGTAATAGTAGCATTTTCATTGCTCTTTTTAATCGATTTATGGCCGGTAAACAAACGTTATGTACACGATGAAATGTTTGTAGAAGCCAGTAAAGCCAAAGAACCCTTTAGACCTAGCAATGCCGATTTGCAAATACTTCAAGACAAAGATCCCTATTATCGTGTTTTAAATGTTGCCGTCAACACATTTAACGATGCCAGTACCTCCTATTTTCACAAATCAATAGGCGGTTACCACGGAGCAAAAATGAAACGCTACCAAGAACTGATTGAGAACCAAATTGCAAAGAACAATTACCACGTTTTAAACATGCTCAATACAAAATATATTATCTTTCCTGGACAGGATCAACAGCCTGCAACTCAATACAATCCCGAGGCTCTTGGCAATGCATGGTTTGTTTCGGCATATAAAATAGTTGCAAATGCCGACAGCGAAATGGCAGCACTTAAAGACTTTAAACCCGATTCCATTGCTATTGTCGATAAACGTTTTGAATCGGAACTCAAAAGCTTTACATTTGCTAATGACAGCAATGCAAGCATTAAGCTAACACACTATTCGCCCAACAAGTTAACCTATGCTTATAAAGCTCAAAGCCCGCAATTTACTGTTTTCTCAGAAATTTATTATGACAAAGGTTGGAATCTCTATATTGATGGAAAACCATCATCTTATTTTAGAGTTAATTACGTACTTCGTGCAGCTATTCTACCTCAGGGAGAACATCAAATTGAGTTTGTTTTTGAACCAAAAGCCTACTTCATAGGAGAAAAGATTTCTTTAGCAAGTTCTTTGTTGCTTCTTCTGGTCTCTATTTTTATGGTTTATAAGGAATTTTTTAAAAAAAATAATTAAAAACAGGAAAGATTGATAAAAGTTAATTTTATATCGCTTTTACGACGCTTTGCACTTCCAATCACCATTTACTTTGTTGGTGTAATTGCATTACTTACAATTATTTATCAAGAAAAAAAGCAATATTTATTAAAAGACGTCGATCAAACTCTTCTAAATGCCATTAACTCTATTCAATATGCATTGCCAAACGATTTTCATGATAGAGCTACCGACTCTTTGGCTATAACCCCCGAAGAAGATTGGTCGAATATAAAAAAACTCTCGTTACTTGCAAAACAAGTTAAGGTTACTTTTTTATATACACTAATAATAAGAGATGGGAAAGCATATTTTACTTCTTGTTCTACAAATAATTTTGAACTTCAACATAAAACATCTGTTCGTTACTTTACCGAATACGATGAAGCCTCAAGCAACTTAAAAAAACTTCCGGTTACCAACTCCATTCTATTTGAAACCACAACAGATAAATGGGGAACTTTTCGCTCTGCCCTAAAACCCATTTACTCACCAAAAGGAAATATTTATATTGTCGGCGCAGATATTTCTATTGACGAAATTGAACAAAAACTTTCCAACGAGCTATTCTATCTTATTTTATCCGGACTCTTGCTTACATTACTTTTTATACCAACTGTTATTCAGATAATTAGAATTGATAAGCGCATTTCCGATTTTTTAAAACGCAAAATTGAGGAACGTACAGCTGAACTTTCCAAAGAGCTTATAAATCACAAACAAACAACCGTAAAACTTGAAAAAGCATTAAAAGAAAAAGAAGAATTTGCCATTAAAGCTAAGGAAGCCTTAGACTCAAAAGTAAATCTAATTACAACGATAAGCCATGAACTTAGAACCCCATTAAACGTTATAATAGGAATAAATACTCTCTTGTCGCAAACACAATTAAACAACGAACAAAAAGATTATTGTTCAACCATTAATAATGCGGCACATCAAATAATAAAACTTATTGAAGAGGCAATGCAAGTTTACTACTCGCAACCCGAAAGAATCAATCTAGAACTAAGCCTTTTTGAAATTAATGATTTACTTATGCAAATTATGAGTCAATACTCACAAGTATTGCGTCATAAGAAACTAACCATCGAATACACAATTGACGAACGAATCCCCACGCATTTAATTGGCGATATAAGCTTTATACGGCAAATTCTCTTTAATTTAGTTAATAATTCCATCAAATTCTCCGAAAATGGAGTTATAAAAATAGATGTTCAATTTGAAGAAGTAGAAGCAAACGAAAATAAAGTTATTGTACTATTTAAAATAAGCGACAATGGAATAGGGATAGAAGAAGACCAACAAAAGAAAATATTAAAAGCATTAAACGATGACGATCTCTTTAACAAATCCTCCGGATTAGGATTAGGTCTCACACTTTGCAAACATCTTTCTAAAATGCTTGGCGCTTCAATCTGGTTCAAAAGCGAAAAAAACAAAGGGACTGAATTCTTTTTCAGACTAGCATTAGGTGTTGGAACAGCCATAAAGAACCCGCACGATTTGCCTCTTATACCCGAAGATGCAAAAACCAAAGCATTAAAGAAAGATCATTTTCATATTTTACTTGCCGAAGATAATGAACTTAATGTAAAAGTTGCCTTACGCTCGCTCGAAAAATATAAACACGAAATAAGTGTTGCCAAAAATGGAAAAGAAGTAATAACACTGCTTAAAAACAATCAATTTGATATTATTCTTATGGATATCGAAATGCCAGAAATGAATGGCCTCGAGGCAGCAGCTTTTATTCGAAACCATCCCGAAGAAGTAGGACATATTAATGTCCCTATTATAGCACTTACAGCTCATGCAACTCCCGAAATGCAAAATAATTGTAAGCAAGTAGGAATTCATCATTTCGTTGTAAAACCTATAAACTTTAATGATTTAAATAATCTTATTCATCAGTTGATAAACCATTTATAAAATACACTTCTCATTTTTTCGGTGCTGTAAAATAAAAATAGTTGCATTTTTAAAATAAAAAAACTAAGTTTGTCCAATTACAAATAAAAATGGTTTTGAAAAAGTATATTTTTATTGCGATTTTTGTCATTAGCAGTCATTTTTCGATTGCTCAGCGATTTGGTATTGGAGCTTCGGCTATTTATAATTTTCAAACTGAAAGTTTTGCAGGAGGTCTAAGAGCAGAATTCCCCATGGGCACTTTTAGTATCGTACCTCAAATTGCTTATTATCCTGCATTTAATAAAATCAACGAATATTATTTAGGGGTGGCAATGCATCAAAACCTTTTTCCTTTGAGCAATTGGACCGTTTATGCGTTAGTTCATGGAGGATACAATGGATGGAGTAACTACGAAACGTCGAATTTAGAAAATGCTAAATATTCAAACTGGGATTTAGAAGGAGGAATCGGCATAAAAACCAATCGCTGTTTCAGACCATTTTTAGAGTATCGTTACAATTTAAAGTGGAAAGAAACAAACCTTCATTTCGGATTTATGTACTTTTTTCACTGCAAAAACGGGAAACGATTTGGCTCGGGAGGAGGTGGAAAATCAAGATCCGGACATTGCAACGCCTATGATTAATTTTGCGTCATAATAAATAAAAATTAAATATGAAAACAGTAATCCCCTTTATAGCTGCAATAACGTTTAGTTCATTTTTCTTTGTTCAATGCTCAAAAGACCGAATTGAACAAAAACAACAAATTAATGAATATGAGCCCATCAACAATTATTTTGACACAAAAAAACAAGAAGAGCAAGAATTTGTAATTGACACAAATGGACAAGGACCAATAATTGGTAATCAGGGGACTAAAATTTGGTGCGACAAATCAAAACTTATGTATCCCAATGGAGATAGTGTATATTATCCATACAAGGTAAAATTAGTTGAACTTTACACTCCTAAAGATATGATTTATTACCAAATGCCGACTGTTGCAAGCGGAAATTTGTTAACCACCGGTGGCGAAGTTAGAATTCGTGCATTTAAAAACGGACAAGAATTGGTATTACGACCAAATAAAACATGGACGATAGAAATGCCCAATTCGACCCCACTATCAGGAATGAATATATATTACGGAACGATTAATTCTAATATTGTAAATTGGATTCAAAACCCGAATGAATTTTTTACGACAACAAGCTATGGATACGTGGGCGAAATATCAAGATTGGGATGGATTGGATGTGGTAAGTTAGCCGTATTAACAGGCACTTCGTTTTCAAACTTCACATTTTCTTCAACAACAGATAATCTTCAAAATGTAGCTATTTTTATGTACTACCATAACTTAAAAAGCTTAATGCAAGTTTACAACCAATCATCCGGCAATGCACCTGTCGGAGATACCGTTAAAATTGTAATGATGGGAATAAACAGCAGCCAACAACTTTATTACTTCTATCAAAAAATGCCGGTTAGTTCTACCAACACTCAGCTAAACATTAGCTTGTCGCCCATAACAGATGCCTCCATGACAGCAATTTTAGACAGCCTGTAAATATAGATGCGTATAAATAATAATTGGTTGCTAAATGAAGTTTATTACCTTTGTTTCTTAAACCATTTGAACAAAATTTACATTAAAAATGAATAAAACAGCTGTCTTTCCCGGTTCATTCGATCCTATAACCAAAGGACACGAATCGGTCATTCGCAGAGCCTTGCCATTATTCGACAAGCTTTATATTGCCATTGGTATTAACGAAGAAAAAAAAACACCTTACTTCCCCATTGAAAAACGTCTTAAATGGATTAAACAAGTTTTTGCAAATGAGCCAAAAATTGAAGTTGTTACTTATCAGGGATTAACCGTTGACTTCTGCAAAAACATAGGGGCATCATTTATTTTACGTGGTTTACGAACAAGTGCCGATTTCGAATATGAACGTGCCATTGCTCAAACCAATCGATTTTTAAATAATGGAATTGAAACCGTTTTTATGCTAACTGTTCCTGAGTTTACACCCATTAACAGCACCATTGTTCGAGAAATACTAAAATATGGAGGAGATGCAAGCCGTTTTGTACCGGAAGGAATCAACCTGTATGAATAAACGATGGTATTATACTTTAGCTTTTTTTATTGCTTTTTTTGCTTCACAAGCTCAAAAGTCTGCTATTTCTTTTGTAAATAAAACATATAGCGGCGACACCCTTTTTCTGCTTAAAGAAAAAGATTTTATTACTGGTCAACTGGATACGATTTATTCTTCAAAAGTAAATAAAAACGGCGAATGGAAAGCTGTTTTACAACTATCTGAACCTATATTTGTTCGGTTGCCATTGTATCGCAATGAGGTTTGGCTCTGTGTTGAGCCCAACAAATCATACCAAATAAAAATACCCAACAAACAACTCCTTTCCATCGAAGATTCATTAAACACTTTTTTTCAGCCGCTTATTTTCTATGCATCCATTCTTAACATGGACTCTTCTGCATGCAACGAAGCCATAAGTCGTTTAGATTATTCTATCGACACACTTTACCAAAAACACATTCGGAATATCCATTTCAAAATAAAAAGAAAAACAGTCGATTCATTGGTTAATGTTTTAAAAAATCAATATGAATATGCTTCATCCAATTATTTCAAATCCTATCTATTTTATAAAATCGCCATGCTTAAATTTTTATCGTACGAACGCGAACAAAATTTTATTATAAAATATTACTTCAACGACAAACCTGTTTTATTAAATAACATTGCTTATAACGAACTTTTTAATCAAACCTTTTCCGATTTTCTGTCATACTATGCAGCCACTCATTGGGGCGAAGGGATAAAAGATGCCATTGATAAATATAAAAGCCCCACTGAACTCAGACGAGTTTTTAAAAAGAATCCTGCATTTACCAACGACACGTTGATTGATTTAGTGATTTTAAAAGGCTTACACGATGTACCCTACAGCAACGACATGCCCAATAAAATAAAATTCTCGGCACAAGCCGTTAAAACGGTCTTAGACTCGATGATTTTATTTGCCAAAACAAAAGAATTGAAGCAAATAGCAATAAATATTAAAAACAAATTGAAAAACGAAGAAATCAATGTTGCATTTGAAGATTATCCATTTAAAACCGCCGATGGAGAAGAAATATATTTACGTAACTATAAAGGCAAGTACGTATATGTAATGATTGCCGACTTCAGATCGTATGAATTCTTAACCTTTTTAAAACAAGAGAAAGCAAGTCTGGAGCGATTTTCAGAAAAATTAAAAATCGTTAACATTGTTCTATATCCCCAAAAAGAGAAGCTTAGAGAAATGATTAAAGATCAGAAACTAAGCGGACAATTTCTGTTTTGCGAAAACGAAACAGCCTTTAAACATCAACTTAAAATTAGAGCCTTGCCCCTATTTATGATTTGGGGTCCAAACGGAAAAATAATTAATAACAATGCTTCATCTCCGGACGAACGCATAATACCTTATTTAATGCAGATTATAAAAGATTAATTTTTTTCTTGTACCTTTGCAAAAATGTAGAAATATATGAAGACAAAACAGGAAATAGTCGAAAATTGGCTACCACGCTACACCGGTAGAGCTTTAGATAATTTTACCCCATATATTATATTAACCAATTTTAATCATTACGTTGAACTATTTGCAAATTGGTATAATGTGCCTATAATAGGACAAGACAGGAACATGCCCAATGCCAGTGCAAATGGAATAACCATCATTAACTTTGGAATGGGTAGCCCTAATGCAGCTACCATAATGGACCTTTTAAGTGCCATTAATCCTAAAGCGGTATTGTTTTTAGGCAAATGCGGAGGATTAAAAGCAAAAAATAAATTAGGCGATCTTATTTTACCCATTGCTGCCATACGAAGCGAAGGAACGTCCAACGACTACCTTCCACCCGAAATTCCGGCATTGCCGGCTTTCTCGCTACAAAGAGCTGTGTCGTCAACCATACGCGATCATGGCAGAGATTATTGGACAGGTGTTGTATTTACAACCAACAAGCGCGTTTGGGAATACGACGATCGCTTTAAACTATACCTCGAAAAAACACGAGCAATGGCTATTGATATGGAAACAGCCACTATTTTTGTAGTTGGTTTTGCAAATGGAATCCCATCCGGAGCCTTATTGCTTGTTTCGGACCAACCCATGATTTCAACCGGAATAAAGACCGAAGCTTCTGATAAATTTGTAACCGAAAAATTTGTCGAAGACCACCTAAAAATTGGTATTGATGCACTAAAAGAACTCCAAGACGAAGGAAAATCTGTAAAACATCTACGTTTTGACGATTAAATGGTATGGCTGCATTAACTTACGAACAATTAATTGAAGAGCTAAAAAAGCAAATCTACAAGCCCATCTATTTTTTAATGGGCGAAGAGCCCTATTTTATTGATGCCATTTCTGATTATATTGAGGAAAATGTTCTAAATGAAGCCGAAAAATCATTTAATCTTACGGTAGCATATGGCAAAGACACCGACTTAGCTTCGATTGTTTCGTTAGCTAAACGATATCCGATGATGTCAAACTACCAGGTTGTAATTATAAAAGAAGCACAAAACATTAAAAACCTCGATGCCAGTGAAGTGGGAAAAAAAATAAATCCCCTGCTCAGCTATCTTCAACAACCCCTTAGCTCTACCATTTTAGTTATTTGCTACAAAGGAAAAAAACTCGAAAAAAACCGAAAAATTTATAAAGCGATTGAAAAATGTGGCGTTATTTTCGAATCGAAAAAAGTTTACGAAACTAAATTGCCTGCATGGATTAGCAACCAATTTAAACTAAAAGGGAAAAACATAGAACCCAAAGCAGCCAACCTAATGGCCGACTATATTGGCAATAACCTATCCTCCATTATCAACGAAATAAACAAAATGCTAATATTTCTTGAAAATGAAAAAGAAATTAAAGTCTCGCACGTTGAAAAACTTATTGGAGTTAGCAAAGATTTTAATAATTCCGAGCTTCTTAAAGCTATTGGAACTAAAAATGTAACTCAAGCGAATCGCATTTTGTTGTATTTTCAATCCGATGCGCGTCAACACCCGGTTCAACAAACTATTGTATGGTTGTTTGAATATTTTTCCAAAGTCTTGTTATTTAAAGATTACCAAGGTTTGTCCGACATCGAAATAGCTTCAAAAATAGGTGTACCTCCCTATTTTCTCGATGACTATAAAATTGCCGCAAAAAACTATACCAAAACGCACTTAATACAAAACATTCACATTATTCGCGACTACGATATGAAATCGAAAGGGGTAAATTCTGTAACCGATGGACATGAATTACTCAAGGAAATGGTTTATAAAATTATGAATGGAATATAAAAAAAGAAATATCTTTGCTATATGATGAAAAAAATATTCTTTAGCTTAATTATAGTTGCATTTTTGTTTTCTTGCACCAAATACGAAGATGGTCCAATATTTACCTTTCGCTCTAAAACAAAACGAATTGCTCACTCATGGGAATATGAAGCAATAATATATACAGAAACGGGAATAAGCGTTACAACAAATTTACCCAATACCGTTATGACCTTCAGTAAAGATGGAACCTATTCCGAGAACAATGGTTATACCGGTTCCTGGAAATTCAAAGGAGATATCGAACTAGAAATCTCAAAATCTATGCAAGGCGACTCCACTATAACTACGACCTGGGAAATTACTCGCCTTTCAAACAAAGAATTATGGTTGAGAAAAGATAAAGTGGACCATCATTTTAAAGCCAAATAAATTTTACCAATTATACAATAACAACGACCATTTATACATTCATACCAACCATCTACACAATAACAACGTAGTTTTTTATTTTTCGACTTGACACAAATATTTTTTTTGGTTTATCTTTGCAAAAAGAATATTTATCTCATGAAGTACAATGTTAGTAAAAATTCACTATTTAAGCCTCTTTATATGATTCAGGGGGGGGGTAATAGCTTTATTATCAATTAGTTATCTGGCTTTTATGCCTGTTCAAACCTTTTCACAAAATCGTATCGAATGTACTGCTCCGGGGAACTGCAATGGATGGCTCTATCATAATAATAAAATAGGTATAGGATCCGGATGGAGTGAAGCTTTTACGCCACGTACAACCTTACACCTGCATGAATTTTCATCAGCAAACACTTTTTTAAACATAACGAATAATACTACCGGTTTCCCTTCCGGCAACCAAACATTGGGTTTATGGATGGGGATGACAGGCAACAAAGCTGTTATCAGCAATTTTCAGAACGACAACATTGTTATAGCTACAGGCACAACCGAACGATTGATCATTACACCCACCGGCAATACCGGAATTGGTATTACTACACCACAAAATGTATTACACATCCATAAATCAATAGGAACCATCCCACAGTTAAACACTAACGATGACCAGAACGGAATCAAAAATATGTTTGCAACATCTGCATACGGTATCCAGATTACCAACAACAATACCGGTACTGCAACCGGCAGCGGTTTATTGATAGGCTTAACCAGTAGTGGCAATGCACGTATTATTCATCAACAAGCCATGAACCTATCGCTGGGTGTAAACAACAACGATGTTTTAACCATAAATACTTCGAATAATGTGGGGATAGGAACAGCAACCCCTACGGCAAAACTGCATACAAAAGGGACAGTGCGTTTTGAGAACCTGACTACCACAAACACATACGCTAACGAACAGGTATTATTGATAGATGCTCAGGGAAATTTGAAACAGGGTAATGCAAATCTGATAGCCGACAATTTTGGCAACCATACAGCAACGCAGAACATAAAATTAAATGATAATTGGCTGAGCAACGATGGTGCATCGCAGGGTATAAAAATCAACAATTTGGGCGATGTCTTGATATTTGGTACAACAGCCAATGGAAGTAAAACCTTTGAACAAAACAACGGTTTTGAGATAGTAACCCGTGGACGCATACCCGAACGCAGAGGTATCAGCGTGGACGAAGACGCCAACGGTATCCCCAATGGCAACGTGAATTTCTGGATACACAACTGGCAAAACCCTGCTGCCTTTAACTTTATGCGAAATGATGTGGGAAGCACTAAAAAGCTCATGACAATCACCAAAAGCGGAAATGTCGGGATAAATACCGATAACCCCACTGCTAATTTACACGTTGCAGGCACATTGCGTTTTGAACAATTACCTCAGCAACAAACAATAACTAACGAAGCAGTACTTATTTCCGACAATCAGGGTAATATAAAAACATCTGCAGCAGCTCAATTAAAAGACAATCTGGGCAATCATACTGCCACACAAAACATAAAACTGAGTAACTATTGGTTGAGTAATGATGGCAGCGATAAGGGAGTACAGATAAAACCGGATGGCAATGTTCAGGTAGGAAGCGGTATTACACAGATAAACATAGGCAAATCGTACACGAGTGCACCGAATTATTTATCGAGTTACATTGGGTTTAATGTACAACGCAACGAACAGGGGCAATGGGTATTTCAGAGCGATGGTGCCAACAACGGCGGTACTGCTATAATAACCGACGTAGCAGGCAACTTACGATTTGTAAGTTATAAACCGCAACAGGGTAGCACAATTACTACTATATCAGAATCGGAATTGATGGCAAATTCATCATTGCTGATTACTTCAAACAATAAAATAGGACTACGAACAACGAATATCAATACAGAAGCAGATGTTCAAATAAAAGGGACAACGTATATTGAAGATAGATTAGGGATAGGCATTTGTCTGGGTGCAAATAATAATCCCAAAGGGTACCGGTTTGCTGTGAACGGAACGATGGGAGCAAAAGATGTATATATTGAAGTAGATGAAACACCTTGGCCCGATTATGTATTTGAACCCGAATACCGGCTTATGCCTTTGTCAGAACTGGAATGGTATATAAACCAAAATAAACATTTGCCCGATATTCCATCGGCTAATGACATAAAAGAAAATGGATTATCTTTAGCTGAAATAAATGCACAACTTGTAAAAAAAGTAGAAGAACTAACCCTTTATATTATTGAATTGAATAAAAAAATGGAGAAATATGAAAGCAAGTAAAAAGATTTTATTAATTATGCTTTTTTCTTTTTTCATCATTTCGTGTCAAAAAAAAGATACGATAGATATTGAAAATATTGATTTTATAATCAATAACACCAGTGATACTTTATTTTGTAAAATCATTATCCCTACAAACCCTAATAATCATGCAATCAATATAAGATTGGTACCATTTGAAAAAATTGAACATTTTAAAAGCCTTGTCAATAATTCTTCTGAAATAAACATATACAAAAATAATGATACAAATAATTTATTTATAGGCTTCTATAAGACAACCGAACCTTTTAATTATAAAAAAAATATATACAATTTTTCAAAAGCATGGGAATTAGATACAATTATTACATGGTACACAATAAAGTTTGAAAATTCATTTACAATTTCTTATGATTATTTATTAAATAATGGAAAACATAACTAAATTTTTCATTGCAATCTTTATAATATTTTGCTTAAGTATAAGTTTTTCTTTTTCACAAAACACATTATTAAACGAAGCAAAATACTGGGCATGGCGTGACCGATTAGTCAATGACTTTATGGTTCCAAATTTTACAGGCGATTATGCGCATAAAGGGAGAGGTATTATATTTAATTCAAGAGGTACAGATTGTTGGTGGCCTACTATTGATAGTTCAAATTATTTATACTCCGGTGGTTTTGATATAAGCGATGAGGGATTTCAATTAGGTAAATACTTAATAGTTTTAGCAACCGAATGGCGTTTATTGTATAATAGTGGTTTGCCCACCGAACAAACCGAGGCAGAAATATTCTGGGCATTAAAAACCATAGATCGTCTCGACTACGATGCCGAAACCTATTGGTCGTATTTTTGGTCGAGAGGAAATGAAATTTGGGGTGGTCAATTAAATGGTTTTATGATTCGCGACGATGTATTTACCAATTTCTTATGGTACAATACGAATACCCCTACTGAAACGAATCACTTAGACGATAAATATTTTCAATATTTTAAAGATAATTATTCAGGTACAATGCCTCCTTATTTACAATTTCTTCCGGATGGATATGAAAATTA